>RRYU01009513.1_pt1 | contig 10059 bp, 7 predicted proteins | sample 2162651 | NCBI WGS metagenome assembly RRYU01 (sample SAMN10267283, study PRJNA491782) | microbial mat metagenome | isolation source: biomat in the production well | place: Japan: Minami-Kanto gas field, natural gas well KTG3 | collected 2017-06 | reverse complement strand
GCCTGATGGCTGAAAAAAGCAGCTTCGAAGCCCTCTATGCGTTCGAGTTTCACATGTATGAACAGAAGGGAACCGACTACGCACGGCTTCAGACGGAAATCAAGCTCGATACCTATGCATCCAGTGACGCGTTCGACATCGTCGTGTACACTATCGGCGGGCTGATAGTCGGCAACGTCGAACTCTTCAGGAACAACGATATCGTGAAATTCGACGACTTCAAGGTTCACGAGGATTTCCGCCGTCGGGGATTCGGGAAAAAGATCCAGCGGGCCGCCCTGTCAAAAGCCTGTCGGGACGGCGCGGCATATCTGTACGCAATCACCGACGACGACGGGTTCGTCAGGGAACTCTATGAAAAAGACGGATTCACCGAAGTCGGCGTCCTGCACACCTTCAAAAAAAAGAGAGCCGTTCCCGATAATTCCGACCGGCTCGATGCACATGCAGAAGCCCCGCATGAAACCGCGGGGCTTTGCGATACGCCTGAATAAAAAAAACAGACAATGCCCGGCGAACAGGATTAGGAAGCCTTTTCCAGCGCCTCTATCCGCGATTCGAGAGGCGGATGGCTGCTGAAGAGCGCCATCACGCCTCCGCCCGCTATGCCGCTGGCCGCCATTTCCTTCGGTAACTGGCCCGCCTGAATCCCCCCCAGCGCCCGCAGCGCGTCGATCATCGGCCGCCGATCGCCCATGAGCCTTGAGGCGCCCGCATCTGCCCGGAACTCTCGCTTGCGCGAGAAGAACATAACGATGATGCTTGCCAGGACGCCGAACACGATTTCAAAGGCGATGCTGGTGATCCAGTAACCGATGCCGGGACCGGCCGATTCCTCGTTATCGCCGCGAAGAAAACCATCGACCACATAGGCAAGCGCGCGGGCAAGAAAAATCACGAAAGTGTTGACCACTCCCTGGATCAGCGTCAGGGTCACCATGTCGCCGTTTTCGATGTGGGCGACCTCGTGAGCAAGGACGGCTTCAACCTCTTTTTTATTCATGCTCTGCAACAGCCCTGTCGAGACTGCGACCAGCGACTTCGACTTGCTGGACCCGGTCGCGAAGGCATTGGGAGCGCCGTCGTAAACGGCCACCTCGGGCATCGGCAAGCCGGCTTTTTTGGAAAGCTGCCTCACGGTGTCGACGAGCCATGCCTCTTCCTGGTTGCCCGGCCGCTCGATAACCCGTGCGCCGGTGCTCCATTTCGCCATGGTTTTGGACATAAGCAGCGAAATAAAGGAACCGCCGAAGCCTATGAGGGCCGCGAACGCCAGCAGCATGCCCATATTGAGCCCATTGGCCGTCAGAAAGCGGTCGACACCCAGCAGGCGGGCGCTGATCGACAACACCACGATCACCGCCAGGTTGGTCAACAAAAATATCGCTATGCGTTTCATTGATGGTTTCTGCTTTGGAATGTTAATGATCAGTTTTACCGGCAAAGCCCCGTGCTTCTTTTCATACGTTCAAGGACGACTTCGACCGTCGTTCCGATACGATTAGACATCTTCTCGAGTAATACCGACATGCCGGCCGTCTGTTGTAAGCCCGGTCTATTTGTATGCCGTATAATTTAGTAATTCAGCACTTCAAACAAATTGTTTTCGCCCATATTTGCGGTCATCGAGTAAAAATAACGCGGCATCGCACACTACCCGGTAGCACGATCAGACACAGGGTTCAGTGATCATTTCCCTGGTATATCCACATGGCCTCGGTTTTGCCCGCTTTTTCAAAACCGCATTTCCTGTAAAACCCGACGGCCTTGCTATCCGCCGTTAACATCTGTTGATGAAAACCCTTATATTTTTCCTGCATGGCCCTCATCATTTTTGAGCCTATTCCTTTCCCCTGAAATTCTGGATGAACCAGCATGTGCGGATAATACACAACCAGATATCCATCTGAAATTGCATTGGCAAGGCCAACCATCCTGCCGCCGACCCAGGCACTGACAAGGGTATGCGAATGTAGTAACGCCTTATGGAGCAGCCCAGGTTTTTCGGCTGACGACCACCCGTTAAGAGTATATATTTCAAGAAGCTGGTCTTGTGGAATTATCCTCGTTTCTTTGATTTCGATCTGCATTTTTCGATTTCTTGCTGATTGAAGACAACGACTGTCATACGCTCGTATTCGCTCGATACCGCGCTTCTCTCCCGGCATTCGCTCACCTCGACAACGGGATCAATCAAACTTTCTCACCATCGTCTGCAACGTCTGCAACGTCGTTCGCATTTCTTCCAGACCTATGCCGTCGCTTTTCTCTTCCGCCCAGGGCACCTGTATTGCGACCAGCTTCTCATAGGTTGTTTCGCCTTTTTCGGTCAGCATCAAATACTTTGCACGTTTATGATGCGGATTATCCCGATACTCCGCAATCCCCCCTTTTGCCATTTCATCCGCAATTCTTTGCACACCCTGACGCGTCTGCCCCATCGTTTTGGCAATTTTCGCGACGGTCATCGGTTGATCTGCCAGATACAACGCCCCCAAGACTTTCCATCGGGCGCTTGTCAATCCCATCTCCTTCGTCAGCCTGTCCCCGTCGACGACCAGCAAACCGCTTAATTTGAAAACTTCAAGCACCACTCTCGTAAAAAGCTCCCCTTCCTTTGTAGGATTCATCGCCCTGTTTTTTGACAATATATTGTCGATTAGGTATATTTATGACAGCATATTGTCTAAATATGCATTTTTCTCCTCTTTTGCACACGTAACATTAATCGATAACCGCCATGAAAACCAAAATTCACAGGTTTGCCGGAATAACGGCATTTTGCACCATAGCGCTTTTCTGGCTGTCCACCGTTTTCGTCGAGTTATTCGGAACTCATGAGTCCATCGCATGTGTCAAGCGCGGCATTGTTCTTGGCATGTGGCTTGTCATTCCTGCTATCATAACGACAGGCATTACAGGTACCATCCTCGGCAAAAACAGAAAGGAAAAACTCGTCGAAGGAAAAAAACGGCGCATGCCGTTCATAGCCCTGAACGGACTTTTGATTCTTGTGCCGTCTGCAATTTTTCTGGATCATTGTGCATCGAACGGAAACTACGGGAGCTTTTTCTATGCAATCCAGGGTCTTGAGCTTACGGCGGGCGCGCTGAATCTAATCCTCATCGGCTCAAGCATCAGGGACGGTCTGCGACTCTCCGGAAACAAGGAACCTTTCGGCAAAGAAAACGCAGCCTGACCTTGTTAGTGCAATCGCCACCGCCCCATCTTATCAGCATGAAACTGACGACATCGGCCTACATGCCCGGGGCAGCCAGCCTGTCCACCAAGAGCGGTGGACCGAATACTTGCGCGCGACCTGAAGCCCTCCCCCGCATTCAGACTGAAAAACCCGCTGGCTCCAGATTCTTCAGCCAGACAGCGCATCTGGCGCAAAAAACCTCTCTGCACGCATCGTCATGAACCGCCGCTGAAATTATTGTAATTATTGTAAGAATAGCGGTAATTTCCTTAAATTCATACAGTGCCGTTTTGGCCAGGCAGACCAGACCATTTGCCCCTTCCGGATAAAAGAAAACGTCAGAAAAACATGCATGTCATCATAAATGACAAAACCTGCAAGGCTTCGATCGGCCAGACTCTTTCAAAGGCGGCAAGACTCAACCATAGCCATGTCGGCTATCTTTGCGGCGGTCATGGAGTCTGCCAGACCTGTTACGTAACCGTGGAAAAAGGTGAAGAATGCCTTTCGCCCGTCGACGATGTTGAAAAAGCCTTTCTCTCACCCCGTCAGCTTGCAATGGGCGGACGCATGGCTTGCAGGGCGAGAATCGTTAGGGATGGGACTATCAAGGCTCTTTCCCGCCCTGAGGAGGTCCGCCGCATGCTTGGCGGCAATCCTTTGCCGTTGTTCAGTTATGGCGCGGCGATGGGAAGCGACTTCGCCCATCGGATCGTGCCGGGTATCGGCAACATCGCCGGACGTATCATCAAGGGAGAAATTATCAACGAGGATGAGCTTGGCGATCTCAAGGATTCGGTTGACGGGCTCGTCGGTCTTGCACTGGAAACACTTCCAGAGCACCTGCCCTTCAAGGACCAGCTTATGGAAGCCGTCCACAGGTTGCCCGCGGAGCTTTCCCCGCCGCGGTTGCCTGTCGACATTCCATTGCGGTTGACGGCCGGCCTGCCGCTTCCGTTATGGTCGGAGAACCCCCGAAAAAAAGCGAAACAGGCGGTTGAAATCAAGTATACCTCGCCAAAAACCGGAAATCCGGATCAATGACCCTGGTTCGTTGACGCAAAACCCGCTCAAGCGCAGTTCGACGGTTATCATGCAGAAAGCCGGGCGGAGCGAAACCTTCGGGGCAGCAGGCGAACGGCGGTCGTGGTTTCTATGCAAAAACGATGGCTTCCGAAAAACAGTACCCCGATCCATGAACGGTTTTGATCGGGATTCTGACATTGTGTTTTCCGTTTTTCTGCCGCAAGCGATGGATCAATACATCGAGCGAACGGTTGCCGTACTTGTCGTCCGGATAATCGAGGGCATCGAGAAGTTCCTGCCGGGAAATGGTCCTGCCGGGATTCGATGTCAGAATTTCAAGCAACGCACATTCCTTGGCCGTCAGCTTTATCGTTTCTCCACCGGGCGCGGAGAGCGTCATCCCCTTGCAGGAAAAAACCCACGGCTGCGGTTTTCGCGGCGAACAAGGTTCAGGCTGGGTTTTTTTATGCTGCGGTGAGAGATCCTTTTCAAGCCGCCCGACAATACTGTATATGGATGCCGTCAGCTCGGCGAAGTCAACAGGTTTAAGGAGATAGATATCCGCACCCGCCTCATAGGCCGTAATCCTTGTATCAAGGGATGACTGCGCCGTCAGGACGATGATGCGCATATCCGTGTTTCTCCTGATATATTCGGCGAGAACCATCCCATCCTGGTCTGGCAGGCCGAGATCGATGATCGCCAGAAGATAATGCTCCTCGGCGATTTTTTTGTAGAACTCGATCGCGGACGCCACGCCGGTCACATCGAACCCTGCAAGCAAAAGAGATTCCACGATGCTTTCGCGAAAATCCGTATCATCTTCGACAATGATGATACGCCTTGTTGCATCCTGATGATTCATTGATTTCCGTTGCGGGGATTTTGCTCCGGCCATAGAGTATTCGGTTAATTCCTGATATGCCGCAAGTTATTAAATACTAAAGGAAAAAACTCGAAAGCACTCGCAAACCTCATTTTTTCACAAGCGGCAAACGAACCGTAAGCTCGACTCCGGCTGGAAAGACTTTCATCACAACCGTTCCCTTATGGCTGAAGATAACCTTCCTTACCAGCCACAAACCGAGCCCTGCTCCGGCCGTATTGACGGAATTGCTCCCCCGGTGATATTGCTCGAAACACTTTTCAGCCTCATGCTGCTTGATGGCTCTCGCCCTGTTCCTGATTTTCACAACCGCTTCACCTGATTCGCAATAGCACTCCACCTCTATAGGGGTATCCGGCAGGGAATATTTCCGCGCATTGTCCAGAAGATTGAACACAGCTATTTTCATTTGCGACACCTCCCCCAGCACTTCGCTCGCGCCAAGAGTTTCGGAATAGACCAGGGTAATTTCAGGCCACATGTTTCGCAACAGTTCGATCTGCGAGGAAACGGCCGGCTCGATGCGGAAAGCCTGAAATCTGGCCGCGCTCTGTGATTCGGAAATCCGGCTTTTCTGGATGGATTCCTCGAGCACTTCCACCAGCCTGTCGATTGCGCGATTTATCTTGAAAAGTTCATCCTTGTTCGAATGATCTCCCATTTTGTTTTTCATCTTGATGAGATCAAGATTTGTCCGGATTATGGCGAGCGGCGTGCGGTATTCATGGGAAATCATGCTCAAAAAGCGCTGAAGACGCTCTACTTCATGCTGCAACTGCTTGGTGCGCTCAGCCACCGCCTGCTCAAGCATATTGATGTTCTGCTGCTGAACCGTCTGCAAGGTAATGTCGGTCATCATGACAAGCAGAACGTGCCTGTCCTGGAGCGTGATGAATTCGGAAGAATAGAGCACGTTGAGCAACTCACCGGATCTCTTGCGTAAACGAAGCGGTTTATTGTTTACCTTTTCATGATTGCGACAGGCGAGCAAAATGTTTTCATACTCGGTAATATCCGCATACATGCCCAGGTCAGTCAACGTCTTGCCAATGATCTCCTGCGCGTTGAATTCAAACAACTGAAGCCATGAAGCGTTTGCATCGATCATGCGGCCGGTCCCTATCTCCTCGATGTTTATGGCGACAGGCGAATGATCGAAAATGCTCCTGAACTTGCTTTCGCTTTCCTTGAGGGCGTTATCGATCTCTTTTCTCCTGGTTATTTCCATAACCGTACCGACATAGCGGGACATGCCGCTCAGAGGATCGGTCTGGGGCATTCCGCGGCAGGCAAGCCAGTGGACAGTGCCGTCAGAGTGGCAGACACGATATTCGACATTGATCTCACGCTCCTGACTCGCCGCCGACATAACCGTCTGAAAGGTCGTCTCCTTGTCCCTGGGATGGACGGTGCTCTGACAAAGTTTGTGATCCATGGGCAGGCTTCCCGGTTCAAGGCCGTAGAGTTCCCATATTCTCTCGGACCAGTACACCCTGTCCGTCTTCAGATCCCACTCCCAAACACCCGCATTGGTCGCTTCCAGGGCAAAAGTAAACCGTTGCTTCGCCGCAACGAGCTGCTGCTCCATTTCCTTTCGAACAGTGATATCGATAACCGTTCCGATGTAGCGTCTTGTCTGCCCTTTTTCATCGCGCACGGGTTTCCCCCGGGACATGAGCCAGTGAATCGAGCCGTCAGCATATCGAACCCGGTATTCGACATTGAGTTCCGTTTCACTTTTCGCCGCGGCCCTTACTGTTTTGACGGCATTGTCAACGTCATCGGGATGAATGGTGCCGATCCAAGCATCGAACGAGGGCGGCAGGCCGCCCAACTCCAGACCGTACAATCCCCATACCTCTTCCGACCAGACATTCTCGCCGGTTTTCAGATCCCATTCCCAGACACCGGCTCTTGCGGCTTCCAATGCCTGGTTAAGCCTCTTGCGGCTCTCGACAAGCTCCAGTTCAACCTTCTTGCGGTCGGTGATATCCTTGATCGTCCCGATATAGCGGGTTATCCGGCCGTCGGCGTCGCGCAGCGGCATCCCCATGGAGGTGAGCCAGTGAACCGACCCGTCGGGATGCACCACACGATACTCCACCAAAGCCTCCGTTTCCTTGCTGACAGAGGAACGAATGATCCCCGAGGCCATCTCCCGGTCATCCGGGTGAACCGTCTGAACACAGAAGTCGCGGGTCAGGGCAACGCTGTCCTCTTCGAGCCCGTAGAGACCCCAGATCTGGGACGACCAGCTTAACCTGTCCGTTTTCACATCCCATTCCCATATACCTGAATGAGCTGCGTCGAGCGCGTAGCTGTAACGGAGCTTGCTCTGCTTGAGCTCTTCCTCGAGTTGTTTGCGTTCGGTAATGTCGATAGCGGTTCCGATGAAAGAAACCGTCTTGCCTTTATCATCCTGCAAAGGCTTTCCCCTCATCATAAGCCAGCGCGTTACTCCGTTCGGAGTGGCAACACGGCATTCCACGTTCAGTTCTTGTTCCAGCTTGACGGCATGGGCAATAGATCTCACGACCCGCATCCTGCAGGAAGAATGCAGAAGGCTTTTAAGTTGTCTGATCGATGGTTTTCCCTGTTTCTTCGGTAATCCCAACAGCTTCCAGAGTTCGTCCGACCAGATTATCCCCCTCGTTATCAGGTCATACTCCCATACACCAGCGCGGGCGGCTTCCAAAGACTGATTCAGCTTTTTTTGAACAGAAAAAAGCTCCGCCTGGACTTTCTTCTGCTGCGTTATATCGACGCCGATAGCGACAACACAGGTTTGATTGTTGATCGTAATTCTTTTTCCGCGCGTGGCAAGCCAGACCCCTGCTTTTCTTCCCGGCGGATGCATTTCTACTTCGCTGCTGTCTTCGATTCCCGACTCGAGTAGGTTCCGGAACTTTTCGCTGACAGGAAAAATCACTTCGGCCGAAAGCACCTCTTTCGGATCGACAGCCTTGGCTTTACCGCTTTTTTCACCGAGGACAAGATCAAGCGCGTAGCTGTTGGAAAGTATCAGTTGACCCTTCTCGTCCAGGGCCACAACGCATCCCGGCATCGCATCCAGAATCGAGGTTTTCAGGACGCGTTCGCGTTGCTGATCGCATTCATTTTCAACCGGCTCATCGATCTCCTTGAAAACGATCAGCAGAAAGACGACCGCTTCACCCGAACAGATCGGATTGATTGTGGTCCGCCATGTCCGATTCTTGACCGTATCACTGAAAACGGTCTTTTTCCCGTCACGCGCGACCCTTGCCCTCCTGTTCGCGAAATCAGCCATGAGACCGGCCATTTCAGGGTCTTTTCCGATGATTCGGACGGCATCGGCGCCCACGCACTCCCCGGCTGAACATCCAAGCCTTTCGAGCAAGCGGTTATTGAGGCTGCACAGCGCCCCGCGTTTGTCAACCAGGAATGCAGGATCGGGCAGCATTTCAATGAATACACTTACCGTATCCCGATAGACGCTGCTCTCAAATGGTTCGGCGGACATAGCGTTCACTTTTTTTGGATAATCGGTCCATTCCGCATGGAGAGACAGGACTGTATTGCAACGCCCGGCAAACCTGCGGCAGGGGTTGCTTGCCGCGGGCATTCTTACAGGCGACGTCTCTTCACTGTAAGAATACGAATAAAAAAACAATCCGGATTTGCAGGATTACGTTTTTTCGAGCATTCGCTTCAGCCCGTTTTTATCGGATTCCGAAGTCAACGAAATCAAAAAAACGCCCCCTAGCCTGCTTGTCAGAAGAGTGGATCGGGAGCAGCCCGGCTTTCAGCGATGCGCTCCCATGCCGTTTTCACCCTGACCCGGAGCGTTTCCCGGTCCTAGTCAAGAAGGACATCCTCCCGATGCAATGCAAAAGGGAGAAACGGTTTTGCATTTAAAGATACTTGAGCCCGATCAGCGTCGCTGCCGCAAACTGGTTGCCAAGAAACAGAATATTGTTGACAACCTGGAATCGGAGAAACGCGTTATGCTCCTGGACCTCGCTCTTGCCGATTGCGTTGCCGAAACCGTCATCAACGGCCAGTTGCATGAATGACGCGCCTGTTCCTGGATCACGATATATGGGTATCTGGATATAGATATTCACCACGAGAGAGGCAAGGATGAAATAGGTCAGAATGTTGAATCCCCACGTCCATGCAAGGTAAGCGAAAACCGCGAAAGCGAGGTCGATGATCACAAATGCGACCAGAAAAGTATTGCGCGCTCCGATCATCACGGTAAGAGATTTCAGCCCCTCCCTGGCATCACCCGCGGCCGATTTGAAGTCGTTCATGATGATGAGGGCGACAGCCATGAAGAAGTTCAGGCATGCGAGTCCTACGACTTCAGGTCTTATTTCGCTGAACAGCGCGTTAGCAGACAGATAGGTAATGAATCCATAGGATATGCCGACAGCCGGCGCGGAGAGAAGAATGTTTTTTTTCAGCTTGAAAGGCGGCGCGGAGTACAGGTAGCCAAGAACAAGCCCGGTAAGCAGGCAACCACCAAAAACCATGCCTCGCTGACCGCCTATATGAAGACTGATAAAGATCCCGAGGACAACCGCGACGGTCAGAACGATACTCCAGTTCCAGACAGCCTCTCTTTCCGTCAGACGTCCTGAAGGAATGGGGCGTGTCGGTTCGTTCATCCTGTCCAGTTCGAGATCGTAATAGTCGTTGACCGACTGGCTGAAACCTGTACCCAGAGGCCCGTAGATCAAAAAAAGCGCAAAAAGAAGCACGTGATCATGAAGGGTCGGCTGCATGGCCCCGGAACCCATGACACCTCCCGCAAGGCAGGGAAACACACTGATCCAGGTGACCGGATCGAGAAGTTCGAGATGGGCTTTGAGTTTATCGACAAAGCCGATACGCGTTTTTGTCGTCATCAGGATTTTGTTGAGTCGGCATGATGCCGGTTGATGGAAACATTGCATGGGCA
>RRYU01010323.1_pt1 | contig 10064 bp, 8 predicted proteins | sample 2162651 | NCBI WGS metagenome assembly RRYU01 (sample SAMN10267283, study PRJNA491782) | microbial mat metagenome | isolation source: biomat in the production well | place: Japan: Minami-Kanto gas field, natural gas well KTG3 | collected 2017-06 | reverse complement strand
TAGTGGCTCATCCGATCCTCTGGACGATAGGTGGATGTAGTGTAGCCGGTTGGGGGCGGGTTTGGCAAGTGGGGGGGGGAAGCTGGGAGTCACACATGTTTCGCCTTCCAGCCTAGCCCGCGTGTGCTCTACTGTGCGTAGCTTTGTGACTGCGAACACCAGCCGTTAATCAGGTGTGACCCGCCGGGGAGAGACTCGACACCCAATGGTAATAGTAAACACGCGCACCATCCCTTCCGGGGATCGTGCGCGTGTTTGTATTTTTCGTGTATCAGAGCCATGGACTAGGGGTAGGTCTGGGTTGAGGCGACATGACCCAGATCTACCCCTAGCCCCAAAAATTGCTGATCGTGCCGTGAGGTGGCTTATGCGCTGCAATAGACTTCGGTGGGACGTCGGTAGTATTGTAGCGATACTGGTGAGCCGGGTGGGGGTCGAACCCACGACCCTCTGATTAAAAGTCAGGTGCTCTACCACTGAGCTACCGGCCCTTACGCGCCCCATTATAGCCTAGGTGCTAGGTAGCGTCAAAAAAGCTGTGCTATACTGAACCAGCAAACCTACAATCTCTCTCTCTTGCTGTGAGGTGGCGCTATGCCGTCTGTTCCTATTCCAACCATTATCGAACGCACCGCCCGTGGTGAGCGTAGCTGGGACATCTTCTCGCGCCTGCTCCAAGAGCGTGTGATTATGATCGGTACGCCAATTGATGATGATATGGCTGCGGTTGTCGTGGCTCAGTTGTTGGTGCTCCAGCATCAAGATCCTGAGCGCGATATTTGGCTCTATATCAATAGCCCCGGTGGGGTTGTGCGCGCTGGTCTGGCGATCTACGATACGATGCAGCTCATCTCCCCCGATGTCTGTACGGTCTGTGTCGGGCGTGCCGCCAGTATGGCTACGGTGCTCCTGTGTGGCGGGGCTAAGGGGAAACGCTTCGCGTTGCCGAATGCGACGATCCATTCCCACCCGGCGGGCGGTGGCGCTGAGGGCTATGCCCCCGATGTTGAGATTGCAGTGAATGAGATGCTGCGCCTCCAACGGATGCTGCGCGAGATTATGGCCGAACATTCTGGCCAGCCGATTGAGCGTATTGAACAGGATTTTAGCCGTGATGCCTACCTTACGGCTCAGCAGGCGATAGAGTATGGGTTGATCGATTCGATCCTGGAACCCAATAGCTCGCGTTCGTGAGGGCTAACGTCCTTTTGTTGGTATGTTTTGGCGACTTTGTCGCCGAAACATACCAACAAAGATCAGAGTACCTTCTCCAACCACGCCATGGTCAATGCTATCGTTTTTGGTTCGAGTGGTAGGGTTAGGTGGCTGGCTCGTGGCACTATATGGAACTCTCCCCATCCGTTACCGACACGGGCAACTTCTTGCTCGCTCTTGGGATGGAGAACTGCGTCACGCCCCGCGTATACGAGCAGTAATGGTGGGCGCTGCGGGTTCTGCTTGATGCGCTCCAAGCTGCCTAGTAGATCCAGCGCGTCGAAGAGATCCCACGTGCTGATGCGTGCCCGAATCCCGCTCGTCCGCCACGCCATGATGATGTGGTAGAGTGTGCCGTCACCGAAGAGGTGGATGAGTGGTGGCCGCGCTACCCGCAGTACTTCCCTGATCTGCATGCGCCTGTAGCCCGCTCTGTCTACTCGTAGGCGCGGTGGGCTCTCCCAGATCACCATGGCGTCGCATTTGGCTCCATGCGCTACCGCGCTCGCGGTGACTGCCCCGCCTAGGCTCATGCCGAGTAGCCCCACCCGTGGGTAGCGTTCGCGTAACCAGTGTGCTGCTCCGCCGACGCTCTCGATGATGCTTGGGTAGCTCTGTGGGCGCGGGCTTTCGCCATGCCCGTCCAGGTCTATCAGCAGGATCGCAAAGCCGCTCTCGATCAGAGCGGTGCAGAGCCGCCATGCGTAGAAGGTCTTGTCCGCCCCGGAGCCGTGGGCAATACATACTGCCGCCCGTGCTCCTCCGTTTGGGGTGATGTGCAGCGCCGGGATTGCTCCATGCGCACCGGGGATGTCCAGCCGCTCGATCTTCCGATCTCCATACTCCCCAGGCAGAAGTTGCTCTTTGGGGTTGAGTTTGGGGTTTGCCAATGATGCTAACCCAATATGGATCGGTAACGCCAGGGGTAGGCTGAGAAGTAGATCGCGTAGATGTGGCCGCCCAGTTAGCCCCCATATACCCAGCAGCATCCCGCCTATGCCGCGTCCCCAGGATAGCCCGCGCAATCCGGTTCGGTGGGCGTATGTGTCGAAGATGCCGAGCCAGGTGAGTAGTGCGCTGATGTATCTATTCACATTCCTCAAAACCTTTGTGTCAACATAAGGCCAGGGCATGTGCAAAGTCCTTGGGGCTGCGCCCCAAGCCCCACTTTTTGTTGTTGTTTTGCGGCGAAGCCGCAAAACAACAACAAAAAAGATCTTCGGGGGTGGCTTCGCCATCCCCGAACCCCCACCGGAGGTGATTTTGCACATGCCCTGAACATAAGGCTGCTGCTGTTTAGTTACCACTCATAGTGTACTATAATATCCACAACACCGTTATGTTTTTGAGGGAAGATATGACCAACGCAGCAACCCCGCCTGTTCGTCCGGCCGAGATGGACAAAGCCTACGAGCATCAGCCGGTGGAACGGCCTCTCTATACATGGTGGGAGCAGAGCGGTTTCTTTGCTCCGCGTCCTGATGCGCCTAAACCGCCATTTGTTATCTCCATCCCGCCTCCCAATGTCACCGGTGAACTGCACCTCGGCCACGCCATGTTTGTTACGATTGAGGATCTGATGATCCGCTGGCGGCGTATGCAGGGCTATCAGACGCTCTGGGTGCCGGGTACGGATCATGCCGGGATTGCCACCCAAACCCTGGTTGAGAAGTTGCTGCGTAGTGAGGGAACTTCGCGTGAGCAGGTTGGGCGTGAGGAGTTTTTGCGCCGCACCTGGGAGTGGAAGGCGAAGTATGGCGGTGAGATCCAGAATCAGTTGCGCCGCCTCGGTGCCTCCTGCGATTGGGAGCGTGAGCGATTTACGCTTGATGAGGGGCTTTCCCGTTCCGTCCAGACCGCCTTTAAGCGCCTCTATGATGATGGCCTGATCTATAAGGGTACCTACCTCGTCAACTGGTCGCCTAACCTCCAGACGGCAGTGAGTGACCTGGAGGTGGAGTTTGAGACCCGCCAGGTCTCGATCTGGCATGTGCGCTACCCGGTCATTAACGCCGATTGGGCGGGGCCGCAACACCCCTGGGGGAGTGGCCGCTGGGCCGAAGGGGCAACGCAGTGGATCACGGTCGCTACGACGCGCCCCGAAACGATCCTGGGCGATACGGCGGTTGCTACCCCCCCCGGCGACCCGCGCTTTAGCGATCTGCTCGGTCGCTCGGCGGTGCTGCCCGCACTTGCCCGCCACATCCCGATCATCGCCGATGAGTATGTGGACCCCGAATTTGGCTCCGGTGCGGTCAAGATTACGCCTGCCCACGACAAGAATGACTACGAGGTCGGGAAGCGCCACGATCTGCCCCAGATCAATATCCTCAACAAAGATGCGACGATCAATGCTGAGGGTGGCCCTTACCAGGGCATGGAGCGATTTGCCGCCCGTAAGGCCATCGTGCAGGATCTGGAGCGCGAGGGGCTGTTGGTCAAGGTTGATCCCCACACCATGAGTGTCGGGATCAGTCAGCGCAGTGGCGAGATCATCGAACCGCTGCTCTCTGAACAGTGGTTCGTCAAGACCCGCCCGTTGGCCGATCTGGCTCTGGCTGCCGTGCGTGAGGGACGCACCAAGATCATTCCCGAACGCTTCGAGAAGGTCTATTACCACTGGATGGAGAATATCGAGGATTGGTGCATCTCGCGCCAACTCTGGTGGGGCCACCGCATCCCGGTCTGGTACATGCCCGATGGCACGATGCTGGTGCTCGGCCCCGATGAGACCCCGCCTGAGGGCGCGGTGCAAGACCCGGATGTGCTCGATACCTGGTTCTCGTCGGGTCTGTGGCCCTTCTCGACGCTCGGTTGGCCAGAGCAGACGCCCGATCTGGCCACCTACTACCCCACCAGTGTGATGGAGACCGGCTACGACATCATCTTCTTCTGGGTGGCGCGCATGATGATGCTGGGCTGCTACCTGACCGGCACCGAGCCGTTCCACACGATCTACCTGCATGGTCTGGTGCGCGACGAGCACGGGCGCAAGATGTCCAAGTCCTATGGCAACGTGGTCAACCCGCTGGAAGTGATGGATGCCAGGGAACCGACGCGCTGCGCTACACCTTGGCGACCTCCGGTACTCCCGGCCAGGATCTGAACCTCAATCCGCAGCGCATTGAGGCGGCACGTAACTTTGCCAATAAGATCTGGAACATCACCCGTTTCGTGATCAGCAAGGGGGTGCGCAGTAGCGACGCCGCTAATCCGCTAACCATGCTCAGCCTAGCGGATCGCTGGATTCTTTCGCGCTACCACCGCCTGTGCCTCGATAGCGACCGACTGCTGGAGGGCTACAACTTTGGCGAGGCGGGCCGCCAGATGCACGACTTCTTGTGGGGCGAGTTTGCCGACTGGTATGTCGAGATTGCTAAGGTGCAGCTTGAAGGCAGTGCCGAGCAGCAAACGACGACCCGCGCTGTCCTCTACACCGTGCTGGAAGGTACGCTGCGCCTGTTGCACCCCTACATCCCCTTCATCACCGAGGAGGTGTGGCAATACCTGACGCGGGTGGAGGGTCAGGAGGCGGCTGCGAACCACAGCATTATGGTAGCAGCCTACCCCGAAGGTGACGCGGCGCTGCTCAATCCGCAGGCCGAAACCGATTGGGATCTGGTGCAGACGCTGATCGTGGCCATTCGCAATATCCGCAGCGAGTACAAGGTCGAACCGGCCAAGTGGGTGGCAGCCACCATCGTCGGGGGTGAGCGCGTGGCCATGCTGCGCGAGCAGGCGGCGCTGATTGCGCGCCTCGGACGGGTGGATCTCCAACGCTTAGAGATCGTCGAGAGTATCGCCGCCAAACCGACCCAGTCGGCGGCGATTGTGTTGGGCGGGGTGGAAGCCTACCTGCCCCTGGCGGGTCTGATTGACCTCGAAGCGGAACGGGTGCGCCTGCGCAAAGAGCTAGAGCAGGCCGAAGCCGATGTGGCGCGCCGCGAAGCCAAGCTGGCTAACCCCAACTTTGTGGGCAAAGCCCCGGCCAATGTCGTGCAGCGCGAGCGGGACAGCCTCGAAACGGCGCGGGCGGCGCTGGCCAGCCTGCGTGAACGTCTGGCGGAGATTTAGGCTTCGACAAGCTCAGCCAGCGGCACGGTGGCTGAGCTTGTCGAAGCCCATCTTGTCGAAGCCACCGTGCCGTATTGAGGTAGGCCGCTGGAATGATCAACCTACTCAATCAAACCTACGCCTACTTTCTGGACAACCAGAGCCGCTTTTGGACAGAACTCGGACGCCATCTGAGCCTGAGCGGAACCGCATTAGCCATCAGCCTACTGCTCTGCATCCCCCTGGGCATCTGGGCTGCCCACCATGTTCGGGCGGCCCAATACCTGATCACCGCCGTTGGCTCGCTGCGCCTCATTCCCAGCCTCGCCATTCTCTTTCTGGTCATGCCCTACCTGGGCACCGGCCCAACCCCGGCCATTACTGCGCTCACCATCCTGGCCATGCCCTCGATCCTGATCAATGTCTATGCTGGGCTACGTGGGGTCGAACCGGCTGTCATTGAGGCCGCATCTGCCATGGGAATGACCAACCGCCAACGCCTGCTCCAAGTGGAGATTCCCCTGGCTCTGCCGGTCATGATCGCTGGCATCCGTACCGCCACCGTTGAGGTCATTGCCAGTGCCACCCTGGCCGCCTTCATTGGCGCGGGCGGATTGGGTATCTTCGTCACCCGTGGCTTTGCCCTCTTTGAACCTCGGATCATGTTACTGGGCGCGATTCCTGTTGCTGTGTTAGCATTAGTAAGTGAAGTGGTACTCGGTTTGGTTGAGCGATGGATTACACCACCGCGTTAGAACCATAACCGACAACCACACAGATGCCTTCTTAGGAACACAGGAGGAAACGCATGTTACGCAGATCGCTCCAGTTCATGTCGCTGGCTCTGGTCGTACTCCTCGTCGCATGTGGGCAGACGGCACCCGCAGCGCCAACAACAGCCCCGGCTGCCTCACCGGCTGCCGAGAACCCCACCAGTGCCCCTAGCCCAAGTGGTGCCACCATTCGTATTGGCTCCAAGCACTTCACCGAGGCGATCTTGGTGGCCGAAATGTACGCCTTGATGTTGGAAGAGAATGGCTTTACGGTTGAGCGCAAGTTCAGCCTGGGTGCGACCGCAATTGCCCACGAGGCGTTGGTGGGTGGTGACATTGACCTCTACCCTGACTACACCTCGACCGGGTTGCAGGTGGTATTGAAGCAGCCCGCACTGCCCGACGAGGCAGCGATCATGGCCGCGTTGCGCAAGGGCTACGAGGAGCAGTTCCAGGTGACGTGGCTCAACCCGTCGCCCTTCAACAACACCAATGTCTTTGCGATGACCAAGGAGAAGGCTGAGGAGTTGGGTGTAGTTACCTTCTCGGATCTGGTGCCGCTCTCTGGCGAGTTGCGCCTGGGTGGGCCGCCGGAGTTCCCGGAGCGCGAGGACAACAAGGCGATCCTGGCCATGTATGGCTTCGATCCTAAATTCAGTGGTGACAACTACGTCCAGCTCGATTCGGGTAGCCTACGCTACGAAGCCCTCACGCGGGGTGATGTGGATGTGGTGGTCGCCTTCGGCACCGACGGCCAGATCGCCGGGTTGGGGCTAACCGTCTTGCAAGACGACAAGAACGCCTACCCGATCTACCAGATCGCGCCGGTGATCCGTATGGATGCCCTCAACGCCAACCCGCAGATTGCCGAGATCCTCAACGCGATGTCCCCCATCCTGACCGGCGAGGTCATGTCGAGCCTGAATTGGCAAGTGGATGGGCCGGAGAAGAAGGAGGTTTCTGTGGTTGCACGCGAGTTCCTGGTGAGCCAGGGGCTGATTAAGTAGGAAGACGAGCGGTGCAATGGCGGTGGCTGAGCCTGTCGAAGCCACCGCTTTTTCCACATTATGAAAGTTTTTTGATGTTAAATGACATATAGACAAAGCCATTGCATGCGACTATAATGTTCATACACCGTAATGGTGTCATGTTTTGATGCTTTAAGGAGGTAACTCTATGGCAACTCCGCCGGTTAATACGAACGCCACGACCAACACCATCGTTGATGCAACCAGCAACCTGGTAGCAACCCTCACCCGCACCGGCGTTGCGCTGGTATCGGCTCCGCTGAGCATGTTGCCAGAGCAGGTGCGCGTTGACGCAACCAACGCTGCTGGTGGGATGATCAATGCGGTTGGCAACCTGCACTTGAGCATCCTCAAGGCAGTTGTGAGTGGCGTCAACACCGCCTCGCAGGAGGTTGACAAGGCGCTTAAGGATGTCAACATTCCTGGTGGTAAGAAGTAAACTCAGTACAGAATCTTCAACAGAGAACGGCGTCGGTCAGATGACCGACGCCGTTCTCTGTTGAAAATCCCATGCCTACTCAAAGCGCGGGCTAACCCAGGGCACATCGGGGGTAGCGGCGCGGGCATTGGCGACACGCGCTACGACGAAGAGCAGGTCGGAGAGGCGGTTGAGGTAGCGCAGCACATTGGAGTTGAGTTCCTCTTCGTGGGCGAGGCTCACCGCCCAACGCTCGGCGCGGCGACAGATGGTGCGTGCCAAGTGCAGGTGGGAAGCGGCGGCCGTGCCACCGGGCAGAATGAACTGCTTGAGCGGCTCAAGTTCGGCTTCGAGCGCATCAATCTGGCTCTCAAGGTACTCAATCTCTTTGGTTCCTACACGTGGGATGTTTGCCCCGCCCTCGCCCGGAGTGGCCAGATCTGCACCAACGACAAAGAGTTGGGACTGGATCTGGTTGAGGAGTTCATCAAGCCCCGCATCAATCCCACTAGCACGTGCAACACCCACTGCCGCGTTGCACTCATCGGCTGTGCCATAGGCATGTACTCGCAGCGAATCCTTACTCACCCGCAACCCACCCCACAACCCTGTCTCGCCCGCATCACCGGTTTTGGTGTAGATCTTCATCGTGCTTCCTTTGGCTTCGTTAAGGGTATCTCTGTATCCGTATATAAGCATACCACAAGTAGCGGTACAAGATCCTGTGTTGCTACCAGGGCATGTGCAAAGTCACCTCCGGTGGGGTTTCGGGCGTGGCTTCGCCACCCCCGAAGATCTTTTTTGTTGTTGTTTTGCGGCGAAGCCGCAAAACAACAACAAAAAGTGGGGATTGGGGCGCAGCCCCAACGACTTTGCACATGCCCTGGTGTTGCTACTACATCGGTGTGATGTAGATTCTTGCCCCAACTACCCGCCATTGGCTTCGGCAGGCTCAGCTTCGGCAGGCTCAGCTTCGACAGGCTCAGCTTCGACAGGCTCAGCCACCGCCAATGGAACGCTGGCTGAGCTTGTCGAAGCCAGCACGAGGGTCGTACCCTACCTACCTCAACCTGCGCACACTGGCCTCGAAGATCGCGCTGATCGCAATCAGGACGAAGATGCCCGGTACTAATAGGCGCGGCATTAGGAAGAGTACCGCCAACCCAAAGAGCCACATGACACTGCGTGTTCCACCGATCACATCGCCGTTGCCACCGGCACGGATGAAGTTGGTGATACCGATCACGACCAGGATGCCCGGCCAGATTAGCTTGGGAAAGAAGATCATCAGTGTCCCCAACCCGATCAGAAAGACGATCCCACTCGCGATATTCCAGTCGCTAGGGCGGCCAAAGAGGGATTGGGTGGATGTGTTCTGACGTGCGAGGTCGGGCGTACCGAGCACGTCGCCACTCATGATGGGTGGTGGTGCATATGGTGTGCCAGTATCGCCCATGCGCCGCCCGCAGCGCACGCAGAAGATGGCGTGGGCCGGGTTGGCGGCACCACAACTGGCACAACTGATCTGCTCGTTAGTCTTGGGTTGTAGCTGATGGGTGGGGCCAGTGGCAGCATTGTCAATGATGACCCCACACTCAATACAGAAATGGGCATCATCGGGAAGTTCGGCTTGGCATGATGGGCAGCGCATAGGAGCCTCCTCTCATATTGAGGCCAGCAGATCCCCTCTGTAGATTGTACGCTGGAAACGCTCATTGTGTTACACACGCTTCAGCCTCGGACTGCATAGCTTCAGCGGTTTCGGTCTGATCGAGGCGTCCACGCAGTAGGCTGGGCAACCAGACATCAATCCCGAAGAGGGCGCAGCGCGCCGCTTTGGTGGGCGGCAGGCCAGGGGCGCGGCGGGCTTGGTTTGCGGCAACAGCTAGAGCCGGATCGGCCTGGAGGCGCGGATCATCGAGTGCTGCCATACTCGCCGGGAGCCGTCCGAGCGCCATGGCTAGCTCGATCTGGGTCGCCGGGGCTTCGAGGTAACGCGCCAATGTCTCGGCTATCTCCAGATCATCGTGGCTTAGATCGTGGGCAAACATCAGGAAACTACCACTGATCAGTGGCGATGCGGCCTGGTTGGTGGTAGGAATGCGCGGCAGCGGCGCAATCCCTAGATCGAGCGTCTCGGTAAGTGTGCGGTACTCGCTTAAGGCCCACTCACCATCAACTAGTAAGCCCACCTCACCCTCACCAAACCACCTCTGGCCGCCTTGGTAGGTCTTGACCTCCGTGGGTGCAGCGACGGCCAGTTCGGCGAAGAGATTGAGTGCGTCAATCATGGCTGGGGTATTCAGGCTGGGTGCGCCGTCGGCTCCAGCGGTGAGGCTGCCACCAAAGCCATAGAGCCAGGGCACAAACCAGTGTGGCTCGTTCCAGTTCATAACGAGGCTCCCTTGGGCGCTGCGCGACGCGGTAATCAGGTCGTCGCTGGTTGTGGGGGGGCTGCTGATGCGGTTGCGGTTGTAGAGTAGGAACAACTGGTTCTGGGCGGTGATGGGCAAACCCCAGAGTTGACCCTGGCTCGTAGCAGCGGTCTGTAGCCCCGGCAATGGATCGCCACTGGAA
>RRYU01004625.1_pt1 | contig 10066 bp, 9 predicted proteins | sample 2162651 | NCBI WGS metagenome assembly RRYU01 (sample SAMN10267283, study PRJNA491782) | microbial mat metagenome | isolation source: biomat in the production well | place: Japan: Minami-Kanto gas field, natural gas well KTG3 | collected 2017-06 | reverse complement strand
TAAGGATGATGTTCGGAAAGGTAGCCGTAGAGCGATTCATCAGCGGGTAGTGCGACACCGATCGATGATGCTATGAGACGACCATGCTCATTCGTTGAGTTCCTTGCCATGACGGCAAAGGTGATTTCACCGGGGGAGAGCAGTTTCAGTCCTTCTTCAACGTTCAGTCGTTTGCATTTCGGAGGGTAAATGCTCGAAACGGTAACAAGGTTGCATTTTTCGATCTTCGCATCTCTCAAAGCAAGCTCGAAAGAGGAAAGATACTCTTTGTGTTTTCCTACCCCCTTGGTGAAAAATATTTTTTCAGGTACAAATGACAACGCCAGAGTCTCCGGATGAATTAAGGATAATGCGGTAAAGCTGAGCAATTATAGGGAAAACCCGGATGATTATAAATCATTTTTTCAAGGCGACCTTAAAAAACTTTCGTTTCCCGGCTTTTATGACCTTTGGTTCTGTTTCAAGTGGAACCTCGAAATGTATGTCATCGATTCTGGTGTCGTCGATCTGGATGGCACTCTGACTGATAAGTCTCCGTGCTTCACTCTTTGAAGAGGCGGCTTTAAGCTCTACCAGCAGTTCCACCAGCGGAACCGGTCCGACCGCAAAGGTAAACTCCTCTATGTCTCTGGGTGCTTTTTTCTGGACGAACACCCGGTCGAAATGATCTTCGGCGTTTTGTGCAAGTTCCGGGGAGTGATAGAGCGATACGATCTCTTTTGCAAGCGTTCTTTTTGCCTCTCTCGGGTTTTCCTTGATGATTTGCCGGAAAAGTTCAAGTGATCTGCCGGGGTTCGGTACAAGAAGGGTGAAATAGGTCTCGATCAGTTCATCCGGAATGGAAAGGATTTTTCCATAGATGTCTTCGGCAGAGTCATTGAAACAGATCGCGTTTCCGAGGGATTTCGACATTTTCTCTTCGCCGAAAGTGCCGACAAGCAACGGCATGGTTATGCATACCTGGGGTGTAATACCATACTCGCGTTGCAGGTCTCTGCCGACAAGCAGATTGAATTTCTGATCGGTTCCGCCAAGCTCGATGTCATTACGCAGATGTACCGAATCCATGCCTTGAGCGAGAGGATACAGGAATTCATGAATCGAGATCGGTTCATGGAGCCTGTAACGTTTTTCAAAATCATCCCTTTCAAGCATTCGCGCTACTGTGTAATGACTTGAAAGACGGATGACCTGGTCGAACGTCATTCGTCCGAGCCAGTCAGAGTTATAGCAGATGGTGGTTTTTTGTCTGTCGAGGATTGTCGAAGCCTGCTCGAAATAGGTTTGACCGTTTTGTTTCGCTTCTTCAGCCGAAAGCTGAGGTCTTGTTTTGCTTTTTCCGGACGGATCGCCGATCATGGCGGTAAAGTCGCCGATAATAAGGGTTGCTTCATGCCCCAGATCCTGGAAATCTCTGAGCTTTCTCAGGACGACCGAATGGCCGAGATGCAGGTCGGGTCTGGAAGGATCGGCCCCGAGTTTGATTTTCAGAGGTTTCTGCGTTTCAAAACTTCTGGTCAGCTTCCGTTCCAGTTCTTCTTCACTGATAACTTCAACGGTGTTACTGATAATACGATCAAGCTGTTCTTTTACCGGTGGGAAACTCATGGGTGAAATCGTTCTTGTGTCTGGGTTGATTGTTGTCGTACATTACCCTGGAAAGTAATGACAGGAGATGAGAGAAAAGGCAAAAATAATAAGTTAAAAAGAATCGATGACTCTTGGCTCTTGTCGCTGTTTTCTTTGTCCCTCGTTACAGGTCTCTTGTTACGTTCAGGGAACGTGCTCCGTGAATTAGTATTGCTGTTTCAGTCTCTGCAACTGACGTTCGGTGTCTCTTGATTTTATACTCTCGCGCTTGTCATACAGTTTTTTGCCTTTTGCGAGTCCCAGTTCTATTTTGAGAACCCCCCGCGGGTTAAAAAAAGCTTTTAACGGTACAAGCGTCAGGCCTTTTTGCTGCAGCTTCAGCCGGAGCTTTTCGATCTCAGCCCGTTTGAAGAGCAGTTTTCGGGTTCTTTTCGGATCAAGTTGTTCGACATGGTTGTATTCATAGGCTGCTATCTGCATGTTTTCCAGCCACACTTCCCCCCTGTGAATGATGGCGTAGCTTTCGTTCAGGCTGGCTTTTCCGAGACGTACGGATTTAACCTCGCTCCCTTTGAGTTCAATGCCCGCAACCATCGTATCGAATATCTGGTACTCGTGTCTGGCCTTACGGTTCTGTATCGTTGTTACGTAATTTTTCGTGTTCTGTTCTTTTGCCACCTTTCAAGCTGTATTGAGAGAATTTTTTATTTCCGGAAATAATATTCCGGGATCAGGTTTCCGATGTTGAGTATACGGTGAGGGTCGAGTGCTTTTTTTATTCTCACCATTTCCTGTATTCCTTTGTCTCCGAACATTCTGACGAGATACTCCGCTTTCAGCTTTCCGATTCCGTGTTCTGCCGAGAGTGTTCCGCCCAGTTCAAGAGCTTTCCCGACAAAATCCTGATACAGTGCCTTTGCCGCCATGAACTCGTCATGGCTTGAAGGGAGAATGTTCAGGTGGACGTGAGAGTTTCCTATATGACCGAAAATTATGTAATGAAACCCGTGTTTTTCACAGGTGTTCCGGTAAAAATGGTAAAGTTCGACAAACGATTCGTCAGGAACTGCCATATCGGTACTTATTTTGCTTTCCGATTGCGTACTCAGCCATTCGTTCACCTGCACAGGCAGTTCGTGACGAAACGCTTTCATCGCTCGTTGTTCCTCCATATCGAGAGCAACCCAGGACTCATCGGTCATGGCATCGGAGCTTTCCATGAGATCGAACCATGTTTCAAGGACATCATCCTCCTTTTCCGGGGTGGTTTCCTGTTCGAAAAAAACAGCGCCGGCGGTTTCAGCGGGGATTTCAGGGTAAATGTTACGGAGAAAGTCGAGCGAATTGCGATCAAAAAACTCCAGAGCCCTCGGATCGACGTTCCCGGTTTTCTTTTTTGCCTCTTCCACGAAGAGAAAAAGATCTTCAAGTGTCTTGAAATACACAAGGCAAGAGATGATTTTTTCCGGAACCGGAACAAGCAGCAGATCCGCTTCTACAATTACTCCGAGAGTCCCTTCGGATCCGATAAAAAGATCGATCAGGTCCATGTTTCCGGCAGAGTAGTATCCCGCATTGTGCTTTGAGGTGAGAGGAAGCGTATAGCAGGGAGGGGCGAACTCGCAACTGCCTGCAAGAGGCAGGTCGAGGCGGAACGTGCCGTCTTTCCCGGCCCTGTATGTGCCTCTCGGAATGTCGAGGATGTCCCCTGATGCAAGCACAACAGTGATACGCGCTATGTGATCTCTCGTGGAGCCGTACTTGTATGTACGGGCACCTGAAGAGTTATTGGCAATGGTGCTGCCGATAAAACAGAGCTTTTCTGTCGGATCGGGAGGGTAAAGCCAGCCGGAGCTTTCCGCTTTTTTCTGAATATTTTCCAGCAGTGCTCCCGCGCCAACAGTCATGACCGCCCGGTTTCCGGGACGTTGGACCGGCGCATCTATCCGGTCAAGCTTTTCCATGGCTATGACATGGTCGCCGAACGGTATCCTGCCGCCGGTGGTGCCGGTACCGTTGCCGGCTATCACAAGCCGTTTTCCGGATGAAGCACTTTCTTTGAGCAGCGTTGCGATATCCTCGATGCTCTCCGGAAAGTACACTCCGGGTGTATGCCCGGTTTTGATGTTGCTGGTGTCTTCCAGAAACCCCTGAATAAGGGCCGGGTCGTTTTTATAAATCATCTTCCTGCGGTTCTGCATTACTGGTGTCTATCCGTCCAGCAGTAACCGACAGACTGTCCGTTGCAGTCGTGTCGGGACCGTTAACATAATAATTAATCAGTTGTCCGGCTATAGGAGCGGAAATACTTCCTCCATAACCTGCATTTTCAACAAGCACGACAAGCGCGATAGATGGTTCTTCAAGAGGGGCGAAAGCGACGAACCATGCGTGATCCTTGCCGTGCGGATTCTGTGCCGTGCCGGTTTTACCGGCAACCTTGACATTTGGTGCCGCTGCAAGTCTTCCTGTTCCTCTTTCAACAACTCCATGCATGGCCTGGCGAATTGTTTCAAAGGTTTTCTCGGAAACAGGCAGTTTCTTTTTTTTGAAATCAAACGCAATTGTTGAGTCACTGTCATTGGGCCGGTATGCTCTCACAAGATGCGGCTGGTGCCAGGTTCCCTTGTTGGCTATCGTTGCGGTAAATGCCGCGAGCTGAAGAGGTGTTGTGTTCAATTCGCCCTGCCCGATGGCCAGGCTGACAAGATATCCTCTGGTCCACTTTCCTTTTCCGTATCGTTTGTTATAGTAGGCAACCGAAGGAATCGGCGATGATCGTTCTCCCGGCAGGTCGATCCCTGTGGTTTTGCCGAATCCGAACATCCTTCCATATTCGGTCCATTTTTCAAATCCAAGGTCGAAGATCAGGTTGTAGTAGTAGGTGTTGCAGGACTCGATAATGGACCGCTCCAGATTCACCGGGCCGTGCCCCTGGCCTCCGTGGCAGCGAAAGCGTCCCCGGCCCAGTCTGAAAACTCCGGTACAGTAAATTTTTTTCTCGGGGGTTATCGCGCCTTCTTCAAGAGCCGCGAGAGAAAGCAGGAGCTTGTAGACGGAACCCGGTGGATATGAGGCCTGTATTGCCCGGTTGAACAGCGGCTTGTCGGGATTGAGGACGATCTCCTGCCACTTTTTTCCATCGGTTGTGCCGTTAAGGATCTCAAGATCGTAATCAGGCTTGCTTGTCATGGCCAGAATCCCCCCGTCACGAGGGTCGATGGCAACCACGGCTCCGGATTTACCTGTTTCATCCAGGAGGTTTTCTGCAAGCTTTTGTAGACCTGCATCGAGAGTCAGATGCAGATCGTTGCCCTTGATGAATGGCCGGTCTCTGGCACCGTCCTCAAATTTTCCGGCGGATTTTCCTATTGAATTGACCAGTTCAAAACGGGCGCCTTTTTCTCCTCTCAGGTGGTCCTCGTAGTTCTTTTCAAGTCCCTTGCTGCCGGTTTTGTCATCCGGCGTATACCCTTTGCCGGCCATTTCTTCGAGCTGGTTTTTGGAGATGAAATTCAGGTAGCCGAAAATATGAGATGCACTGATTTCAAGTGGATATTTTCTTTTGTTTTCCACCTCGATCATCGCGCCGGGAAGTTGCCAGAGGTTTTCACTCAGGCGCATCATCTCCTGTGGTTCAATATCCCTGCCGACTGCAACGGGTGCAAAACGGTTATATTTGAATCCTTTCTGTATTCTCTCCGTCAGTTCTTCAAAGGTGATGCCGAGCAGGTCGGCAAGAGAGTTTTTTTTCAGAGAATCACTAAACTCCGCAGGAACAACCTTGACCGAATACAACGGTTGGTTGTCGACGACTACAGTGCCGTTACGATCGATCATCCGTCCTCTTGGAGGTTGTATCCAGACTCTTCTCAGGCTGTTTGCGTCCGAAATCGAGCCCAGTTCATTGTATTCTGAGACCTGAAGATAAATGAGACGCAGAAAAAGGACAGCAAAGACCGCTATGACAACCAGAGAGACGTTTAAAGCTCTTTGCTGAATTTTATCCATAAGCTAAACCACTCTTTTCAAATTCTGTGGAAACACAGTGACTATCCAGCCATCAAGCCACCCGGCCTTCAGGCTCTTCTCACTTTTGACCTTTTGCTTTTGATTTTTGACTATCTCTCGTCACTGGTTACTTGTTACTATAGATACGAGCTAATCGTTCACAAGAATTTTTCTGAAAAACAGTTGATACGCAAATACTGAAACAATCATGGTCAGCAGCGTTGCAACTCCGATGGAGTATGCCATGTGCCAGGTTGTCGGCAGGGCAAGCACGTTAACCATCAGTGTATAGAGAATCCTTCCGGTCAGGCTGGCCATGAGCACGCCTTTATAGTAGAGTTGTTTTTTCTGTCGCGAGGAAGCATGGCTGTCTTCAGGAATATGGAAATAGCCTGCGACGAAACCCTCTATGGTTTTCGTAAGCGCTTCGATGCCCATGTTGCCACTGAGGATGCCTGTAACAAGGCCCGCCATGAACCCATTGGTCGTTCCCTGCTTCTGGCCGTACCTGATGGCTGTGAACGTGATGAATATGGTGACGATATCCGGAAAAACACCGAAAATAACCAGGCGCGACACAGCATACTGCTGTACGATGCAGAGCACTATGAGCAGAAGCGAGTTGATTATTGTATGTTTAAACACGTTTTTCCTTACGGTTTCCTGAACGGAGTGGTTGTAGGGTTGTTATTTTTCTTCTTCCTGCGAGCCGTGTTCACTGTCTTCACCGGTATCCAGTATCAACTCGATTTTTTCAGGGTCCGGAGTTTTTCCCGCTACCAGAACATAGGTGAGGGCGGAGAAATTGACACCCAGCCGGACATTGATTCTGTAAAACTGCTTTTCCGGTATGACCTCGATGACTTTTCCTACGGGTATGCCTCGCAGTGCAAAGGTACTGAAATCAGCGGTATAAATGTTTTCGTTGACGTGAATCGAGCTGCTTAACGGGACATAATGCATCTGTGCAATCTGCTCCTCGCTGCCGTTCCACCTCAGAATTCCGTGCGTACTGTTGCTGTCGGATACAACACTGACATTGAATTCAGAATGTATTACCGGCAGAACCTTTGCATAATTGTTCGAAACCTGAATCACCCTTCCGGCCAGGCCGTCAGGGGTCAGCACCGCCATATCTTTCTCGATGCCCTGACTGGAGCCTGCATTGATGATCAGCACGTTTTCGCGTGTGTTGAATCTTCGTTCGACGACTCTTGCCGGAACAAGGTCGACCGGACTGTTATCCATAAAGTGAACGGTACGGTTGATACTCGTCGTATCCCGCAAAGCGTTTCCTTTTACCATAACGTCCGCAAGCAGTGCCGAGTTCTGCAGCGTCAGTTTTTCATTTTCTTTTTTGAGATTGATATAGAGTTGTATATCGCTCACTCTTTGAGACAGCGTGGCCCTCAGTTCAGTGCCTCTGGACAAAAGGTTCTTGAGTGAGTAGCTTTCCTCGAACCTGATAAGCAGTACCGCTATGCTGCAGTAGAGCAGCAAAAGCAAGTAGGCGTTTTTGTTGCTGAAAAAATTGAAAAACTTCGACACGTTCGTTTTCAGAGTGTTTGGCTTGTGATTTTTTCTTTCACGATCTTTTCATTCTCAAGCTGAATCGTTACATGATCAATATTATACTTTTCCTTCAACTCTCTATGGATAGGAGTCAGAAGTTTTTGTCCTTCATGAAGATCATCAACCCGAAGATGGCAGCTCAGCGCGTTGATGCCGCTTGTCAGCGCCCAGACGTGCAGATCATGCAGCGTTTGAACATGGTCGAAGTTCAGCAGGGTTTTTTCAATGTCTCCGATGTTCAGCTCTTCCGGGACCGATTCCATGAGTACGTTGACCGACTCTTTTATAATATTCAGTGCGCTTCTTACGATCAGAGCGGCAATGAAAAAACTGATAAAACTGTCCAGAATCATCCAGCCGGTCAACCGAATCAGTATTGCGCCTCCCACGACACCGACAGACCCTGCGAGATCGCTCAGGATATGCATGTAGGCGGCCCTGATATTAACACTGGTATCCTTTTCTTTTCTGAGCGAAATTGCGTTTATGACATTTGCCGCAAGACCGATGATGCCGAATGCAAGCATCTCTACGGTTTGAATTTCTTTTGGTATTGAAATGCGCTTCCAGGCTTCCAGAGTGATAAAAAGCGCTGCGATACAAAGGATCACTCCGTTAATCAGTGCAGCAATGATTTCGAGTCGGACATAACCGTATGAACGTTGTTTTGTCGATGGCCTGACACTGAACTTGATGGCAAGAAAGCTGATCAGCAGGGCAAAAAGATCGGTAGCCATATGTCCGGCGTCGGCCATAAGCGCGAGACTTCCGGAAAGCCATCCGCCGACAAGCTCGACAAGAAAAATCACTCCTGTGATGCCAATGGCGTACTTCAGGCCTTTTCTGGCTCTTCCGCCTCTGAAGCTTTGTTCCGAGCGAACCCTCTCGTTATGCTCCATTTTGCTCCAGAGGATAGCTGCAGCAGCATTTTTGTGTGAATCTGCAGGTTTGGGTCATGTGGATCCGGCTGATTTGGCAAGCACCTTGATTTTATTAAATTTACCGGTTTATACCAGTATTCAGGAATGAGTTAAAATTATGAGTTTAAACGTAACGGACAAATTTGTCGTTGTCGGAGACAGGGTACTGATCAAGCCGAGATCGGGCGACGATCGAACGAAATCCGGTATTTATCTGCCTCCCGGCGTGCAGGAAAAAGAGAAAATACAAAGCGGTTACGTGCTGAAAATCGGACCGGGGTATCCTATCGGTCCTCCTCCGGAAAGTGACGAGCCATGGATGGAGGAGATTTCCACGCCTCAGTACATTCCTCTCCAGGCCAAGGTCGGTGACCTGGCGATATTTATTCAGAGCAGTGCACACGAGATCGAGTATGAAGGGGAAAAATATCTCATAGTTCCTCACGCAGCGATATTGCTGCTTATCAGGGAGGATGATGAACTTGAATACTATCTGAAATAACCTGCCGCTCCGTCCGGGGCGGATTCTGATGTAACATTTTCCGGTTTAACATGACAGCAGTTGGTATACAGAACGACAGGGCTTCCGGTGAGCGGATAGAAGAGCTTGTCGAGCGCATAGAAAGGCTGAAAAAAGAGATGCGGGCAATCATTCTCGCCCACTACTATACGGTGCCCGAAGTTCAGGATGTGGCGGATATTGTCGGGGACAGTCTTGCCCTTGCCCGTGCTGCGGAGAGTACCGATGCTGAAGTCATTGTTTTTGCGGGCGTCTATTTTATGGGTGAGACGGCAAGCATTCTCAATCCCGAAAAACTTGTCCTCATGCCGGACGACCATGCGGGATGCCCGCTTGCTGACAGCTGTCCGACAGAGGAGTTCAGGGTGTTCAAGGCCGAGCATCCCGGTGCGGTGGTAATAAGCTATATCAATTCTACCGCGGAGATCAAGGCCGAGTCGGATATTATCTGTACCTCGTCAAATGCAGAGCGTATCGTGCGTCAGATTCCGGAAGACAAGGAGATTATTTTCGGACCGGACAGAAACCTCGGCGGCTACGTCAGGAGAAAGCTCGGCAGAGAAATGATTCTCTGGCAGGGTTACTGTTATGTCCATGAGGCTTTTAACTGGGAAACGATACGGAGAGCTGTCGGTGAACATCCGGGAGCTCAACTGATCGCTCATCCGGAATGTCGTGAGGATTTGCTGCAACATGCGGATTTTGTGGGTTCCACCAGCGGTTTGCTCAATTACGCTGAAAAGAGTCCGGACAATACCTTCATCGTTGCGACAGAGCCCGGCATTCTGTACGAAATGCGGAAGCGTTCACCTGGAAAAACGTTTATTCCCGCGCCAAAGGATGCATCACATCCCTGGAGTACCTGCACGCAGATGAAGCAGAACACTCTTGAAAAGCTCTGGCAGTGCATGGAAAATCGTGCGCCGCGGATCGTGGTAGAGGAGCCGCTGCGCCAGGCTGCGTTGAAGCCCATACAGCGTATGCTCGAAATGTCGTGATCGCCTTGAATACCATGCTGCAGGATTCAATGGCTTCGTTGAACGGTGCTCTGAATCCTCATGTACTCTGTGTACACTCCGGTTCCTGTGCTCCGTTCGCCTCGCCCTTGAACCCTTCGCCACTGTTATTCAAGGCGATCGTTTCTTTGCTACTCAGTATTAAATCTTGAGTATATTCTGCCTCGGCTTCTGAACACTCCTTGATCTTGACCAAAAACCCTCATTTTTGAATCATCCTCGCTTATCTTGCACTCTTGACTATCTTTCTCGTCACTCATCACATGTTTCTGTTTCGCCCTTGAATCCTTCGCTGCTGTTATTCAAGGCGATTGCTTCTTTACTGCCAAAAGATGTGTCGGTATTGAAATGCTCTGTTTTGTCTTTTGTCAACTGATAGTCCCATAACTGTGTCCCGTCCTGAAATAGTTGACAGTTTTTAAGCTGTGTGTACTTCA
>RRYU01022961.1_pt1 | contig 10071 bp, 8 predicted proteins | sample 2162651 | NCBI WGS metagenome assembly RRYU01 (sample SAMN10267283, study PRJNA491782) | microbial mat metagenome | isolation source: biomat in the production well | place: Japan: Minami-Kanto gas field, natural gas well KTG3 | collected 2017-06 | reverse complement strand
CTTGCGCTATCCATGGCTCTGATCGGATCGGTAAGTTCTATATTCGGAGCCCTGGTCGGGCTTGCGCTTCCCTCTCATATTATCCAGCTTGCTCTTGGGTTCACCATCGTGTTTATCGCCATTATCATGCTTATGGCGAAGAAATCGGAGTTCCCCGAGATTGCCGCTCCGGATAAGCTTTCACAGATTCTGCATATTCACGGAATATACTATGAAGCGTCTCTGAAGAAAGACATAGACTGGCAGATTCATCGGACGCCTTTGGGGCTTGTGCTGTTCGTGGTGATCGGTTTTATGGCAGGAATGTTCGGACTTGGCGCCGGATGGGCTAATGTTCCGGTATTCAATCTGGTGCTTGGTGCTCCATTGAAAGTGTCTGTTGCGACCAGTGTCTTTGTCCTTTCTATCAATGATACGGCGGCAGCATGGATCTACCTGCATAAGGGCGCTGTCCTGCCTCTTATCGCGGTTCCGTCCATCGCCGGCATGATGCTCGGGACGAAGATCGGCGCGAAGCTTTTGACCAGGGTAAAAACGAAATCGGTAAGAGTTATTGTTATAACGTTGCTGCTTCTTGCAGGTTTCAGAGCAATATTAAAAGGATTTGGCATATGATCGAAAAACATTCGAAACCGAATGAAGCTCAGCGTGTGTATGGTCAGGTACTTCACTGGGTTTCAACTCTGGGTATCGTTTTCGTTATTCTGGGCTTTGCAAGCTATATCCTTGAGCTTTTACCTCTCAAGGTACCCATCCAGGACATAGCGCAAAACTGGCATCTTGGTGCCGAGGAGCTGAACCGTCAGTTTAACCTTCCTACCGGATGGTCCTGGGTAAGCGACATGTTGCACGGAGATATTCTGAGTTTCGCTTCTGTCGTTTATCTTTCAGCCGGTACGATTATCTGCCTTGCAGCGGTTACCGTGGTGTTTATCAGGGAGAAAAACACGATCTATACAACCATTACCGTTCTGCAAATTCTTGTTCTGGTTTTTGCTGCAAGCGGCATTATCGGTTCAGGGCATTGAAATCGTTTTAAGAGCGTTTGCTGCTAGAGCAGATCCGCTATAGTCTTCATTACACTGTATACCATAACTGATATGTCGGAATCAACGAAAAAAGTAGCATTGATCGCGTCGAGAGGAACGCTTGACTGGGCATATCCACCGTTTATCCTCGGTTCGGCTGCGGCTGCCATGGATATGGAGGTGGTGATTTTCTTTACCTTTTACGGCCTGCCGCTGCTCAATAAAAAAATAGACGCGAAAGTCTCTCCTCACAGCAATCCCGCCATGCCGATGAAAATGCCATTCGGCGGAAAGGGTTTCCAGAGCATTAACTGGTCGATCCCGAATCTTATCACGGGAAACGTTCCGGGTTTCGATACGCTGGCAACGAGCCTGATGAAGGAGACGTTCAAGAACAAGGGCGTAGCAACCATCGAGGAGTTGCGAGAACTCTGTATCGATTGCGGTGTGAAGTTTATTGCCTGCCAGATGACGATGGATGTGTTCGGTTTCTCGAAAGAGGACTTCATCGACGGTGTGGATTTCGGAGGAGCGGCGATGTTTCTCGAGTACGCTGCAGATGCCGATATCCAGTTGTTTATGTAACAATGCAGGGAGAAAAAAATCTATTGGAGCGTAATAAGGAATAGTGCTTCCTCTTTACATAAATATTTTGCATTTTACGATCGTTAATACCGAAAACGCTTTAGAAAACAAGGTTCTGTCGTTCTGAAACGGTTCGTTTCCCCCTGTAAAAAGAGGGAGTGAGGAAGGTTTTTTCTCGCTCTGTGAAGGAGAAATAAAAACTCGGGTACCGGATGTTTTTTTGTGCAATGTTTGGTAATTATTGCAGGATTCTATAACATCATTATTCGCCCGGCGTCCTTCTTCGTCAGGTCTGATTCCCTCAGGGATGGTTGCTCTCGAAAACCGCAGTAAATACAAAAAAACAGGTTCACATGTCGTTAGTTAATCCGCATGGTAAAGACAAGGTATTAAAGCCGCTGTTATTGTCCGGTGAGAAGTTACGAGAGGAGAAAGAAAGAGCAAAAACGCTGAAGGAAGTACGCATGTCTTCCCGCGAAACCGGCGATCTTATCATGCTCGGTATAGGCGGGTTTACTCCCCTGGAAGGATTTATGGGACATGATGACTGGAAGGGCAGTGTCGATAACTGTATGATGGCTGACGGAACATTCTGGCCGATTCCGATTACACTTTCCACAAGCAGGGAAAAGGCTGAAAGTCTGAGTATCGGTGAAGAGGTTGCTCTTGTAGACGATGAATCCGGCGAGCTTATGGGGAGCCTTGTGGTCGAGGAAAAGTATACTGTTGACAAGGCACATGAATGCAGGGAGGTTTTCAAGACCGACGATATCGAGCATCCCGGCGTCGCGAAGGTGATGGAACAGGGCGAGGTAAACCTTGCAGGTCCTGTAAAGGTTTTCAGTGAAGGCTCCTTTCCTTCCGATTTTGAAGGTATCTACATGACCCCCGCTCAGACAAGAAAGCTTTTTGAAGAGAACGGATGGAGTACCGTCGCGGCATTCCAGACAAGAAATCCGATGCATCGCTCCCACGAATATCTGGTCAAGATCGCAATTGAAATCTGTGACGGTGTTTTAATCCACCAGCTGCTGGGCAAGCTCAAGCCCGGTGATATTCCGGCGGATGTCAGAAAAGAGTGTATCAACGCCCTTATGGAGAATTATTTCGTCAAAGGTACCTGTATTCAGGGTGGTTATCCTCTTGACATGCGATACGCTGGTCCGAGGGAGGCTCTTCTTCATGCGCTTTTCAGACAGAATTTTGGATGCAGCCATCTTATCGTCGGCAGGGATCATGCCGGGGTGGGTGATTACTACGGGCCTTTCGATGCGCACCATATTTTTGACGAGATTCCGGAAGGGTCGCTTGAGACCAAACCTCTGAAGATAGACTGGACATTTTACTGCTATAAATGTGACGGGATGGCTTCCATGAAGACCTGCCCCCATGACAAGGAAGACCGGCTGAATCTCAGTGGTACCAGGCTCAGAAAGATGCTTTCCGAAGGTGATGAAGTCCCGGATCATTTCAGTCGTCCCGAAGTTCTTGAGATCCTCAAGGAATACTACGCGGGACTTTCCGAGAAGGTTGAAATTAAAATGCACACCCACGCAGACGGGAAATAAGGGTATCCGTTTTTCGCTGCTGGCGGGGGTTGCTTCCCGCCGGTGGCGCTGATTTTTTCTTTGTAATAAAATACTTCCAATGGCTTTGTAAATCGCAGGCATTGTCTGCAAATATTCGGTTAAGGAGGACCAATTATGCCGAGTTTTGTAATTAAAGAGAAATGTGACGGCTGTAAAGGGCAGGAAAGGACAGCATGTATGTATATCTGTCCCAACAACCTTATGAAGCTTGATGTCGACAGAATGCTGGCATGGAACCAGGAGCCCGACCAGTGCTGGGAATGCTACAACTGTGTGAAGATCTGTCCGCAGCAGGCAATCGAGGTCAGGGGTTATGCCGATTTTGTTCCTCTTGGTGGAAATGTTATCCCGTTAAGAGGTACGGATGCTATCATGTGGACCATCAAATTCCGTAACGGAACACTGAAAAGGTACAAGTTCCCGATCAGAACCACAGCAGAGGGTTCTATCGAGCTCTACAAGGACAAACCCGAGCACGACTACGATAACCTCAAGAAGCCGGGATTCTTTAACATGACAGAATATCCAACATTATAACACAATCAAAATTGGTTAAGGAGGAATCAATGGGAGTTGAAAAAAACGAATTTAAATACTGCGAGAAGCCTGAAGTTGTTAATGTAGATACGGATATTCTGCTTATCGGCGGTGGTATGGCTTGTTGTGGTGCTGCTTATGAAGGTGCCAAATGGGCAACACCGAAAGGCATCAGAATCACTATGATAGACAAGGCATCCACTGACAGAAGTGGTGCTGTTGCACAGGGTCTCTCCGCTATCAATACCTATTGCGGTGAAAATGATCCTGCTGATTATGTGAAGTATGTCAGAAAAGACCTTATGGGCGTCATCAGGGAAGACCTCGTGTATGACCTCGGGCGCCACGTAGACAATTCGGTACATCTTTTCGAGGAGTGGGGGCTTCCGGTCTGGAAACGTGCTGAAGACGGTTCCACCCAGGACGGTTCAAAACCTGCACCGAAACTGACCGAAGGCGGTAAACCCGTCAGGTCCGGAAGATGGCAGATCATGATCAATGGTGAGTCCTACAAAGTCATCGTTGCAGAAGCTGCAAAAAAAGCACTTGAATATAACAGAAAAGAGACCGGTGTCGATCAGAACCACTTCGAGAGGGTTTTCATCAGTGAGCTGATCCATGACAAAAACGATCCGAACAGAGTTGCCGGTGCCATCGGTTTCAGCGTGAGGGAAAATAAAGTGTATGTGTTTACAGCCAAAACCATGCTTCTTGCCTGTGGTGGAGCTGTTAATGTTTACAGGCCGCGTTCGACTGCCGAGGGTCAGGGTCGTGCATGGTATCCTGTCTGGAATGCCGGTACTACCTATGCATTGGCAGCACAGGCTGGCGCCGAGCTCGTTCTCATGGAGAACAGATTCGTGCCTGCAAGGTTCAAGGATGGCTATGGCCCGGTAGGTGCATGGTTCCTGTTCTTCAAATGTAAAGCGACCAACTCGCTCGGAGATGACTATTGCTCTACGAACCTCGAAGCGGCAAACAAGGATTTCGGTAAATATGCGGAAGATCCTCATCAGCTTACTACAGCAATGAGGAACCATATGATGATGATCGACATGAAGGCCGGTAAAGGTCCTATTCTGATGCGTACCCATGAGGCCATGCAGGCTCTCGGTGAGACCATGACGCCGAAACAGATGAAGCACCTCGAAGCCGAGGCATGGGAAGACTTCCTCGATATGTGTATCGGTCAGGCGGTTGTCTGGGCAGGTAACAACATCGAGCCGGACAAGCTTCCTTCCGAACTTATGCCTACAGAGCCGTATCTTCTCGGTTCACATGCAGGATGTGCAGGAATCTGGGTGAGCGGTCCTGGTGATATTGCCGGTATTCCTGATGACTGGCACTGGGGTTACAACAGAATGACAACCGTTGACGGTCTCTTCACCGCAGGTGACGGTGTCGGTGCGTCGGGTCACAAGTTCTCCTCCGGTTCTCATGCAGAAGGAAGAATCGCCGGTAAGGCAATGACAGCCTACTGCCTTGACCATGCCGATTACAAGCCTGAACTGGGCAGGGATGTTGACGAGGTTATTGCTGAAATCTATCTGCCGATGGAAGTGTATGGCAAAAACAAGGATTACAGTACCGATCCCAATGTCAACCCTAACTACATCAGACCGAAGATGTTCCAGGCAAGGCTTCAGAAAATCATGGATGAGTATGTTGCCGGTGTCGCTACCTGGTATACAACCAGTAAGACCATGCTTGAGAAAGGGCTGGAGCACCTCTCTCTCCTTAAAGAGGACGCTGAAAAAATGGCCGCAGAAGATCTTCATGAGCTGATGAGATGCTGGGAGAACTACCACCGCCTGATGGCCGGTGAGGCTCACGCACAGCACATCCTGTTCAGGGAAGACTCCAGGTACCCTGGTTATTACTTCAGAGCGGATCATTTCTACGTTGATGATGAGAACTGGAGATGTTTCACCATCTCGAAGTACGACAGGGATTCGCATTCATGGAGCCTGTCGAAGAGAGATTACGTGCAGGTTGTTCCGGATTAATTCGTGAAAGTTGTAACGTAGCTCAAAAAATATCCCCGAGGTGAAGCCTCGGGGATTACTTTATTTGCAGAAACCGGGGCATGGGTTTCGGTTCCTGTTCAATGATTTTTAGTGTTTATCCGCAGAGGAAAATCATGTCAGTTGAAAATATCTTAATTGTCGGAGGCGGCATAAGCGGAATAACCGCTGCAGTCGAGGCTGCGGAGGTTGGTTACAATACGATTCTTGTTGAGAAGAACCCTTACCTCGGTGGAAGGGTGGCTCAGCTGAACAAGTATTTTCCCAAGCTTTGCCCTCCCTACTGTGGTCTGGAGATGAATTTCAGACGTATCAAGCCCAACCCGAGAATAACCGTTTACACGATGACCGAGGTCGAAGAGGTGAGCGGCGAAGAGGGCAATTACAAGGTCAGGCTCAAAGTGAGCCCACGGTATGTCAATGAAAAATGTACCGCTTGCAATGCCTGTGCAGAAGTATGTCCGGTTGAAACATCGAATGATTTTAACTTCGGGATGGACAAGACCAAGGCGATATACCTGCCGCATGAAATGGCATATCCTATGAGATATGTTGTTGACAGGGATGTATGTACCGATTCTTCCTGTGATACATGCGTTAAAGCATGCAAGTATGATGCTATTGATCTGGGCATGAAGCCCGAGAGCGTCGAGGTGAACGTCGGCAGTATCGTCTATGCGACCGGCTGGAAACCTTACGATGCCGTTAAAATGGATAATCTGGGATATGGGCAGGTGAAAAACGTCATCACCAACATGATGATGGAGAGACTTGCCGCGCCGAATGGTCCGACGAAAGGAAAGATTCTCAGGCCTTCTGACAGCAAGGAGGTGAAGAAGGTTGTTTTTGTGCAGTGTGCCGGGTCCAGGGATGAAAATCACCTGAATTACTGTTCCGCAATCTGCTGCATGGCTTCGCTGAAACAGGCGACATACATCAGGGAGCAACATCCTGATGCAAAAGTTGTCGTTTCGTACATTGATCTGAGGACACCGGGCAAATATGAGGACTTCCTCAACAAGGTGGACGCGGACGAGAATATTACACTGATGAAAGGCAAGGTTGCCAAAATAGAGGAAGATCCCGGAACGGGTGGCGTTATCGTCACGTCCGAGGATGTAGAAGGAGGAAAAAAGATATATGAGAAGGCCGATATGGTGGTTCTTGCCACAGGTATGGTGCCTTCGGTTTCGGAAAACGCTTCGTTGCATTTCGAGGAGAACGGTTTTATCCTTGAGGGCAAATCATCCGGAGTGTATTCAACAGGTGTGGCTAAAAGGCCCTCAGATGTTACTTCATCCATACAGGATGCCACAGGGGTGGCATTGAAAAGCATTCAAAGTCTGGTGAGGAGTTAAAATATGGCTGATGAAAAGAAAATGGGCGTCTATATCTGCAGCGACTGCGGTATTGGTGAGGCTCTGAATATCGAAGAGCTTGAAAAAGTCGCTACGAGTGAGTTCAAGGTTCCCGTATGCAAGACACACCCGTTTCTCTGCAGCAGGGAAGGGGTTCAGGTTATCAAGGACGATATCAACAACGGTGAAGTCAACAAAATCGTTATAGCCGCATGTTCGCCGAGAGTCAATAACGACGTCTTTGATTTTGATCCATTGAAGAATGTCGTCGAGAGGGTGAATGTAAGAGAGCAGGTCGTCTGGACGCAACCTTCGGATGAAGAGTCGAAAGAAGGAAGCCAGATGATGGCTGCCGATTATCTGAGGATGGGAATTACAAGGGCGGAAAAATCTGAACTTCCCGAACCGAAGATAGCGGATGTCAACCGGACCGTTCTCGTTGTCGGTGGCGGTGTTACAGGGTTGACCGCTGCCCTTGAAGCCTCACAGACCGGCTATAAAACCGTTTTGATCGAAAAAAGCCCGGAACTGGGTGGATGGGCTTCAAAGATGTACCGGGTGTTTCCGAGCAAACCGCCGTTTGCGGAACTTGAACAGCCAACAATTTCGACGAAAATCGAGGCTGCAAAAAACGACAGCAACATTACCGTTCATACACGTACGACAATTTCCTCAATCGAGGGAGGTCCGGGTGAGTACAAGGTCACGATAGACAGCAATGGTACGCCTGAGACTTTCGATGCAGGTTCAATCGTTCTTGCTACAGGGTGGAAGCCGTACGATGCAGGAAAACTGGGTCATCTCGGGTACGGAAAATACAAGAACGTGGTGACAAACCTCGAAATGGAAGAGCTTGTCACAAAAGGTAACGGTAAAGTTCTCAGGCCGTCCGACGGCAGGCCGGTAAAGAATGTCGTATTTATGCAATGCGCGGGACAGAGGGACGAAAACCATGTTCCATACTGCTCAACGGTGTGTTGTAACGTGTCACTGAAGCAGGCCAAATATGTAAGGGAGTCTGATCCTGACGCGGGAGCTTTTGTTATATACAAGGATATGAGGACGATGGGTTTGTATGAGAACTTTTACAAATCCGCACAGGACGATGAAGGGATTTTTCTCGCCAAAGGAGAGATACTCGGTATAGAGGAGGCTTCTGACGGCAGTCTGTATGTCGAGGTGGACAATCTTCTGCTTGGCAGAAAAATGAAAATCGAGGCCGACATGGTTGTGCTGGCAACAGGCATGGTTTCCAGTATGGTGCCTGATGACAAGGGGGTAAACAACCTCACGCCTGAGTACATCGGGAACATTGTTAAAAAAGAGACTGAGGACGGCGAAATAGAAGCTCTTGAACCGGAAAGCCTTATCCTGAACCTGAAGTACCGTCAGGGTCCGGAAATGCCTCACCATAAATGGGGATTTCCTGATTCTCACTTCATATGCTTCCCTTACGAAACAAGGCGAACAGGTATTTATTCCGCCGGGGCGGTCAGGCATCCTATGGATGCTGTCCAGTCTACTGCAGATGCAGCAGGTGCGGCGCTGAAAGCCATTCAGTGTCTCGCGCTTACCGCAGAGGGGCGGGCTGTACATCCCAGAACATGGGACCGCACCTACCCTGAAATCAGGATGGAAAGCTGTACGCAATGCCGCCGCTGCACGGTTGAATGTCCGTTTGGTGCGTATGATGAAACAGATGATGGTACACCGCTTGAATATCCCTCCCGCTGCCGCCGTTGCGGCGTCTGTATGGGAGCCTGCCCGCAGAGGGTGATTTCTTTCAAGGATTACAGTGTCGATATGATATCGTCTGTTTTGAAAGCCATAGAGGTACCTGATGAAGGAACGTTCATTCTCGGGTTTGTCTGTGAAAACGATGCGTATCCTGCATTTGACATGATGGGGCTGAACAGGATGAACCTCAATCCCAACATCAGGCTGATCCCGTTACGGTGTCTCGGTGGATTGAATCTGGTGTGGATTGCCGATGCACTTTCAAGGGGTATCGATGGAATCATGCTCCTCGGATGTAAATACGGAGACGACTACCAGTGTCATTACGTCAAAGGAAGCCAGATGGCAAATGAAAGGCTGGAGAAAGTCCAGGAAACTCTTGACCGTCTCATGCTTGAGTCGGAGAGGGTCGAGCAGGTTCAGCTTGCTATTAACGAATGGGAAAAACTGCCCGCGATAATTGAGGAGTTCACCAAGAAGATCGATGATATCGGTGAAAATCCTTACAAGGGATTCTAATTAATAATAACTGCGGACAGCAGCAGGAAAAAATCATAGCGGTCGCTCCCTGTTTCGGGGAGCGCAATGAGTTTCAAAGGTTGTTGTCCTGGTTTTACAGCTGTTAAATGTGGAGGTTCTATATGGCTGAAAAAACTGTATTTACACCGGATGTAAAGTTTGTCAGGGAGCTTAAAGAGGCCGGTGCCGATACAATGAAGAAGTGCTATCAATGCGCCACGTGCTCCGTTGTCTGTCCGCTGTCCCCTGATGACAAGCCGTTTCCGAGAAAAGAGATGGTTATGGCGCAATGGGGGTTGAAGGATGAACTTGTGAAAAGCGCGGACATCTGGCTTTGTCACAACTGCAACGATTGCTCGAAATACTGTCCGCGGGGAGCAAAACCGGGAGATGTGCTCTCGATTTTGAGAAAGAGCGTTATTCAGGAGAACGCGTTCCCCAAATTCATGGGAAAGATAGTCGGAGATCCGAAAAATATCTGGCAGGCCCTTGCCATTCCGGTCGTGTTTTTTCTACTTGTTCTCGGAGTGACAGGTCATCTGGGTATTCCTGACGGCGAAGTTGTTTTCTCCAAGTTTTTCCCGGTACACTATATCGATCAGATATTCGTTCCGCTTTCCGGTCTTGCCGTGCTTATGTTTGCGATCAGCATCACAAGGTTCTGGAAAAATCTCGGTGAAAGTTCTCAAATGAA
>RRYU01000817.1_pt1 | contig 10079 bp, 3 predicted proteins | sample 2162651 | NCBI WGS metagenome assembly RRYU01 (sample SAMN10267283, study PRJNA491782) | microbial mat metagenome | isolation source: biomat in the production well | place: Japan: Minami-Kanto gas field, natural gas well KTG3 | collected 2017-06 | reverse complement strand
AGCAGGTCTAGTATTAGAATATTTAAATTTAAAAATTGATTTTCTCCGATAATATTAGCCTGTGCTTATAGAAAGTAGGGCAGCGCATCCATGCAGAACCAACCATGCGATGGAAAGCGATAGATTAATGGCTGTATCTATATGTGAGATTCACGAACAAATTTTTACGGTTCAAAATAATTTAGTACCAGTGACGGCCCAGGACGACCCGGTCTTTTCTGGCGGTTAAACCACTTGTGCTGGGTGGTTTAAATAAGATTCATGTCCATCAGGAGTAGTAATAATGCAGATGACTGGAATGTATTGGGGTTCAAAACTCCTCAAATACGTAGACTTCCCAACCTCGGAGGTGCTGGGGCCAGAAGCTACCGCTGAGCAGATAAAAGATCTAATCAACCGCAAGGGAGAGATATTCATCAAGCCTATGTTTAAGGGCGGCGTAGGCAAAAAGGGCAAAGCAGGGCTGTTAGGGCGAGCCAAAGACCTGTCCACGGCGATGCAGGAAAAATCCAGGCTCTATTTTGCCGAGCACTTCCACAACAACACCCACTCCAAGGCAGAAGGTGTAACATTCGAAGGAGCGGTGCCATCTGAATATGAGATCTACTTCTCTATCACCGATAGCACCGAATATCGCGCGCCCATGGTAACTCTAACCCATCATGGCGGCATGGAGATTGAAGAACTGCCGCCGGAGAAGATAGCACGCATCCCTTTTGACCCACTTACCGGACTCAAGGGTTTTGTAATCTCCAACGCCTTGCGCAAGATTGGCGCTCCTAAAGAACTGGTCAGCCCCCTGGTGCAAAACCTGCCCAAACTCTGGGACCTGTTCCATAACTACGGAATGACTACCCTGGAACTTAACCCGATCAGAATGCAGAGTTTAGGCAACGGCCGCTTGTTACCGGTTGCCTGTGACTTTAAATGTGCATTTGATGGTGATGACCCAAATTCATCACGCCTAGGACTTCCTGAAGACATGGATGCCTCCAGCTACTCTGATTTTGAACAGGAGGTTAACCAGCTCCGTACCTACCAAGGACAATCTGACGTCTTCGTAATCAACGAGAAAGGCAGCATTACCGCCATGACATTTGGCGGTGGGGCCAACGCACTGGTAACCGAACTACTAGGCGACTCAGCCACCATCTCATCAGACTTCGGTGGCAACCCACCATACGCAAAGATGCACGACATCAGCCGCATTGTTTACAAATACTGGCTGAAGCAATCCAATGTCCTGTTCATCATCGGCGGCAAGGCCAATAACACAGACATATACGAAACCTTCCGCGCTATGGCCGACGCCCTGCGCGACTACTTCAATCAAAACGGCCCTATTCCACTGTACGTAGTTATAGGTCGCGGCGGCCCCAACCTGATTCGCGGCATGGGCTACATGAAAGACACCCTAGACTCACTGGGGCTGCCCTACCAGATGTTCGGCCACGACTCGGCCATGAGTGAGGTAGTGAACTACGCCCAGAAGGCTGACAAATGGATGCAGGAGGAAGGACGCAAGATCGTTGCAGACAAACTCGGCATCACCCTGGAACCAGAGCTGGACAGCAACTTTCTCGGCTTGACCGAAGTAGCAGCTACCGAAACCAAAGAGACAGAGAGGACCTAATCATGCATCCACAAGGCGTAGAACAGTTTCCCCACTACTACGTGGGCATCAACTCTCTAACCGAGCTTGCTACCAACGATGATCGAGTTTGTGTACTCAACATAACCGGCGGCGAAAGCAGTAGCGTCACTCCCACCAGCCATATCTACTCTGGCGGCAACGTGGTCTGTGGCACCGCGCCAGGCCGCTCCGGTTCAGTCGTTCAAACCAGTTGTGGCGACATCCCCATATATGACAATGTGGCAGAAGCTATTGAGGACGGCCATGAATTTAATGTAGTGGTGGTATATCTTCCCCCTGCAGGTGTACGCGATGGCGTAATCGAGGCAATACGGGTAAACCGCAAACTAAAAAAGATCGTCATCCTGACAGAAAAGGTCCCGGTACGTGACGCGCGCGTCATCCGTGCCATTGGACAGATGCACGGCATAGACATATTTGGTGGCAACTGCCTTGGGCTGGCCGATGCACATAACCATGTGCGCCTCGGTGGCGCTCTGGGTGGAAGCTCTCCAGAAGAATCTCTGATGCCAGGCTCCATAGCCATCTACTCCAACTCCGGCAACTTCACCACCACCATTGCGGTCTACCTAACCACCGCCGGCTGGGGCAGCACCGTCTCTCTCTCCTCAGGCAAGGATGTATATATCCACTATGCAGCCCAGGAATGGACTCATGCATTCCATAATGACGATCGCTCCCAAGCCGCAGTTATGTACATCGAACCGGGCGGCTACTATGAAAGAGATATCGAGTTTAAAAAACCAGTGGTCGCATGTGTTGTCGGACGCTGGAAGGCCAAACTAACCAAAGCATGCGGTCACGCCGGAGCCATCGCAGGTGCCGGTGACAATGCCGCCGCCAAGGAAGAATGGTTCATGCAGAAGTTTGATGTGGACCAGATCTTCACCCCAGATAATCCCGTGTGCTCCGAAAAGGGCGCGGTAGTAGTCAATATCGCCCATATCCCAGCAGCCATGAGCGCAGTAATGGCCAAGAGTGGCGTACAACCAGACTTCGAGCCTGTGGGCAACCTCTCAATGAAGTGCTGGTTTAGTAATACCCAGGGAATTGAACTACCGGATTATCTTAACCCTGAAGTAGTAGAGGCTGTTGGTCCCTACAACGAACAGATAAGCGCACTTAGCAATCAAGTAGGCGTCATCTTTCCGCGCCAAAGCATGAAAGATGCCTCCGGTGCCTCAATGATGGATCCCAAAACTCAGGTGACCAGAATCCACGGCACTACTGTGCTGGACACGTCCACCCACTCATTTGAAGAGAACCTGGTACAGAGCCTGATTCGTGAATACACCGACAGTAACGGAGTTGCTCTGGCCAATGTGATCCTAAATGCCTACGTTAACCAAAACGACAAGGTAGGACTGGCCGCCGCAGACGCATCCCGCGAGGCAGGCAATAGCCCCAACACCGCACTGGCTGCCGCTGTAGCCATGGTCGGACCAAAGCAACTACAAAAGTCACGCACCGCAGCAATCGCCCTAATGGATCTGTTCAAACAGAGCGGGCTTGAACATCCAGGTGATACCGAGTTCGATTTCAGCGCTCAACTAAAGGAGGCCAACCAGGACATATTCCTTTCTGACACTCCATGCACCTGTGGCGAAGCCATGCTGGCAGCCATTGCAACTCGTGGCGCGAAATCGGTGTTTATCGACTTTCTCCAAGCCATGATGAATCAAGGAAGCGGCAGAGTAAGCTGTAGTGTACTGGTGGCCGCAATCACTACTCACCTGGCTTGGCCCGCCCTGATGCGCAAACGCCTTGCCATTACCACTATTGCTAATCTGCCCTGGCACTTCCGCATCTTCAGCACGCTGATCGGTTCCGCCACCAGCGCTGAATCTCAAGACAAGGAGCATTTTTGCAGCGTTGCAAATAGCGAGCTTATGGGCAGCTGGAGCTTTACTGAAACTGCTCATCTAGCTCTTCTGGGAAGAAGACCAAACCAGGAAGAAAGACTTGGCTTCTCGGTATTATTGGGCCTGATCATCTCCAACGGCCCAGGCACCATCTCAGCACAGGGCGCAAAAGGCGCAGTTAGTGCGGACGGCCCAGAAGCGCCGGATCGTGTTCAGGTGAACAAAGGATATATAGGCTTTCTCACCCACACCGGATATGCCCACGGCGGCAATGGATTTGAGGCTATATCCTTTCTACTGGAACGTTTCCGTGATAGCGGCCTACAGGATCCGGGCAACCCGAAACACGGAATGGATCTAATGGCTATGGCCACTGCGTATGCCAATGAGTACAAAGCCTACAAAACTAAGGCCAAGGCCGAGGGCAACATCTCATATAACAAGATCCCATGTATCAACCACCCGGTATTTAAGGATGAAGCTGTAAACTTTGATCCACGGGAAGTGTTTGTAAATGAACTGCTAAAGAAAAATGGGGACTACAATATCTTCCTGGATTTCTACCATGAACTGGTAAAGGCCCTGCATCAAACAGGCGTAAGCCGCAACGTCTACTGCGTAAACATAGATGCGGTGATCGCGGTGATCCTGCTAAAGATGTTGTGGAAACCATACATGAATGGCGAGGTCAGCGATGCAGCCATGGAATCGGCCGCCTTCACTACCTTTCTGTTTGGACGCATGGTTGGTAGCGCCGCCGAGATTGATGATCACACCAACCGCGGAAGAAATATGGACACCAGAACGGCAGCCAGCAAGTGCAGTTATATAGGATAATATATCGCTCGGATAGCTTAACTGCCGACACTTCAATTAATAGCATTGAAATGTTAAATCCGAGTTATTTCCAGGGTCTTTACATACAACTGATATAAGGTCATTATCTTGAGCCCCTTCCACACGGAGGGGCGGAGGATAAGTGGCCGGCGCAATAAACGCGCCTTTCAGAGATCTTTTATTTAGAAATCTTTAACTGAGGAACTAAGCATGACAACACCATCGAAGATTATTTATACAAAGGTTGATGAGGCCCCTGCGCTAGCAACTTACTCGCTCCTCCCCATCATTCAGGCCTTTACCGCAGCCTCTGGGGTTGTTATAGAGCAGAGAGACATCTCCCTTGCTGGCAGAATCATCGCAAACTTTTCTGATAATCTTACTGATGCACAGAAACAGGCAGACGACTTGGCTGAGCTCGGTGCCCTAGCCAAGACACCAGAAGCCAACATCATCAAGCTGCCAAACATAAGTGCATCTATCCCGCAGCTGAAAGCCGCTATTAAAGAGCTACAATCCCAAGGCTACGATCTACCTGATTATCCTGAGGATCCTCAAAACGATGCAGATAAAGAGATCAAGGCAAGATATGCCAAGGTTCTCGGCAGCGCAGTAAACCCGGTTCTGCGTGAAGGCAACTCAGACCGCAGAGCACCAGCATCAGTCAAGAACTTCGCCAAAAACAACCCACATCCAATGGGTGCCTGGAGCAAAGATTCAAAATCTCACGTCGCCACCATGAACAGCGGTGATTTCAACTCCAACGAAAAGTCAGTAACCCTGGCTGATGCTACCGATGCAAAGATTGAATTCATCAGCAATGATGGATCCACCACCGTACTGAAAGAAAGCACCCCACTTCTGGCTGGCGAAATTCTGGACGCCACATTCATGAGCAAGAATGCCCTCACCAAATTTCTGGCCGAGCAGGTTGAAGACGCCAAGCAGCAGGACGTACTCTTTTCCCTGCACATGAAAGCAACCATGATGAAGGTCTCCGATCCAATCATCTTTGGTCACGCAGTAAAAGTGTTCTTTAAAGACGTTCTGGAGAAACACTCAGCAGAACTAGAAAAACTGGGTGTTGATGTAAACAACGGCCTGGGTGACCTCTACAATAAGATCCAATCACTGCCAGAGGCAAAGAAAGCAGAGATCGAAGCCGACATCCAGGCCTGTTATGCCGACCGTCCTGATCTTGCGATGGTGGACTCCGACAACGGAATCACCAACCTGCACGTACCAAGTGACGTAATCGTAGATGCCTCCATGCCGGCGATGATCCGCGCCTCCGGTCAGATGTGGGGGCCAGACGGCAAACAGAAAGATACCAAGGCAGTAATCCCAGACAGTAGTTATGCGTGCCTTTACCAGGCCACAATCGACAACTGTAGAGAGAACGGCGCGTACGACCCATCAACCATGGGCACAGTTCCTAATGTCGGTCTGATGGCCCAGAAAGCTGAAGAGTACGGATCTCATGACAAAACCTTTACCGCGCCTGGCAACGGCACTATCCGAATAGTCGATGCCGCTGGCAACACCCTGCTTGAGCATCAGGTAGAAGAAGGTGATATCTGGCGCGCATGTCAGGCCAAAGATGCCCCGATTCAGGACTGGGTAAAACTCGCAGTAACACGTGCACGCGCAAGCAACACTCCAGCAGTATTCTGGCTGGACCCTGATCGCGCACATCACATAGAACTCCTGAAGAAGGTTGAGCTGTACCTGAAAGACCATGACACCGATGGTCTGGACATACGCATCATGTCGGTAGCTGATGCAGCCAAGCTCTCCCTCGAAAGAATGAGAGAAGGTAAAGACACCATCTCAGTAACCGGTAACGTACTACGTGACTACAACACTGACCTGTTCCCTATTCTGGAACTGGGCACCAGTGCAAAGATGCTCTCTGTCGTTCCTCTGATGAACGGTGGCGGCCTGTTCGAGACCGGTGCCGGTGGTTCAGCGCCAAAACACGTTCAGCAGCTACAACAAGAGAACCATCTGAGATGGGACTCTCTGGGTGAGTTCCTGGCTCTGGTTCCATCACTGGAGCAACTTAGTGCTGCCAACAGCAATACCAAGGCCAAGATTCTGGCAGAGACACTGGATCAGGCCACCGGGAAACTCCTGGACGAAAATAAGTCCCCCAAGCGCAAATGCGGTGAATTGGACAATCGGGGCAGCCACTTCTACCTGGCCATGTTCTGGGCACAGGCCCTAGCCGAACAGAATCAGGACACAGATCTAAAAGCAGAGTTCTCCGGTATAGCCAAGGCTCTTGCCAGCAACGAGGACAAAATTGTGGAAGAGCTCAATGCGGTCCAGGGAAAACCGTCTGACCTAGGTGGCTACTACCGCCCCGATGCTGAGATGGCCTCAAATATAATGCGCCCAAGTGCAACATTTAATGCCATCCTTGAGGCAAAATAGTTAAAGGCTAAATCTGTTCTGGGCAGAAAATATAAGCGCCCCCCAATATTGAGGGGCGCTTTTGCATATAGCATAGACTCAAAGATGGAAAATCGACCATCATGGGCCTAATTAGAGGCTCCTTTGTATTTACATTGGTATTTCCAATAACAGTGTCACCTTATTTTATACGCGCTTTGCCGGAATATAAGCCGTCTAAACCCCAGAAAAAACATGTAGCTAGGAACAAACTTGGTTATCCTGTATCTTCAAACTCGAAAATGGCCTGTTCCGGTGGATTTTTACTTTTAGCTACCAGATAATACCCGGCTTGCAATTTCCACCACCGCAAGGAGGTGGTGCTTTTTAAGCGCTTTTAAAACCTTATCCACATTTGTATTGATTAGAGACCAAAAAAGGTCCTGGAGGCTGAGATGTCTAAACCCAACATGGTAACCGTCGATGGAATTGAAGCGGCTACCCACGTTGCTCATAAGACCAACGAAGTTATCGCAATCTATCCTATTACCCCATCTTCCGGCATGGGGGAGTTGAGCGATGAATACTCAGCAAAAGGCCAAAGAAACCTTTGGGGAACTATCCCTCAAGTTGTTGAGATGCAGCACGAGGGCGGAGCCGTTGCCTCCTGCCACGGTGCAATTCAGACCGGTGCCCTGACAACAACCTTCACTTCATCACAGGGTCTCCTGCTGATGATCCCCAGCATGTACAAAATTGCTGGAGAGCTGACACCTTTTGTTATCCACGTGGCAGCCCGTGCCATAGCAGCCCAAGGTCTCTCAATCTTCGGTGACCACAGTGACATAATGTCCACCCGTTCCACCGGCTTTGCCATGTTGGGAGCAAACAACCCACAAGAGGTAATGGACGCAGCCCTGATCTCACAGGCCGCAACCCTGGAGTCACGTATACCGTTCATCCACTTCTTTGACGGCTTCCGCACCACCCACGAAGTAAACAAAGCAGAACTGCTAAGCAATGAAATAATGGCCGAGATGATGCCGCAGGATCTGATCCGCGCTCACCGTAACCGCGCCATGAACCCAGACAAACCGGTTATTCGTGGAACCTCTCAGAATCCAGACATCTACTTCCAGGGCCGTGAGACAGTAAACAGCTACTACAACGACACCCCCGGAATCGTCCAAAAGGCCATGGATAAGTTTGCCAAGCTGACTGGTCGTCAGTACAAACTATTCGACTACTACGGCGCAAAAGATGCCGAGAAGGTAATCGTGCTCATGGGCTCCGCTGCTGACACCGCAAAAGAGACCGTAGCCAAGATGAATGCAGCCGGCGAAAAGGTAGGCATGTTGATTGTACGCCTGTACCGTCCTTTCTCACCTGAGCACATGATTGCAGCACTGCCAGCAAGCGTTAAAAAGCTGGGCGTACTGGACCGCACCAAAGAGCCAGGCAACGATGGCGAACCTATGTATAAGGACTTCATCACAGCTCTGGCCACTTACATAGCCACAGGCGGCGACAAATTCGTAGCTATGCCACGTGTTGTTGGCGGTCGTTACGGCCTCTCCTCCAAGGAGTTCACCCCCGGCATGGTCAAGGGCATCTTCGACAACCTGGAGCTGGACAACCCTAAGAACGATTTCACCGTAGGTATCATCGATGACGTAACCCACACCAACCTTGATTGGGACGACTCTTTCATCACCATCGACCCGAAAAAGGTTACCCAGTGCATGTTCTACGGCCTGGGTGCAGATGGAACCGTGAGTGCTAACAAGAACTCCATCAAAATCATTGGTGAGGGTACCGACCTGTATGGTCAGGGCTACTTTGTATATGACTCAAAAAAGGCCGGCGCAGTAACAGTATCTCACCTGCGCTTTGGACCAGAACCAATCAACTCATCATATCTCATCGGTAAAAACGAGGCAGACTTCGTAGCTTGCCACCAGCCTGTATTCCTTGAGAAATATGGCATGCTGGAGTATTCGCGTGAAGGCGGCGTATTCCTGCTGAACTCACCTGCACCTGAGGCACAGGTATGGCAGACCATCCCTCGTACAATGCAGCAGCAGATCATCGAGAAAAAGCTGTCCGTATACACCATCGATGCCTACAAGGTTGCAGAAGAAACCGGCATGGGCCGTCGCATCAACACCATCATGCAGACATGCTTCTTTGCCATCTCCGGCATCCTGCCCAAAGATGAGGCCATCGCCAAGATCAAGGAAGCTGCAGAGAAGACCTACGGTAAGAAGGGTCCTGCCGTTGTCAAACAGAACTTCATGGCTATCGATGCTACTCTGGCAAACCTGCATCAGATAGAGATTCCAAACGAAGCCTCATCTAACTTTGAGCAGATCCCACCTGTTACCGCTAACGCTCCTGAGTTCATCCAGAAGGTTACCGGTGAGATTATCGCTGGACGCGGCGACAGCATCCCAGTCAGCATGATTCCGGCAGACGGCACCTGGCCTCTGGACAGCTCCTCTTACGAGAAGCGCAACCTGGCTCGCGAAATCCCAGTTTGGGACGCAGAACTCTGCATCTACTGCGGCAAGTGCGTATTCGTCTGCCCACACGCAGCCATCCGCAGTAAGGTTTTTGACGTGTCCACCACCAAGAATGCTCCTGCAACCTTTAAGCACATCCAGGTCAAGGGTAAAGAGTTTGCTGAAGGTGAGCACATCACCTATCAGGTAGCTCCAGAAGACTGCACCGGCTGTACCCTCTGTGCCGACATCTGCCCTGCCGTGGATAAAAAGAACCCAGAGCATAAGGCATTGGATATGCTGCCTCAGCCTCCTCTGCGTGAATCTGAGCGCGAGAACTGGGACTATTTCCTGACCATCCCTGAGTATGATCGTACCAAGATCAACTTTGGCACAATGAAGACCGCCATGCTGGCGCAGCCTCTGTTCGAATCATCCGGTGCCTGTGTAGGCTGTGGTGAGACCTCCTATATACGCCTTGCCACCCAGCTGTTTGGTGACCGCATGGTGATCGGCAACGCAACCGGCTGTTCCTCCATTTACGGCGGCAACCTGCCAACCACACCTTACGCCACCAACGCCGAGGGCCGTGGTCCTACTTGGAACAACTCACTGTTCGAAGATACCGCAGAGTTCACCCTGGGCTTCCGTGTTTCCATCGACACCCAGGCCACATACGCCAAGGTATTGCTGGGAAACATGCGCGGTGAGATCGGCACTGAGCTGGTTGATGAAACCATCAATGCACAGCAGGACAACGAACCTGAAATCTTCCAACAGCGTGAACGTATCGACGAAATCAAACAGAAGATCAAAACCCTCGACAGCGAA
>RRYU01003653.1_pt1 | contig 10087 bp, 7 predicted proteins | sample 2162651 | NCBI WGS metagenome assembly RRYU01 (sample SAMN10267283, study PRJNA491782) | microbial mat metagenome | isolation source: biomat in the production well | place: Japan: Minami-Kanto gas field, natural gas well KTG3 | collected 2017-06 | reverse complement strand
ACGTGTTTATACTGGTCATAAATACCGCGATTAAAGCGCTTGATCGGCGTGGCCAGATCGCCGGTGATGCTTTCATGGGCATCGTGATAAAGCGCCGCCAGCACCACCTCGCCCGGATCCAGATCACCGCCGAACAGTTCGTTACCGATAACGGTCAACAGGTGCGCGATGATGCAGACATCGAAACTGTGTTCCTTGACATTCTCAGGTATTGAATTACGTTTCAAACCCCAACGGTAAATATATTTGAGGCGATTGATGGTTGCGAAAAATCCGGACATGAACTTTATGGCTTGGCTATGTGGTTGACCAGTATACCGTTAATGCTGGCGTTCAGCGGCTGGTTCAAAGTTGGCGATTTTATCTTGTTGCATGGCTTATTGGCTGCTGGCTTGTATTATCTCACGCCCCAGGCGTTAGGGCGCTGGCAGGGCGAAAAGCCCACATCGATCAGGTTGGCGCTACACGCCGCCTGGTTGGGCAGGGCTTCACTGGCGCCGGTATTCTGGCCGTTTTTTTTAATCCTCAATGCCGTTTGGCTGCTGATTGATTACCGGGCCACGAACGGCGACTTTACTATTCCTAGTTGGGATACCGCGCATTTCATGCTGCTGCTGCCGTTTTTTGCCTGGCTGGTTGCAATCTGGCGCTGCTCGCCTTTTTGCCAACACCGCATCTGGAGTGCCGCCGCACGCTGGGCGGGGCTGGCCGTGGTGCTGGATTTTCTGCTTAGAGCCTATATCCGCTATGCCGCTCCGCAATGGTTGTTTGACTGCATGCTGCTGAGCCGCATTATGTATGAATGTTAAGCGTCAATTGTCACGCAACACTCTGATCGGTGGACGGGTACAGATCGAGCGCACGCCGTAAAAGCCAAACACACCGATCAGCAGCGCGCAAGAAGCGATAACCATGACATCTAACCCCCAAGCCGGTTGATAGGCCATGGTTAACACTTTCCGGTAGACAAGTGACCGGGTCAGTTCGGTCAATAACACGGCCAATAGCCCAGCAGCCGCCCCCAAAGCCAGAAATTCATACCAATACACCCGCGCCAGCCAGCTTCGGCTGGCGCCCAACGTACGCAGCAGAGCGCCCTGTTGTCTGCGCTGCTCAAGGCTAAGGGAAATCTGCGCCCACCAAACCAGGCCGCCGGCGAACAAAGCCAGCCCGGTCAAATAATCCAATGCCTGAGTCATGATGCCGATCAGGGCTTTAAGCTGACTCACCAAGGCGCCGATTTCCAGAATCGACATGCCGGGATAGGCTCTTACCCAGTTATTGAGCAAAGTCTTGCGCTCATCTTCCAAATAAAAACTGGCCAGATAGGTGGCGGAAAACGCCTCCAGCGTGCCCGGTCCAAAAATAAAGTAAAAATTCGGTTTGATGCTGTCCCAACGCAGCGAACGAATACTGCCGACCCGGGCATTGAATTGTTCACCGGCAATGGCAAAGGTCAAGTCATCGCCCAGTTTAAGACCCAGGCTTTCGGCCACGCCTTGTTCCACCGAAACATCACCTGCACTTGTCGTCTGCGTCCACCATTGGCCTTCGATAACCTGATTGGTTTCCGGCAAGTCCTGCGCCCAGGTCAGACTGAGGTCGCGATGCAAAGCCCGCTCGCCCTGACTGCCGGGTTTAGCTTGATGCTCGGCATCGATACCGTTGATCTTAACCAGGCGTCCGCGCACCACCGGATAAAACGGACTGGCGGCAATACTCTGTCCAGCAAAATCCGTTTTCAGTGCGTTTAATTGATCCGGAAACAGATTCAACAAAAAATAGTTGGGCGCGTTGTCCGGCAGTTGCGCACGCCAGTCCTCGATCAGATCCGTTCGTGCCAAGTAACTGGTCAGCATGACAAACAGGGTTAATGCCAGCACCAGTATTTGCCGGCTGTTGGCGGTCGCCTGTTGACTCAGGCCTGACAGCGCAAAGCCGAATTCACTGGCTGCGCCGCCGGTAGCATGGCGAACTTGTCGAATCAGCCAGGCCAGAGCATGAATCAACAGCCAAACCAGTACCGGCCCCAATCCGGCAAAGCCCAGAATCAGGCTCATGGGTTGGCGCTGAACCAGCAATAACCCAACCAGCAAAACCAGAGCTAGTCCGTAACTCAGCCAGGCGCTAGGCGGCAAACCGGATAAATCGTGCCGTAATACGCGCAACGGCGAAACCTGCCCCAAACGCAACAGCGGTGGCCAGGCAAAAGCGAACAAGCCCAGTACGCCAATGGCAAGACTGACCGGCCAGACCCAAAAGCCTGTAGTCGTATTTCCGGTTTGCGGTAGCAACTCGGCAAACAAGGTCAGTAACAGACGATAACCCAGCCAACCGAATAGCACACCCAACACCGACATGGTCAAGCCCAAAATCAGACACTGCCAGCCATACAGCCAAAGCACGCCGCTGCGCGGCAAACCCAGACAGCGTAAAATCGCTGTAGTGTCATGCTGCCTTAAGCTGAATTGCCGGGCGCTGGTGGCGATGGCGACACCCGCCAGTACCAGTACCAACAAACTGGACAGACCCAGGTATTGTTCTGCTTTGCTTAACACCGCGCCCAGTTCCGGTCGATCCTGACCGATATCCAGTAACTTTTGGCCAGCAGACAATTGACCCTTAAGCCATTCGCTATATTGGGTTATCGCTTGTTCGGAGCCGGTCCACTGAAAAAAATAATGCACATGACTGCCGGGCCGAATCACTCCGGCCGCGGGGATGTCAGCCAGATTCATCATCACTCTGGGTGTCAGGCTGAACAAATTGCCACGACGATCCGGCTCGTGCGTCAGCAGTGCGGTGATGGTTAACGGCAACTCGCCTACGGTCAGACTATCGCCCAGGTTAAGCTTTAAGGCTGACAACACCCGGTCGTCCAGCCAAACTTCGCCCGGCACCGGACCTTGTTTTCGTTGAAGCCGCATTCCATCCTGTGTTTCAATTTCCAAACCGCCGCGCAAAGGGTAGGCAGGGCTGACCGCTTTTAATCCGGCCAACAATAACGCTTCGTTTTCCATCAGCACACTGGAAAATTCCAGCGTCTGTGATTCGTTCAAACGCAAACGCCGAGCCTGGTCGCGCCATGAATCAGGAATCGGATGACTGCTGGACAACACTAAATCACCGGCCAGAAACTCGCCGGCGCGAGTCTGCAAACTCTGTTGTAAACGGCTGGCAAACAGATTCACCGAAGTCAGCGCGGTGACCGCAATCAGCAAGGCAAACGCCAGTATCCAAAGTTCTCGCCGTCCGGTCTCGCGCGCCAACAACTGCCAGGCCAGGCGAAAACCGGTCATGAGCCAACACCTTCCGGCAGGCTAAGCCGGTGCTGACAGCGTTCGGCCAGATGGCTATCATGGGTGACCAGCACCAGCGTGGTATTTTGCGCCTGGTTCAGTTCAAATAATAACTCGATTAATTTAGCGCCGGTGGCTCGATCGAGATTACCGGTGGGTTCATCCGCAAATAAAATAGCCGGTTCGGTGACAAACGCCCGCGCCAGCGCCACCCGTTGCTGTTCCCCGCCGGACAACTGACGCGGAGTATGCTCCAGGCGATGTCCCAAACCGACCCGTTGTAGATAATCCCGTGCCCGGTCCCGGGCGTCATCCCGCCCGGCCAGCTGCAAGGGCAGCATGACATTATCCAGCGCGGTCAACACCGGCAGTAACTGAAAAGACTGAAATACAAAACCCACCAGTCGGTTGCGCAGCCGCGCCCGCCGGTCTTCATCTAGGGCACTGATTTCCTCTCCAGCCAAAACAATACGGCCGCTGCTGACATCATCGAGACCAGCCAGCAAACCTAACAACGTGGTTTTTCCGGAGCCGGATTCACCGACAATAGCCAGGCTTTCGCCCGGCTTTACTTTGATCGACACCGGATTCAGAATCGTTAACGACCCCGATGCTGTGGTGACGGTTTTACTGACATTTTCCGCGACCAGTAAAAAATCGCTATCGGAAGATTGAGCTTGTGACATGAAATCAGGAGGGGTTTAGCCGTTATTATACGGTAATGGAAATAGGAAGGTGCCAGTCATCACCCGATGAAACGCACTGGCCGGCCCCTGCTAAGCCAGTATTTTCAAGGCTAACCAAGGTGCCAGGTTGAACATCATTATCAGAATTTTGTAGACCATCATTCCAGTGTAATGCAGGCGTTCAAAATCAGTTTCGGTCAACCTAAACCATCGACTGTGAAACGCCTTTATTCTCTCTTTGCCCAGCCAGAACAGGGCAAACCAGATCAGCACCAGCAAGTAATTGATGACCAGACTAGAAAACAGCCAGTCACTTAATTCTGTTTGACTCATATCGCTGTCAGTTCTCGTTTAGGGCAGATGCAACGCGCGCTGGTCAAGTGCCAAGGCCGCCTCATGCAACACTTCAGAAATGGTCGGGTGTGCGTGAATGGTACGTGCCAAGTCCTCGGAACTGGCGGAAAACTCCATCGCCAGAACCGCTTCTGCGATTAACTCAGATGCGCTGACGCCGATGATGTGAACGCCTAAAATACTATCCGTCTCGGCATGGGTGAGGATTTTTACCATGCCTTCGGTACGGTCGATGGCCACCGCTCGACCGTTGTTGGCCAGTTCAAACACGCCTTTTTTATAAGGCTGTCCGGTGGCGATCAGGCTTTGTTCGGTATGACCGACCCAGGCGATTTCAGGCTCGGTATAGATCACGCTGGGCATGATCTGATAATTGATCGGCGTTTCCCGTCCGGCAATTTTTTCGGCTACGAAAATACCTTCCTCAAGCCCTTTGTGCGCCAGCATCGGCCCCAGCAATGTCAGATCACCAATGGCATAAACGCCGGGCACGGTGGTACAGCACTGATCATCGACATGGACATAGCCTTGCTCATCGAGCAACAATTCGGCCTGCGGCGAAGCGATATTCTCAGAATTGGGTTTGCGTCCGGAAGCGACCAGGAGTTTATCCAGAGTTAATGAATGTTGTCCGGTGTCGTCCTGATACTCAATCACAACTTTGTTCCGGCTTACTTTGCTGGACATAACTCTGGCACCCAGTTTCAGATTCAGACCCTGATCCTGGCAAAGCGCGTGCGCATAATCGGCAATTTCCCTATCCAGTAACGGTAAAAAAGTTTGCTGAGCGTCAAGCAAAACGACTTCGCTGCCCAGCCGGCGCCAGATACCGGCCAGTCCCAGGCCGATGATACCGGCCCCGATCACGCCAAGGCGCTTAGGGGCATCGGTCAGGTTCAAGGCATCGGTGGTATCCAGAATGTGCTGATGATCAACCAGGGCGCATGGCAAATCAATGGCTTTAGAACCACAAGCCAGCACAATATGTTCAGCTTTAAGATGCAACGGCTTGCCGTCTTCAGATGGCGTGTACAGCACTTCACCGGCCGATTGTAACTGCCCGGTTCCACTTAATGAACGAATCTGGTGACGGGTAAAAGCCGCTTTGATGGAGTTATTAAATTGACCAACCTTGTTATTTTTGCGCGCGATCATTTGCTTTAAATCGATGCGCACCTGATCAACCGCCAAACCATGATCGGCCAGGCCGTGCTGAATCAACTGATAGATTTTTGCCGATTCCTGCAGTGCCAAGGTGGAAATACAACCGGCATTGATATAAGTGCCGCCAAGGCTGGAGTGTCCATCCGCATTCTGCCATTGATCTATGCAGCAAGTCTTCAAGCCCAGCTGTGCCGAGCGGATGGCGGCAACGTAACCGGCTGGCCCCGCGCCGATAACGATGACATCGTATTGATTCGCAATTTTGGCCATAATGCTCAGTTGGTTTAGGTGTCGGTTAAATATTCAATAACAAATACGCTGGTGATTCCAGGCATTCCTTAATAGTCGCCAGAAACTGCACCGCTTCCCGGCCATCGACCAGGCGGTGATCGTAAGACAATGCCAAATACATCACCGGACGAATGACCACCTGACCATTTTCCGCCACCGGCCGGTCGCGAATCGCATGCATGCCCAAAATAGCGCATTGCGGTGGATTGAGAATGGGGGTGGACAGCATGGAACCGAAGATGCCGCCGTTGGTGATGGTAAACGTGCCGCCGTTCAATTCTTCGTAACTCAAAGAATTGAACTTGGCCTTGGCGCCGAAATCGGCAATGGTTTTTTCTATGCCGGCAAAGTCAAGCTGATCGGCATCGCGCATGACCGGCACTACCAGTCCTCTGGGCGTGGACACGGCGATCCCGATATCATAATAGCCGTGGTAAATGATGTCTTTATCGTCGATCGAGGCATTGATTGCAGGAAACTTTTTCAATGCTTCGATCGCGGCTTTGACAAAAAAAGACATGAAGCCCAGTTTGATCGAATGGGTTTGTTCGAAACGCTGCTTGTACTGATTGCGCAGCTCAATGACCGGATGCATGTTAACATCATTGAAGGTGGTCAACATAGCGGCGTTCTGTTGTGCCGCCAAAAGACGTTCGGCAATTTTTGCTCGCAGCCGGGTCATTGGCACCCGCTGTTCCGGGCGAATGGGCGAACTGGTCGGCGTTTCAAATCTTACTGGCTCTGCATAGCGCTCTGCAGGCTCTGGCTCGGCCGATCGCGCTGTAGGCTTGTTCTTGTGTTCAAGAAAATCCAGCACATCCTGTTTGGTGATCCTGCCATGTTTGCCGGAGCCTTTAATTTTTGCCGGATCAATATCGTTTTCCATCACCAAACGGCGTACCGCCGGACTTAACGGAATGTCTTCGCTGTCTTCATCCGGAGTTTCAGACGGGGCGTCCTTGACTTCAGCTTCGGTTGAATCTTTGCCGGGTTCAGATTTTGAGTCTGCTGTGTCCGCCGGCAATGTTTCATTGGCTTCGCCGGGTTCAATAACCGCCAGCACATCGTCGGCGACCACGGTGTCGCCATCATTCTTCAATATCTCAACCAGCTTACCGGTTGCCGGCGCAGGCACCTCCAACACCACCTTGTCGGTTTCCAGCTCCACCAGATTATCATTTTTTTGTACCCAATCACCGGCCTGGTGATGCCATTTCGCCAGCGTTGCATCAGCGACTGATTCGGGTAAATTGGGTACGCGCACATCGAGGCTCATCGTTTTTTCCTTAATCATCAGCGCCGAACAAGGCGGAGTTGACAACAGCGTGTTGTTGTTCCAAATGTTTTTTGAAATTGCCGACCGCGGGCGAAGCCGAAGGCGGTCGTCCCGCGTAACCCAAGCGCAGGTCATCAGCTAGAGTATCGGTCAGATAATGTCTTATCTGATACCAGGCCCCCTGATTCTGCGGCTCTTCCTGACACCAGATCACGGTTTTGAGCTTTGGATAATGCGCTAATTGCCGAGTCAAAGCCGCTTGCGGGAACGGGTAGAGTTGTTCTATCCTGACAATCGCGACATTTTCCAGTTCCTGATCCCGACGGGCTTCCAGTAAATCGTAGTAGACCTTGCCACTGCACAACACCAGTCTTTCCACCGCATCGGCCTCCAGCTCATCGAGCTCGCCAATCACCAGTTGAAATTTACCCTTGCTCAAATCCTCAAGCGTGGACACGGCCAGTTTATGCCGTAACAGGCTTTTCGGGCTCATCACCACCAAAGGTTTTCGGTAACAGCGAATGACCTGGCGGCGTAGTAAATGAAAAATCTGGGCCGGCGTGCTGGGCATGCAAACCTGCAGATTATGCTCTGCGCATAATTGCAGAAAACGCTCCAGACGGGCCGAGGAATGTTCAGGCCCCTGGCCCTCATAACCATGTGGTAACAACATGACCAAGCCACTCAAACGCCCCCACTTGCCTTCCCCGGAGCTGATGAATTGATCGATCACCACTTGCGCGCCGTTGGCGAAATCACCGAATTGTGCCTCCCAAATGACCAACGAGTTGGGCGCGGTGGTGCTGTAGCCGTATTCAAAACCCAACACCCCCGCTTCGGACAGCAGGGAATCGTAAATCTGGCAACGAGCCTGGTTCTCACTCAGCTGATTGAGCGGCAAGAAGGTACTGTCGTCCAGTTGATTATGCAGTACCGCATGGCGATGAAAAAACGTCCCTCGACCAACATCCTGACCGGTCAGGCGAACTGAAAAACCTTCAACCAGCAAACCGGCGTAGGCCAGGTTTTCGGCATAACCCCAGTCCAGCTCCTGAGCACCGGCAGCCATTTTTCGGCGGCTCTCCATGATCTTGGCAACCCGGGGATGCAACTCGAAACTCGGCGGAAGTTGTTGCATTTTATCGCTTAATTCGCGAATTTTCTCCAAAGGCAAGGCTGTTTTACAGGCTGCCGTCCATCTTTGATTGAGAAATGGCGTCCAAAGAGCCGAGTACGAATAAACCTTTTCATCCAAAACCGGCCGGGAAACCACCTGCCCGGATTCCAGTTTTTTGATGTAGTCCGCTTCCAGTGCTTTATCCTGTTCGGCATCGATCAAGCCCAGTTGTTCCAGACGGCGAGCATAAAGCTGGCGGGTGGTGGGATGATTACGTATACGCTGATACATCAGCGGTTGGGTCGCGGAAGGTTCATCGGCCTCGTTATGTCCCAGTCGACGATAGCAAATCAGATCGATCACTACATCGCGATTAAAATGCATGCGAAAATCCAGCGCCATGCGAATTGCCGCGAACGCCGAGTCAGGATCGTCGCCGTTGACATGAAACACAGGCGCTTGCACCAGGCTGGCGACATCGGTGCAATAACGAGTGGAGCGAGCATCTTTCGGGTTACTGGTGGTAAAGCCAATCTGATTGTTGATGACAATATGTACCGAGCCGCCAATGCCAAAGCCACGGGTAGCGGACATGTTCAGAGTTTCCATAACCACGCCTTGTCCGGCGAAAGCAGCGTCACCGTGAATCAATACCGGCAGAACCGTGTTGAAACTGTCGGTGCCGTGCCGGTCCTGGCGAGCGCGCACGGAACCGGCCACCACCGGATTGATGATTTCCAGATGCGAAGGATTGAACGCCAAAGTCACATGCACCGGATCAGCGCCGGTTTCCAGATCGGAAGAAAAGCCCATGTGATATTTAACATCACCGGAACTCATGCCCGGCAGGTTATGACTGCCGCCTTTGAATTCTTCAAACAGCTGCGCCGGATTCTTGCCCAGGATATTGACCAGCACATTGAGCCGACCCCGATGAGCCATGCCGATGACGATTTCCTTGGTCTTGTTTTCAGCGGCGCGCTGGATCAATTGATCGAGCATTGGAATCAGTGTTTCGCCGCCTTCCAAAGAAAACCGTTTCTGACCGACAAACGTCCGGTGCAGGTAGTTTTCGATCGCTTCGGCGGCGACTAACTGTTCATGGATGGTGCATTTATCTTCTTCCCCCGGTTGGTATGCGCTGGCATCGCTTTCCAGGTGATTTTTCAGCCAGCCGCGAATATCAGCATCGGTGATGTGCATGTATTCAACCGCCAGATGGCCGCAATAAATGCGCCTCAATATGCTCAGGATTGAACGCAGTGATAACTTATCGGCGCCGTCCAGCCGCCCCGGGTCGAACAAGGTATCCATATCCAGCTCGGTCAGTCCATAACTGGCTGGATCGAACTCACTGGGCATGAACGGCTCATGGGTCGCCAACGGGTTGTTGTCGGCAATCAAATGCCCGGAACTTCGATATTGATTGATCAATCGGGAAACGGCAGCCTGTTTTTTGACGCTTGCCTCGGTAAAGCCTTGTAATTTCGCCAACCGACCGTGCGATTGTTGCGCCAGTGCGGCAAATCGGGCGACTACCGGACTATGCGCGATATCGTGTCGGCCATTACTCAGTTTGGCGAAATGCTGACGCCAGGTTTCCGACACCGATTCCGGGTTTTCCAGGAAACTTTCATACAGCCCTTCGATATAGGCGGCATTACTGCCGTACAGGGCGGAAGTTTGCCGAAAACGCTCAAGTAAATCGCCTGCACTCATATCGTAGTTTCCTTGGTGAAAGGCCATGGGACGCCATGGATTATTCTAGGCGTTTGATCACAAAATACCAGTCATTCAATCATCTTCAATGGCGCTCGATTGACCGTGGCAAAGTCAGCTTTATAATGAACGGCAAAAGTGCTACAGTAAAATAGTTTATTATTTTACTAGGTTTTTACTC
>RRYU01016519.1_pt3 | contig 10096 bp, 8 predicted proteins | sample 2162651 | NCBI WGS metagenome assembly RRYU01 (sample SAMN10267283, study PRJNA491782) | microbial mat metagenome | isolation source: biomat in the production well | place: Japan: Minami-Kanto gas field, natural gas well KTG3 | collected 2017-06 | reverse complement strand
AAAGCGAGCTTTATCAGGCGAAACTCTGGAAGTAGCAGGTTATGGCTTAAACCCGGATTTATTGTGTCCGATGCTGGCGTTGCGTGCGGACGCTTTGACGTTGCCTGGAGTTAAACATTGTTTGGCACTTGAAGCCGTCCTGGAGCCTGGGCAGGTGATAAAGCCGGTCACCAGTCGTTGGCTGGCAACGCTGGCGGCTACGGGCTGTAAAGTGAATGGAGCAGTGGTGCTGGCGTTGCCTTTCTGGCAAACGCAGGAAATTACTGAAGCGCCAGCGATGATTTCGTTAACAGTTGAGTATATTGTTGCCCAAGCAAAAATGTCCGGCGATTGAAATTTACACAATGAATGGCTATGGTAAACTCTAGCCGGTCACACACATTGCAGGAATTATGTCAGAGTTTGACCCGTTTCGAGATGACGAGCACGATTTGGCGCTTCAGGAGGCTAGGCCGGAGCTTAAACAGCCACCGCTTTATCAGGTGTTGTTACTGAACGACGATTTTACGCCAATGGATTTCGTGGTGAGGGTATTGATGGATTTTTTCTACATGGACGAAACCAAGGCCACGCATGTGATGCTTCAGGTGCATACTCAAGGCAAGGGCGTGTGTGGTATTTTTCCAAGAGATGTGGCGGAAACCAAGGTAGTATTGGTTAATGATTTCGCCAGAGAACACCACCACCCTTTGTTATGTACGATGGATGTGGTCGAATGAATAAGGCTAACGCGCCGGAGATTGGGGTATGCTAAGCAAACAACTTGAAGCCACTTTGAACAATGCGTTTCGCTATGCCCATGCCAGACGCCACGAATTCATCACCGTGGAGCATCTGCTTCTGGTTCTGCTGAACGATGCTTCAGCGCTTCCGGTTCTACACGCATGCGGTTGTGATATAGATCGTTTGCGAGAAGAGCTGGAAGACTATCTGGATGAGAGCATGGGGCTTGTTCCCGAGGGCAATAACCGAGAGGCTCAGCCGACTCTGGGCTTTCAAAGGGTATTGCAACGGGCAGTGTTTCATGTTCAGGCCACAGATAAGAAGGAAGTCACCGGCGCCAACCTGTTTGTCGCCTTGTTCAGTGAGCAGGAATCGCAGGCAGTTTTTCTACTGGGTCGTCAGAACATCACTCGCCTGGACGTGGTCAACTACCTGGCGCATGGCATTTCCAAGATGGATGAACCGGACGATAGCAGTCAGGAGAGCTTCGAGCCGGAATTTAGTAATCAAAATCAGGCCGACAACAATGAAAGCCCGCTGACAAAATTCACCACCAACCTAAACGAGCAGGCTCGTTTAGGTAAAATCGATCCCTTGATCGGTCGCGACCTGGAAGTTGAGCGCACCATTCAGGTATTGTGTCGTCGCAGAAAGAACAACCCGTTACTGGTTGGCGAGGCTGGAGTCGGCAAAACCGCGATTATCGAAGGCTTGGCCAAGCGCATTGTTGAGGAACAAGTGCCTGACGTATTGCTGGGGCACACTATTTACTCATTGGATCTGGGTGCTTTGGTCGCCGGAACCAAATATCGTGGCGATTTTGAAAAGCGCTTGAAAGGCTTGATCAACCAACTCAAGTCCAAGCCGGAATCGATATTGTTTATCGATGAAATTCACACCATTATCGGCGCCGGCTCGGCTTCCGGCGGAGTCATGGATGCCTCCAACCTGATCAAGCCGGTGTTGACCTCCGGTGGTTTACGTTGTGTCGGTTCGACCACATATCAGGAATTTCGCGGTATTTTTGAGAAAGATCATGCCTTGGCGCGCAGATTCCAGAAAATCGATATTCTGGCACCTTCGGTACAAGATACCATTCAGATTTTGTCCGGCTTGAAGTCCCGTTTCGAAGAACATCATGACGTTCGCTACAGCGATGATGCGTTACGAGTGGCAGCCGAACTTTCCGAACGTTTTATAACCGACCGGCAACTGCCGGACAAGGCCATCGATATCATCGATGAGGCAGGGGCCCGGCAACGATTATTGCCGTCGGAACAGCGAAAGCTCATGGTTGATGTGCCGGAAATCGAAGATGTGATATCCAAAATAGCACGGGTGCCGGCAAAAACCGTTACCAGCAATGATGTCGATAAGCTCGAATCGCTGGCAAAAAACCTGAAGCTTCTGGTTTTCGGTCAGGACGAAGCCATTTCCGCGTTGACCTCAGCCATTCAATTGTCCCGTGCCGGTCTGCGTGATGCGCAAAAAACTATCGGCGCGTTTCTGTTTGCCGGCCCTACCGGTGTCGGCAAAACCGAAGTGACCCGGCAATTGGCCAAAGTGCTGGGTGTGGAGTTGATTCGCTTTGATATGTCGGAATACATGGAGCGACACACGGTTTCGCGACTGATCGGTGCACCGCCTGGCTATGTTGGCTTTGATCAGGGCGGCTTGCTGACCGAGCAAGTCAGTAAACATCCGCACGCGGTGTTACTGCTGGACGAGCTGGAAAAAGCACATCCGGATGTGTTTAATTTATTATTGCAAGTCATGGATCACGGGGTATTGACCGATAATAACGGTCGTAAAGCGGATTTTCACAACATTATTCTGGTCATGACCACCAACGCGGGCGCTGAAGAAGGAGCGCGGACCTCAATTGGCTTTACCCAGCAAGATCATGCCAGTGACAGCTTGAAAGTCGTGGAAAAAATGTTTTCACCGGAATTTCGCAATCGCCTGGATGCTATTATCCAGTTTAAGCCATTGGATATCAGCGTGGTTGGGCATGTGGTGGATAAATTTATCTTCGAACTGGAGGCCTTGCTTAGTGAAAAGCAAGTTTCCCTGGAGCTAACGCCGGAAGCAAGGCTGTGGTTGGCAGAGCATGGCTGTGATCCGAAGATGGGGGCTCGTCCTATGGCGCGTTTGATTCAGGAAGTGATCAAAAAGCCATTGGCTAATGAGCTGTTATTCGGACGGTTGACTGGAGGCGGGCATGTCAAGATTTACTATCGTGAAGACGAAATTGCGTTTGAAATTGAGGGTAAAAACAAGGTTTCCGAACTGGAGCGCAGCAGTGGTTAAATTTCAATTAGCGCATTCGGAAAGTAATGCGGCCTTTACTTAAATCGTAAGGCGTCATTTCCACTTTGACTTTATCTCCGGTCAAAATACGGATATAGTGTTTACGCATTTTTCCAGAGATATGTGCGGTCACCACATGACCGTTTTCAAGTTCTACTCTAAACATGGTATTAGGCAAAGTTTCTATGATTTTGCCTTCCATTTCTATTTGATCTTCTTTGGCCATTGTTTTTTCGGGTAATGTGTAGTTTAGGCAAATCGCCTTTAAGAATGGATTAACCGGTTAAAGTTATCACATTTTCCGCCAAAATAACAGCCATTACCAATCTACCCACCAGTCTGGGCTTTTCTCGCAGCCAATGTATAAGGTCAAAGATTTTATCGAAACCACTGATGGGCTGGTTTTTGCCGTGGTTGATTCGGCCATGGAAAACGGGCGGGTGTTATGTTTTCTTCGTTATTTGAAACAGGGTTCAAGCTTACAGAAACTGGCCACTCTTTCGGCCAATAAATATCTTGCCGGTCACGCCGCCCAATATCTATACACGTCCAAGCGGCTGGATGCCCGTTTGCATGCTGTTCCTGAAAGCGCGATTGTGCGGCATTACCAGTCGTCCAAGGAGCTGATTCACATACTCAAAACCATGCCTCCGGCTGATAACGTTAGCCAGGATTTACAAGCCTTGTGTCGGCTTTACCAACAAAAAGGTTTTGATTTGAACGATCTGGGTGTTACCGGTTCGTTGCTGATCGGAGCACAGAAGCCATCATCAGATATTGATCTTGTGGTTTATTCAAGGTCTTTATTTCATCAGTTACGGAAATTGAACCAGCAACTCTTAGCCGAGAGAGCATTGGCTCAATTGCGGCCTGAGCACTGGCGGGAAAGTTATGACCGCCGCCAATGCGCCTTGAGTTTCGATGAGTATTGTTGGCATGAGCGACGAAAGTTCAATAAAGCCCTGATAAACAATCGTAAATTCGATTTGAGCTGGGTTGACCCCGAAACCTGTGCTGGAGGTAAATATGCCAAAAGAAGTTTTGCCAAAATCACGGCACGGGTTACCGATGCCAGTACGGGTTATGATTACCCGGCCCGGTTTGCCATCAGTCACCCAGATATTGCCGAAGTGGTGAGCTTTACCGCAACTTATACCGGCCAAGCAGAAACCGGAGAATGGCTCGAGGCTGCAGGTTGGATTGAGCAATGCCAAGAAAGTCTGAGTTTTCGACTGGTGGTTGGCAGCACGCGAGAGGCGGGCGATGAATACATCAAGGTTATCGGCCATGATTGAGGCGGTACTGCTGGATTTTGATGGCGTTATTGTCGATACCGAACCTGGGTTTTTCATTGTCTGGCTGCGTGCGGCCGAACAGATGAATCTATCTTTGCCGTGGACTCGGGAAAGCCTGTTTTCAGGTCGAGATATTGCCAGCTTGAGAAAGCAATTAAAGGCTCACTGGGGGGCGCAAGTGGATCTTGAAGCCTTTTTTGCTTTGACCACGCGTTTGTGGATGGAATGGGTGCAGGTCGAAGGCCTTACCGTGCTGACCGGGGTTCGAGAGTTAGTATTCTGGCTTGAACAAACCCGCATGCCTTATGCCTTGGCGAGTAACAGCACTCAGGCCGCAATCGGCCAATGCTTGGCTTATGCCGGGCTGACCGAGTTGTTTCCGGTTATTGTCGGGCGTGACCAGGTTGATCGGGGTAAACCCGAGCCGGATGTTTTTTTACGTGCAGCGGGTAGTCTTGGTGTCGCCGTCGAACACTGTCTGGTAGTTGAGGATTCTTATCCGGGATTGTTGGCCGCCAGACGCAGCGGCGCCAGGGCTGTATATGTGGGTGCTGAACAAAAACTCACGGAAGACATGATGCAATTGAGTCATGCCTGTTTTGCAGATTTAAGCCAGTTACTGGTGTATTTGTCAAAATCCAGACGCCGTAAATTAACGGCGTCTGGTACAACCGATCTGTGCTGAATTCTCAGTACAAAGGTTCTTGATAAAACATCAGAATAATACCGATTTGCAGCATGGCGAAACCGGCGACAATGCCGGCAATGCGTTTTTGTTTTGGATCTTGAAGTTTAAGTTCCAACCAGCGGCCACAGGCAAGGATGATGGCGAAAAAGCCCATCAATGTGTGGCCGACCTGAATCAGAAAAGCGGTTTTGGCCTGAAAGCCGACATGAGAGTGGGTTAGCAACATCAACCCGCCGAATGCAGACAACACGGGAAACAGGTAAATCAACTTACGGTTGGCGTTTTTTGGTTGCCGCGCCTGATACTCAAGAACGCCCATGAAAAATGCCAGTAAGGTGGCAATGCGGTGTTGCAGAATTTCGCCGCTGTTCAGCGTACTTTCCCAGAAACCAATCGGTCCCATAGGCCAGGTTTCCGGGTCGCTACGGATAAATAAAAACAAGCCAAGCGCGGCCAGTACCAGTGGCCAGCGTGGGCTCCAATTATTGGTGCGAAAATAGCCAAGCAGAGACAATAAAGCAGCCACCGAAACAAAAATACCGGCCATGTTGTGATTGTAGTCTGACCAATCGGTCATCGCTCGTGATGGTACCTGGCCAATGATCGCGGTGCGTCCGGCTTCACCTGCCATGAGCTCCTCATGGGTGGGCGAAATCACCATTGGGATTCTGGGCTTGAAGGTGCCGAGTACCTCTTGCCAGGCAGCGGTGGTTTCGGGAATGTCGATGGCAGGTGGCTGGGTGGCCAAGCTGACTGCGGTGAACACCAGACTGACCAGGACAAAAGTTTCCGCCTGGATAAAATTAGGCACGTCCTGAAACACCCGAGTATTTTGACCGTTCTGAAAATAGGCAAGGGTGATTTCCCGGTTCTTATAGGCCAAAGCCAAGGCCAAAGACAACAGCATCAATTTCACCAACAACAGGTTTCCATAGCCGGTACCGATGAAACCGTTGATGGAGTCGATAAAATTCACCGCCATGGGGAGGCCGGTCAATGCCAAAACACCAATGGCCACAAAGCCTAGCGTGGAAAATTCCTTGAGCAGCTGTGGCCAAGCTTGAAACTGGTTTTGTTGGTTCCGGCTGGTTCGCCAGAATACGATCAGCTGAAAAATGCCTCCAACCCAACAGGCTGCAGCAACCTGATGGATGGTGGTGGCGGTCATGAGTAATAAGCGGTTATCGAATCGACCGGCGCCGTGTGTCAACCAGGCACCGGCAATCAGAACCGGTAGCACGCCCCAAGCCGCCATTTTCCAGAGTTCATGCGAAGTGGGCTCGGCAGCCAGACGCTGTTTGATAAAGTACGCCAAAACGCCAACCAAAAGCATGCGCGCCAGCCCCGCCTGGAATTGAAATGTTTCGGCGAATGCTGGGAACGGCCATCGGCCAAGCGTCGCAGTCATCAGCCAGATTTTTAGAATCAGGGCAAAACCCTGGGCGATAGCCAAGCCAATCGCACCCAGGTAGATCACACTAACGGTATTGTCGAGCAAAACCGCTGAATGATTCCGGCCAGTTTGCCAGGGCCGTAAAATTGCATGCGCCCAAATGATTCCGCCAACCAGTGCGCAGAACATAATAAAATCAACGCCGCCGATCAGAGAGTCGAGAAAATCCGCTAAGCCTTCCATTCAGTTACTCCGATTACTCAACGACAAAAAAACGAACCAGGTCTTCGGTCAAATGACCGTCGGCGGCAAATACTTTCAGTTGAATGGCGTGTTCGCCTGCTTCAAGCGCGGGCAAATCAACCAGCACCTGGCCGCGCTTTGGACCTGCCTGAATGTTCAGGGGTTCACGAATATCACCTTTTTTAACCAGATCGAAAGTGGATAGTTTAATTTCGACCTGGGAGTTGAAGCTCAGCGAAATTTGTTTAGGCTTTCCAACCTGGATCGGTTCGATATGCAGTGTTGTATCGGTTACCACGGCATGCGCTTCGGCATGACTGGGAAAAAAGCCACTCACCAGCGCGGCCAGTAAAGTTACTATGGGCAATATAGACATGCTAGATTCCGTGTTGTTCAAGGTTAAAGTTGTTTTGGGTAACGTTTAGCCGGCAACAGGGCCGGGAGAATAATCAGGGTTGCCAGCAGGGTGACCGCGATGCCTGCGGTCAATAACAGTCCCATGCTGGAAATGCCGACATGACCGGTAAAAGCCAGACTGGAAAAGCTGGCTAATGTGGTCAAGGCACTGAAAATCACGCCGCGCGCGGTGCAGGATTTAAGGACATTGAGCGGATTTCCTCCAGGCTGATACAAGCGATGCGTGATATGAATTGTGCTGTCTACACCAATGCCCAACAACAGTGGCAGAACGATAATATTGGCGAAGTTAAACGGATTGTCCAGCCAGACATTGAGCGCCGCCGTGGTGATCGCGGCAAACAGCAATGGGGTAATGATCAGCAAGGTTTTGCCAAGGCTTCGGGTAACGATTAACAGCAGCAGAATGATGATTGCCAAAGCGCTGGAGAAAGCTTGAATAAACGCATTGACCATGGCTTGTCCGGTCATCACATCACCAATAGGCAAGCCGAACACGTTTTCATCCACCGACAGCAGTTCGTTGACAAAAGCTTTCAGATGGCTCGGGGTATTCAAATCCTGCTCCGGGAAAATCAGAATCCGGTACAGGCCGGAGTCACTAAGCCAGTGCATTCTGAAACTGTCGGGAATATCAGACAGGCTGAAAGGACTTGTATTTAAGCCGGTTGCAAGATTATGCACGGTAGCAGGCAGCCAGTTCAGGGTATCGTTTTCTATCTGCCGGTACACTGAGTCCGCGCGAGGCAGGCTGAGCAGGGCATTAATGTTTTGCTGAACTTCGCTGACCAGTACGGCATCGAAGCCGGCGTCTTTTCGGTTGAGCAGGCAACTGAGTTTAACCAGCGCTGCCTGGACATCGGAGGATTGATGGCGGATTGGAAAAGTCTTTAGCGAAGTCGGTACAATCAGATTCAGGGTGTCGATAATGTCAAGTTTGTCATCCTGTTGATCAGGAACCCAGTCGGATAATGTCAGGGTTTGGTGAACACTAGGCAAAGCATCGAATGCTTGAGCCAGGGTATCAGCCTCTTGCTGACTTTCGGCCAGCGCCGAGGCGACAAAAGGGGAGTCCTGTTTTGAGGTCAGCAATTGCTTGAATACTTTGACCGATTCTGTGCCTGGATCGCGCAGGTTGACTGGGCTGGCGTCAAACCGGACCTGAGTCAGGCTCAAAGCCGAGCCTGCTGCCAGCATCAATGCCAACACTCTGATTCCTTTACTAAAGCGAAAAGGCAGTTGATACCAGCTGTCAGGTGCTTGAACACGCGGGCGAAGGTTCAGACGAGGCTTTGGTAACAGGGTCAGTAAAGCCGGCAGCAGACTCAGTGAGACCGCAAGGCCGATGAACATGCCGGCGCCGGAGATCAGGCCCAGTTCGGAAACACCTTTAAAATCAGTAGGCAGAAAAGAAAAAAAGCCCATGGCGGTGGTCAGGGCGCACAGGCACAGGGTTGCACCAATGCTTAGAGAGCTGTTTTTAAGCGCGGTTTTTTTATCCGGAAACTGTTCCAGACATTCGAGGTAGCGCAGATTAAAATGGGTGGCGAAATCCACGCCAAGGCCGATATACAATACCGCGAAAGCGATGGAAATCAGATTCAGATGACCGACCGCCAAGGTTGCGAAACCCGCGGTCAATACCAGCCCACAAATCAGACTGATCAAGGTGGCGAACAACAGCAACCAAGAGCGAAATCCCAGCCATAAAATCAAACAAACCATGATCAGCGAGCCGGTGCTGGCATAAGTTATGGTGGCATTTAAAGATTCCATTTCTTCAAATTCCAGCGCCACTTCGCCGGTGATGCCGATATTGAGTCCGGGGTGTTCAGCCTCAAGGCGCTGTTGCAGCGTTTTGAGGAAGCGCATCGGCTGTTCGGCCGATAACAGTTCGGAAAAATTCTGTTTTGGTTTAACGATCACCAACCTTCGGTTGGAATTTTGTTCGGTAGCATCGAGAGCCAACATTTGTTGCCAGGAAACCGGACGTGACTGGCCTGCCAAGGCAGCGTTGACGGTCTGGTTGACGGCTTTCAGTAAGGGCGTTAATGCATCCGGAGATATCGGTTCCAGGCTGGGGTCAAGCCCTTGCTCGATAATGTTCACCAGTCCCTGAAAATGGAAATGATTGCTCAGGTAGCCAAGGAAAGGCTGTGCCTCGGTCAGTTTGTTGGCCAGTCGATCAAGTTCGTCAAGTTTCAGAAAAAGCAAGCCCTGTCGCTGCAGAAAAGCATCATCGCCGGGCAGATAAACAGAAGAAAACAGCGTTGACTGCTGCTGGGTTGCAGTCAAAATTTCTCGGGCCGCAGCCAGAGATTGTTCAGGCACAGAGGATTCAACGACCACCAGCATGCTGCCGGCATCCTGGGGAAAAGCCTGATCCAGTCGATTACGCACTTGAAGAAACGGCAGATCCTGGTTGATCAGGGCAACTGTGTCGGTGTTGATGCCGAGTTGGGTGGCGGTCAGATAACCACTGACCAGGGTCAGCGACAAAAACAGCACTAGTACCAGCCAGGGCCAGCGCAAGGCAGGCAGCGTCAGCAGAGCCACTAATCGGCTTTTGACAAAACTCTCGGCTCGGATCATTAACAAGGATGGGTATTAGCGGTGGAGGGTGGGCACGACCAGGCCAGATGATTCGTTTTATAACACTAAATCAATGAAAATTATAAGGTGTTTGTTGTTATTTTGCAAAAAACTGTTGTAAAACAGCAATAACAATTTTTCGGCTGATCGGCTCGGTGAAAGGATGCAGTATAATGGGCTATTTAGCAAAATTGACCGCAACATGGACTTAAACGAACAAAAACAGGAAAAATTGTCCAGTGCGCGCCTGGCTGAAGCAACCGACGCGTTTGTCGAGATTTTTACCGCTTCGGTGAACTTCGATCAGCGTATGGCCAGACACGATATCCAAGGCTCGCGCGCGCACGCCAGGATGTTGGCGAAAATCGGGGTACTGAACGACGCAGAACTCGACGCGATCGATCAAGGACTGAATACCGTCGAACAGGAAATCGA
>RRYU01003897.1_pt1 | contig 10098 bp, 10 predicted proteins | sample 2162651 | NCBI WGS metagenome assembly RRYU01 (sample SAMN10267283, study PRJNA491782) | microbial mat metagenome | isolation source: biomat in the production well | place: Japan: Minami-Kanto gas field, natural gas well KTG3 | collected 2017-06 | reverse complement strand
ATAGACCCTGACGAACTCAAGGCGTTGACCGATTATTTCCACCAGGCCATCGTCAAGGCCGTGGGTGATGATTACCAGGTCGTCAGTGAGCCCGGCCCGGATGTATTACGGGTGCGCATTGCGGTAACCGACGTTGTGCCCAACAAGCCGGAGGCCTCTGTTGTCACCCTGGTGGTTCCGTTTGAGCAAACGCCGAAACGCCCTGCTGGCATACTGGGAGCCGCGGTCTGAGTGATGTATCAACCCTGCTGCCGGTCGCCGGCGCCATATCGCCATCTGTAACGCGTCACTGACCAACTGGGGCTTCATCTATCTGGACTTTCCTCATGTGCGCCAAGCGTTCATGATCGAGCGTGAATCCATCGATAAGAAAAGCGGCGCGCAAAGCCAGGAGAGAATCTACGGCATCACCAGCGCGCCGGCCGAGAAGGCCAGCGCCGAGCAAGTGCTGCGAGACAACCGAGGCCACTGGTGTGTGGAAAGTTGCCACTACATCATCGATTGGAACTATGACGAAGATCGTAGCCGCATTCGAAGCGGTTACGGTCCGGAAAACATCACGCGGCTGCGACGCTTTGCCATCGGCCTGCTTAAAGGCCAAAAAACCACCGAAACGATTCCGGAAAAAATGAAAAAACTGCTGCTCAACACCCGAGCTGTTTTCGATATCTTAAAAATGACCCGTAACGCTATGCCTCGTAGAGGCAATTCCGCTGTAGCGTAGATTCGCCGTGCTTAGTTGCCATGCAACCTTCCCATGGATGTCTAGTCCAGAAAACAGGGGATAGCAGAGGTGAGGGGTATCACTCAGAGTATCACTAAGTATGATGCCAGAGTTTTATTTGTATCGTAACCTATTGATTATATGGAGCCGATGAGCGGATTCGAACCGCTGACCTACTGATTACGAATAGGTAGAAATGCCAAATTCAGCTTTTTCCAGCAACAACCAGCAATTTACATAAGTCACTATCCATCCTAGAATAATAGCGGCGCAAGGGCGCTTGATGTAGCCTATTGTAGCAGGCTTTAGCATCGGATTATCGTGCCCCCGCTCTTGCCCCCGAATTATGGGGGCAAAAATGGGGGCAAAACCCGAGGGCTGGATATGAAAAAACCGAGCAAATTCACGGACAAATACATCGCCGGACTGAAGCCGGCAGAGACTCGCTTGGACATCTGGGAGCCGGGGCGCACTGGCCTGGGTATCCGCCTCTACGTCGGCGGAACGAAATCATGGTTCTGCCGATACGTACTGGAGGGCACTCAGCGCCGCATGACGCTCGGAACCTATCCCGCTCTGACCCTTGCCAAGGCGCGGCAGGAACTGGGTAAGGTACAGGAGGCGGTTGCCAAGGGCATCGACCCGGCACCGGCCGCCAGGCAGGAGGAGGAGCGGAAAAAGAAAGCGGAGACGGTTTCCGAGTTGGCTGACTTCTACCTTAGCGTATACGCCAGGGAGCGGCTCGCACAAAAGACTGTTGCCGAGCAGGAGCGCATCATCAATAACGACATCTTACCCCAATGGGGTAAGAAGAAGGCACAGAGCATCACCCCTCGCGATGTTTCCGTCCTGTTGCTGGCCCTGCGGGATCGTGCAAGAGGTAGGCGTAGAGACAGCACCGGCCGTGCTGCAGATATCGCCCGTAGCCTCTTAAACAAGATGTTCAAGACGGGTTTCGAACATGGCCTTGTTGACACCAACCCCGTCTCCGGCCTGGGTGAGTTGACCAAGGCCAAGGCGAAGGACCGGTCATTCTCCCTTGAGGAAATCCCCGCCTTCTGGCGCAAGCTTCCCCACAGCGGAATGAGCCGCGCCGTACAGTTGGCCCTGAAGCTCCAACTCGCTACCGGACAGCGCATTGGCACCGTCCTCTTGGCGACCTGGGACGAGTTCGACCTTGGCGCCAACACTTGGACAATACCTGCCGGCATGGGCAGGAAAAGTAAGACCCCGAACACCATACCTTTATCGTCGTTGGCCCAGGCTCTACTGCGGCACATCCGGCGTCTCAATCCGGAAGGTGATTACTTGTTCCCCAGTATCAGAAGGGGCAAGACACCACACCTTCGCGTGGACTCTGTCAATACCGCGTGCGAGCGGGCACAGGACGCTATCGGCCTCGACCGCTGGGCCACCCACGACTTGCGCCGAACCACCCTGACCGGGTTGATCCGCGGGGGCACTCAGGAGTCTCTGACGGCCCGTATTGCCGGCCACGTGCCCGGGTCGGTGCTCGGTAAGCATTATGACCAATACGATTACATAGAACCCATGCACAGGGCATTGGACGCCTGGGGCACAGAAATCATCCGGCTTGCACGTGGGCGTCAGGAACCGACGAATGTTGTGCGATTGAGAGTTGGGGAGGGTTGAACCATGGCATGGGTTTGGGTTGACGATAACGATCCACTCGCGCAAATCGGGCATGACCACGAGCATCCAATCTACTGGGGGGGTGAGCCGAGCATGTCGCTTAGCGAAGCACCCAATACCTTGGACCCCCGTGATGCCAAGGACGTCTTATGGTGGTTTGCAAAAGACTGTAAAAACAAGGCGCCCATATCGGATGACTTGATGGAATACGCGGCACTTGGGGCAGAAAGATTCGCAGAAGGGAAGAAACCGCCATGGCCTACAAAGGGAGGGCGGCAGAAACGGGTAATACCAATCCATGCCCAGTTCGGCGCCATGCTTGCCACAGGGAAAGGTTTTCAGAAAACACTTGCGGAAGCGGCGAGGGATATTTCCCAATATTATCCAGACCTTGACCAGCGTACTCTCGAAGCTGCGATAAAGATCGAAATCGATAAGATCAAAGACAGCGGTTTGTAACGAAAAAACGAAGTCTGGTTTCTTCGTTACAGCCAGCCACAGTCAGCAGCAGAATACTGCCCTATAGACCAACACAGGGGCAGCGCCATGAAAACCGACCAAAAAACCGACCGGCTCAGTTTCAACCTTCTGGAAGCCGCAGAGATTGCTGGCTGTGAACGGACCACCCTCTACCGCGCTGCACACAAGGGCTCCCTTCGCATGAAGAAAATGGGCCGCAAGACAATCATACTCCGCAAGGATCTGGAGAAATGGCTGGATGACCTGCCCCCCGCCCTACAGGCACATAAGGACAATGCCCCAGCTTAGGTCGAGGGCGCCACATGAACGCCCCCATACCCACGCTACCGCAAGGTGGGGCCAAGCTCGCGCTCGCCAGTAGCAACGGCACCGCAATCCGTACACGGCCGCCGGCGACCATCTCAGGATTGGTTGCACGGTTCCGCATGACGGTCCGCTACTGCGTTCTATGCGGAGGCCCCTTGCTGCCGCTGAGCAGCCGGGGGTGCCTATGCAGCGACTGCTCCGCCTGGATGGCAGGGAGGCCGGCGTGAGTCCCGTGGAGCGCCTCGAATGGCTTGCGGCCATAGCAGCCGACACTAATATCCCGTCTGCCGCTTTGAGGGTAGCCGTGGCCCTTGCCAAGCACCAGAACGGGAAAACAGGACAACTCAATCCTGGAGTCCCCACACTGGTCAAGGCCTCAAACCTCAAAGAGCGGGCAATGCGCGGTTCGTTATATGCATTGAAGGCCGAGGGTTACCTCGACATCAAGGGGGTAGGTCGTGGTAGGACCCGGAATTATCGCCTGATCCAGCCTAAAAACCTGGCGCAAGAATGCCGAGTTTCCAAAGGAACCTGGCGCGATGATGCCAAGTTTCAAGGCGAAACATGGCGCGGAGATGCCAACAATCCCGAAAACTTGGCAGGAAATGGTTCAAAACTTGGCACATCTGTGCAACCAGAACAAGGTGTTGAACATGGAAAGAATAAAGATATAGGGAGCGTCAGGAAGAAAAAACCATTTCGGCCACCGACAGAACAGGAAGTGGCCGCCTACGTGCGGCAACGAGGTAGCTGCATTAATCCCAATAGATTCGTCAACCATTACACCTCGAATGGCTGGATGGTAGGTAAGAACAAAATGGTCGACTGGAAAGCGGCCGTGCGGACCTGGGAGCAGAACGAGCGCAACCCATCACAGCAACACCACCAGACTGAACCTGTACAACGCATAGCTGGAGGTCCGGTCTAATGTTTGCTGAGACAGCCCTAGTTGGTTGTTTGCTACGCGATGCGGACGTTTACCCGCGGATTATGGGCGAGGTAACAGAAGCTGATTTCAGCGATGCGAACCTGCGCAAGGTATTCAGGGCAATCACCCTCTTGGCCGAAAACGAAAAGCCACACGACCCACCGACAGTTGGCGAAATACTGGGCAACATCGAACAGCCCATTGCCATCGCACAATCTGCCGGTGTTGCAGCCAACGTGGAATATTATGCCCAGGTTATACGCCAGGCTGCGCAGAGACGAGCCGCCGCAGAACTTCTCCGGAGGACCGAATCAGACCTTGAGAGCCAGGACCTACAAACCACCATCGCGGAACTACAAGGCAAGTTGGATTCCCTCATGCGAAGGGAGGCTGGCACCTATGCCTCACTGGATGAGGCTCTACACCGGGGCTTAGAAACCATAGACCGTGCTTCAGCTGCCCGTGCTGAAAAGGGCAGCGCTGGAGTACCTACCGGGCTGCCCACCTTGGATGCATACACAGGTGGCTTACAGGCGCCCCGTTTGATTGTACTGGCAGCCCGACCAAGCATTGGAAAAACAGCCATATCGAATCAAGCCGCACTTCATGCGGCCTCAAAAGGGTATGGCGTAGGTTTTTGCAGCCTGGAAATGGGCCTAGACGAGATAGCTATTCGAACCATCGCCCACCGCTGCGCCGTCAATGGCTCTGCCTTGGCATTCGGTCACGAGTTCGAAATCCAGCAGATGGGGCAACTGTATCGAACATCCGGACTACAAGGCTTGCCGTACTTCATTGACGATCAAACTTTCACTCTGGGCGGCATTGTGGCCCGCATCACCGAATGGAAACGGAAGCATGACATTGCTTTGGCCATCGTTGATCACATCGGATTAGTGGAAGTGGATGCTAACAGTGCAAACGAGCGACTGGGGAAGATATCCCGGGCGCTGAAAGTGCTCTGCAAGCGACTGAATATGCCAATCCTGGCAGTGAGCCAGCTCAACCGAAACGTGGAAAAAGAAAAGCGCTGCCCAGTGCTGGCTGATCTGCGCGATAGCGGCAGTATTGAACAGGACGCAGATATTGCAGTGTTCCTTCACGCCTCTGACGTCAAAGCATTGAACCGCATACCCATAGAAATTGGACTGTTAAAAAACCGCGGCGGCCGCAAGGGCTGGCTACCCAGTCTTTTCGAGTTTAACGGGGCAACACAGACATTCCGTGAACTGGAGGCCACCCCATGACCCACGTCCGCTGCCCCACTGCAAACATTTCACCGGCTGCGCGGGATGGTGCTCTACTGCACAGAAATATACTCGTAGTGCACGGGCGCCGCGTAAGTGCGGTGCCTTGCCGCCATACCACCAGCACCGGAGTTACTCCGCACCGCCTGGGCCGTTGGTTGGGTTTTCGAAAGAAACCAACACCGCGAATACACCGCTATCGGCCCTTATGGTAACGAACGTCTTTGGCTGCAAATTGAGGCTCGAAAAAGCGAGGCCATCGGGGAACTGCACCAAGTAATCCCGCCCGACGGAAGCGTCGTATACACCCTGCAGCAGGTAGATGCAGAGGAGGAGGTGCGCCGTGACCACTGACCAGGAGACCACACCATGATCATCACCGACGCCCACCTCAAGTACGCCTTCGACCAACTGGCCCCGATTCACGAGATGTTCGAGCAGGGACAGGGGGCCGTGCTCGAGGATGAATGCTGCCAACCGCTCGGGATCTTGCTCGACAGCATCCTGGTAGACACCCACGAAGAAGCCGCACGCCCGCGCCAGGGAAATGCGAAGCGATGGCCTCCTGTGTTGACGCACTGGAGGTTGACGTGAGCACCAGCAAGACAGCACCTCGGCGCTTGGCAGCGGAGGAGCGCCGTGCCCGGGCGGTCCGGCTACGGAAAGCCGGCGCCACCTTCTCGGACATTGGACGCGCATTGGGAATCTCCCGGCAGGCTGCCCACAAATTGGTGCTCCGTGTGCTGGAACACATGACCAAGGAGGCCCAGGAGGAGGCAAATATCTTGCGCTTTATAGAAGCTGAACGCTTGGACGCCTTACACTTGGCGTTGTGGCCCCGCGCCATCAAGGGCGATTGCTCAGCCACCGATAAAATCCTCAGGATCATGGAGCGCCGCGCCCGCCTTTTCGGCTTGGACAAACCGATTAAGGTCGCATCGACCGATCTTGATGGAGAACACCTGTCCGCCCTCCATGTGACACAGCCCCTCAGCGACACTGAGCGGGCCGCCAGGCTTTCGGATATCCTGGCCAAAGCCCAGGCTCGGAAGCGCGCCTTAGAGCAAATCCGTGCCGCAGAAGGCCAAATAGTTCCGGTGACCGCAGTTGATTGCATTGGAGAGCTTCGACAGCAGGAGGTGCCAGACCACAAATCGGTTGTATCGAACGTAGCAATGCGAAAGAGTTGACTTGGACGTCTTGTTTCGGACCCTGAATGCCGAGACAGTTTTCGGGATAATGTGGATGCGTTGTATCAGGGCATAGCGTTCCGTATTATCCATCGTGCGTTCAATGGCCATTTTAGTTTGTGGTCATTTGTCCGGTATGGCAGAGCCGCCACCTTCTACCCAATAGTACGCATATTTAGATCACCCGATTTTCAACAGACTCATTTGCTTATTCGGAGTGATCTACCAGGAGAGGCGGTCACGTCCTGAACAAAATGCCATTCGCTAGTTGAAGGATTGTACCTACTGGGACCCAAGGGAGGTTGACGTGCTCGGAACTGTTCGTGATGCCTGCAAGATCCATCCGATGGTCAATGACTACCGGATGACGGAGGCCATCGAGAACCTGTCGGATCTGATCAATGATGAAGGCAACGGGGCAGAGTTCTTCGCCCGTAATTACATCACGCAAGGTATGGATACCTTGTTCCGCGAGGCCCTGTTGCGGCTCTCGGGACAGTCCGACCAGGCCGCCTTTGAGTTAGCCCAAGCCATGGGCGGAGGCAAGACCCACCTTATGGTCGCCCTCGGTCTGCTGGCAAAACACCCGCACTTGCGTCCTGTGGTGTTGCCCGCCGAACTCTCGGAGCGGCTGGAATTCGGCCCTGCACGTATCGCTGCTTTCAACGGTCGCAACGACCCGGATCATTACATCTGGGGCGAGATTGCCGAGCAGTTGGGCCAGGGCGACCTGATGCGGTCCCACTGGATCGACGGCCCACGCGGTGTCGACGAGCAGAAATGGATGAAGATCATCGGTGATGAGCCGACCCTGATCCTGCTCGACGAGTTGCCGCCCTATCTGCTCAACGCCGATACCCGTTCGGTCGGTAAAGGTTCGCTTGCCGATTTGGTCACTTACACCATCAGCAATCTGCTAACCGCGGCGATCAAACTACCGCGTTGCTGCGTGGTCATCGCCAATCTGTCGGGCAGCTATGAGGCTCAAGCCAAGGACCTGGCGCGAACCATGTCCAACCTCCAGCAGGAATCCCGGCGTCAGGCCCAGACCATTACCCCGGTTCAGCTCGCCGGCAACGAGATTTACCAGATCCTCAAGAAGCGACTCTTCATCGATTTGCCAGACGATGCGCTGGTGGACTCCGTCGCCGAGGCCTTCGCCGAGCAGGTCAAGGCCGCGGAGGACGGCGGCTACATCACGGCGCGGGCGATGGAAGAGGTCGCAGAAGAAGTCCGCAAAACTTACCCCTTCCACCCGTCGTTCAAGAACCTGGTCGCGTTGTTCAAAGAGAATGAGGGTTTCCGCCAGACCCGCGGCCTGATGCAGTTCACCGCCCGGCTGCTGCGCAGTGTCTGGAACCGTGAGGCCAATGATGTCTTCCTTATTGGCACCCAGCATCTGGACCTCAACGACGTGGAGGTTCGCGACGAGGTTCAGCGCGTGAACCAGGCGCTGCTCCCGGCGGTGGTCAACGATATCGCCGATCATAATAATGCCCGTGCCGAGGAGATCGACGGAGACCTCGGCAGCGACGCCGCCACCCAAGTGGCCAAACTGGTGCTCTCCGCGTCGCTGTCGCGCGCCGTCGGTGCCCATACAGGGCTGACTCAAGCCGAGATTATTGAATACCTGACGGCCCCCTACAGAAAGGCCGACGAGTTCTTGACCGCACTCGAGCGCCTGCGCGATCGTGCCTGGTACCTGCATCGTGAAGGCGAGGCCTTCTACTTCAAAGAGACCGAGAATCTCGGGCGGCGTATTGAACGTGATGCCAAGCAGATACCCGCACCGAAGCTGGAGCAAGCCCTCATTAACCGCCTCACCGGGCTGTTCAAGGCCCAGAACAAATCCAGGGCGTATCAGGAAGTTCAGATCATGCCGCGACTGGACGACGTGCGCCTGTCCGGCTCGCGTATCCTTCTGGTGGTGCAGCCGGACGGGCGCACCCCGCCGGAGGCGATCCGCAACTTCTTTAACTTCCAGCAGGAGAAGAACAACGTCCTGATCCTGTCGGGCCATGACAGCCACCTTGCCAATGAAGTGGAAGCGCGGCTGCGCGAGTTGTACGCGGTAGAAAAGATCCATGGGAAACTCAAACCAGGCGACAGCCTCTACGAGGAGGCCCGCGATAAGCTTGAAGAGCTTTCCGAACGCTTCACCAAAGCCGTCTCTGGTGCCTACAATCGACTGTTTTTTCCCGGTGGGGATGGCGATTTGACGATGGCCACCATCGACAACGGCCTGAGTTTCGGCGACGGGGAGCATGCCGCCGAGGCGCAGATCGAGAGGCTGTTGGCGAGCGGACGCTGCGATAATAAGTTGGCCCTCGACATGCATGACGACCTGCCGAACTATTGGGCTATGGCCGAAACTTTCCTATGGCCCGCCAAGGACCGGCGTGTGCCATGGCGCGATCTGCTCATGCGCTCCAAGACCGACCCCACCTGGCCCTGGATGCCTGGCGCCCGCGGTCTGGAGTTGCTACGCGACCAGGCCCTCAAACAAGGCCGTTGGCGCCAGACTCCCGAGGGGCACATCGAGAAAGGGCCGTTCCCGGCCGCGAAGACCTCGGTCAACGTCACCCTGCTAGGCACCAACCGCGAGTCTGGTGAGACCAGTCTGTCACTCACCCCGCGCAACGCCGGTGACAGCCCCCATGTCCATGTCGCCAAAACCGCCGCTGTGTCTGAGCGGGACACGCAGGTTCAAGACCTTGAAGACTACCGCACCACCGATGCGACCTTGTATTTCATCGCCGTGGATAGTACCGGCAAATACCAGATTGGTGAGCCGACGCGTTGGACCGCGGACCTGACTGTCCGCCACGAGGTTCATAAGATTGCTGATATCCGCAAGGTCGAGCTGCGCTGCACCCCGGCGGCCGATATACGTTACACACTCGACGGCACTAATGCCAAGGAGGGCGTTGTCTACGCGCAACCCTTCCGGGTGCCAACCAAAGGCTGCACCATCCTGATCGCCGCCAAGGCCGGGGAAGTGGAGAAGGGCGCCAAGATCCAGGTCCCTGCGGATGGCGACGACCGGGTTATTATCGACGATAAGAAACCGGCACGGCTCGCAGACAGCAAGCGGGTTTCCATCGACACTACCGACAAGGCGTTCGCTGTCATTCAGCGATTCAAGGAGCGCCCCGACACGGTTATGCGTGGAGTTCAGATAATCCTGGGTGATGGCGAGAACGCCGTACAGATCCGTTTTAACGATCGCGAGCTGACCGCTGCCGCCATTGAGACCGCCATCCGCGGTATCCGCCAAGCCCTCGGCGATGAGCAGGCCGCGGTCCAACTGCTGATCAGGGGTGGCATCTCCTTCGGCGACGGATACGCGATAAAAGAGTTTATCGAAGTGGCCGGCATTGAGCTGACATCCGGCGACGTGATCCAGGACGCTGACGGATGAGTGCTAAGGCAGCCGGTAGCACCCGGTCCAGGCCCGCTCGTAAGCGGGCGACCTATGCCCATCCCACACTGGGCTTTGGCGTGCCGGCCACCTCCGACCCGCATCACTTCGTCGTTCGCATCCCGCGGGGCAATGCGCTGCCGGTACTG
>RRYU01009556.1_pt1 | contig 10099 bp, 8 predicted proteins | sample 2162651 | NCBI WGS metagenome assembly RRYU01 (sample SAMN10267283, study PRJNA491782) | microbial mat metagenome | isolation source: biomat in the production well | place: Japan: Minami-Kanto gas field, natural gas well KTG3 | collected 2017-06 | reverse complement strand
GCCACTGGTTACTGGATACTGCGATGGCCACATTCCTGTTGCCGGGCAGTGTTTCGTGGCTTTATTACGGGGAGCGTTTGCTGGAATTTCCGCTGGGGCTGATCAATGCCGTATTGAGTTCGATCTTTTTGACTAGACTGGTTAAAGAACATGGCCAAAATACAGCCAGATTCAGACAGGTCTTGACTGATGGTTTCCGGGGTGCAGCACTGATCGGACTACCGGCGACCATCGGCCTGATGGTTCTGGCCGAGCCGATCATGAGCGTGCTGTTTTTATCTGATAACTTCCCATTAGCCGATGTGAAAGCCGCAGCCCTGAGCCTTACCGCTTACGCGCCGGGACTGTTTGGCCTGATTCTGACTAAAGCCCTGACCAGCGCATTCGCCGCCACCCGGCAATTGCAAAAGCTGGTGCGCGTTGCCTGTTTCAGTCTAATCATTCATTTCGTTCTGGCCCTGCTTGCTTCCCGCTTTTCCGGCCATCACGGACTGGCAGCGGCGGCATCGGTCAGCTGGCTTTGGCAAGCATTGCTGCTAATCCGCTACGGCTACCGTAAACGGCTGTTCAGCCGGGAAGCCTTTGCTTTCGGATTTGTCATTAAAATTGTGTCTGCGGCCAGCTTGATGTTGTTATTTTTGATTTTTTTTCAGTATTCAAGTTTATGGCCGCTATCCGACCGCAGCGAACAGTTGTTTGTTCTTGGTAGCTGCATTATCGGCAGTGTTGCGGCCTATGGAGCGGGGCTTATGCTGGCCGGCTTCCGCCCCGGACATTAACAATTGGCCAGATGCACACCGTTCTTACCATTGCTTTTCACATAGTACATTGCCTGATCAGCCATGGTCAGTAATTGCTGCCAATCACGGCAATCTTCCGCCGTACAAGCCACGCCTATGCTTGCCGTCAACGGCGCGGCTTTCCAGCCGAAGGGTTGTTTCTGTTCTACCCGCTGGCAAATTCGTCTGGCCAGGACTTGAGCCGTCTCGACTTCGGAATCAAAGGCCATTACGATAAACTCCTCACCGCCCAGACGACAGGCCAGATCACTGGAGCGCACCGACTCGTTGATGGCATTGGCAAAATGCTTCAAGACTTCATCACCGACATCGTGACCCAGAGTGTCGTTAACCGTCTTGAAGTTATCCAGGTCGATCATCAATACACAAAAACCTTGACCATTACGCATGAAACTTCGCCAGGCTTTTTCCAGTCGTTTGAAGGCGTAACGGCGATTAGGCAATCCGGTGAGCACATCGGTATGCGCCAGATGCACCAGCTTGCGATTGGCCAATGCAAGATCCTTAACCGCTTGTTCCATGGCTTCATGATCCTGCTTCAACTTCTGGTTAAGGCGCATCATGCGCTGGCCTGCCTGAATTCTGAGCGGAAACCGCGAAAGATCCCCGGGCCAATGCAACACATCATCCACGCCAGCCTGGATCATTTGCTCGGTAAAGCGTTCCGAGAGTTGCTCGCTTATTACCATGAGACAACAGTCTCGCCCCCAATCCAAACTTCGAAGCAACTGACAAAACCTCATGGTTTCAGCGATGGAGCGACCATCAACCATGACAATTTCCGGACGTGTCTCGATAAACTCCTGTAATGCCTGGGAACCCAATGATGTCTGAGAAAACTGGTAATGCATTTGTTGAAGTTTTGCCTTGACTTCAGACCAGTATCGATCGAAAGAAGGCGCAAGCAACATGATTTCTACGGCCTGCTTGCTAAATTGCTCAATCGGTCGATCAGCATTTTCGGAGTTACTGTTTGCCTTCGCCAACCTTCGCCGTTCTTTAGGAGAGTTCAGCAGTTGACGCCAACATTCCCATTGCTCGATGATTTCTTCACCCAAGACCTGAGCTTCGGACTCATCAATCAACCCCAACGGAGCACAAAGGTGAATCAATTCGCCCAGTTGCCGCAAACGCCCGGAAGCATCGGCCTCGGCATAGCGGCTCCAATGATCGGCCAGCCCGATCAAGGCAGCCAGCTTTTCGCCTCGGTCAGAGGAGCTGAGATCACCTGAATCTAATAACCGTACAGCGTCACTAAAGGCAGTCTGCAAGCCCCAATCCGTCAACATCAGCACCGTCAACTGCTGATGGTTGATGGCAAATTGTTCCAACTCAAGCTTTTTTTGCTGCATGATGTCCACCGCATTAAGGCACACACCATAATGTTCGGGCCATGCCGTCACCAGGGCCAATTGTCCGATATTACTGAGCAAACCCAAAGTAAATGCCTCGCCTTTGGCAATGATGCGCAAACGCTTACTCAAACATGAAAGCGCGGCACCCATCAAAACTGAGCGCGACCAAAAGCCCGGGTAATCAAAATCCTCACAAAAGCCGGAGCTGTATTTGTCAATCAAAGAGAGTGCTAGAGCGAATCCGCGAACCGCCTCTACCCCAACCCTGGAAATTGCGTCTTCAACACTAGCGACCGGACGAGTCATGGCAAAGGCTGCGGAATTGGCCAGGCCGATAATCTTGCCGCTCAAAGCAGGATCCGCCTTAACCAACAGAGCAATATCCTCAAGATCCGTGCCTTCTTTCTGCAGTGCTTCGATAATGGCCAACGCCGTGCCTGAAGGCGAAGGTAGTTTTTCCAGGGTTTTAAGTTCGTGAAAATTAAATTCCATAGCCAATCCATGTACCACTTGCGCGAGAGATGCCCTGTGATTACAAGGCATTAGCAATCTCTGATTAAATCACAGGCTACGTCATGTGTCACCTTTTTCAATCGCCATCAGCAATTAAAAATGGCATGTTGCCGATCGTGGTTCTGAATGAACGCCTTGTTTCAGGAAACTTCAAACTGACGCATCATGCCCAGATCTTCATGTTCTAAATTATGGCAGTGATACAAAAACCTGCCACGGAAATCATCGAACGGTTTGATAATTTCAACGATCTCGCCCGGCATTACCAATACGGTATCTTTCCAGCCGCTATCGAGAAAGCCATGCTTAAGTTCCGGATAAGTCTGCATAACCGCCTGGGCGTCTCGCTTGACCACTTGGAACTGCTGACCATGAAAATGCATGGGATGCGCCATTGCCATCATTCTTGCAGGCCCCATGCCGCGGCCGCTATTAATCAGCCGAATTCGTCGACACGAGCCCAAGGCAACCCGCTCGTCCGGCGCGACCTCGTCCATCGCAAACGAACTGCCGTTGATCGAAGGCGCCATCGGACGCATGGCCAAGGTCAGATCGATGGGCTGGGAATCGGTTGCAGACAGGCGCGGGATGTTTACCAATTGCTTGGGCAGATCGGTTGAGTCGCCGACTTTTTCAGCAACCGTAAATCGAGCCAGAAGCGTTTGTTGATCAGCCAAGGGATCGGCCATCATGCCACCCATGCCGTGACCGCCACCCATACCACGCGGACCACCCATCATGCCCGGCAACACGCCCGGAACCGGCAGCGTCAGTAAAGACACGACGTCGCCCACGGCGCGACCGGATAAATCCAGCCACAGATCGATGCGCTCGCCCGGCGCGATTACCAGATAAGGTCGGGTTTCCGGCGCCGCCAACAAGCCGGCGTCGCTGCCGATAGCGGTCAAGGGCGAACCATCGGCCCAGGCCAGCTTATAAATTCTTGAATTCGAACCATTCAGCACCCTGAGCCGGTAAGCTGTCGATTTTAATTTAAAGCCATCTTCAGTCGAGCCGTTGACTAAGACAGTATCGCCCAGGAAACCCAGCATCCGACCATGCATACCGCCCATGCCGTGACCAGACAAATAACGTAGCCGGTTGTCGGCGGTAAAAGACCGGTCTTGAATCACTAATGGTAAATCGAATTCGCCCACCGGTAATTCCAGCTTTTGCTCTTGTTCATCGGTAACGGTAATCATCCCGGCCAGACCGCGATAGACCTGCTCGGCTGTCAATTCATGGGCATGAGAATGATAAAAACTGGTTCCAGCTCGATTAAGCACCTCAAATTCATACACATAGCGGCTACCAGGGGCCAGACTGTAGATCGGATGACCGTCGCTGACCTGCGGAACATGCAGGCCATGCCAGTGGGTAATGTGTGGCTCGTTCAGTTCGTTCAACAAAGTAATGCGAACTTTCTGGCCTTGGCGAAAATTCAAGCTTGGCCCCAGATAGCGATCAGGTAAAGCCGTTAACGTTCCGACCGGCCCTTTCAGCAGGCGGGCAAGATACCGCTGCACCGGAGTTTTCGCGCCCGGTAAGATCTGAACCTGATCGGCCACGACCCGCAGCTCCAGCTCGACATCCGCTTTGAAAGCATCTTTCGCTCCGCGATAAGGCACCATTTTCGCCAACAGCTCGGGCGTCAGCGTCACTGCCGTGGCCGCTAAACCGGCTTTGAGTAGAGCCCTGCGAGAAAGGAATTTGTTAGTCATGTTTGCATCTCCAGAATAAATGCGCCAAACCGTTAAACACGGTCGTAAACGGCAAAACTGTAATCAAAATCGACAGTTTCGTCGTTTTCGATAGTCACTCGCTGCGTTTCACGCCAGCTTGACCAATTAACAGTCGGAAAAAAAGTATCTCCAACAAAAGTTTTGCCAATCATAGTCAAGTACAACCTTTCGGCGTGCGGTAACAGTTCCCGGTACAAAGTCTCGCCGCCGATCACGAACACCTCCGGCGCTTCCCGACAAGTCAATAAAGCGCTTTCCAAATCCGTAAAACATTCGCAGCCGGGGCTTTGATAACCCGATTGCCGACTCAGCACCAGATTACGCCGACCGGGTAATGCCCGGCCAATGGATTCATGTGTGGCACGGCCCATCAGAATCGGCGCGCCCCAGGTCAGCTCGCGGAATTTTTTCAAATCGGCCGACAGTCGCCAGGGCAAACGCTGACGGTGGCCAATCACGCCATTTTCCGCCAGAGCCGCGATCAGAGAAATTTTCATGCTACTATTCCGTCTTTATCCAATGTCGTGTTGCTATTTTACGCCGATGAAAACCATTTTGTTGTGTTTGACCGGAGGCACATTAGGCTCTTCAATCAGCCAGGGTCGAATCGCCCTTGACGAAAATGCCTCCGGCACGTTGCTGAAGCAATACCAGAACCTTGATCCGGAAGCTTTTGCTTCAGTCACCTTTGATTGCATTCAACCGCTGAAACTGCTCAGCGAAAACCTGATGCCAAGACATTGGGGGGAGCTGATCAATGCCCTGGAAGCAAAAAACCCAAGCCGCTATGACGGCATCATCGTCGGCCACGGCACCGATACCCTGCCCTACACTGCCGCCGCTTTGAGCTATGGTCTGCATGGTCTGCCGGTTCCGATTCTGCTGGTTTCCAGCAACCTGCCGCTATCCGAGGACAAAGCTAACGGCCTGGCCAATTTCCGCGCCGCAGTGGATTTTATTCTGACCAAACAACACCCCGGGGTCTATGTACCTTACCAGAACCCCGGCCAAAAACTGGCGCTGCATCGAAGCTTGAACCTGTTATCCAGTCTGCCGCTGAGTTGCGATTTTGTCAGTGCCGGCGGCCAACCACTGGCCTGGTACGAACACGGCCGGTTCCAATTCAACGAGAAACTCGATTCGGAAGCTCGTGAACAATGGCCGATCCCGCCGCTGTTTTCTTCCAGAATCCTGCTGCTTCGGCCTTATCCCGGACTCGATTACCGGGCTATCGATATCACCGGCTACCAAGCGGTGTTGCACGACCTCTACCACTCCGGCACCGCCTGCACCGCCAATGAACCCGGCGCCGCTCACGCCCTGCCCGATTTCATCGATCGATGCCGACGTAAAAACGTGAACGTGTATCTGGCGCCAATCAATCCTGAACAGCGCTACTATCAAACCAGCCAGATCATTGCCGATGCCGGTGGGCGGTTTCTGTCCGGCATGACCCTGGAAGCGGCTTATGCCAAACTTTGTCTGGCCTACGGCGTGTTCGCCGACACCGACGACATCAACGCTTTTTTAAGGGATGACACTGTAACCTGAAGGAGACTTTCGTGATATTTCGTATTATTACTGTCCTGGCGCTGGCTGCTCTGGTCAGCTCTGCTTGGGGCGAATCCCCAAAACAACAACTCGACCGTTTTTTCGCCCAGACCCAAACTTTAAGTGCGGAGTTTAACCAAGTGCTCAGCGACGAGACCGGAGAAATTCTGCAAACCAGCCAGGGCCGGTTCTACTTGAGCCGACCCGGCAAGTTCAAATGGCTTTACCAGAGGCCCTATAACCAGGTTATCGTCGGCCATTCCGGCAAAGTCTGGTTTTACGACCCGGATCTTGAACAGGTCACCATCAAAACCCTGGATGAATCCATGGGCGCGACACCGGCGTTGCTGCTCAGCGGCGGGGTCGCTTTAGACGAACAGTTCATCATCGAAAACTCCGGCGGTGAAGACGGTTGGATATGGTTGAAACTTTCGCCGAAAACCGATCAATCAAGTTTTCGGTTCGTGCTGATCGGCCTCGATCACAGTCAACTGGCCGGCATGGAACTGTATGACAATTTCGGTCAGATCACCCGCATCGAGTTCAGCCAGATCAAACTGAATCCGGCGCTGCCCAAGGATTTGTTCAATTTTGTGCCGCCTAAAGGCGTGGATGTATTCGGCGAATGAGCGGCTTCGATCCCCGCCCCCTGGCCGAACGCATGCGACCAACCCGGCTGGACGATTATCTCGGCCAACCGGCCATCCTCAGTCCGGGCAAGCCTTTGCACCAGGCCATCATCTCCGGCCAGCTGCACTCGATGATTTTTTGGGGCCCGCCGGGTACCGGCAAAACCACCCTGGCGCGGCTGATTGCAAGTCACGCCAGTGCCGAATTTCACCCGTTGTCGGCGGTGCTGGCCGGGGTCAAGGACATTCGTGAGGCGGTAGCTCTGGCCGAACACCGCCTGCGCGATCAACAGCAGCGCACCGTGCTGTTCGTCGATGAAGTGCATCGATTCAACAAAGCGCAACAGGATGCTTTTTTGCCGCATGTCGAGGCCGGCACGGTGTTTTTCATCGGCGCGACCACGGAAAATCCTTCCTTCGCGCTGAACAACGCGCTGTTATCGCGCGCTAGAGTGTATGTGCTGAAAGCGTTGACAGTTGACGATCTGATCAACGTCTTGCAACGCGCCGTCCATGAACCGCAACAGAGCTTGGCCAACAGCCATCTGACGCTCACCGAGCCAGCCGCGCAGATCATCGCTGAAGCCGCTGATGGCGATGCCCGCCGGGCGTTGAACACCCTGGAACTGGCCGCGCAACTGGCCGAAGCGGAAGCTAAAAGCGAAATCAGCGGCGAGATAGCCGAACAAGCGCTGGGCGATCAGGTTCGGCGTTTCGACGCCGGTGGCGAGGATTTTTACAACCAGATTTCCGCCCTGCATAAATCGGTACGCGGCTCCGCTCCCGACGCCGCCCTTTACTGGCTATGCCGGATGTTGGATGGCGGCTGCGACCCGGGCTATCTGGCTCGGCGCATCGTGCGCATCGCTTCCGAAGACATCGGCAATGCCGACCCTAGAGCATTAAGCCTATCGCTGGATGCCTGGCAGGCGTTCGAACGCCTGGGCAGTCCGGAAGGCGAACTGGCCCTGGCGCAGGCGGTGCTGTATCTGGCCGTGGCACCGAAAAGTAATGCCGTTTACCAGGCCTATAACCAAGCCATGCGCGACGCCAAACAACACGGCAGCCTGAACGTTCCGGTGCATCTGCGTAACGCCCCGACCCGTTTGATGAAAAACCTGGACTACGGCAAGGACTATCACTATGCCCATGACTATCCGGAAGGCTACGCACCGAATGAAAACTACTTTCCGGAAGCTCTCGCTGGACGAACCTTTTACCACCCGGTAGCGCGCGGTCTGGAAGGCAAAATCCAAGAAAAATTAAAACATTTGCGCGATTTGGATAAAATGGCCGACAAATAATGACTAAACCGCACACCACAACACGCGCAACATGGATCTGAAATTTATTGAATTCGAACAACCCATCGCCGACCTGGAAGCTAAAATCCGGGAATTGCGCCGACTGGAAACCGACAACGCCCTGAACATTTCCGACGCCTTGGAGCAGTTGGAAAACAAAAGCCAGGCGCTCACCGAAAGCATTTTCGCCGAGCTGTCCGACTGGCAGATTTCTCAGCTCTCGCGTCATCCGGGCCGACCTTACACCCTGGATTACGTAAAACTGATGTTCACCGATTTTCACGAGCTGCACGGCGACCGAACCTATGCCGACGACCCCGCTATTGTCACCGGCTTAGCACGACTCGAAGGCCAGCCGGTGGCCTTGATCGGTCATCAGAAAGGCCGTGACACCAAAGAAAAAATCTATCGAAATTTCGGCATGCCAAGGCCCGAAGGTTATCGCAAGGCACTCAGAATCATGAAGCTGGCCGAGCGCTTTGAGCTACCGATTATCTGTTTGATCGATACTCCGGGTGCCTATCCCGGCATCGGTGCGGAAGAGCGCGGACAAAGCGAAGCCATCGCCCGCAACTTATTTGAAATGGCCAGACTGCGCACACCGATTCTATGCGCGGTGATCGGCGAGGGCGGTTCCGGTGGCGCTCTGGCGATTGGTGTCGGTGACCGGTTATTGATGCTTGAATTCAGCACGTATTCGGTGATTTCTCCGGAAGGTTGCGCCTCGATTTTATGGAAAAGCGCGGACAAAGCACAGCTCGCCGCTGAAGCCATGGGCATTACCTCCGACCGGATCCGAGAACAAGGCTTTCTCGATGAAATGGTGCGCGAACCCCTAGGCGGCGCGCACCGGGATTTTCAAAGCACCGCGATGAACCTGCGCGAAGCACTGCTTCGGCATTTGGCCGAAATCAAACGCGAACCCATCGACCGCCTGTTAGAAAGACGTTATCACCGACTGATGAGTTACGGCGCCTTCCTGGACGAACCGGTGAAATAACCCGCCCATGCAACCTGACCTGGAAATCCTGTCCCAAGGCGAGGAAGTCATCACCGGCCAAACGCTGGATCGCAATAGCGCCTGGTTGGCCCAGCAAGCGGTGGAATTGGGCTTTCGGATCAGGCGGCAGCAAACCGTCGGCGATGACCTGACCGATCTGACCCAGGTTTTACAGGAAATCGCCATTCGCGCGGATGTGTGTATCGTCACCGGCGGCCTTGGGCCAACTCTGGATGACCTGACCCGCGAGGCCGTCAGCCAGGCTTTTAACCGGCCACTGACGCACGACTTTGACGCCATGCGTCAGATCGAAGCTTTTTATGCCAAAAGAAACCGGACCATGCCGGATATCAACCGTCGGCAAGCCCTGCTGCCGGAAGGCGGGATCCGACTGGATAATCACTGGGGCACCGCACCGGGATTTTATCTGAAAGAAAAACGCTGTCTGTTTTGCTTTCTGCCCGGCGTACCCAGTGAAATGCGTAATCTTTTTCAGCACAGCGTGCAACCTCTTTTAGCCAACCGCTTTGCCCTTGCGCCCGGCCATTTGGTGACGCTACGCACCATCGGAATCGGCGAGTCGGACCTGGAAACCCGGCTGGCTGATCTTGAGTTACCCAAAGATGTGATGCTAGGCTTTCGCGCCGGTCCCGATCATGTTGAAACCAAACTCTGGTTTGCTGACGGTTACCATTTGGAAGATCACCAACGTCTTGCCAATCAGGCTCGAATCTTGATCGGCGATTACGTGTTCACCATCGACGGACTGGACCAACCTTCCGGATCACTGATTGATGTGCTGGACTTTGAACTGTCCGCTCGTGCCTGGCGCTGCGTGTTCTTCGAAACGTTGAGTTTCGGCCTGATGGCCAGCAAATGTGCCGGCCGGTCCTGGCTGCTTGCCAGCCATTGCCAAGCCAACACAAACCAGGCTTCTATCCCGGATGCCGAAATCATTATCAGACAGGAAATCGACCGTCCTTTGGCACAAGCCCTGTCAGAAAACCAACCGGTCAGCCTTTTCCTTACGCTAAAATCGCCGCAAGGCCAGTTCAGTAAAAGCCACACTTTGACCGGCTCATCCGAACACAAGAGCAATCAAGCGGCAATGCTGTCGCTTGACTTACTTCGCCGATCACTGATTTCCTGAACGTTAACCTGGAAACCCTGCGATTTGCCGAAAAGGCCTGGCCCAACCCTGCCTC
>RRYU01001154.1_pt1 | contig 10099 bp, 9 predicted proteins | sample 2162651 | NCBI WGS metagenome assembly RRYU01 (sample SAMN10267283, study PRJNA491782) | microbial mat metagenome | isolation source: biomat in the production well | place: Japan: Minami-Kanto gas field, natural gas well KTG3 | collected 2017-06 | reverse complement strand
TGGAGGCAACAATGCCCAAAACAAGAGACGGTCCCACAGGAGCAAGCTCCTGTAGAAAATGACGACACCTCCGGCTCCCCCGACAAATTCGGGGGCAAATGAAAAGTGAAAACAAATGAAAAGTAAATGAAAAGTGAAAAAAGGGCCATCGGTATAAACACCGATGGCCCTCTTCTTTTTTATTAAGACTACTACAAAATATACTATTTCTAAATTTTAATATTTTCAAAAAACACCTGGTGTCTTTAAAGACACTGGGTGTTATAAGTCTAAAGACCCTGGTTTATTTTACAAAAAATAGAGTACCCTATCGGGTACTCTATAGAGGACTCTATTTTAATAAAAGTGTAAAATTTATTTTTTCTTTTTCCTAAAAAAGTTCATCACCTTCCCCATAGCATCTTCGCTCGCCATTACTATTGGATTCATAAACGGCCAAGGGGAGAGAGATGGGTGGGCTATATAATTGTATTTCATCATTTTAAAAATGCTTAGCTTGAGGCCTATGCCCATGCTCGCGATTTCTAAAAATCCCGTAACTCCATTTCCAAAAGCTTCTGCTCCAACTATTCTCATTCTGGGGCCGGCAAAAATTAATTTTAATTTTAGGGGTTTGTTATTTTTGATATCTTTATAAATGTTTGTTGTCTCGGCGTAGCCAGTTAGAACTAATTTGAACTTCTTTTTTGCTTGGTTTTCGTTGAGGCCAACTTGTCCGTATTCTCGTCCTAAGAATTTAAAAGCAAAAGCATTGGTAGTTCCTAGATATTTTATAGGAAATCCGGCAATCTGATATCCAACTATTTTAGCCTGGGCTATGGCGACACTTGCTAATTGGCTTACAGTATTTTCTTTGGTAATTGCTGATATGGGCATCACACAGTCACCGCAAGCGTAAATGTTTTTTACACTGGTCTCCATCTTGTCATTAACTATTATCCCATGAGAACCTATTGATATGCCTGTTTTTTTAATTATTTCTAAGTTTGGAACAACACCCGTCGCTATTATGATAATATCGGTTTCCAGAGTTTCGGCTTTGCCGTTTCTTTTCAATCTTATAAACTTTTTTTCTCTTATCTCCTCTATATTAATAATATTTGAATTAAAAAGAATATTTATTTTATTTTCCCTTAAGTGTTCTGTTATTTTTAAAGAAAACTCTAGGTCAGAAAGCACGCTTGAAATTCTTTCTGCTTTTTCAACTATAGTTACATCAAGGCCTCTTTCTTTTAGGGCTGAGGCCATTTCTATGCCTATCACGCCTGCGCCAATTACTATGGCATTTTTTTTGTCTTTTATTTTTTCTTCTATTTTCGCTACATCTTTGCTTTCTCTTACAGTATGATGATTTGTTTTTGTGAGTCCTTCTATTTTTGGCACAAAAGGCCTTGCTCCTGTAGCAATAACTAAGTAATCGTAAGGGTAGAGATTGTTTTTGTTTGTCGCAACTGTTTTATTGTTGCAATCAATACTAATTGCTTTCTCGTGGACCACTTTTACCCCAAAATCGCTTATCATTGATTCTGGCTGAATAGCGTCTTTTAGTTCCGCTTTTTTATTTATAATATATGGAGAAGTACAGCGACAATAAATATCATCCTCCTCGGATAAGACAGTTGCTTTGAATTTCCCCGGCCTTAACTGCGTAGCCACAATTGAACTAAACATTCCAGCGCCCCCACATCCTATTACTAGTATATTTTTCATATTTTTATTTTAATATTTTTATTATACAATAAAACGGGGTTTTTTTAAAGCAATGGTTTGATATTTTAATCTATTTTTAACTTTATAATGATATGATATTAATCCATTATAGTTCATTTGTTTATAAAAACTGCAGATTTTCCATTTATTATGGAATATAAAGCAAAAAAATAACAATATCATCGGATTTTTATTAAAAAGTTCTGTATTAACAGGGTTTCAACAGTTTCTCAACAGTTTTTATATTGACATCTCTGCCACTACTTGATAGAATCTAATTTCTAAGATCAAAAGTCAATTTAGACGGGCTAGGCACGACAAGCATGGGGATTTTACGAACGGGACTTAGTCGGCTACGGCTGACTGGTAACTGTTTAGAAATTTCCTGCCTAACCCCTTTAAGTTGATTTTTTTATATCTAGTTTTTTAAAAGACCCGGTCCTTTGAAGGAACCGGGTCTTTTTTTGTATAGAAGCTATTTTTAGTTTATGTTTTCAGGAGTGCTTGTTGCGTCTTCTTGTTTTTCTTCCACTCCTATCAAGCAAACTTCTTGCCAAGGCACGTAGTGAGAAGAGAATCTTTTTTCAACTATATTATCCTCACTATAGGTGACTTTGTAATCAAAGTATGCATCTGCTCCGTTACTTGCTTTTTCAGTACATTTTTTCTGTCCGGGGGCAAGGTCAGTTGTTTCTATATATTTAGTAGGCGGTGGTTTTACAATATTATAAATTGTTGGCTCTGACACCTCTACTACTCTGCCGTCTTTTTTGCCCCAGAAATCAAAATATATTTCATCACCTTCCATTCTGGTTTGAATCAAAATATTATTAGGGCTATCATTAACAAACTTGAAGTCAGGCCAAGGGTCATAAATGGTCGCATCAGTTCCCGCTGGCTCATAATAAGAAACTCGGAAAGAGTGATTTCTGCGCATAGTGACAGGCAATCCACTCTGAACTACGGTCCTAAAAAGGGTAGTGCCGATTTGGCAAAGTCCGCCTCCGTACTCTGGGGTGGTTTGATTACCCTTGATAACTAACTCAGGGAGATAACCGCCTTCTTTGTCAAAAGTTCCAAGGGAGTTTACTAGAGAGAATTCTTGCTCCGGTTTAATGATTAAGCCGTTTAGATAATCAGCCCCTGTTTTTATATTGTGTCTTCTGCTAGCTGATGATCCGGAGAAATTAGAATGTCCAGTTCCAATGATTTCATAAATTCCTAGATTATTGGCATCGTGTGTTTGAATATCGCTTTTCAATTCTTTGGTTGCTAGAAAGATATTATTTTCTCCTTCGTCTAAGAATTTGTTTAGTAAAAGATTCAGAGTAGCTTCAAAATTTATTTCAAGCCCGTCTTTGCTTTGTTGAAATTCTACAACCCTGCCATCCTTGACTTCAAACTTGGCGTTTTGTGGCTCTATTTTTACTTGAGGGGATATCACTTCATTTAGATAGTCAAAAACCAAGGTCTCGTCCAAACTGATTTTTATATTATTTTCCTCAGCGCCACTGGTCTGATTATTTTTTAAGGAAAGCCAACTGGCAATGGTGTCTTTTTTTATCTCCCAGCTTTTTTCTGAGTCATTATTCTCAAAAATAATTTTTATAGGAGTGTTATCTAGCTTCTTTTCGGCTTCATTGATAAGCCGTTCGGTATCTTTCTTGTAGATGGTTGGTTTTTCAAAATTGGAATTTAATACAATCTCAGATAGGTTGAAATATTCTAAATTAGTTTCAAGTTTCCCTATAGCCTCTCTGTAGTCAATAACATTCCCTAATTTTTCTTCACTGATTTCAAAGGAACCCTTTGAGTAAATCAGTTTTGCATTTTGTGGTTCGGTTTCAAATTGTGAAAAATTACTTTTAAGAATCTTAAGAATTTCATTGCTATTTAAAGTAAAATAAAGTGGACTTTGTTTTTTGTTGGCCAATAGACTTATTTTTGTTTTGAGGTTTTGTATGGGCTCTTTTTCTCTGCCTAGATTGAAAGCCTCTTGTATGGACTTTTCAAAATTAAAATTTATAATCTCATAAGCCAAATCACCCTCAACAGACGAAATGGTTGGGAAAATCTTGCTTTGCTTGTTTTGAAACGAGAATACAACACCTTCACGGTTTAGCTTGTTTGTTTTTTGATTTAGTATCTCTCTGGCTTCGGTTTGAGTTTTCCCGCTTAAATCTGTTCCACCTACTGAAATCCCTGGATAAATCCTGTCGGTATATTTTTTTTCATAAGTATAGTAAGAGCCAAGTGCTAAGGCACCCGTAAAGACAAAAAAGGCTACTAAAATAAGTAACCATTTTAAAATTCTATGAGTATGTTTATGTTTAAAAATATTCATTTTTATTTCGTATCAAGTAGTTCATTTAAAATGTCCTTGGCAAGATTGTCTTCCTTGGATATACTGAGATATATTTCATCGCCTTCTTTTAATTCTTTACCTAAAAAGCTTTCAGGCAAAACAATTGTTTTGTTTTCCTTATCTTTTAAATAAGCTTTTTCCTTTTCTATTCTTTCGAAAATTATTTTGTGGGACATTTTATCTTTCTTTAACCTTTATAGAAATTTGTTTACCAGTTTTTGACTTTGGTAAAATAATAGTCAAAACACCATTTTCCAAAAGAGCTTCTATTTTGTCTTCTTCGATTTCAACAGGTAATATTATTGATCTTGAAAAAGAGCCCCAATAGCACTCTTTGTAGAGATAGTTTTCTTCACGAATATCTTCGGACATTTCTCTCTTTCCACGGATAGTTAGCATGTCGTTGTTTATGGAAATATCAATATCTTCTGTTTTGACACCAGCAATAGTTGATTTTACTATAATATCGCGGTCTGTTTGGTAGACATCAATAGAAAGCTGCCCCTCTTCGTAGTCTTCGTCTAACCATTCTTCTTCGTTTTCTTCTGTATTTTCCTCGGCTGTTTCTTCTAGGGCTTGTTCAACAAAGCTGTCTTGTTCTTCGTCTTCTATGTAGTCCTCTTCCGGTCTTTCAAAGCCAGCTAGTCTTTTTAGAATTTTTACCATATTTTTGTTACTAATATTTTATATTTATAAATATATTATAGAATTATTGAGCTTTTTTTGCAAGAGAACATAAGTGAAAGAAACTTTTTAAAATCGCGTAGTACTAAGTGTGAGGAGAAATAGTGATCACTAAATTTCTTTAAATAATAAATAACAAAAAATATGACAGACAAAAAAATAACAATAGGAGCAGCCGCTTTGGTGGCGGTGATAGCAACAGCCGGATTCGCTTTTAGCTCATTCGCTTATCAAGGTGACCCATCTGTTCCTGGACCAAATGTAAACCCAGAAACACATGCAGCAATGTTAGAAGCTTTTGAAAACAAGGATTTTGATTCTTGGAAGGCAAATAAACCAAACCAAGGAAAAGGCAGAATGATGGAAGTGGTTAACAATCAAGAAGCTTTTGAAAAGTTTGTTGAGATTAGAGAAGCCAGATTAGCTGGTGACTCCGAAAAAGCAGATGCTCTAAGAGCTGAGCTAGGTCTTGGCCAAAGCAATGGAGAAGGCAGAGGACAAGGCATGAAAAACAAGGCTCACCGAGGACAAGGTCAAAAAGGCCAAAATGCCGGAGGAAAGTTTATTGATGCCAACGGAAACGGAATTTGCGATTTAATGGAATAGTATAAAAAAACAAACAAAAAACAGACCGTAGGAATCCGGTCTGTTTTTTTTGTAAGTTTATTTGAAATAGGGTAATATTTATGTATATGAAAAAAGAAATATTTAATGATAAATATCATAACCTAGACTATATCAAGGAGACTCTTCAAGGAAGCAATGAAGAGGAGTTTGAAAAAATCAAAAAAGTTCAGGGTTGGAGTGATGAGCAAGCCTCTCTTTATTCTAGATTTGCAAAATTGCGAAAAAAGGTAATTGATAGAGGTAAAGAAGAATTAAAGGATAGAGAAAAAAACGGAGAGTCTCCCAGCAAAGAAGAGCTGTCTATGGGAGCATTTAAAGAAGACATAGAGACTCAAGTTAGAGATGCTGTTATTTCTTTGCGACGTAGGGGGTATAATACTTTTGAATCAGGATTTTATGATTTCAATGCACAGGTAATAAGTTTTAATGATAATATATTTGATGACGAAAAAAATCTAGAAAGCTTTAAAAAAAGAGCAACAGATAGCGGACTTTACGATTTTTTGTTTGAAAATAAAATAAAATTAGATATATCTCCAAATTCAATATATCTTGAATTTAATGAATATAAAGATACAAGGTTTATTAAAAATCTCTGGAAAAAAATAAATAATTGTTTGCCAGATCTTGGTGAGCCAGCAAAAGAGTCATTTTTGCCTCAAGCAAAGAATTTTAGAGAGAAGTATCTAGATAAAAAAAATATTAAAAATTAGTTATTACAAAAAAATAAGGTGTATTTACACCTTATTTTTTATAGTGCTCCCAGCTGGACTTGAAGGGGTAAACCCCAACACCCTAATCGTAAGTGTTTTTTTCTTTCCTTGTGTGCCTGCTGCCAAGCAACGTCTTGTTTCTTCTTTTATATTTATCTCATACACCAGTTCGCAAACAACTGAAAACTCAAAAATAAAACTAGCCATTAAGGCTAGTCTTATTTTTGTGCTCCCAGCTGGACTTGAACCGGCGACCCCCACGTTATAAGCGTGGTGCTCTAACCAACTGAGCTATGGGAGCTTGTTTAAATTTTTGTTTTTAAGAATTTTCTACCGGCTGCGGTTTTGAAATAAACTTCTCTTTTTCTCGCTTCATCTGGAGAGCTGTAAGCCTCCTGATAGACTATTTCAATTCCATCCATTTTTCTTGTAGTTTTTGTTTTGCCAGACTTATGTTCCTTCAGTCTACTTTCTAAATTGCTTGTCATTCCTTTGTAAAGGTTTCCATCCCGGTCTTTTAAAACGTAAACATAAAACATAATTTTTTGGTGCTCCCCGCACGACTGAACGATTTTAGTCGTTCGGCCGGGTAACCAACTGAGCTATGGGAGCGTATTGATTTTAGATTGTAGATTTGTGATTTTTGATTTATTTTTCTGGATTCCGGTTCAAGCCCGGAATGACATTGTTGTATGAAATGGTGGACGCGAGAGGACTCGCACTTATTAACATCTTCGATATTAATAAGTATTTCGTGCTCACACGCACTCAAAACTTGTGTTTTGAATGTGGACGACACAAGATTCGCACTTATTAACATCTTCGATATTAATAAGTATTTCGCACTCACACGTGCTCAAAACAGTGAGAGGGTGGACGCGAGAGGACTCGAACCTCTGACCCCCACGATGTCAACGTGATACTCTAACCAGCTGAGCTACGCGTCCGGGGTTTTCTTGTGTGCAAACAAAAAAGGACTTGTTAATCCTAGAATAAATTTATCACTATTTTTTATTTTTTACAAGATTATAGGGATAGTTTTGTTAAATTCTCTTTGATTTTGCTAATTAAGTGCTTTTCGGCTTCAGCTAGTGGTTTATTGATCTTTAATTTTGCTAGGTTTTTTGTTCCACGAGAGTTAAATTCTTTACTTAATTGCAGAGCATTTAAGCCTTTCATAGAATAAACAATAGCATTACTTAGAGGTTTTTCATTTTCTTTTGTTTCAAAGATGAGAATAACTATTCTAGCCTCTGGTATCGAGACAATTAACTCATCAACTACTTCTGATAAATCTTTTTCACTGGTTTCAGTTTTTTGAAAATCCAAATCAGAAAGGACTGACCAAACTAATTTTCCACCGTGATTATTGTTGAGACGAGCAAGGACTCTTCCCCAGAGCTTTAGAACACCGATTGATCTTGACCTGTAGAGAGTATTTATTATTTTTTCCTTGTCAGCTCCCATAGAAATTAATTGGGCAACGACAGAGAGAGAATCTGGGGTAACATTCTGGGTTTTGAAACTTTTTGTTTTAGATATAATCCCTGTCAAAAGGGCGGTGGTAATATCTTCGTCCATAGTATCTCTTGAATATTCGGCTAAAAGAGAAAAAAGAATTTCTGAACAAGAAACAGCTGTTAAATTAACTAAATTAATTTGACCAAATTCTTCATTGTCCGCATGGTTATCTATATTAACGAGAGGGGTTTTATAAAAAAATTCTGTATTATCTTCATATATTTTTCCGAGGGACTCGATATCGGGAGCGTCAAAGGTCAGAATAAGATCATATTTATATTTACTAGATGAGGTACTGACGTCTTCTTCATTGAAATTGCCTTCTTTCGGAGTTATAATAAAATTTACCTTATTTTCTTCTGTGTTGTATTTTATTTTTTCAACCTTGGTTTCTGTGGTATCAAGGCTAATTATAAAGTTTTTTAAATTACTAAAATTATCTTTAATATCAGAATATCCTTTCAAAAAAGAATAAAGAGAATTTTTGTGGGTTGGGTCTGCTATTATATCTACTTGCTTGCCAAGTTTTTTTAAGAATTGATACGAAGCGAGAGCAGACGAAACAGCATCACCAGACCATTCGGCTGAAAATGTAATAAGGATGTATTTCGCTTTTTTGATTTGTTCAAAAATTTGCTGTTCTTCGGTCAACATAAAAAAAGTAGGTAATAAAACCTGTCTATTTGATAATAATTTTAGAGTAAGAAAATCACTCAATATCTAAATATATACAATATTTTTGTAAATGTCAAGATGTATTTAATATTAGCTAAATAATATTATAACTAGATTAAATAACACAGAATGACAAAAAAGTTATTTTTTGCTAATATTTATATATAAACATCATTAATAATATAAAAAAATGACAAATCATTTTAGAATCAAAAACTTCCCAATCTCATTTTTCTCTATAGTAATGGGTTTGTCGGGTCTTGTTATAGCCCTAGAGAAAGCCACCAAAATCTATGGCCTTACTTCTCTTTGTTTTGAAATTTTCATTTATTTAACAGCAGCAATATTTGTTTTGATAAGCTTGTTTTATTTGAAAAAAATAATCTCTTATCCAAAGGAAGTAAAAAATGAATTTAATCACCCTATAAAAATAAATTTTTTCCCAGCTTTTTCAATAAGCCTTCTTCTTTTGAGTGTCGCTTTTTTGCCTGTAAATATTTTTGTTTCAAAATATCTTTGGATAATTGGGTCATTAATCCATTTGATTTTGACCTTCATGATAATCAGCGCTTGGATTGAAAAAAGGAATTTCGAGACAAAGCATATGAATCCCTCCTGGTTTATTCCAGCGGTTGGAAACATTTTGGTTCCTATCGCTGGAGTTGTTCATTTCTCCGCTGAGATTTCTTGGTTGTTTTTCTCAGCTGGTCTAATGTTTTGGATTATTTTGATGGTCATCTTTTTTAATAGAGTGTTTTTTCATGAGCCATTACCTGAAAAACTATTGCCTACTCTTTTCATATTGATAGCTCCTCCGGCAGTTGGTTTCGTGTCTTACTATAAACTAAGTGGGAGCTTTAATGACTTCGGAAGAATACTATACTTCTTTGCGATGTTTATATTACTGCTTTTGCTTTTCCAATTTAAAATGTACCGCAAAATAAAGTTTTATCTTTCTTGGTGGGCCTATTCTTTTCCCTTGGCGGCTGCTGCTATATCAAATGCCCTGATGTATGAAATAACTAATCAAACAGTTTACAAAAATATTTTTGCCGCTATATTGTTATTACTTATTTTATTGATTGTAGTTTTGAGTGTTAAGACTACTAGGGCTATTTATCTAAAAGAAATTTGCATTGAAGAATAAAAAAGTAAAAAAAGAGGAGCTTATTTTAAATAAGCTCCTTTTGTTTTGGAGTGGCAGGAGAGATTTTCACCCTCTTGTTAGGATTAACCGATATGGAGGGGGGGGGGTGGTCGGTTTTCCTCTGCCACACAATTGGTCGGGACGGCAAGGCGCCAAGGCTTGCTACCTCGCAAAGAGATGCTTTTCGAGCATATGTTATGCCGGAAAAAACAGATTGACCTCAAGAATAAAAGCTCCAGGTATGGCAGTGTCGGAGCATTCATGGGCCGAAATCATTTCTCTTTTTTTCGCGGGCTCTTAGTGGCTATGAGCTACGCCCCGTAAAATGAACAAAATTTAGAACTAACAGCATGTTATTCTTTTTTTTGATGGCTGTCAATATTTTCAAATAACAGTTTTTGTGTCTAAATATAATTTTCTTTTTCTTGCTATCTGAGGTAATTTTTGTTAGTCTTTTAATAAGTTTTTATAAAAATAATGCATAAAACCATGGAATTTTTAAACAATCTAAAAGACCTAGAATTATTTGGAAACACCTATTATCAATACTTTTTATCTTTTTTAATTTTCTTTTTAATTACTTTAAGTCTCTATGTTTTTAAGAAGTTTTTGATTGTAAAAATAGAAAAGTTCGCTCAAAGAACAACTACTCAGCTA
>RRYU01007086.1_pt1 | contig 10106 bp, 6 predicted proteins | sample 2162651 | NCBI WGS metagenome assembly RRYU01 (sample SAMN10267283, study PRJNA491782) | microbial mat metagenome | isolation source: biomat in the production well | place: Japan: Minami-Kanto gas field, natural gas well KTG3 | collected 2017-06 | reverse complement strand
AACATTACACACATCAAACCGGAAAGATTGAGGAATGCAGGATGTTGGGTGGTGGTTCTATTAATGAAGCTTGCAGAATGACCTATGGTGGAAAGACATTCTTTATTAAGTGGAACCATGCCAACAGTTACCCCAAGATGTTTCAAACCGAATCCTTAGGCCTGGAGTTGCTTAGGAAAGCCCATTCACTGATTATACCTGAGGTAATAGGAGCAGATGAATCAGGCAATTATTCATTTCTTATTCTTGAATATATCCGGCAGGGACCTCCAAATAACAATTTTTGGATTGAATTTGGCCATAACCTGGCACATATGCATCGAATTTCGGAAGAAAAGTATGGACTGGCTCATGACAACTACATCGGATCATTGCCACAATATAATAGGCAAACATCGGACTGGCCTTCCTTTTTCGTAGAACAACGTCTTGAGCCACAACTTAAAATGGCAGCTGAGAATTCACGCTTGGACCAATCATTTCGAGGTGACTTTAAGAAACTTTTTTCAAAAATACATGATTTGTTTCCGGCCGAAAACCCGGCGCTGCTCCATGGTGATCTTTGGAGCGGCAATTTTTTGTGTAACAGCAGCAGCGAAGCTGTGCTCATTGACCCTGCTGTATATTATGGCCATCGTGAAATGGATATTGCCATGTCAAAACTGTTTGGTGGTTTTGAACCTGCATTCTATCATGCCTATCATGAAGAGTGGCCTCTGGAGCAGGGCTGGCAGGAGCGTATAGATCTCTGCAACCTTTACCCTTTAATGGTACATGTAAACCTGTTCGGTGGCTCATATCTGATGCAGGTGAGAAATATATTGCGCAAACTGGTTTGAGGATGGTATCCGACTGAGAACGTCTTGATGTTTACACATGAATAATTCTGCCTAAATTTGCGCCGTCCAGTTTCAATCAATTAAATACTATTGAACAAATGAGCCACAGCAGCGAAGATGCGCCATCAAACAACCAGAGAACGCTTAATTTCATTGAAGCTATCATTGAAGAAGACATCAGGAATAACAAAAATGAAAAACGCGTACATACCCGTTTCCCACCCGAACCAAACGGATACTTGCATATAGGGCATGCCAAATCAATTTGCTTGAATTTCGGACTTGCCGAAAAATACAATGGCTTGTGCAACCTCCGTTTTGACGACACAAACCCTACCAAGGAGGAAGTTGAGTATGTTGATTCTATTATGAAGGACATCCATTGGCTGGGTTTCGAATGGCATGATAAACCTTATTATGCCTCCGATTATTTTGACCAGCTCTATGAGTGGGCCCAACATATCATCAAAGCCGGAAAAGCATATGTGGATGAGCAACCACAGGAACTGATCAGCAAACAGCGTGGAACCCCAACAAGGCCTGGCATAGAAAGTCCCTATCGCGATCGACCTATTGAAGAAAGCCTGGATTTGTTTGAGCGTATGAAAAATGGTGAATTCGCCAACGGATCTAAGGTGCTTAGGGCAAAAATTGATATGTCGTCACCAAATATGCATATGCGTGATCCTGTGATGTACCGGATACTTCATGCTGAGCATCACCGTACAGGCAACAAGTGGTGCATTTATCCCATGTATGATTTTGCGCACGGTCAGAGTGATTTTGTCGAGAAAATTACACATTCGGTTTGTACACTGGAGTTTGAGGTGCACCGCCCATTATATGACTGGTTTTTGGACCAAATTGTTACGGGTAGCTACCGGCCTCGTCAGATCGAATTTGCACGCCTCAACCTTAGTTATACCGTGATGAGTAAACGCAAGCTGCTCGAGTTGGTTCAAATGGGCATCGTCAGAGGCTGGGACGATCCGCGTATGCCCACCATTGCCGGTCTGCGCAGGCGTGGATATACCCCTGCCTCCATTCGAGCTTTTGCTGACAGAATTGGGGTTGCCAAGCGTGACAATGTGATTGATGTAGGCTTTCTTGAGTTCTCGGTTCGCGAAGATCTTAACAAAACAGCTCCTCGGGTGATGGCTGTGCTTGATCCACTCAAGCTGATTATCACCAATTATCCTGAAGGCCAAACAGAAGAAATGGAACTCATTAACAATCCGGAAAACCCGGAGGCAGGGAGTCGTACCGTTCCGTTTGGCAGGGAAATTTTTATTGAAAAGGATGATTTCATGGTCGACCCACCAAAAAAATTCTTCAGACTGGGACCCGGACGTCAGGTCAGGCTCAAAGGCGCTTATGTCATCCAATGCGATGATTTTGAAACCGATGAAAATGGAGAGGTCAAAACAGTTTACTGTACCTATTTGCCTGATACCAAAAGTGGCTCAGGCTCTAACCAACCCAGGATAAAAGGCACCCTGCACTGGGTTGAGGCTACACATGCCATAGAGGCCGAAGTGCGGCTATACGACCGCTTATTCTCAGATGAAGACCCTGCCGGACATAAGGATATTGATTTCAAGGAATTTTTAAATCCGCAATCACTAAAAACCCTTAACAATTGTCGGTTGGAACCCATGTTAAGGAATGTGGTTCAAGGTGATAGATTCCAGTTTCAACGAATAGGATATTTTTGTGTGGATCAAGATAGCAGCCCAAACAGACCTGTATTTAATCGCACCGTACCCCTAAGGGACACCTGGGCAAAAGAACAACATAAATAAGTAGAGTATATAGCAGTTGTGCGATACAGCATAAGTTATTTTGGCTGCATGGCTTGATCCAAATAGAGGCAAATAAAATTCCAATCCAACCCAATTAGGCTCTGTTTGCAACCCTGATTGTTGTATCTTTGTTTATGCCCAAACTATGACAATATGACTGCCGGAGAAAACATCGGAGGACCCTTTCATCAATTACGTGCTGAAACGCTGGAGCGCCTCAAAGAGCTCGCCACACTCAATAAAACGAATCAGATTATACGTGAGAAAAAATCAATTGAGGAAACACTGAAGCATATTTGCATGATCCTTCCTGATGGGTGGCAGTACCCTGCCTTCACTGGAGCGCGGATCATTTTTAAAGATGAGATATACCTCTCTCCAAATTTTGAGTTGACTCCTTGGATCCAATATCAGGATTTTGAGACCATTGAAGGCGACAAAGGTTCCATTGAGGTCTGTTACACCAAGAAATTTCCGGAACAGGACGAAGGGCCTTTCCTTGAAGAAGAGCGTGATCTGCTGCTGAACCTGGCCAGCATGATCAGTGGCTACCTCAATGCACAGAAAGCAAAGGCCATCATAGGTAGAAAAGAACCTGTGAAAGAACCTGCTCCAAAGATTCCCCCGGCCATCCATAGCAGGCAACTGCTGCAAAAATTCCTGAATAAGAACAATTCTGACAGGGACATCTACCACGATCTGATGACTTTTAAGGTGAAGGAGATCTTGTTGATTTCCAACTTATATGATGCCTATTCCATTGAGCGTGAAGGACGTTTTTCGGAGCATGTACTAGGTCATTATCACCAACTTAACCTGACAGCGGTGCCGCGAATTACAGGTGTAACAACAGCGGATGAGGCCTTTGAACTGCTGCGCTCAAAACACGTTGACCTGATCATATTCATGGTAAGTGTTGACAGGAAAACACCAACCGAGCTGAGTCGAAAGATTAAAAAGGAATTTCCCTATATCCCGATTTATTTTCTGCTAAACAGCAATGCTGAATTGGCTAATTTCATGAGCGAAAGTAAGTCAGTTTTATCGATAGACCGTATATTCAGCTGGAATGGTGATTCAAACGTGTTTTTTTCGATGATAAAAATGGTGGAAGATCGCATCAATGTTGACAATGATACACAGATAGGAATGGTGAGAGTGATCCTGCTTGTTGAGGACTCGCCAAAATACTACTCGCGTTATTTGCCAATGCTTTACAAAATTGTGATGGAACAAACCCGTCGCATCATTGAAGATGTGAGTACGGACGAATTGTATAAGGTATTGCGTATGCGCGCCCGTCCTAAAATTCTTTTAGCCAGCACTTTTGAGGAGGCAACAAAAATCCTTAAGGATTACAAGGAATACATGCTTTGTCTGATCTCTGATGTGAAATTTGAACGCAACGGCAAGCTTGATGAAAATGCTGGTGTTGAACTGGTTAGCTTTGCCAAGAACCTGATCAGTGAGCTTCCGACCATCATCCAGTCATCCGACCCCGATAATGCACAGATCGCTTACAGATACAAATCCACTTTTATCGACAAGAACAGTGAAACCTTATCACAGGATTTTCAAAGTTTTATCACACATTATCTGGGGTTTGGAAATTTCATTTATCGCGATAAATACGGGCGTCAAATTGCACAGGCAAGGACCTTAAAGGAATTTGAAGCACAACTGAAGACCATCCCGCCTGAATCTCTCATATATCATGCACGTCGAAATCATTTTTCCCTTTGGCTGATGGCCAGGGGAGAGATCAGGGTTGCCAAAATAATCAATCCTAAAAAAGTAACAGATTACGAAAGTCCAGAGGTGTTGCGTGAAGAGCTCATTAAAATGATTCAGGAGTTCAGGAATGAACAGAACACTGGCAAAATTATCCCATTTGAGGAGCAGGCCATCAGCGATGAAAAAAACATTGTAAGCCTGGCTGATGGATCATTGGGGGGCAAGGGTAGGGGGCTGGCTTTCATCAGCTTACTTATCAATAACTATGACTTCTCACAACACATACCCGAAATAAATATCCGCACACCTAAAACTTCCCTGATTGGAACAGAGGAATTTCAGCTGTTTATTGAACGCAACAGCCTTCATGAATTATCAGTTAAGGAATCCAATTATGATTACATCAAGAAAGCCTTCATCAAGGGAAACTTGACTCCCACACTGATCAGACGGTTGAAAACACTGCTTCAGATCATTACAAAACCGCTTGCAGTTCGTTCCTCAGGCTTGTTCGAGGATAGCCTGGCACAGCCGTTTGCAGGCATCTTCGAAACTTATGTGTTACCCAATAATCACCCCGAAATTGAAGTGCGTCTGCAACAACTGGAGGATGCCATTAAATTGGTATTTGCATCCGTGTATTCTGAGGTAGCACGAGGTTATGTAAAGGCCATCAATTATCAGATAGAAGAAGAGAAGATGGCTGTTGTGATCCAGGAATTGGTCGGCAAGCAACACGAAAACTACTATTATCCGCATGTAAGTGGTGTGGCGCAATCATATAATTACTATCCTTTCGGACATATGCAGCCCGAAGAAGGTTATGCCATTGCAGCATTAGGTCTTGGTAAGTATGTTGTTGAAGGCAATAAAGCCTACCGCTTTTCACCAAAATATCCAACACTCGATATCAACACCCCAAAGGATCAATTTAAAAATTCGCAGGTGAACTTTTTAGCGGTCGACCTAAACCGTACCGAGCCAAATCTACTTGAAGGAGATATGGCCGGCCTGACCAGGCTGGATATTGCTGATGCCGAGCGTCATGGTACCTTACGCCATTGTGCCTCAGTGTATAACGCTGATAGCAACACCATCTATCCCGGTATTAGCAAACCAGGCCCCAGGATCATTAATTTTGCCAATATTTTGAAATACAACTATACCCCCCTGGCTAAAACCATTGAGGTGGTGTTGGATGTGGTCAAAGAAGCCTTGGGTTCAGCTGTTGAAATTGAGTATGCGCTTGATCTGGATCGTGACAGTAAAGGCAAATGTTCCTTCTATCTGCTTCAGATCAAACCCCTGCTGGGAAGCACCGAAGATTATGTGGTGGAAATGGACAAAATTAAACAGGAAGATATTGTCTTGTATTCAAACAAATGCATGGGCAATGGATTGATCCCCAATATCAGGGATATTATATTTATTGATCCTGCAAAATTTGATAAAAAATACACCGAAGAAATGGCTGCTGACATTGCCACACTGAATGCTAAAATGATGGCAGAGGCAAAACCTTATATCCTCATCGGGCCAGGCCGTTGGGGCACACGCGACAAATGGATCGGCATTCCTGTGAACTGGCCGCAGATAAGTAAGGCCAAAGTAATTGTTGAAACCAGCCTGGATGATTTTCCGCTTGATGCTTCATCGGGATCGCATTTTTTCCATAATGTCACCTCGATGAATGTGGGTTATTTTACCATACAGCCCGAATTAAAAACCGGCTTCATAAATTGGGATATACTTAATAAACAACATATTGTTAACGAAACAAGATTCTTTAAACACATTCAGTTTGCAGATTCACTGAGTGTGCGTATGGACGGGAAAAAAAGCATTTCGGTGATCACCATGAACAACGCCAAGGCTTAAATCCGTATTTTCGCGCTCTGTAATTGTAATTATGGATAAAATCAAGGTGGCACTGGTCGATGAGCATCCCATTATGTGTGAAGGGATAAAAGCACTACTTGCTGATGCTAACGACATCAGTATCGAACATGATTCGCGTTGTATAGAAGACCTTATTCGCCGACTCTACAACGAGCCGGTACATGTAGCCATAGTAGTGCTTTACACGCCTGATCCGGACAATATAGAGCTGATCGCCAAGCTCTGCAGCAAACACTCAAGACTCGGTGTTTTGATCCTCTCTATGTACTCGCTGGAGAATTTCGTGATCAGACTTATCAAGGCAGGTGCCAAAGGACACCTCACAAGCAGTACCAACCGAGATGAAATGGTTGAAGCCATTTACACCCTCAGGAATGGTTATGACTTCTATGCCAAGACCATTACCAATATGATCCTGCGAAAATACCTGGATGACGGAAATGATAAACAGGCTCGCGAAAATAACCTTTCTACCCGCGAAATGGAAGTGCTTAAACTCTATGCACAGAGCTACACCAATAAAGAAATTGCTGAGAAACTGTTTATTAGCGTGCGCACTGTGGAGTCCCACAAAAACAATATTATGCGTAAGATCAACTTGAAAACAACCGTTGATATGGTTAAGTTTGCCATTCGCAATAATATAGTTGATCTATATTGACAGACATTACCTAATTTTTTTCTTTTTATTTTAGCGACATCGCAAACGTTTTGATTATTCAAACAATAAACTTTAATAATGATTATTATGAAACGCATATTCCTGTTAACTATACTTTTACTTTCTGTCAGTGTATTCACATACGCACAGCGTGATTGGTCGAAGATGCAGGTTGAAACCACAGAATTGGCACCTGGTATTTACCGCCTGTTTGTTGGCGAAGCTGTTGCTGTCGTGGTATTTGAAGGTGAAGATGGTATATTGGTTATTGATGCCGCATATGAACAAACTACCACGCAATTGATGGAAGCTATACGAAATATCAGTGATAAGCGCATAAAATACCTCGTCAACACACATCTGCATGCTGATCATACAGGAGGAAACGGTGTTGTCGGTAAGGATGCGACCATCATTGCACACCATAGTGTAACAGAATGGCTTACCTCCGACAGGAAGCGTGGAAACAGTGTGCCGGGCCCTGCATCGGCCAATGCCCTGCCTGATTTAACTTTCGAAGGGGACATGAAATTGTATTTCAATGATGCGGTTATAAATATGAAGCATATGCCTGAAGCACATACCAGGGGTGATGTGATCCTACATTTTGCTGAAGCCAATGTGCTGGTGCTTGGCGACCTTCTTTTTGCAGGCTTCTTTCCATTCGTGGACGTCAGCCAGGGAGGAAATCCTCATGGGCTCATTAAACACCTGCATTGGGTAGTTGAGCATTTCGATGCAAATACCATACTGGTTGGGGGACATGGACCTGTTTTCAACATGAACGAATTGCGAACATATATTAATAGGCTCGAAGGTAGCATTTCGGCAATCAGAATTGCAAAATCAGCCGGTAAGAGTCCTGATGAGATGAAGGAACAGCGCATCTTATCCGAATGGGAATCTTTCGGTCAATATTTTATAACCGAAGACCGCTGGATTGATATTATATATCCGTTCGTGGAAAGTGAATAAGGAATTGGCGCAGATGATTATTTTACCTGACCCTGGTCCAGTAAGTTGTTCTTCCTAACAAGGAAATCCCAATAAATCCTCTAATCTTTAATTTATCCGACTTATCAAAAGCCATATAGCAACTGTAGGTTTTACCATTTTTAGGATCATAAATCTCGCCATTTTTCCATTCCTTTTGCCCGTCAAAACTGAAACCTCGGAGGATTTCCAGGCCCATTAATGGTTTACTTTTGAGCTTGTCATCGGGATTGTTTTTATCCAGTTTGGGTTTTCCGGTATCTTCGTCAATGGGGTCTTTGAGCCAGACCAATTTCCCGTAAAACTTGCCATTGCGTTCAAAAATTTCAACCTGTGCATCCGCTTCTTCGTTTAACCATTTGCCGAGTATATCGTTTTTTTGATGTTGTGCCATGAGCACTGTTGATGGTAAAAACAAGATAAGGATCAGAAAAAACCTGTGGATGGAACTCATAGTGGTAAAGTATTGGTAAATAATCCGGCAACGAAGATAAAAAAAAGCCTGTTTAATTCTTCTTTACCAGAAAAAAACCATCCTCGCCCTGTGACTGATATAAGGGCATCAATATGAGAGCATCATGCTGTGCAAGTACGGGGCCATAAACATCATCTGCCAGATGTTGGCCTTTAAAAACCGGCATAAAATTGATGAATCCGGGCTTCATTCTAAACTTACTTGTTTCTGTAACCGGATGTCTGTAAAGGAATTCAAGATTAGCAGGCATATCTCCATCGACAGCTTTGTTTAGCGTTTCAATTGAATCAATTACGATACCACAAGAGTTCTCAATCATATCGTAGTTGGACATTGTAATCCATAATGCTGCTTCCATATTAAGAGCCGATTGTGGGTCGTAGTGCTGGCCAGCCTCAAAAGCCAAGCTGGGTAAGTTATGATGGTTGAAGTAACTCAATATGGTTGTTTTAAGTACTTTTTCAACTCCTGAAATAATGGGCACCTTGAGACAGCTTGCCAGTTTCCTGCTTTTTTCATTTCCGGGGATGATCGAAAAAGCACCTCCGGAAGCAGAAGTGGTATGTAAATCAATTAAAACACTGGGGCCTGTATAGCCATCAACAAGTTGATATATTGTATTGTACAAGTCAAAAAGTTCCTGTTCCTCAACCAGTCGTTCGATGGCGGTTTTATCCCTTGCCTGTTGTATCAATGCTGATGACCACATCCTGTTTAGGTCGGAATGTATAAATCGTTCACCTCTGCTCAGAGCTTTCAGGTTCCCAATGAGACCGACCAATCGCCCTTTTTGGAATTTGTTCTTGCTGCGTAATTGCTTAAATATTCTTTGGACCGCAGCCACACCAGCCTGCTCATTTCCATGGATTGAAGCCAGGCAAATCACCTGGGTTCCAATATTGGGGCTGCTTAGCTCACCTATTAATCTTGCTTCATGTGTTAGGGTCATCATCGAGAAAGTGATTTTTATATCAGCAATTACCCAAAACCATCAATAATCAGGTTTTATTGTTTATGAATTTATTGATTATGGCAGTTAACTTGTTGTCTTTGTCGATAAGCGTTGAAAGAGCCTTTTGGTGATATTCAAAAAATTGGCTTCGGTAATCATTCCAACAAGCCGTCCATTTGCCACGACCGGTAAACAACCAATCTTATTTTTTTCCATAAGTTCCATGGCGTCTAAAATGCTGGCGTCAGGCCTGATGGTAATCGGGTTTTGGATCATGACCGTTTTAACCTCGGTGGATATGAATTTACTATTGGCCACCATCTTGTTATAGTAGCGTAACAACAGCCTTGATGTCATTAATCCGGTTAAATGCCCTTCTTTATCTTCAACGGGAACGAACCGAATACGTTGCCAGTCAATCATTTCAGCAACCAACTCTACGATATCATCTTTCTGCACCGTAAACAGGTCAGTGGTCATAAATTCTTCAACCAGTAAGGTAGAAGGATGCCAAGTTTCAAGGTCTTCAAGACTTGCAATTGGCCAATTGTGAACCGGTTTGTCTTCCATTTGGTTTTTAAGCATGGAAGCTGTAATGGCTGCTGTGGCTTCATCCTTGGTGGATTGTTTTAACAGGCTGCCAAATGAATCCAGCATCCAACGCGACCCGGTCATTCCTTTTTCGACACGCTGCTGAATGATACCCAGGTATAAGTCCATGTCATTTTTATTTACTTTCCTGTCGGCCAGG
>RRYU01004436.1_pt1 | contig 10115 bp, 6 predicted proteins | sample 2162651 | NCBI WGS metagenome assembly RRYU01 (sample SAMN10267283, study PRJNA491782) | microbial mat metagenome | isolation source: biomat in the production well | place: Japan: Minami-Kanto gas field, natural gas well KTG3 | collected 2017-06 | reverse complement strand
ATAATGCGACGAATCTCATTATCGATATCAAGTGCTGTTGCCTCACTGTAGTTCTTGCCCGTACTCATATCGCGACCGAGGAAGACTTCCGCGTCTTTTTCTCCGAAGACAACCGGCCCGATCTTTTCGCTCATGCCCCATTCACACACCATCTTGCGTGCGATCATGGTGATTCGCTCGAGATCATTACTGGCGCCACTGGTCACCGAATCAAAGGTGATTTCTTCGGCAATCCGTCCGCCCAGCATGGAACGGATGCGGATATTAAGCCCCTTGTTGGTCTCGTTATATTTCTCCTCCGCCGGGAGATACATGGTCACCCCCATAGCGCGTCCACGGGGGATAATCGACACCTTGTGAACCGGGTCAGAACCTGGAGTCAACAGCGAGATAAGGGCGTGACCGGCTTCATGGTAAGAGGTGACCTTTTTCTCCTCTTCAGTAATCACCATCGAGCGCCGCTCCGCTCCCATCATGACCTTGTCTTTGGCTGCCTCGAGATCACTCATGCTGACCTCAGACTTGCTGCCACGGGCGGCAAGTAATGCCGCCTCATTAATCAGGTTGGCCAGGTCGGCTCCTGAGAATCCGGGGGTACCTTTAGCCACCAGCCCGAGATTGACGTCTTCCGACATGGGCACCTTGCGCGAATGGACATGCAGTATCTTCTGGCGGCCCTTAACGTCTGGGCGTGGCACCACCACCTGGCGATCAAAACGACCAGGTCGCAACAGTGCCGGATCAAGGACATCAGGGCGGTTGGTTGCTGCTACCAGGATAACCCCTTCATTCGACTCGAATCCGTCCATTTCAACCAACAACTGATTCAGTGTCTGCTCACGTTCGTCGTGGCCACCACCCAAACCGGCCCCGCGATGACGTCCTACCGCATCAATTTCATCGATGAAGATGATACAGGGCGCATTCTTTTTCCCCTGGACAAACAGATCACGAACGCGGCTGGCGCCCACCCCGACAAACATCTCGACAAAATCGGAACCGGAAATGGTAAAGAAAGGCACGCCCGCCTCACCGGCAACCGAACGGGCCAGCAGGGTTTTGCCGGTCCCTGGAGCACCGACCAGCAGCACCCCTTTGGGGATTTTTCCGCCAAGCTTGGTAAATTTTTTGGGATCACGCAGAAACTCAACAACCTCTTCGAGTTCCTGTTTCGCCTCGTCAACACCAGCGACATCCTTGAAGGTCACCTTGCCGGCGGTATCGGTCAGGAGTTTGGCTTTACTTTTGCCAAAGCTCATGGCCTTGCCACCACCCGACTGCATCTGCCGCATAAAAAAGATCCACACCGCGATCAGCAGCAGAATCGGCCCCCATGAGATCAGCAGGGTAAACCAGAATCCCTGGTCATCAACCGGCTTGGCTTCAATAATAACGCCGCGCTCTTTTAATTGCGGCAGCAATTCTTCATCGCGCGGGATATGGGTCTGGAATTTACTTCCGTCTTCAAGGGTTCCGGTCAGTTGGCCACCCTGAAAGAGCACACTGACCACCCGATTGTCTTCAACTGCACTCAGAAACTCCGTATAGTTCATCGGTCTCTGGGTTTCCTGCTTTTGCGTCATCATATTGAAGAGCATGATCATCAACAACGAAATGACCAGCCACAAAGCTAAGTTTTTCTGAAATTGGCTCACGTATCGACCCCCTGTCGGGTAATTAAAAACAACCTGGACGCTCGACTGCAGCATCGAAAAAATTGCTGAAACTAGCAGGAAAACCTACCATAAAGAGAATGTACCCACAAGGCTTAATGTCTGCTTTTTCGCCTTATCACAACAACTCAAGCCGCGCCGCCCTCACCGAAGAGGCGGGAACAACGCCAAAACCTGAACGCTGCAACCCGGCGACCCATAGCAGGGTTTCCCCCGCAAAGACCAGAGGCGTTCGCAAACGCTCTTCTTTCTCTATCTTCAAATCAGCAAACAACTGCTTTACCCGCTTGTGACCGGCCATTCCCAACGGCGCAAAGCGGTCACCAGAGCGCCAGGTCCGTACCGCCAGGGGTTGATCAAGCACAGCCTGATCGACATACACCCGGTAGCGGGTTTCCATCTCAGGTCGCTCCACCACTGTTGCCACCAGTTTTCGTCCATCAGGCAGAAGGATCTCACCGGGAATCTGCAGCGCTACATCATAGCGCTGCGGCATCTTTGGGGCAGCGGTACGCAACCACAGGTTTTCATAGCGACGTGCCGCCCAGCATGCCGGCAAATCAAGCTGCGCCTGGCTGCGGTCACTCGTCAGCAGATCATCAACGGCACGCAGGTGGACCGCCTCGATTCCGTGCAAATGACCACGAACCTCGATCAGTGCCGCACGCAACAAACGCAGACGCAGAGCAGGATGGAAGACGAGCAGCTGCGAACGCTGGAGACGTAAACCATCATCGCAGGCGACACGGATTGTCGGGAAATGCGTTTCAATCTGATTACGCCAAAAATCTTCTTCGACCGCAACCTGACGACTCAGAACAATCATCCGCTCGGCAAATTGCGGGTTGACATCTTTAAGCAATGGCACAATCTGGTGACGCAGCCGATTGCGGACAAACAACGGATCCAGATTGCTGGCATCTTCACACCAGGACAAGGATTGCCCACGGGCGTAATCCAGCAATTGCTGGCGACTGCAATAGAGCAAGGGCCGCCACCAGGGGGGATCGAGCTCTGCCATCCCACTCAGGCCGCTGATACCGGTGCCACGGGTCAGTCGCATTAACAGGGTTTCGACCTGATCATCACGATGATGGCCAAGAGCGATCAACTGGGCATCCGTATCTGCCGCTACCCGCTCCAGGAGTCGTCGCCGCGCAAGACGGCCGGCCATCTCCTGGCTGATTCTTTCCTGACTTGCCAGCTTCGACACATTACAGGATTCACTGTAGCAGCGAACATTGAGTTGTCGACACAAGGCCTCAACAAAGAGAGCGTCGTCATCCGCTTCAGGACGCATGCAATGATTGAGGTGAACAGCGTAGAGGTTCAGCCCACGACTGGCCGCAATCCGCTGCAACAGATACAGCAGTACCACGGAATCAACCCCTCCCGACACGGCGATGACAATCGAACGCACTGCTTCGGGTAAGGATTTCAGTACTTTTTGTTCAAGACAGTTGTCTGTCATCAACAACTCCAGCTGACGCTAATAAAAAAAGCCCTTCCAGGCGGGAAGGGCTTTTTTTATTGTGGTGGCGGTGCAGAGATTCGAACTCCGGACACTGCGGATATGAGCCGCATGCTCTAACCAACTGAGCTACACCGCCAAATCTATGTCATCTCCAACTGCAACCGAAGATCAGTGATTTGGTTGCGGGAGAGGGATTTGAACCCCCGACCTTCGGGTTATGAGCCCGACGAGCTACCAGACTGCTCCATCCCGCGACATGAGCACTGGAAAATAATCTTCGGACCCGCAAATGTCAAGAGAAAAAAAGCAGCTCGACACCGGCAACATCAACGATTGTGGCGGGTCACCAGCCCCTCAATCTGCTCTTTATCAAGGATAATCTCGCGCGCAACCCCGGCGTCAGCAGAATCTGCGAAAGGTCCGATACGGACTCGATACCAGATCCCGCGCTCACCGAGATCCGCTTCAGCAAGAAACGCCGGGTAGCCCTTGTCGAGCATACGCTGACGCAAAGAGGCAGCATCCGCAGCTGAGCCAAAAGAGCCGACCTGTACCACGTGGCTACCCTGTGCTGTAACCGGGGGCAAGACCGGATCGGCCGGCGCTGGAGCAGCGGCCGGTGCTACCTGTTCCTGCGGCTGCGCTGCCGGCACCGCCACTGCCTGAGCCTGCGTTTGCTTGCCGCTACCCCTCACAACAATCGGTTGATCTGCCAGCTCCAGCGGTGGTGTAGCGGCCGTCGACCGGGTTTCCTCAGGCGGGGGCTGATTGATACCACTGCCTAAGGGGGAGGAATCACGAACCAGGTCATCATAAAAACTCAGCCGGGCATTTTCCACAACCGTGTCAACCAGTGCGCCCTGCTGCTCCCCCGGGGTTTCATCCTGGGGTGAAGCGGGAGCCGGCGCCGGTGGAGCGGCAGGAACCTGAACGATCCTTACCTCTTCCTGCTGCTCCTTGACTTGTTGTGTAAAATCACGTTCAGCACCGCGCCGCCCGGTGGTTACCCCGAGCACGAAGCTGAGCAACGAAGCCAGTAACAACAGCGCCAGGATAATAATGGTCTGGCGCTTTTCCAGGCGTCTTTGGGTACGGGTTTTTGTTTCATTCTGCATCATTTACCCCCTTGTCACGAGTCCCCTGCTTTACATTTTTTCCGGAGCTGATACCCCAAGCAAGCTTAAGGCATTGGCCAGCACAATCCGTACCGCGTTAACCAGATACATGCGGGCACTGGTGACCCGCACATCCTCATCCAGCACCCGGTGGCGATTATAGTAGCTATGCAGCAATGCCGCGAGATCCTGCAGATAGAAGACCAGACGATGAGGCTCATAGTACAAAGCTGCCCCCTCTACCGCCTCAGGAAAACGTGAGAGCTGCCGGATCAGAGCTATTTCTTCGGCAAGGATCAATTGCGAAAAATCGAACTGCGCCTGGGTTGGCAGCGCCATACCCACCTCGGCAGCATTACGATTGATGCTGCATATCCGCGCGTGGGCGTATTGCACATAATACACCGGATTATCACTGCTGTTCTGCTTGGCTAACTCGAGATCGAAATCGAGTTGGCTGTCACAGCGCCGCATCAAAAAGAAAAACCGGCAGGCATCGCGTCCGACCTCATCAATAACCTCACGCAAGGTAACGAAATTTCCTGAACGTTTCCCCATCACAAAGGGTTGACCATCGCGCAACAGATTGACCATCTGGATCAAGAGTACTTCGAGGGCCTCGGCCGGCAGGCCAAAACCTTTGAGCATCGCTTTCATGCGCGGGATATAGCCGTGATGATCGGCACCCCAGACATCAATAACCCGGTCAAAACCACGGTCAAATTTTTCCAGGTGGTAAGCGACATCAGAAGCGAAATAAGTATAGCTGCCATCCGACTTGATCAGTACCCGGTTTTTGTCATCGCCAAAATCGGTAGTGCGTAACCATAAGGCCTGGTCTTCTTCATAGGTCAGCCCTTTTTCCTTGAGACGCCCAAGTTCCTGCTCAACCATGTTACGATCATAAAGACTCTGCTCACTATACCAGTTGTCAAACTCGATGCCGAAGGCCTTAAGATCACTGTCAATCCAGGCTAAAATCTGTTCTACCCCGAAGCGGGTGCAACGGCAGATCGCCTCCTCTTCATTGAGGTCAGTGAGTTCCCCCTGTTCCTGGCGCAAGCGCACCGCCAGCTCGGTGATATAAGCAGCCTGATAACCGTCTTCTGGAAAATCAACAACCTCACCCTGCAATTCGCGCAAGCGCAACAGGATCGACCGGCCCAGGGTCTGCACCTGATTGCCGGCATCGTTGATATAATATTCGCGTTGGACGTTAAACCCGGCCGCAGCCAGGATTGAGGCCAGAGCATCACCAACCACCGCACCACGGCCATGACCAATATGCAGCGGCCCGGTCGGATTGGCACTGACAAACTCGACCTGAACCTTGATTCCTGCACCGACCTGTGACCGGCCGAAGCTATCCTGCTCGGCATAGATGCGATGGAGAACGGTCGCCCAGTAATTCGTCGCAAGGCGGAAATTAATAAATCCCGGCCCGGCGATGTCGACTGCGTCAAACAGGTCCTCCGCACGCAAAGCGGTCACCAGGATTTCGGCAATCTGGCGGGGCGGCTTGCCCTCATGGCGGGCCATCATCATCGCCAGATTACTCGCATAGTCGCCATGTTCCGGGTTTTTTGGCACCTCAAGCTGAATTTCAGCAGGATACTCCCCGGAGATCAGGACCCCCTGCTGATAACAATTTTCCAGCGCCTGCTTGAGTGCTGAGCGAATATCATTCTTAATCACTTACGGCCTCTTTCTTTGAGTGTTTCGGTCGGGACTAAATAGATCAGTTCCCCCTCGCGCACCATCCCCAAGCGGGTTCGGGCAAGCTGCTCCCAGTAGTCCCGGTCATTATTAAGCCGCTCGATCTCCTGGCGCAATTCCTGCTGCTGGGCCTGCATCTGTTCTAATTGTTGCTGCAGTTCCTGCTGTTGGCGCTGCGCCTGCACGATCCGCAGAACGCCACGACTACCAAAAACTGCGTAGGCAGCCAGCAACAGAATAAGCACCAGCAGAACAAGTGTCAGCAGATTATTCCTGCCGGGCAACCCCGATTCACGTTCCGATCCCAAGCATCTCCCCGTTCATTTGAGCCATTGTTGTCGACCGGCACCCAGGTTCTCAAACCAGCCGACCAGGGTCAATAGCAATAACCATCCTTTAACCACCACCGAGACCACTACTGAAGCCACCAACCGAACCGAGCCCAAGCATGCTGAAGGTCAACATCAAGGACTGTTCACCATCAGTGCGCTCACGCAGAGTCAGCAGCAGGCTCCAGCATTGGCGACGGTATTCGATGCCGATTCGTTCCTCGAGGCGATCATTGGTAAAAAAGTCGTAGCGTTGCTGATAGGTCAGATAAATCGGCTGCAAGAACCCCAGTCCCAGATTGACCTCACCATAGTCAAGGTTGGTGCTGCGGTCAATATTGTAACCCAGGCGCAGATAGTTCTCAGAACGATCGGCAACCTGCCCTTCGACCAGCAACTCTTTAAGTTCGCTGCTACGTGAATCAACGATCACATCCGTCGCCAGGCGCACCTGCGGCACAGGCAACAAGGTCAGCTGGGCACGGGCCTCGCCAAAACCTTTGTCAACCTCGTCTTTTTTCAAATGCTGCAACAACGACAAACGCAGATAAAGCCAGTCGCGATAGTAACGCCGCCCATTCTCATCGTCCAGGCGTGCCCGCAGGCGCTGCACCAGAGCATACTCAACCCGATTTTTGGGGGCAATCCGGTCAAAGGAATCAAAAAGCGGAATCTGCTGCTGATCTTTTTCCGGGACATAATCATAAACAACTTCCGGATAGATGGCATGACGCACCCGCCCGGCAGCACCAAAGGGCAGATCGTAGCTGCGTTGCAATGGCGGCGTTGATATCCGGGTTGTGACCTCGAAAAGGCCCTGCTGATCTGTGGAAGATTCTTGGTCAAGGTCCCAGTAATAGCGCTGCCGATAGGCCACTGAGGGGTTGACACTGAGCAGATTGAACAGCCGTGGGTTGGCGCTTACAACCGGCCGCAACATCAAGCGTTGCCCGGTCATCCCTTCGCGCCGCCAGAAGTGGGTATACTCAGAACCCCACTCATAGGCCAGTGGAGTGTTGCCGATGGAACTGCGAGCAATATTGAAATTGATCCGTGGTAACAGCTGCAAGGTCGTGCTCTGACCGGTCTCAAGATTTTTGGTGTATTGCAGCAGGCTTACCAGGTTCGCACGTCGCCAGTTGCGGCTCAAGGAAAAGGTTGACTGCACCTGATCCCGATTATAGTCCCCGGCGACCTCACCAAAATCCTTAAAGTATTCGTCATCATTGACATAAAGGGCATCAGCCACCATCCGTATCCGGCCCGGCAGGGTTCCGCTGTGGATCCATTCAAGGGCATAACGCTCTTCGTTGATCCTTTGATCATCAACCTCTTGCACGTCAATATGATAGGCACGCGCCTCGCCGGCGTTGTCATGACCAAAGATATAGCGATATTCCATCCCCTTGCCGATCCCCATTTTCGACAGGTAATCGAGGTAAAGGGTGGCATCCTGATTGACACCAAGCACCTGATAGTAGGCAGCACCGTAACTGAATCCACGTTTTTTCGAATAACCCGCAGAAGGTATCAACAGACCTGATTCACGCTCGGTTTTGGCCGGATAAATCATATAGGGAAAGTACAGCGTGGGGATATCCTTGAGATAAAAAACCATATGGCGGGCACGCGCATACCCCCCCAGGGTCACATCAATTTCTTCGGCACCAAACTTCCAGTCCGGCACCGTGCCGTCACAGGTGGTAAAGGTCCCCGCAGTTATCCGGTAATCGTCTTCCCCCAGTTGCTCGATGGTGCTGCCGCGAACATGGAGATTTTCCTCCTGCAGAAAAAAATAACCCTGGTCAACACGACCGGTTCCAGCATCAAGATTGTAGCAGGCGGTGGAACCGGTCAGGATTTCCGTCGGTGAGAGAAACTGAACATTGCCCCTGGCTTCGACCTCACCGGTGGCGCGACTCCAGTTCATCTGCTCACTTAGTACCTGAAGTTCACCCTGATTCAATCTGACATCGCCGCTGGCCTGATACAGCTCGGCTTCATGATCATAACTCAGCTCATCAGCTTCGAGATAGACCGGTTCTCCCATAACCACTACGCGACTGCGTGCTTCGACGCCCGTGGCCAAAGGAAGACCGATCAACAGCAACAGAATCAGATGGCGAATCAACATAAATAAAATCCAAAAGGTGATGCGGATCAACGCATGATCGGTGTTACATCCGTCCCGACCACCACCTGTTCACGGATAGCGGCAACCAGAAACAAGGATCCGGCAACCAGAATCAGCTCATCACCAGCTCGCGACTGTCTGGCCGTCGCTAAAGCCTCAGTCGGCTCAATAAAAGCCTGAGCAGCGACAGCATGGTGAGCGGCGAGGGCACACAAGAGTTTGGTATCCGCAGCATCCTCAACCGGCGGCCGGGTCGCATAGAGCGCCTGGCAAAAAGGCAACAGCAGTTTGAGCATGGGCAGCACCTGCTTGTCAGCTTTACAGCCAAAGATCAGATGCACCCGGCCCAGACGTTGCTGCCGCAGATAGTCAGCTAGAATCGCCGCGCCGGCCAGATTGTGGGCACCATCAAGCAGCAGCTGCTGTGGCAACCACTCCAGCCGTCCCGGCCAACAGACCCGTTCGAGACCTGAGCGAACAGCTGACGGCTCAAGGTCAACTCCGATGTCACGCAAATAACCGGCAGCGGCAGCGGCCAGAGCAAGATTCTGGTGTTGGTGCAAACCGGGCAGGGTCGGACGAACAGCTTTCAGCTCGAAGGAGCCGGCCTGCACATCAAATTCTTGCGGACGCGATTGCCAGCAGTAGTCGCACTCGGGGAGTAGCAGCCTACTGCCCAGCTGCTGCGCCTGCCGTGCTAGCACCGCCGCCGCTTCCGGGGGCTGACAGGCACTGATCACGGGCACACCAGGTTTGATAATTCCGGCCTTCTCCCTCGCTACCTGTGCCAGAGTTTCCCCTAGATGACGGGTGTGGTCAAGGGCAACCGGGGCGATCAGACATAATTCCGGAACAACCACATTGGTGGCATCCAGGCGACCTCCCATGCCACATTCCATAATCGCCCAGCTGACACCATGACGTTGAAAAGCGAGCAGCGCCAGCGCCGTAGTCACTTCAAAGAAGGTTGCCTGAAGCTGCTCAGCGTGGGGGCGCAATTCTTTGATCAGCGCTACGGTCTCATCAAGCTCAAGCTGACGGGTATCAACCCGAATGCGCTCGGTAAATTGATGCAGATGGGGTGAGGTATAGAGACCTGCAGGGATGCCGGCAGCGTGAAAAACAGCCGCCAGGGCTGCGGCAGTTGAACCCTTGCCGTTGGTTCCGGCGATGTGCAGGATTCGTAGATGGTGTTGCGGGTTGCCAACGCGATCAAGCAGCTCAGTGATTGTTTCGAGACCCAGTTTGATGCCGAAAAACCGCAGGCCATACAGGTAGTCAAGGCTGTCGCGATGGTCTGGAAGCATCGCCTGCGATCAGCTTCTGGTGAAAATACGCAGAATCTGTGACAGGGTCTTTTTCATTTCCTGACGTTTAACAATCATATCAACCATACCGTGTTCGAGCAGATACTCAGAACGCTGAAATCCTTCCGGCAGGGTCTGGCGGATCGTCTGTTCGATGACCCGGGGGCCGGCAAAACCGATCAGTGCCCGCGGTTCAGCGATATTCAAATCGCCGAGCATGGCAAAACTGGCGGTCACTCCTCCGGTGGTCGGGTCGGTCAGCACTGAAATAAATGGAATGCCTGCGGCTTTCAGGCGGGCCAGAGCCGCACTGGTCTTTGCCATCTGCATCAGCGACAGAATACTCTCCTGCATCCGTGCCCCCCCC
>RRYU01022823.1_pt2 | contig 10121 bp, 12 predicted proteins | sample 2162651 | NCBI WGS metagenome assembly RRYU01 (sample SAMN10267283, study PRJNA491782) | microbial mat metagenome | isolation source: biomat in the production well | place: Japan: Minami-Kanto gas field, natural gas well KTG3 | collected 2017-06 | reverse complement strand
GCTAACAATGTCTGCATTTTGAACGGTTTTCTCAAATAGTGGCAGCTGAGGTTGCGAAGTTTTCGCTCTTGCGCGAAAGTCAGCGCAGCAGACATAACGATCGTATTCTGTGAAGGGGTAAAGCACGCCGATCTCTCCGCATTCTCATCAGTTCAATGCCCGTCATCCAGGCATGCGCATGTCGGTGATGACCACGTCGGAACAAGTGTGGTGACGAGAACACCTCGCCTGCCGCTCGCGGAAGAGACCACAGACAACAGGTGAAGCAAAACCGAGGACTTCAGTGATTACGCAAGAGGAAACTTCGTCACTTGTCATTCATAAAAATTCTTGCATGCTTAAGGTAGGGATGACTTGAATTGGGCTGGGTTAGCCTGTGAGCAGGCGTGTACCAACACCATTGGTTGGTTCTCAAATAAAGGACAAATAGGATCATGAAAAAAATCATCGTTGCCATTGATTGCTCAGATATTTCAGAAAGAGTTATCGATTTTGCCTGTGAACTCGCCATGGGGCGAGAAACTACACTCCATGTGGTCAGCGTGACGCGCGAACAGGGCGACTTGACGCCTTCGATATGGCAGCAAGTTGAAGGGATATTCCGCAGTCAGGCAAACGAACTTCTTGCTGCGGCAGATTCTCGTATTCGCGCGGCAGGAATTGATCGCATTGAAATAGAAAATTTACTCGGTGACCCGGCCATAACCATCGTCGACTACGCCACGAAAACGCAGGCCGATGCCATAATCGTCGGTAGCCATGGACAAAGCCAGATTTCGGGACTTCTCCTTGGCAGCGTGTCCTTCAAAGTTCTGAGCCTTGCCCAATGCCCAGTTATCGTCGTCAAATAAAACCCACATTCCACACGGGGTGACGATGTGTTTTTTCGATGAATACTTCCATTCTCAGCTTAATCAAGACTCGAACGGTCAGAAAATGGGGATTAAAAAGGTCGCCAGGAACCAGAGCGGCAGATTTTATATGTTCTAACCTTGAGGAAATCTGAGTACTTGTAGCGCCCCGGGGCGTATGTCAAAGTATTGGTCTGATACCCAACCGGAGTCATGAAGGCGGCGGAGGCAGCATAAGTCACGACCATCAGAAAAGGGCGGGAATCGACACCGACGGCCTTAGCCTTAGCAATGGCGATGGGAGTGAACAAGGCGGCCGTGGCGTTGTTGGACATGATCTCGGTCACCAGCGAAGTCATTAGATTGAATGCCAAAACCAGAGCAACGGGACCCCAGATACCGACAGTCTCGAGCAGTTAGTTGGTCAGATAAAGAGCCGTCCGGGTTTTTCCATCGCCAGCCCCAGAGAGAGAATCCCCTCCCAACAGAAAGACGACCTTCCACTGAATCGCCCCACAGGCTTCTTCCGGGGTCAGGCAACGGGTCAATACCATGAGCAGCATGGAGGGGTTGATGTTCAGGTCGCGGGAGAGACCCATGTCGATGGGAAGAAAGAAGGCCAACATGGAGCCGACAACGATCATGAGGGCCAGCACGAATAGCATGTCGGCCGTCATGACAAAATCCTTCAGCTCAAGAAAGCCCCGAGCATCAAGTACCGGGACTGGTTGATTCGTCAAAGACCTTCAATTTGAGCGGCCGCACGAAGACCCTGTCTCCTTCTTGAAGATGGAGTTGGTTGAACTGGGCATGGGGGATTTCCGCTTCAAGATAGTCACCGCTCTCAACGCTCTCCATTTCGATCCGCGCCATGGGACCGGCTGCATGCAGATGCAGAATGCGAGCCTCCACTTCGGCAGTGCCTTCCGGGTGCACGCTGACCTGGAGATCTTGTGGCCGGACGAAAGCGACGACGGGCCGGTTGCGGGTCTTGCGCAGCTCCGGAAGACAAATCTCGACATTGCCGATCCGGGTCAGCCCCGCTTCAACGACACCGTGAAAAACATTGACATGGCCTAAAAAATTGAACACGAAAGGGGTGGCGGGTTGATTGTAGATCTGTTCGGGAGTGCCGATCTGTTCGATCTTCCCTTCGTTCATGATAACGACCTGATCAGCGACCTCCAACGCTTCGACCTGATCATGGGTGACGAACAGACTGGTGAGATGCAATTCGTCGTGCAAGCGCACCAGCCAGCGGCGTAGTTCCTGGCGAACCTTGGCATCCAGGGCACCGAAAGGTTCATCGAGCAGCAGCACCCTGGGATCGGTCGCCAGCGCTCGAGCAAGGGCGATGCGCTGGCGCTGGCCACCGGAGAGCTGGGAGGGATAACGTTCAGCCAGGTCTTCAAGCTGCACCAGTCGCAACAGTTCGAACACACGTTCACGGATGGCTTCCCGACAGCGTCGTTCCTTGCGTTCCTGGACCTTGAGGCCAAAAGCGATGTTATCAAAAACCCGCATGTTGCGGAACAGCGCATAGTGTTGAAAGACAAATCCGACCTGTCGTTTGCGGACCGGGACCGAGGACACCTCCTCATCGTCTAGGAAAATTGCTCCTGCCTCTGGGTGCTCCAGTCCGGCGATGATGCGCAGCAAGGTGGTTTTCCCCGAGCCCGAAGGCCCAAGCAAAGCCATCAGTTTTCCAGAAGGCACCGCGAGGCTGATGTCGTCCAAGACACAGACCTCACCGAAACACTTGCGGATGTTTTTGACTTCGATGCCCGATCCCATACAAGAACCTTTAATCATTCCGGAATGATTGAAGTTGTGGTTTGGCGTTGTTTCATTTTGAAATACTATCAAAATATCAACGCAATGACGGACATTGAAATGACGAGATCACGGTATTTTTGTGGAATCCTTGTGTTTCTGGAGGTTCGCGTTGTTAAATGACCCGTCTTTATGGACTGGCTTTAAATTTGCGTACTCTATATAGTTGTTAATACGATTTAGTGTCCCAACTATGGGCGGTAACCCTATCGTGAATTGTGTCAAAGACTCGCTGGCCTTTTGGCATGTTCATCTGGTTGCATTGATCGGAGGCGATAATGACCATAACCATGAGCATCAAGGGACGCCTGATCCTCTCCGCCACGATTATCATGCTGCTCAGTACTTTGGTACTGGGGGGCTATTCCTACCGGAATCAACTCTGGCAACTGCAGCACCGTTTCAACGATCTGGCCATCAATGACCATCGGCTCTTCGAAACCATCCTGCAATCCGATGCCGACGGTCTCCGCCGTGCCCTGACGGGACTGAGCCGACTGGAGCCGTTGCTCGATCCGTTCGCCCGGGGCGATCGTGCAGCCCTGTTGGCAGCCGTACAGCCGGTTTTCACCGAGCTCAAAAGCCAACATAACATCACCCACATGTACTTCATCTCGCTGCAAGGAGAGGTTTTTCTGCGCGCCCACAGGCCGGAGCAGTTTGGCGATAGGCTGGAGCGGGCGACTTACCTGCGTGCAGCGGCGACCCGCTCGACAGCTACCGGGCTGGAAATGGGACGCAATTTTTTCTCCCTGCGTTGCGTGACGCCGGTCTATCTGCACGGAACCCAGATCGGCTATATGGAGGTGGCCGAAGAGATCGAACACATTTTCGAGCAGATGAAGCACATCACCGGCAACGATTTCGGCCTGTTTTTTCCTGCCAGCTACCTCGAGGCGTACGATTCGGCCCTGCGCCCCGATGCCGAAGGCGACTTCAGCCTGCTTTACCCAACCAACCGAGAAACCTTCATCCTGCTCACCAGCCGCCTGAATGGCCTGCTGCGTCGGGGCCTGGAGACGTTCGCGGTAGACCGCATGCGCCTTGCCGACAGGTCGTACCTGGTCGGGGTCGGGCCGATCCAGGACGCCTTCGGCAAGACCGCTGGCGTCCTGGTGACGCAACGCAACGTCACCCTGTTGTACGATGCCCTCTGGCGCGGTGTCGCCTTCAGCCTGGCCGGCTTTGTGGTGATCCTGGTGCTCGGCAACGCCTTGCTCTACCTGTCCATGCGCAGGAGTCTCAGCCTGTTCCAGTCCCTGCATGAACACGTTCAGAAAGTCACGCGCACCTGGGATTTAGCCTCCCGTTTGCATGTTGATACCCGCGATGAAATCGGCGAACTGGCGACAGATCTCAACCGGATGCAGGACGAGATGCAGAAAATGCAGTCGGTCCTGGAACAACGTGCCCATGAACTGGCCGCCGCCAATCAGGATTTGGAGGCGTTCGGCTATTCGCTCAGCCACGACTTGCGCACGCCGCTGGTCAAGATCAGTTCGGCAGCCGACCTCCTGCGGGAGAACTATGCCACAAAAGTGGATGAGGATGGCCGTTTCCTGCTCGAAACAATCTGTGCCGGCAGCGAGCAGATGGACCGTTTGATCGACGCCATCATGTCCCTGGCGAAGAGCACCCGCAAGGAGCTGGAGTTGGAGAAGGTCGACCTGGCGGAACTGGCCCGCGAGGTGGCCGCCGATTGCGCCGAAACCGACCCGGACGAACGCCAGGTCGAATTTGTCGTCCCGGAGCGGGCTCAGGTAGAGGGGGATAGACAGCTGCTGCGCCTGGTGCTGGGCAATCTGCTCGGCAACGCCTGGAAGTACTCCCGCGAACAGACGGCGCCCCGCGTTGAGTTCGGCGTCGAGGAACGTTCCGGCCAGCAGGTCTTTTTCGTCCGCGACAACGGCATCGGTTTCAACATGCAGGAGGCCGGCAAGCTGTTTCAACCGTTCAAGCGCTTGAACAATGCCGCCGGGTTTACGGGGACCGGCATCGGCCTGGCGACGGTGCAGAAGATCGTGCAGCGGCACGGGGGGCGGGTCTGGGCCAAAGGCAAGATCGGGGAAGGCGCGACGTTTTACTTCACGCTCGCCTGAGCCGGTCGCGCCACCGGTTAGCGGATTCAGACCAGGCGCAGCCGCAGGCTGCGCGCCAGGACGAATCCGGCCAGGTTGCCAAGCACGGCGCCGGGAATCCAGAGCAGAGAGGTGGCAACGAACGCCTCGGAGCCGAGCAGGACCAGCATCAGGTAAGCGACGCAGGCGTAACCGAGGAAATATCGGCCGCGCATCTTTTGCGCCCGCGCCAGCTCGCTGCGCCGCAGTAGCACTCCGCACAGCAGCCCGCCGCAACTGACAAAGAGTAAACCGCACATCAGGTAGAACAGAACCGCCGGGGCACCGACGTGACCGGCGTGCAACGACAGGTGGTCGCCCAACCCCAGGCCGAATTGCGGACAGATAGTCAGGGTGGCTAATCCAGTGACAACCTGAATCAGGGTCATCTTGAACCCGACCTGCCAGAACTCCCATCGTAGGGCCTTGCCGATCTGGGCGTTGATCCGTCTGTCCAGGGCCGTTCCCGGCGTCATTTCCGGTGCCGCGACGAAATCATGAAACTCCCGCCACTGTTGACGCTCGTCATTACGGGTCATGGCTTCAATCCTTTCCGGTCATCAGTCGGCGCAGTTTGCCCAGTGCACGGCTGGCCAGCTGCCGGGCGTTGGCTGGCGACAGTTCGAGTTGTTCGGCAATCTCCTGAAAATTCATATCCTCGCCGAAACGCAAATTCAGCACCTGGCGCTGCGCCGCGCTGAGCGAGGCTAGCGCCGCCGGCAGCTCGTCGGTCGCCGGCAGCTCCAGGGGCTCTTGCGCCACCGCCTTGCCGACCTGCTCGTCGTCAAGAATGACGCGCGACTGGCGAGCCTGCTCCCGGCGCAGGTGGTCGAGCAGCGCACTGCGGGCGATGGTGAACAGCCAGGGAAGAAACGGCAGATCCTTGCGATAAAGATCGCGCGTGCGGTGGAGTTTCAGAAACACGGCCTGAAAAACCTCCTCGGCGGCGACATGGTCACGGAGTTTGCTCAGCAAATAGCCGAACAGTCGGCTTTTATGTCGAGCGTACAGCCGTTCGAAAGCGTCATGCTCTCCCGCCACATAGGCCTGCATCAGCTCTTCATCTGTCAAAATGTCTTCACCCTTCTTTATTATCAGTACGCATCAAGACCGCCGATTGTGACGTCGGCAGAAAAAATCGTATTCATTGTCACATCCATACAATTCCATGCGTATTACCAGACAACGATATTGGCTGTTCAACATTATCACCCCACAAAGGAGAAGAAAAATGCAGAAAAGACGATTGACCTTCTGGATCCTGGTTCTGGCCACCGCTCTGCTGCTCATGCCCCAGTTCACCTGGGCCCACTGTGACACCCTCGACGGCCCGGTGGTGATTGACGCGCGAGCTGCATTGGCCGCCCAGGATGTCACGCCGGTCTTCAAATGGGTCCGCGCCGAGGATGAGGCGGAGATTCGTGCCGCCTTCGACCAGACGCTCAAGGTGCGGCAACTCGACGGCACCGCGCAAGAACTGGCCGACCACTATTTCTTTGAAACTCTGGTACGGGTTCACCGTGCCGGCGAAGGTGCCCCCTACACCGGCCTGAAGACCGGAGGGACCATTCCAGCGCCGATCGTCAAGGCGGACCAGGCGCTGGAACACGGTTCCGTCGACCAGTTGGCGAAGGCCATCGCCAGCCATGTCGAGCAGGGGATTCGCGAACGGTTTGCCGCCGCCCGTGACAGTCGTCAGCACGCTGCGGAAAGCATCGCTGCCGGACGCGCCTTTGTCGCCGACTACGTGACCTACGTGCACTATGTCGAAGGGATCGTTGCGGCGGTACACGCCGGTCCGCACCACGGCGAGAAGGCAGCAGCCGAGGGGCATGCCCACTGAATAATGCGCAAAGCGGCCCGGCGATTGAATGCCGCCGGGCCGCTTCATGCTCCATCGGATATGAAGTTACAATAGTTGTTTCCAAAGAGCTATTTCAGCCGCACCTTCTCGCTCTTGTCGATCTGCACCACGTGGCCGTCCTGGATGACCAGCGTGACGCTGCCATAGCGAATTTCCTTGATCGCCGTGCGCAGGCGGGCTTCGAGATCCTTGTTCCACAGCTCTTCGCTGCGGGGGTGTTCCTGGCCACTCATGTTGCCCTCCTGGGGTCTGTATAAATCAGCTTAAATCTGGTAATCGGGGGTAAAGACCCGCGCATTGGTCGGCTGGATATAGACCTGCTCACCGAGTTTCAAACCGAGTTCACGGTATTGCTCGCGCGGCAGTTCAGCCTGCACGATTTCGCCATTATCGAGGCGCCTGAGCTCGATGCGCGGCAGCGCTCCGGCGCCCTGGACGAAGAGAATTTCGGCGGCGATATCCTCAGCCGATTCGGCAATGCGGCGAATGCGGATATCGCCGGGGCGCACATAAGCGATGCTGCCGTCATCGGCAATAATGCCGGGGTTGTTCGCTCCGGCTGCGTCGCGACAATGAAACAGGTTGACGTGACCGAGAAAACTGAAGACGAAGGGGGTGGCCGGATGGTCATAAACCTGCTCCGGGGTGCCGACCTGTTCGATTCTGGCCCTGTTCATCACCACCACCCGGTCGGCCACTTCCAGCGCCTCTTCCTGATCGTGGGTGACAAAGACGCTGGTGACATGGATCTCGTCGTGCAGCTTGCGCAACCAGCGGCGCAGCTCCTGGCGGACCTGGGCGTCCAGCGCGCCGAAGGGTTCATCGAGCAACAGCACCTTCGGCTCGGTGGCCAGCGCCCGGGCCAGCGCTACTCGCTGGCGCTGGCCGCCGGAGAGTTGCGCCGGGTAGCGATCCGCCATGTTGTCGAGCTGAATCAAGTGCAGCAGTTCATTGACCCGCGCGCGGATGCGGGTTTTGTTCGGACGCTCCCCTTTCGGCTTGACGGTCATGCCGAAAGCGATGTTGTCAAAGACCGTCATGTGGCGAAACAGGGCGTAGTGCTGGAAGACGAAGCCGACCTGGCGCTCGCGTACATGGCGCTTGGTCGCCTCTTCGCCGTCAAAATGAATCGCTCCGGCATCGGGGGTTTCCAGTCCGGCGATGATCCGCAGCAGGGTGGTTTTGCCCGAGCCGGAAGGGCCGAGCAGGGCGACCAGTTCGCCGGAAGGGACATCGAGATCGATCTGGTCGAGGGCGGTGTAATTACCGAAGTTTTTTGAGATGTTCTGGACCTGAATTCCCATGGACTTATTCCACTCCAATCGGTTTGGTGGCGGATTTCACTGCGTGCCGCACCTTCTTTTTCAGCAGCGCCTTGGCCACCAGCGTCAAAATCGCTAGCAAGGCCAGCAGCGTCGCGACCGCAAAGGCGGCGACAAAATTGTATTCGTTATAAAGAATCTCGACGTGCAACGGCAGGGTGTTGGTCAGTCCGCGGATATGCCCGGAGACCACCGAAACGGCGCCGAATTCCCCCATCGCCCGGGCGTTGCACAGAATCACCCCGTAGAGTACCCCCCAGATCACGTTCGGCAGGGTGACGCGGAAGAAGATCTGCCAGCCGTTGGCACCGAGGACCAGCGCTGCTTCTTCCTCTTCGATCCCCTGCGCCTGCATCAGCGGAATCAACTCGCGGGCGACAAAGGGGAAGGTGACGAAGATGGTGGCCAGCACGATGCCGGGGACGGCGAAGATCAGCTGAATATCGTGGGCATTGAGCCAGGGCCCGACCCAGCCCTGAAGACCGAAGAGCAGCACATAGATCAGGCCGGAGATCACCGGTGAGACCGAAAAGGGCAGGTCGATCAGGGTGATCAGAAAGGCCTTGCCGCGAAACTTGAACTTGGTGATCGCCCAGGCGGCAGCAATGCCGAAGACCAGGTTGAGCGGCACACTGATCCCCGCCGCGATCAGGGTCAGACGGATCGCCGCCAGGGCGTCCGGTTCGATAATCGCCGCCCAGTAGGTGCCGAGCCCCTTCTCCAGCGCCTGCACAAAGACCGCCACCAGCGGCACGAACAGAAACAGGGCGAGAAAGGTCAGCGCCAGGCCGGTGAGCAGCCAGCGCACCAGTTTCGGCTCGGTCAGGGCGGCGCCGCTAAGCGTGTTGGGAGTTATCGATTGAGTTGTCATGGTCTTCTCCCTCAGTCTTCGGCGTGGCGGCGGCTCCACCACTGGATCAGATTAATACTGAGCAGAATCAGAAACGAGAAGAGCAGCATCACCGAGGCGATGGCGGTGGCGCCGGCGTAGTCGTACTGCTCCAGCTTGGTGATGATCAACAGTGGGGTGATCTCCGAGACCATCGGCATGTTGCCGGCGATGAAGATCACCGAGCCGTACTCACCGATGGCGCGCGCATAGGCCAGGGCAAAGCCGGTCAACAGCGCCGGGGTGATGGCCGGAAAGATCACGCGGACAAAGGTCTGCCAGCGGTTGGCGCCGAGGCAGGCAGCGGCCTCTTCCAGCTCTTTCTCCAGATCTTCCAGTACCGGCTGGACCGTGCGCACCACGAAGGGGAGGCCAATGAAGGTCAGCGCCACCATGATCCCCAGCGGCGTGTAGGCGACCTTGATGCCGAGCGGCGCCAGATATTGGCCGATCAGACCGTTTTCCGCGTAGAGCCCGGCCAGGGTGATGCCGGCCACCGCCGTCGGCAGGGCAAAGGGGAGATCGACCAGGGCATCGATCACCCGCTTGCCAGGAATTCTGTAGCGCACCAGCACCCAGGCAACCAGCAGGCCGAAGACGCCGTTGACCAGGGCGGCGACCAGGGCGGCGCCGAAGGTCAGGCGAAACGAAGCGAGTACCCGGGCCGAGGCGACCGTCCCCCAGAAGGCCTCCCAGGAGAGGGTGGCGGTCTTGAACAGCAGCCCGGAGAGAGGAATCAGCACGATCAGGCTGAGGTAGAGAATCGTGAAGCCCATGGCCAGCCCGAAACCGGGCAGGACGCTGCGCTGTTTTAAGATAAAGTTCATCGGTTCATGCTCCCTGTGGTCGTCCACTCGGGTGAAGGTGCCGGGGCAGAGATCGCCTTTGCCCCGGCAGTGACTTCAGCGGCTCGGGACATAGATCTGATCGAAAGTGCCGCCGTCGGCAAAGTGGGTCTTCTGGGCGTTCTGCCAGCCACCGAAAACCTCGTCGACGGTAAACAGGTTGACCTTCGGAAAACGGGCAACGTCGGCCGGATCGGCATGCTCGGGAGCGACCGGACGATAGTAGTGCCTGGCCGCCAGCTTCTGCCCGACCGGGCTGAACAGATACTCAAGGTAGGCTTTGGCCACCTCGGTGGTGCCATGCTTCTGCGCCACCTTGTCGACCAGAGTCACCGGCGGTTCGGCGAGAATGGAAATCGACGGGACGACGATCTCGAACTGATCGGGGCCGAGCTCATTG
>RRYU01003767.1_pt1 | contig 10128 bp, 8 predicted proteins | sample 2162651 | NCBI WGS metagenome assembly RRYU01 (sample SAMN10267283, study PRJNA491782) | microbial mat metagenome | isolation source: biomat in the production well | place: Japan: Minami-Kanto gas field, natural gas well KTG3 | collected 2017-06 | reverse complement strand
GCCTGATTCTCTCTCTTTCTGTAGCGCGACAGCAGAAAAACGTAACGACGACAATAAACAAGCGCAACGATAAACGGTCGTAAAACCCTCTTTAATGCGCCATTTTTGCGAGCCGTTTTCTTGCGATATCGGCGTATTCTTTGTGCAGTTCGAACCCCAGGAAGCGGCGGCCTGTTCTGAGGGCGGCGACACCCGTGGTGGCGCTGCCAGCGAAGGGGTCGAGGATGAGTCCGGCAGCGGGGGTGATTGCGACTATATCGGTCATGAGATCCTCGGGTTTGCCGACCTGGTGGAGCTTTGGGCCGCGCAGTGGGGCGACGGTGAAAACTCCGGGGTGGCTGCCGGTGCTTTTGTCGGCCGTCATCTTGCCCTTGCTTGCCCAGACGATGAACTCCGCTTGCTGCCTGAATCGGCCGAGCTGAGGGCGGACGCCTCGCGTTTTGTCCCAGACCGCGACGCCTTGCCAGGTCCAGCCCGCGACCTGAAGCGCATCGCAGACCAAGGGAAGCTGACTCCAGTCTATGAAGGTAATCAGCGGGCAGCCGGGCTTTGTGGCTCGGTAGGCCTCGCTCATCCACCAGACGGACCAGCGGAAATAGGAACGCTGGTCCCTTGCGTCTCCGTAGAAGTCAGGGCGCCGGGTTTTGGCGCCGGTCTGCATGTATTTGTCATGTGTCGGCCCGCGCTTCATTGTCGTGTGGAGCCCACCGGATGAGTACGGCGGGTCGGTGACGACGGCGTCAATGCTGTTTTCTGCCAGTGATTCCATGAGCTTTAGGGCGTTGCCTTGTCGTATTTCGTAGTTATGCACGAGCGTTCTTCCGTTGTTGCTGTCGCTCGTGGCGGTCGTTGTTTGGGACTCTCGGTCCTCGCGTGATTCAGGGTCTTGCAGCGGGGGCATTTAATCTGTATCTCGCCCGTCGCTTTTGCCAATAACTTATTGCATTGTCCGCATCGGATGTCTTGCACGTGAGTAAGCCTCTTCGATCTGTTAGGCTCCTCTTGCTCGCTAGTGAGCGGGGACGCCTTGGCTGACTCACAGGGCTGGTTCCTGTGTGTTGGCGGCCTGGGCGGTGTTGCTGCACCGCTTGGGCCGCGTCTCTTTATCTAATTACCCTCTATATCGGCGCGCTTGGCGGCGTCAAATGCGGGGATGTCGGGGTGGGCTTCGAGAATGTCGAACGCGTTTTGTGCCTCGGGATGATCCGTGTGAATCTCTCTGCCCGAGAGCGCGACGGTATCGAACATTTTCACCACCCAGGCGATTACCGGGTCGGTGCTGGCCAGGAGTTGGGCGCCGACGGCCGGGCCGAGGGCTTCCATGAAGTTGGTGCCGCTATAGCTGGGGGCGGGGGTTGGCGGCGGTGAAAAGGTGCCGTCGTTGTTGTCTGTCCAGCCTTCGCCGCAACGGGCGTTCGTGACATCGATATAGCCGGGGTGTTGCGTTGCGTCTCCGACTTCGTAAGAGACGACGGTGCCGTTTTCGATTTTAGCCATTCTCATGACGGTCTCCCTATCCACTGAATACAGGCCCAGCCGTCGGCGCCGGCTTGGGCGGTGCGATCTGAGTTTCCGCCGGCGCCGCCACCGCCGAGGAGCGGCAGGCCGCCGGCGCCGCCACCACGGCCGAGCGATGAGCCGCCGGCGCCGCATTTGCCAACGGCGGTGCTCAATACCGCGCCGTGCAGCAGTTGCGCGCCTCCATGGCCTGGCGTTGTGTAGCCGGCCCCGTAAGCGCCACCGCCGGCGCCGGAACCGCTGTAGCGGTAACCATCTCTGCCGCTGTCTTTGCCGATGGCGCCGGCGGATACGCTTTGTGATAGCCCAAGGTGATTAATGGCCGGGCGCTGGTATCCGCCACCGGCACCGCCGAGGTATTCGGCAATGCCGTGGCCACCGGCGACTTGAAAATATTGATCGGCGTGGGTGAATGCGGAATAGCCGCCGGTACCTCCCGTCGCTGCCCCTGACACGCCGGCGGCGCCGCCGGCGCCGATGGTGATGGCGACGTCTTGTCCGGGGTGCAGAATGACGGGAATTTGATAAATGACTTCACCGCCGCCGCCACCGCCACCTCCGTAGTCGGTAGCGTCTGACCCCGCGCCATAGTTGCCCCCGCCACCGGCGGCGACGAGGGTTAACAGCCCCTTGTAGACGCCGGCCGGGGGCACCCATACGCGGCTTGCGGTGAAGAGTTCGCGTTGTTGGGGGCCATTAAGAAAGTCTAGTATGTCACTCATCGAATACCCTCCAGGTGCCGGCGATGAAGATCAGTCCAAAGTTTGTGACGGCATCCGACGCCACGGTCATGTCTTCCGCGAGACCCTCGATAGTTGCACCATTTCTCGCTATGGTGAGCGTGTTTGTTTCCCAACTGCCGCTTACACGTTTAACGCGGATGAAATCGCCGTCACTGGGATTAAGCGGCAAGGTTAACGACCAGGGCGCGGCCATGGTGACCGCCACCATTTCGCGGCTGCTGGCGGTGTATGCGCCACTTCGTGGTAGCCAGAGGCCGTAGGCTGTCAGGCAGCGCCACGCGGAGCCGGTGTTGACAACGGGGTCAACACCCACCACATCCGTGCCGACACAGCGGTAAGTGTGGCCATCACTACCGATAGCAACGTCTGGGGCGCTGTAGGTGGTTGCCGGGCTGTAGGCCACGGCATTGGCCGCGGCCGTTGCGGTTTGCGCGGCGGCGGCGGATTCGGCGGCCGCCGTGGTCGCGGTGCCGGCGTCGGTGTTGACTTGCTGAGCAGTGGCGTTCGTCTGGGGAATAAATACCGCAAACTCTTGGGTCATGACTTTGAGGTCTGCAAAGAGCTGCTTTGCTTTAACGTTGAATGTGCCCTGATCGGCCTTGTCCGGACCGTCTGAGATCTCAGTGATTTGTTGGGTGATTGTCATCCTGCCAAGGCCTCCACTTCGAGATTACAAATGGCGTGTGATTGAATTTTCGCGGTGACGCGGAAGTCGGCGTAATAGCCAAAGGCGATGAGGCTTTCCCGGTTTGTGCCGGGGCCGTGGGCAACATCGCCCGGGGCGTTGTTGGCGTCGTAGACTATCGCGGTGGCGCGTAGCGCTTTGAGTCGGCGGTGGGTGCGGTCTATGGCGCTGGCGTCGAGCCACAGATCCACGTCGAGGGTATCGGCGGCGTCACGCGCGAGAATGAAGGTTTCGCCGAAACCGTCCGTTGACTTGATGCTGTAATCTTGAATGCCCACGGTGCTACCGAGTTCCGTTTGCCCTACGAATTGGCTTCTCCCAATCACGCAATAGGCGCAGGCGGCGTCGGTGCCAGCGGCGGCGGTGATGGTGATCTCAATTTCCAGGCTGTAGTAGTAGCCGGGCACGGTATACGCGAGTTTTGTTTTCAGATCCGGCGTTGTGTAGAGATATTCGTCCCACGTCGTATCGTCATCGATGTAGAGCGAGAGCGTTTCGTCGCTTATCGTCGCATTGCCGTTTTCCGGGTCCTTGAGATGTATACGCACCTCGTAGCCATCCAGTCCAAAAAGATAAATGCGGTCAACGGGGGTATCGACGGTGACGGTGGCGGCAATGCTGCCGGGGTTGCGGGTTTGCGTTGACAGCAGGCTATCAAACATGGCCCAGGGCGGCGTGGCGCCAATGCGAAGCCATTTGGTTGGGTTGTCAGGGGGGTAATCGCCGGTTGTTGCGTCGAGCGCCTTATAGACTTCGTGGGGCGTGCGCGGGGTGGCGCCATCGCTTTGCACGGCCACTTTGACATAGGCGTCGGCGGCGTAGGCGGTGACGCTGGACCACTCCGCGTGAGGGGTGTCGGGGACGTTGCTGGCGGTGAGGTTGATGGCGACTGGTGGGGTGATGCGCATTATGCAACCCTCTCGCCGGGCATGCCGTCGTTATTCCATTTGCGTAGCGTTGCCGCCGTCTTATTCACACCTTTTACTTGCGCGGCACCAAAGGCGCGGTTCTCGATGCGTAGTGCTTTAACCTCTTCGGTGTTTTCACGAACGGCGGCGATGAGTGCTGCGTAGTCAATCTGCACGGGGATGGCGCCGTTGGGGATTGGGATCACGGCCTCAGTGCCGTGGAGTTCGGCCATGTAGCCCGACGTGGGGCCAGTGGAAATGCCGCCGCCGCTGAATTTTTTGATGTCGCCGGAGCGGAGCCATGGGTTTTTGTCGCGGCCGGCGCTGGCGGCGATAGTGGTTCCTTTGCGGTCGGAGGCGGCTTGCTTGGCGGCGCTGTCGATGTCGTTCAGCTTGTCCAGGTACGGCGCGAGGGCTTCGGCGATGCCTTGGGGCAAATCTGTAATCGCGCCGTAAACGTCGATTAAATCCACATGCAGCATTACCAGGCGCTCATGCTCTACAGCAGCGACAACCGTGTGGAGTAGCCGCAGCTCGTCCAGCGCGTGGCGTTGGATGTCGGTTAGATCATCGGTCGCGAGGTCGTGCCCGAGGTTTTCGAGGGCGTTGGTGACCTCACCGAATACCGCGCGGTATTCGCTTCCGCTCTTTGAGTATGCGGCGGCGAGGCGAAGATATTCTTGCGCGCTTTTGCCGACCTGGGCGGCGGCGTCGGTGTCGCCGGCGTTGGCGGCGGTTAAGAGGGCCTCGTACTGGGCGCGTGATTCTGACAGTCTGCGAACGGGGCTGAGGCCGGAGATATTGCCGATACGCAGCTTATTGACGAGATCAAGGAGGCCTTCGCTTGCGCGTTTGCGGGCCTGTAATAGCTTGTCTTCGGCGTTGATTTGTTCGATAAGCGCGGCGCGGTACTGTCGTGCGAGTTCTAACCGCTGACTGACTTCGGCGGTGTCGTAAAGATTGATTTCCGAATACAACTCACTTCGCATTGTCGCGAGGTCGGCGCTGGTTTCCATTCCGATATCGGCGGCGAGTTGTTGGCGGAATTGCGTTAAGGATTTGAGGAGGTCAATGGACGCGGCGAGGAGTTCCTCAGCCATCTCTGCGGCGGCCTCGCTAGCGTCTTCGATGGATTGGATAAGGCCGGCGAGATCGGCGGCGGCTTCGTCGGCGGTGATGCCCATTTCGCCAAGAGTTGCGATTAAGGCGGTCATGTCGTCGGCGCTGGCGGATTCGAGCCAGGCTTCTACATCATTAAGCCAGGCCTGATCCGGAGTAAAATCAAGATTGTATTTATCAGCGAAGGCGGTGGCGGAGTCCGTGGGCGTGTTGGGGCTGATGGTGTTTAAGAGGGCGGCCTTGAACCCGGCGGCCGCCGCCGCCGTGGCGTCAAACTGTTCGCGTAGCGCGTTGATATCTGCGACCGCTTCGTCGGCGCTGATGCCAAGGTTATCAAGATAGCCAACAAGCAGGGCCATCTCTCCGGCGTCTGCGGATTCGAGATCATCGATAATCGTGGAGAGCCAAACGGCGTCGGGCACGGCATCGAGATCATACTTTTCCGCGAACTGCTCGGCGGTGATGGGTGCGGCGCGGCCTTTGGCGGCACCCAACAGTGACCCCTTAAAGCCCAGCAGCGCGTCGTGGACCTGCTTATACGCGGGGGCTAGCGCGAGTAGTGCTGCGGTCTGCTTCCTGCCGGCTTCCGTCGTGTTGTCAATTGCCGCAAGCTGTTCGCGGTATTGCTCGATAGAGTGTGGAATAGCAACGCCGGCGGCGTGGAATGTATCAACCAGGGCGCGGATATTGTCGCTCGTCGTTGCGGGATCTGACAGCGCGGCAAAGCCGGCTGCGGCGGATTCCGCGCCGCCGGCGGACCGCACGATTTCATCAATAGCGGTAACGGCTTCTTTACCGACCAGCCCCAGTGTCGCGCCGAATTTTTCAAAGCCTTTTGTGATGATTTCCGTTTCAATTTTAATACGGGCGTAGGCATCGCTAAACGCTTCACCGCGTTGCGCGAGTTCGTCGATGATGTTGTATGCGTCTTGCAGTGTTTGCAGGTCTTCGCCTTTGTACTGATAGACGCCGGCGTCGTTTTCGAGATCTCCCGCGAGCCCAACCACCCCGGCCGTGGCGTTGGAGTAGTCTTCCAACTCTTCCAGTGACGCCATGAGTTTTGCAACTTGGTTCTTTGTTGACTCGGTGAGTTTATCTGTCGCTTCAAGCCAGCCGGTGAAGATGAAATCAAGCGCGTAACGCATGGCCTCTTCTGAATCAGAAAACGTTTCGCCGGTACTACGCAGGTTGCCGTATGAGTCTTCTACGTTTTCTTGTCCTGTTATGACTGTCACGCCGTCACGCTGACCCATGACGACGCGCATGTGGCCACTCAGCTCGTCGCCGGTCAACGCGCTTAGCGTCTCAGCGTATGATGATGTGAATCCGATAAATTGATCTCTAGCATCCGCGACTTCCTTGGAGTACTTCTTGCCCGTGAAGCCCTCCATATCTGAGGTTTCCAAGGTTGAGAGATCCAGATTGCCCCACTGCGCCTTGTCGCTCGGCTTCTTTTTCATTAGCGCGCCAATGGCTAGAATGGCTATCGGTAGTAGTATGGGCAACGCGGAGGCCATGGTGAACGCGGTCGCGCTGGCACCACCACCGGCGCCAAGTGCCGCGCCGGTTAGGGCGGCACCTTGTGAGCCAAATACCGCCGTTTGACTTGCCAGCATAGCGGCTTGGCTGACGCCGGCGCCGGCGGCCATGGCGGAGCCGACAGCGCCGGAATAGGCGGCGAGCGACGCGCCGGACGCCATGTAGCCGGATGCCAATGTGCCAAGTGTTGAGGCGGTATTGTAGAGTCTGACGCCGTTCTGAAGCATACCCAACATACTGCCGCCCCCGCCCTCAGCCGATGCGCTGGGGGCGCCGGGCATTCCCAAGGCGCTCATTACCGTACCGGCGGCGCCCTGGGCGATGTACTGCACCGTAGGCCGGAGCACCAGAGTTTTGAAGAGGTCTTTTACGCTGCTGGCGAATGCCTCGGCGAAGCCCTCGCCGCGCTCAAACGCCCGCATTAGTCTGTCGGTTAGTGTTTGTTCGATGATCTCCGCTGATTTCGTCCACGCACGTGTTGACTCTTCGGCCGCGTCCTCAGCGGCCTTTTTAGCGGATTCCTGGGCGTCTGCCTGGGCCTGTTTGCCAATAGCTTCGCGCTTGAGATCGGCCAACTCTCGGAACTTATCGGCCTGAGCCAGAAGATTAAATATGTGTTCGCCGTCTTCGCCATTTTCTTCGGCGACGGCGGCGGCGCGCTCTTTTGAAGCGGCGGCGTCCTCAAGGCGGGCTATTTCTAAGAGCTGGATTTGCTCGCGGGTTTTGCCAATTGTCGCGTTGTGCGCTTTTTGTCGTGCTATCTCTCTGTCTAGCTCTTTGACGCCGGCGGCGCTGGTGCGGACCAGTGACTTTTGTCGGTCTTCCCACGCCTTGATCGCCGTCGCCTTTTCCTTCGCGGCATCTTTAGCGCGCTGAATCGCGGCGGCCTTGGCGTTAATTTGCGCGGTAAGCTGTCGGGCTTGCTGCACCAGATTCGCGTCGCCGGCGCCGACGAGGGCCTGTTCAGTCTGGTAGTTGCGGAGCTGCGTTTTATTCATGCCGAGGGTGGCATGTTGCTCCTTCAGTTGCGCGACATAACGCGCCAGATTCTTATTGGCTTCGCCCGTTGCTTTGGCGGTGTCGTCGAATCGCCGGTGGAGGAGATCGAGGAGGCGGGCCAGGTCCTCTTGACTTACGCGGCCGGCTTCCGCCGCTTCGGCGAGTTGAAATTCCATGTCCGCGAGGCGGGATAGCGACTGATACGCGGGGTCTATCTGCGCGCGCAGACGTTCAAATGCCCCCTGTTCCAGCTCTTCGCGGAGCGACTGTAGCGTCTCTTCAAACGCCCATATCGCCTGCTGAGCGGCTTCAACGTCGCCGGCAACGTCTTTGCCGAACAGCGCCATAATTCCGTTACTCGGCGCGTTCATCTCTTTCCGTAGCGCGGTAATGCGCGTAGTGACAGCCTCGATTTCCGCTTCTATTTGCGCGGTGGTGAATCCGCCCATCTCCGAGTTCAAGCGTTCGACATCTTCCCGCCAGTTATCCGTGGCGCTGGCGGCGTCGTTTGCCGAGAGCGCCCAGGCGGCAATAGCGGACACGCCGATAATAATGGCGCCAGCGGGGCCACCCAGGGCGCCGAGCACGGCGGCGGCGCCACGGCCGGCGAGCGTCATGCCCGTGAGCGCGGCGGCATGGGCACGGGTTGCGACGGTGCCGGCGGTTTGCGCGGCGGTGTAGCTGCCTCCCAACATCAAGGCACTGGCGCGGGTGCCGTTGAGGTTCGTCATGTGCGCGGCGTACTGCTGACGAATGGCGCTGGTTAGCGTTTCCGCGCGGCGCGTGGTCAACAGCTTAACGGCGGCGAACGCGCCCAGGGCGGCGCCGCCGACGGTTGCGGCGGTGCGGATGCCGTCGATGTTCTCGCGCGCGCTGATGAGCGCGCCCTCGGCGCCGCGCAGCATGTTCGCCAGCCCGTCTTTCAGTGGTTTTGCGAGTTCGCGGACGAGCTGCTTATACTCTGTAGCGATATCGGCATAGACACGGTTCAAGTTATCGCCGGTGCGCTCGGCCGCGCCCTGGTACGCATCCAGCGCTTCGATTAACGTCTCTTTGAAAAATGCACTGGTGACTTCGCCGTCTATGACCATGCGCCGGAATCCGCCGGCGCTGAGGCCCGCCGCTCTATCCAGTTCAGCGAGCAACCCCGGGAGCGGCTCGACAACTTGGTTGAGTTCTTCGGCGCGTACAATCGGCGAAGAGAGGGCCTGGGACAGGCCATACATAACTTGTTGAACCTGGACATTGGACGCGGCGAGTTCAATGGCCGCATCGGAGAGCCCTTCGAGTATTGCGCGGCTTTCTTCTTGTGTCGTTATCCCGCTTTTTTGCAGACTGAGGAGGCGCGCGTAGCTGTCCGTTAAAACGTCAATGTCTTGATGGAGGTCTTTTGCGGTGCGGTAAAGATAATCTTGCTCTTCGCGGTATGCCTGGGCGCTTGCCGTTAACCCACTAATGCGGGTGTCGAGATCTTGCCCGGCAGCGACGACGGCCTGCATTTCGTTGGCCGTGATGCCGATACCCAGCGTCGCCAGCATGCCGCGCAATGAGCCGAAACGCCCAGCGAGGCCGCGGACGCTGTTACCGGCGCGTTTTGACGCGTTGCCCGCCTTGTCGGCGTCTTTGCTGTAGTTGTCAAGATCCCGCCCGGCGCGGCGGGATTTCTTGCCGACTTTTTCAGCCTCTTTACCGTGAGCATCGAGCTTGCCGCCGGCGGCCGCTGATGACGCGCCGGCGACGTCAACGGTCTTTTTGAACTTTTCAACTTCCTTTTCTGACACGCGCAGCGTGCCGACGAGGCCGGAGCCGTCGGCGTTGAGTCTCAGTGTCAGTGCCAGGTCGTTCATTGTCGTTGTTGCGCAAAAACTTCTAAAGCGGCGCGTTCTAAAAGTTGCAAACGCGGGAACAATTTGGAGTAGTCGTCAACGGGGGCGATATCGGGGCGGCCCGTTAACGCCGGCATGATCTCGCTATAGATGAGCCCGGTTGCGCGGCCATCCATTCCCGCATAACGCCATTGCGTGCTGAGCGCCAGAAACAGCAGCACGGCGGGCCAGTTCTTGGGGAGGATCTCCATCTCTTCCACTGACTGATCGCCGCCGGCGGCGATGATGGCTTCGACCACTTCCGGCGGCTCGCCGGCGGCGGCTAGCTCTTCCGCCGTAGCGCGCCGCCGTCCGGTTATCCAGTGCCGGGCGGCGGCGGCCAACTCTTCCGCTTCAGCGGCGGCTATTCCGCCGAAGATTCCTCCCTTTGACGACATGAATGTACTCGGCGGAGATGGCGGCAATGCAGGATGTATCACCCAGAACACCTTCGAGCGCCTCATCATCAGATAGCGGGTTGCCCTGCTCGTCGCCGATGCCTTCCACTTTTTTTGTGATGCGGCGCACCAACGCGGCGTCGTCATTGGCTTCGAGCAGCTCGGTAAAGTCGGCATCGCTCAGAATTTCAAGATGGGCGGTAAAGTCGCCTTTGCTGTCATCCGGCAGAATAACGGTGATCTGGCGTTTTACAGTGGGAGTGGTTTTGAGTTTGAACATGGTTTTATGATTCCTGTTTAGCTGAATGATGCTTGCGGGGTGATTACTTGACGATGATTTTGATGTCGTCGTCG
>RRYU01004987.1_pt1 | contig 10129 bp, 14 predicted proteins | sample 2162651 | NCBI WGS metagenome assembly RRYU01 (sample SAMN10267283, study PRJNA491782) | microbial mat metagenome | isolation source: biomat in the production well | place: Japan: Minami-Kanto gas field, natural gas well KTG3 | collected 2017-06 | reverse complement strand
GGCAGTGATCGCCGATTTCTGAATGGGGCCATGCTGCCCGCCATGGGTGTGGCATTGTTACCGAAACTCGCCTGCCCGGCATGCTGGCCGGCGTACGCCGGACTCCTGAGTAGCCTGGGTATCGGTTTTATCGACTACACACCTTACCTGCTGCCACTCACGTCCGTATTTCTGGTCATAGCGCTTGGCGTACTGACCTATGGGGCAGAGCGCCGACACGGATACCGGCCGTTACTGGTCGACATACCGGCGGCTGCAATGCTTCTGATCGGCAAATTTCAGTATGACAGCGATGCCGCGATGTACATCGGTATCGGCCTTCTGGTGCTGGCGTCGCTTTGGAACACCTGGCCGAAGCCGCGTTCCGCCGGACCCCTTTGCCCGGCGTGCGACACAACCGACGCTGAAACCATGCGTCCATCCTGATCGGAGGATCAAGTCATGAACGAGAAACGAAGAATCGACGTATTCAGTGCGGGGTGTCCCGTTTGCCAGGACACTATCAATTTGGTCAACCACCTTGCCTGTGCGTCCTGTGAAGTCAGCGTGCTGGACATGAATGACGTGGGCGTTGCGAAACGCGCAACCCAGTTGGGAATCAGATCCGTTCCGGCGGTTGCCGTCGACGGTAAACTGGCGGAGTGCTGCTCGGGTCGTGGTGCCGATGAGAATACCCTGCGTGCGGCCGGGATCGGCCAGCCGCTTTCATCGACAATATGAGGGCTTTGGCGAACTGTCCATACAGCAACCGGGCGAGCCAATTCCCAACGCCACAGAGGGTGCTGGGTTTATTCAGTTCGCCACCTTCATCTTGTTAAGCACACCCGGGCTAGTCGTCACTGACTACCCGTATACGGCTATTGGGGCATCCCACCTGCCAGTGCATTTATTTCCCATCCAATCAGTCCCGCCGTTGCTGAATGTTCAGAGGTAATAGTTGTAATTGAAATGAATCTCAGTACCATCAGACCTCATGTACCGGCATTCTGAAAAACTGCTGGCCGTGCTTCTCGCGCTGATGCTGGGGCTCGCTCCACTGCAGGCCGCGCTGGCGGGTCACGTCTCTTCCCTGGATCGGGAAGTGGAAACTCATCAGATGTCCAGACATCCAGGATGGCGGATCGTCCATGGTGGCTCACCATGGCTCGGACCGGCATTGTGAACCGTTTAATGATAAGGAAGTTTGCAGCACACATGGCTGCCTATCCGGTCACTGCAGTTCCTGTGTTTCGGCATTATCGATGGGGCTCCCGCTCCCCATCCGCTATGTCGCCATCTCTTTCTTCTCCCAGTCTGGCCAAGGCGTTGTAGGCCAAGCCGCCTCTTCTCCCTTCCGCCCGCCTAGATCCTGACTCCTCTGCGACCGATCACCGGTATTTCAGTGATCGTTCGACCTTGAGCCGGACCCGGTCGAAACATGGCCGGAGAGTCCGACCGCTCAGGATGTGAAACGGAGCATCCCAGCTGACCCTTTCACCCTCGCTTGGTCGGACGGTTATTGCCTTCGGCGGCCCGGGTACGCCCTGCGGTCGATGCTGGACTCGACAAACACACGCCGAGTCCAACATCGCCCTCAAATGGCTTGACGGCGTGTCGGATGTCCTTGCAGATTCTCTCCGCAGGCACCACAAACACCCGTGGTGCCACTGCGAGAATCCGCCCGGACTCTACGCCTACCCGGGACTACCCGCCCTCGCTTCGCTCTCCATGGCGGGCAGCGACCGTCCGTCAGCGGCAGACTGCCTGCCGTCGATTTGCAGAGGAAGAATCATTCCATGAGTAGTGTTTACCACCCCTTATCGTTGCTCATTGGCAAGAAAACCCTGCGCCCTTGGATAGCTGACATCGTGAGAAGCGAGAAGATGATTGAACATTCATTTATAAAGACCTGCCTGCCGGCAGCCAGGTTTTGCAAGGTCACAGGTATCGTGACGTCATTGTTATTGTCCGGCAGTAATGTGGGATATGCCGCGGGCATGTACCACGAACCTGCCGGTCCCAGTCCCGTCACCAATTTGATCAAATCTCCCCAGGTGCCTTTTTCGTACGCACTCGGGATGACGACCTTCCGGGAGAAATGTTCTGCCTGTCACGGACAATGGGCTGAAGGCGTCGCCAAAACGGGACCGCCGTTGGTTCACCGGTTTTATGAACCCAGTCATCATAGTGATGATTCCTTTTATCGGGCGGCACTACATGGCGTCAAACAACATCACTGGAGCTTCGGGGATATGGCGCCAGTTGCGGATGTATCTCGCAAGCAGGTTGCCAATATCATCCGGTTCCTCCGTTGGTGGCAACGGGAAAACGGCATCAAGTAGGGAAGTCGTACAAAACGATGCTTATTTGCAAGCATGGAGCACTGACCTAAGAGACCTCGCCCCGGCGAGCAGTGCGCCGTCGCACAGCAATCTGGGTGGGCAACCGGCAGGTTGCCCACCATTTCACCGGGTGCAATGGTCGACACAAACGGCCGCGCCCACCCTGCTGACTTTCGCTGGAAAGGTAGAGTGGTGGTCTAATTTATTTTGAATTAAACCACCGGCTTTCCCAGGGCTACTTACTCATATTCCGCTCACGGGATATGAATCCGACATGAAACGATTCAAGCAGGATCTGGAGCAGAAATAATGTGTGACATCCTCTGCCTGCATCACATAAGGGGTGTCATAAATGTGCACGGTCATGCCGCAGACAGGGTCTACCGCTTCACCCTCTCCCGTGGATGCAGCCTCACCGTGGTCTGTGGTGCCCCCTCCCAATAAAGCGCGTACATCCTCGACCGTGTCCGACTTCAGGCACTGCTCAGCGAGTTGTTCACACCGTGCATCCTCCAGTGACGCGCACGTGTACAACACCTCGTTACTCATACCGGCGGCCACACTGACATCTGTTATACCCAAACCGGCGAGCAAGGGCAGCATGGACGGATTGGCGGCCATCTCACCGCAAACGGAAAGCGGCTTGCCGGCAGCGGCGGCTTGCCGGGAGAGAAATTGGAGGATCTGTAAGACGACCGGGTGCTCGGGCTGGTAATAGTCGGCCACATTCGCTGCGTTGCGCTCCACGGCAAAGAGATACTGCACCAGGTCGTTGGTCCCGACACTGGCGAAATCCGCTTCTTTCAGCAGACGTTCGAAGCTCCAGGCGGCACTCGGCGTTTCAACCAATACGCCTTGGAGGAAATCCCTTTGAAACGGTAAACCCTCGTCAAGGAGAGACTGCACTGCACATTCCACCAGCCCTTTCACGAAACGCAGTTGTTCGATGCTCTCGATCATGGGATACAACACCCGTAACCGATGCGCACCTTTGGCCGCTCTCAACACGGCACGGATCTGAGTGAAACCGAAAATCAGGGCTATCAGTTTCTACGGTATTGGCGGATGAGGCGCACAAGCAGTGGAATGAACACGGCGACACCGAGTATCAGAAGAAGCAGTCCTGCCTTCCCCGTGTCGGCCGACTCCAACTCGGCGCCGAAGTGGCCCAACAGAAAGCTCGCAGGCAGAATGCCCACGAAGGTGGCGAGTGCGAATCGCCAGAGGGACAGAGGCGTCAGCCCTGCGGCGTAACTCACGGCATCGAAGGAGACAAACGGCATCAGGCGCGTGGCAAATACGATGCCCATCAGCGCCCCCTGAGAACCTTCCAGATGCATGAACCGGACGTTCTCAATCCACCGTTTCATGACCGTAGCACCTGCGATGCGCGCTATACCGAAAGCGATCAGAGCACCCAGCTCAGCCCCGATCAGGACATACAGGGTCCCGAATGTATGGCCGTAGAGTGCACCAGCCGCCAAGGCGATGGGTGCGCTCGGTAATGGGCTGAAGACAATAGCCAAAGTCATCGACCCGATAACGACCAGCGGTCCCCAGGAACCAAGTGACGGGAGCGTTTCCCGCAGAGTTTCGGGATCGCGCAGATAAACCAGAATCCCGCTGGCAGAAACTGCCAGATACACCCCGACGAGCACAAAGACAAGAACCAACACGGTAGCCAATGACCACCGTGGCTGCGTGCCGTTTAGCATCCCTTTGATGATCCGATTACCGGATCCCCTCCTTGCGCTGGAGCTTCCGAATATAGGAAATCATATGACCCGCTTGTTCAGACGTGACTTTGGGCTGGGGTGCCATGTCACCGAAATGCCAGTGATGCTGCTTGACGCCATCGCGTACTGCGAAACGAAAGGCCAGGTCAGCATGGTGGCCAGGCCGGTATACAGGATCCACCAGTGGAGGTCCTTCGTCGGTACCTTGGGCACTTTTGCCATGGCACTGGGTGCAGCGCGCTTGAAATGCCTGGCGCCCAATTCCGGCGTCTGGCACAAAATCCGGAGGCGGCAGGTACAGTCGTTCCCGCATCGCATCGGGGTCGCCTTGTCCACATCCGATCAGGACGATCGAAAGCGCCACCACCACAGTCACCATGACGGTTTTCCGCACTGCGGGACCTGCCCACTCAATGTGCATGGCTACCGTGCGTCAGCGTTTCCGGTTCGTATCGGACAGGTTCTCCGTGGTCGTGTCCGTTGCCGTCTTCGCTCTCGCCCTCATGTGCCGCCAGTTGCACATAGTCTTCCAACGACATCACCGGTAGTCGTTTTATGAACGCAACCAGCTCCCAAAGTTGTTCATCGGAATGCGTGGGCGACCAGGCTGGCATGCCGGTCATGCGGACACCATGCTTGATCACCCAGAACAACTCCGCCGGGGTACGTGTATCAGCTACTTCTGAGAGATTGGGTGGAGGTGGATTCATGTCTTGCGCACCCAAAATCGGATCACGTCCCGGTGCCCCGTGGCAGCCGGCACACATTTCAGCGAAGGCTCGGGACCCGGCGGCCACCCGGGTCTCGCCCGAGAGATCCGGTACGGCGATATCCTCTGCACGACGTCGTACAGAACTCTCGCGGGTGGTCTGCAGCACCCAGCGGACCAATCCAGGCTCAGTGCTGGTTGCGGCAACATCAAGCAGCCCAGAATAAGCGAAGCCGACAGTGCCGACTGCGACGAGAACGATTGATGCGGTGATAACAAAAAATGCTCTCATGAATCACTCTCCTTCACGGCTGAAATGCACGCCCAGGAGACGGCACCCTATGTGCCGCCTCAGCAGCACGGGCTACCGCAGCAGGAGCCGTTCCAACATGAACTCGATCTTGGTCATGCGGGCCTCGATAAGGTCGAGGCGTCCGACCAGCTTGCGGTGCTTATCGTGCATACCCTTCATGCCACCGCCCTTGCCGCCCACCATGCCCATGCCGCCACCCTTGCCACCTGGCATCATGCCGCCGGCACCACCCATCATTCCCGGGCCTCCCATCATCATTCCACCGGGAGCGGCTGGGGTGGCGGATTCGCTATCCTTGGCCTTCGCCACCGGTTCTGTTTGTGCTGAGGTTGCTGCCCCTTCTTCGGGATGATGGGCTTCCTCAGCGAGAATCATGGGGCTGGCGAATAGCAAGCTGATCAGGGCGACAGGTACGAATTTTTTCTTGATCATCGGTTTTCTCCACAAGTTCGAGTAACTGCTGTCATTTGGTTTTGCCAGTTGTCTTTTGCTGTTTAAGGTTACGACCGCCCAAAGAGCTTCCCGCACCGGCCAGACGGGCGTATTCATTCTTTGTTGCGGAACAGGTAACGGACCAGAGCCATCACGGGAATGATGATCAGAAACAAAATCAGCAACCCGTAGACGCCATGGCCGAAACCAAGCGTGAAATGACTCAATTCACCCAAGAAGTTGCCGTCGTGTATCATTCCGCACTCCTGTCGATTCAGCCTCAGGACAAAGCGTCACGTACCCGCAAAAGGCGCTCGCGCACTTCCCCGGCGATCTCTGCGACTTCGGGGTTGTCCACCAGTTGCAGGACAGCCTGTGGGTCCATGAAATCGACGCTGATCCTTCCTTCATCCAACTCCCTCACCACCACGTTACAGGGCAAAAGCAAGCCGATCATTGGGTCTGCCGTAAGGGCTCGGTGGGCAAAGGCTGGATTGCAGGCTCCGAGAATCCGGTAGGGATAGCTGTCTACACCGAGCTTGGCTTTTAAAGTGGACTGGACGTCGATGTCACTAAGAACACCAAAGCCTTCCTCTTTCAGCGCTTGGGTCACCAGGCTGATGGCGTGATCGAAAGTCGATGTCAAAAAGGTCGAGAATCCATACATTTGAAATACAACTCCTCTGTCGTGGTGAAGATCTTGCCCTTCCGGCCGGATACCCAAAGTTGTTTACAACCGGCCTTTCAAATCTCGATACGGGTTCCGACGTGGACTACTCTTGTTGTCCAATCGGTCCAAGGCTTGCGTCTTGGCATCGAAGGCGGGGCCGAAGCCCCGATGCACATTTCGCGGGAGGCGCCTTCGATTGCCGACGTGACACGATGGATTACGAACCCACCGTGTGACCCAGGTCGGGACTACCCCGCATGAGTTCATCAAGGGACGTGATCTCCGGACCGCTGTCCGATATCATCGGCGCATAACCCTGGACAAAGCCATCGTAGCCATCCGGGTTTCCCCGCTGGATGTCATCGATCGATACGGCTACAACCGCATTACTGGGTACCGGGTCCGACATCGTGGCCGGATACTGGTAACCCCCCAAATCCGGATTCCCGAAGGGACCACTTCCGGCCAACACGGCACTGGAAGCCAGGGTGAGAGCGCAGGCTGCAATAAACTTTTTCATGGTTGTATCCTCTTGAGTTGGATTGACTCGTAGCGAGTAAATTGGAAGCTCCATTCGAGCTCACTGTGGTTATTGCAGACGGCGTGCCAACTTTCTGAAATCACTGCTACCTACTGTATTAACAGCATATTTTATGGTTACCGGCGTCTTGCCAAGCTACAGGCCATATGGTCCGCAGTTGCCAAACCGGGAAAATTTCAACGATTCGTTAAAACCGTTCGGTGCGGGGAGCACCGAACAAGAGGAGTCTTCACTAGGAGGGGGTAAACCAGTCTTTGAATCCTTGTCTCTCGACACTGATTCAGGGGAGGATATTCAGGACGAACAGAGCGTCAGAGACGGCATCAGGGATCTACAGCTCAAGGACGTGAAAAAGGTAAATGCAAAGTTACTCGAGTACCTGCCTGGGAATCACTCGCCAATTCCACAGTACCACCGTGTTCTTCCACCACTCGTTTGACCAGCCCGAGACCCAATCCTGAGCCTTTGGGTTTCGTCGTATAAAAAGGTTCGAAGGCACGTTCCAGCGTTTCGGGTGTCATGGGCTCGCCGTCGTTGCTGATCTCCAATGTCAGCACCTCTTTATCACGATTCAGGTAAACGCCGATTTCACCTTCGTCCATGCTGGCTTCCAGGGCATTCTTCAGGAGGTTGAGTAACACTTGGTGCATTTTGTCTTCGTCCAGCCGGATAGCGGTGCAATCCTTGCAGATCTCCCGCCGTATCCGAATGCCTTTGCCGGCGATCACGGGCTCTTGCTGCTTCAGCACATGGCTCAACAACCGATCCATGACGATCGGCTCCCTGGAGAGTTTCACCGGTCGTACATAGTCCAAGGTTTCCGACAGGAGTCCATCCAGCCGATCCACCTCTCCCAATACCAGTTCCACACGGCGATGCTCGCGTTCCTGAAGATTGTCCGAACCCTTTAGACCAGACAATGCGAGTTTGATGGAGGCGAGAGGATTGCGCATTTCATGGGTCAGCACGGAGGCGGTTTGACCGATGGTCGCCAGGCGAGCCTTACTCAACATCTCCTTGTGGGCTGCTTCAAGCTGTCGGGTCCTCTCCCTGACCTGGGATTCCAACCGCCGTTCGTAGACCCGGCCGATGGTGCGCATGGCGTAGTAGCCCAGCAACGTAATCAGAGCGTAGGTCAGCAGCATCACCGCATCCAAATGCCAGTGGAGATCTCCCAAAAAATCCGTCAAAGTCTTTTGATCCTTGGCGATGCCGAGGAACCAACGATCGGATTCATGGGCCGATACTGCTTGCAACCAAAGCAGCATGGGATGGCGGTCCTCTCCCAGTGCACGGGCCGGGCCGGTTTGCAGGGGACCGCCACTCCCGGAGTCATGCAGGCGCGCGGCATCCGCCAGCCAGCTATTTGCAATCGAAATGGGCGTGCTCAGGTCCTGTTCGCTGTCGGCGATAATTTCCTGAGTTTTACCGTCAATCACAAAGATTCTGAACCCGAATACCTTGTGGCTCTCTATGGCATGGTTCAATGCCTCCATCCGATCTGCAGGGTCCGCATCCAGGACTGGCCCGACATGCTCCAGCAAGGCATAGGCGATTTCCTGATTGCTCTCTATTCCCTGTGCCGTGAGGCGTTCCAGGAGATAGTTGACCACGTGTGCCGTACCGGAAAGACCGATACCCGCGACGATCAAACCCATCAGTACGAAGCTGAGCCAGGACACTGTAGAAGGCTTCCATTCCAGATTTTTGATCAGTGATGTCATGCCGATTGTCTCGTGGATTGTTTTTGACTCAGGAACATCTGTGGCTTTCTTCTTGTCATCTCACTGTGACATGCGGTTATTATCCAGGTTCGTGTAGGGCACGGTCTCAAAAATGGCAAACATCCTCATCATTGAAGACGATGAGGTCTTCGGCGAGCTTCTAACGATGCACCTCGAAGACCGCGAACACTCTCCCCACATTGCCCGGACACTGGAACAGGCAAGGGCGTTCCTTGCGGGCAATACCCCGGATACCATCTTGTTGGATCACCAGTTACCCGATGGTTTCGGCCTGGACCTGCTTGGTGAAATCACCGCTCAGGCGTCCGCTCCGCCGGTCATCATGATTACCGGTGTCAGTGACAATGCTCTTGTGATCGAAGCCATGCGCCGGAAGGCCTATGATTTTATTCGCAAGCCGATGGACGAAGTGGAACTGGACACCACCCTGGGCAACGCCTTGCGCAGCCACCGCCTGTCCCGGCAGGTTTCGGCTATTACCGATGCGGATGATTACAAGGTTGATGTCGGGCAAATCGTCGGGAACAGCCCAGCGATTATGGATATCTGCAAAACCATCGGCAGTGTGGCGGCCAGCAACGCACCGGTACTGATTACCGGAGAGAGTGGTACCGGCAAAGAGGTCGTGGCCCGCGCCATCCACCATCACTCCGGACGCACCGGACTCTTTCTTCCCATCAATTGCTCCGCCCTCGCGGAAAACCTGCTGGAAAGCGAGTTGTTCGGGCATGAGAAGGGCAGTTTTACCGGCGCGGTGGCCCGCAAAGAAGGAAAGTTTGAACTGTCAGATGACGGTACTCTTTTCCTCGACTTATGTTGAGAGTTCAGTAATGTGGAGTTGGGACCCCAATATGATTAAAAAACCAAGACATAGGGCAAATGTACTCCACATTACTGACGTTGCTACAACGATTCCAGCCAAGCAAGGATGCTGGCGTTGTTCCGCCAGGCATCAGGTATTTGCGGCTGCTCGTAAGGGGGTTCGGCTTTTGCGATGGCCTCCCGTTTCATCTCAAGATCGATGGTGGCATAACGGTTCGTCGTGTTGATATTGGCATGGCCGAGCCAATGGCTGACGCTCACCAGATCGACACCCGACTTGAGGAGATACAGAGCCGTGCTGTGCCTCATGCTGTGCGGGTGCAGACGCTTGTGGGCCAGCGATGGACAGGTAGCCTGAGCACGCTCGCACTGGCGCGCCAAGATGTAGCGCACCCCGTAACGGGTCAACGGCTTGCCGCGGTGATTGAGAAACAGCGCCGTGGTTGGGTGAAGAGGAAGATCGCGTTCGGCACACAGGTCGCGCAGGAGTTCGGCCGTCTGCGGCCAAAGGGGGCAGATGCGCACCTTTCGGCCCTTGCCTGACAATCGAACCTGGAAGGGCTTGGCCAGCTGGCAGTCACTGACCCTCAGATCGATGATTTCCTGTACCCGTGCGCCGGTATTGAACATCGTGGCCAATAAGGCGTAATCGCGCCGACCATCGGTCGTCGTGCGATCCACGCTTTCGAGTACGGCGCAGATCTCCTCGTACTCCAGGTAATCGACCGGCTGGGTATCGGCCCGCTTGAGGGGGATGCTCAGAATACGCTGGACCTGATCGAGCCGGTCGGGAAATTGCGCCGCCACATGATGGAAGAAGGCGTGGATGGCGGCCAGGCG
>RRYU01020497.1_pt1 | contig 10130 bp, 7 predicted proteins | sample 2162651 | NCBI WGS metagenome assembly RRYU01 (sample SAMN10267283, study PRJNA491782) | microbial mat metagenome | isolation source: biomat in the production well | place: Japan: Minami-Kanto gas field, natural gas well KTG3 | collected 2017-06 | reverse complement strand
AATCAATGACCTGAATGATATCCATCAAAAAATGTATCGTTCACTGAACCGTATTGGCGGTCATATAGATGCCATCTTTTTTTGTCCTCATGGCCCAAATGATAATTGCCAGTGTAGAAAACCAAAGCCTGGTATGCTTCATCAAATAGAACAAACTTTTTCAATTGACTTGAGTAGTGTTTTTGTTGTGGGAGACTCCTATCGTGATATTGTTTCAGCCAAAGCCGTAAATGCTATACCAATACTAGTCAGGACTGGCAAAGGAAAAAGAACACTTGATTCTCACCCTGAACTAATTAAAGAAATACCGGTTTTTAATGATCTCTCATCATGTGTCGACTTTTTACTAAAAGAGAGCACTTAGATAATGCTTTTACTCCGGTCAATACTGTATTTTAGCTATCTCACACTTAGCGTTATTTCTTTCACCATCGTTCTTATAACAGTTGGGTTTTTCATCGATTTCAGAAATAGATCTAAGATCACCAATCTATGGGGTAAATCCAATCTTTCGGCTTTAAAGATATTATGTAGATTAGATTATACGATTGAAGGACTTGAAAATATTCCTTCCGAAAACTGTATAGTCATGTGCAAGCATCAATCTGCCTGGGAAACTATAGCACTTAGAGGAATACTACCCCCTGAGCAAGCTTGGATATTGAAGAAAGAGCTTATGTCTGTCCCATTTTTTGGATGGGGTTTACGTATGGTTGAACCAATAGCCATAGATAGAAAATCAGGAAGACGGGCAGCAAAACAAATTATCGAACAAGGTATTTCCAGCCTTAAAGCTGGTAGATGGGTAGTCATATTCCCTGAGGGTACACGGGTCGACCCCGGAGTAAGAAAAAAATATGGTATAGGTGGTGGGTTACTTGCTGAGAAATCAGGTTACAGTATTTTACCAATCACACATAATGCCGGCGATTACTGGAGGAGAAGAAGTTTAATCAAACGTCCAGGTAAAATACAGTTACGTATTGGTCGACCCATTAATGTTGATAACATGACTGCTGCTCAGATTACGCGGAATGTTGAGAATTGGATAGAATCTAACATTCCTACATCTACTGTTAACGCATAAACCAATTACTCATATATCCAAATTTGAAACTTCGAGCGCATTATCCTCTATAAATTCACGTCTTGGCTCAACTTGTTCACCCATCAATGTAGTAAATATTTCATCAGCAGCAATTGCATCTTCGATTCTAACTTTCAGTAATCGACGTGACTCTGCGTCCATAGTAGTCTCCCATAGTTGCCCTGGATTCATCTCTCCCAAACCCTTGTATCGTTGAATATGCTGACCCCGCTTGGCTTCATTCATTAATGATTTCATTAATACTTCCATTGAAGGAATAGCCGTTTTCTTTTCTCCTTTCATTAAATATGAATCCTCAGAGAATATTTTGCTTATTTTATGCCCATAATTAGTCAATTTTTTGTAATCTGAACCGGAGAATAATGCTGAACTCAGTATAGTATAGTGACTCAAGCCATATACTTTCTTTTCAACGGTGATGGTTACTTCTTTATCATCTTCTCCTCCTCCTATCTGATAATCGGAACGATACGAATTACCAGGCTCGGCTCCATGATTAAGCTTTTCAGTAAGTTCATTGCACCAGTTTTCTAATTCCGTTAGATTGTCAGTTATATCTGTGGTGATTTCCGGTAGATACATTAGATATATAATTAAGTTGTAGTCGTACTTTTTTGATAGTTTTTTAATCAATTGTTCAGTGTTTTGATATTCATATACCAGTTCTTCAAGCATTTCATTATTAATTGCTGGTGAATCAGAGGACAAGAATACATTTACTCCATCCAGCGCCGTTGATAACAAATAATCGTTCAGGTCCTTGTCATCCTTTAGATAGACTTCCTGTTTACCTTTTTTAATTTTGTATAATGGCGGTTGTGCTATGTATATGTAGCCTCTTTCTATCAATTCCGGCATCTGGCGATAGAAAAATGTAAGTAACAATGTCCTTATATGTGCACCATCAACATCGGCATCCGTCATGATAATAATTCTGTGGTACCGAGTTTTATCGGGATTAAATTCTTCCCTACCTATTCCGCATCCGAGTGCCGTAATTAATGTACCAACTTCTGCTGAGGACAACATTTTGTCAAAGCGCGACTTTTCCACATTTAATATTTTGCCTTTAAGGGGAAGTATCGCTTGAAATTTCCTATCTCTTCCTTGCTTTGCAGAACCTCCCGCAGAATCACCCTCTACAAGGTATAATTCTGACAATGCTGGATCTTTTTCTTGGCAATCTGCGAGTTTTCCTGGTAATCCAGCAATATCTAATATTCCCTTTCTCCGCGTAACATCTCTTGCTTTGCGAGCTGCTTCCCTTGCGCGTGCTGCATCGATCATTTTCGATGCAATAAGCTTTCCTTCACTTGGATTCTCTTCAAGAAACTCATTAAGTTTTTCAATTAAAAGATTTTCCACTATTCCTTTGACTTCAGAAGAGACAAGCTTTTCTTTTGTTTGCGACGAAAATTTCGGATCAGGAACTTTAACTGACAACACAGCAGTTAGTCCTTCACGTGCGTCGTCACCAGTAGTAATAACTTTTTCTTTTTTCAATAACCCTTGTTTTTCAATATATTGGTTTAGCGTTCTGGTTAAACCAGACCTCAAACCAGCCATATGTGTTCCACCATCTTTTTGTGGAATATTATTAGTAAAACAAAATATATTTTCTTGGTATGATTCATTCCACTGAAACGCAACTTCAACCACAACATCCTGTCTTTCTGCTGTAAATTCAAATACCTTATTATGAATAGGTGATTTTTTACGGTTCAGGTGCTCAACAAATGCTTTTATTCCACCTTTATACTCGAATACAGTTGATTTATCTGACTCTTCATCAAACAACTGGATCCTAACCCCTGAATTTAAAAAAGATAATTCTCTCAGCCTTTTCGACAAAATATCATAGTGGAAGTCGACATCGCTGAATATTTCCTTGCTCGGATAAAACCTAATTACAGTACCTGTTTTATGTGTATCTGTAATTTCTTTCAATGGATATAAAGGCTCACCACAACTGTATTCTTGACTATACTCCTTACCATTTTTGAATATGCGAATCATCAATTTTTCAGATAATGCGTTTACAACCGATACGCCAACCCCATGCAAGCCACCTGAAACTTTATATGAATTATCGTCAAATTTTCCGCCCGCATGTAGGACTGTCATAATAACTTCTGCGGCCGAACGATTTTCTTCAGTGTGAATATCTGTTGGTATTCCTCTCCCGTTATCGCTAACTGTTACAGATTTATCACTATGTATAATTACCCTTATATCAGTACAATATCCAGCTAATGCCTCGTCAATCGAATTATCGACTACTTCGAACACCATATGATGCAGCCCAGTACCATCATCCGTATCACCAATATACATACCTGGACGTTTTCTTACAGCATCCAGACCACGTAGGACTTTTATGTTCGAAGAATCATATGACATTAATAATACCTCACGTTGTTAACCGATAATTATACCAGCTAAATATCGACCCATATAATTTGCTTTAATTAACCACTTCGTCAGTCTGATGGTTTTGCATGCTCTCACCGCCAACTTCTGCATACACAACCTCAGTATGCTTATTTGTACAGACGTCACGCAATCCGATGACTCCCTTGTCGCCCTGCGTATCATCGAGATCTCGGATAGATTGATCAGCCGAACAGGGCTGGCCGTGTGTGGGAACTGCTCAAAGAGATGGCTGATGAAGAGCAAACCTGCTCCACGCCGATGTCCAGGTTGAAGTTGGTGTTCTCTGTTGTCCCTTGGTTACGCGGCGGTGCGACGATATCTAAACCCTACCCCGGAATCTAGCCGGTCCCTCATAGTCAGACTAAGCAAAGTATCTGAGGGAAAATGGCGGAATTTTGAGCAGATTTTTTGATGGTCAACGAAAAACCCCCTCAAATATCTTGACGAACATCCGAGGGGGCTGTCTCTTGCGTTTTCGCGAAAAAACCACGAGAGACAGAATCAGTGTGTCACGCCTTTCTTACCGATTCCAGGTTCTACCAGTTCCTTTTGCGAATTGATCAGTCGATTGCCGCAGAGGTCCAGGCCGCAGGCTGTCAATGTGGTGATGTTCTGCACAGTGCCTGCTACCCCCGTAAGCCCCGTGGTTTTCGTTCAGCATTGGATGAGAACGACAAGTATCGGTTGAGCTTCTGCTGCGCCACCGAGGGTTGCCGGCGGCGCACCACGCCGCCGTCGGTGCATTTTCTCGGTCGCAAGGTGTATCTGGGTGTACTGGTCGTATTGATCAGTACCCTGGAAGGGGGGATGTCTACCACGCGTCGGCGTCAGTTGATCGAAACGCTCGATGTCCCTGCACAGACCCTGTGGCGTTGGCAGCAGTGGTGGCGGGAGGTGTTTACCGAGGGACCTTGGTGGCGGATGGAGCGGGCGCAGTTTATCCCGCCTATCGCTGCTAAGGGGCTACCGGGAGAGTTACTCGCTCGCCTGCGGGGAGCGGATCTGTGGGAGCGCCTGGTGCGAATGTTGTGGTTGATCGCGTCGGTGACGAGCGCTTCTTGGTCAGGCTCTTTGCGGGTGAGGGCAGACCCGCAGAACTTGTGATCGCCGTGTGCTGAAGGCGACCGTAGACTCCGGGGCCATGTTCACCACCGAAGGAGTCCGACGATGTGCCCGCCCTCAAATACCATTACCCGGACCGTTGGGCGCGTCTACGTTTTGCCATTATCGGCCCGCTGTTGGCCGCCCCGCGGCTCGCGGCGAGCTCCTGGTCTTCTTGAATGGGATGAGGCGGATCTGCGCGCACCACTCGAGCTGCTCGGGGCTGTTCTCGCCGATGAATCGCGCCAACGCATGCAGAGCTCCCAAGCGCTGGTTGCGGGTGGCGGGGCAACAGTGTCGGTCGTGCTCCAGATGGGTCAGGAATTGGCGGATCAGTTCCGGCGATAAGTCGACCATCGCCAAGCGGTCGACGGTTTTGCTGAGATGGGCTGCCGCGTAAGGCAGAAGCAGCACGAGCATGTCGCGATAGCTGGTGCGGGTGTTCATCGCAAGGTTGCGCTCCCCTACCAGGTACTCAATCAGAAACGTCGCACCCAGAGGCCAAGCAAGGTCAGGTCAGTCATCATGGTACTCCATAGTGTAGTGCTCAAAGCTCCGGCTCGCCTGTTGCAGCAGCTCGGGAGTCAGCGTCAGGTGGCGTTGTGTCGCAGCCAGATCCACGTGGCCAAGATAGGTTGCAAGCTTCGGTAACAGTGCCTGCACGTCGGCGACGCTGCGATACCACGTAATGAGGCGATGTACGGCGGCGGCGTGGCGCAGATCATTGAGCCGTGGTTGCCGACGCGGATCGCCCTCGCGTAGCACTCCCGCATGAGCGCGCAGACGTCGGAAGGCTCTACGGGCAGCCGACTGGCTCAACGGCGAGCCGTCACGCAAGCAGAAGAACGGTGCCTGCTCGGCTGAGGGGTAAGAGGCATTGCGTTTGACCAGGTACGCGGTCAGGACCCCGGTTATATCGGTGCCCAGAGGTACCAAGCGGCTCTTGAAAAACTTTGTCTCGCAAACGCGCAGGCAGGCTTCGCCCAGATTCCACGTCAACGCGCCTGAGCGCCAGGTCTTCTCCGATACGCAGCCCCGCGCCGTAGAGCACCAGCAGCAAGGTTTTGAACACGTACTCATCTATCGGAACCCGGCCCGCGCATGCGGCTGGCACAGCGTCGAACAGGCGTTTTATCTCTTCATGGGAGTAGATGTACGGGACGAAAGCGGGCACCGTCGGTTTGGGGATGGCGGGCGGCAACGGCACCCGCTCTGCCAGCCCGCGAGCCAGTGCATAGCGGTAGAGTCCGGAGAGTACGCGGTACTTCTTAATCCAGTACGCGGTGACCGGCCCGTTGTCATTGAGGAAGATCAGTACGGTTCTCGGCTCGAGGGTTGCGATGGGTTCGTCGCCCACTGTCTTGCAGAAGGCTCGAAGAATCGCCTCTTCGGCCCGAAGCTGGTAGCCCAGAACGCGCTTAATGGAGAGGTAGAGGGCGATGACGGCTGGGGGCCTTATAGCAGCCCTCCCAGGTCCAGTTCTGCCACCTGTCGCAGCCCCGCGAGGTCGACCTTGGTGTAGCTCAGCGTGGAGTTGGCAGCGCGGTGCCCGAGATGATCGCCGATCTGCTTCAGGGAAAAGCCTGACGCCAGGAGATGACCGGTACAGGCGTGGCGCAGACAATGGACCCCACGTGGAGAAACGTTCACCCACAGAGCGCTCAACCGTGCCCCCACGAGGGGGGTAATGCTCGCAGCTGACAGAGGACGAATGGGCGCGCTCAGGGTCAGAAACAGGGCCCGATGCGTACAGCGTGGCCGCATCACGCGCACGTAGGGCACGAGAGCTGCTGCGAACGCGGGCAGCAAGGGGTAACGCTGTTTGGGGCGCGGCGCCCGGATCCGCTCGCCGACCCAGTCTAGATAGTCCAACCTCAACCCTGCGACCTCGCCCCGGCGAAGCCCATAAACGGCCAGCAGGATCAAGATGTCGTGGGCCCTGATGTCGGCGGGACGATCGCCACCGGTACTGTCCAACAGACGCTGGACGACCTCCCAGCTCGGCCCTGCGAAAGTCCTTCTTGGGCATAGAGCCGAGGCGACTCGATGACGGCAGCGATACCCCGGGAAACACCAACCCTGGCCTTCCGCGTAGCTAAAGAAGTTGCGTAAACTGCTGGCCATGCTGGCGAATGACGAGCGCTTTTAACCCTGGTTGCCCTTGGCCTCGATGAAGGTATCCACATCGTCAACCGAGATCGTGCGCAACGCGTCCCGAGGCGGATGCAGGCTGTCGAAAAACCAGGCCAAACGATCGCAATGCGTCGCAACGGTGATTGGCGACAATCCCCGCTCGTCGCAAAGGTGGCGGGCGAAGGTGTCGATCTGTGCCGTAAAAGGACGTGCCACCTCATAAGACTAACCCACGTGGACTTAAACCACAGCTTTCTAACGCAATACCCTGGATCTGTCCCTCACATGATGGTCCAGGACGTGGAGCACCATCAGAGACAAGATTTATACGGTAGCAGTAGAAGATATTTAACTGTGTTGATGGAAAAGAGCAAAGGTTCTCTGTTCGAGTTGGTGAGGGTATGCATACTTCGACTCATGTTTCTTCATAGATGTGGTTGATGCCCAATAGTCGTAAGCAGGTCAAGGCAGTGCGTGGGAACCTGAAGAAAAACATGTTGGTCTTCGATCATTCCTACTTTATTATTCTCTACAGCAACAAGCTCACACAGTTGTGCAGGTCTGGCTGATGTGTTTGCGTAAATGGTTCTCAAGGGGGAGTTGATCAAGCCTGTGTTGGCGGGGCTTGGAAAGCCACATATGGGGCGACCGCCAAAACCATCCATTTCCTTGATCTGCATTACGTGGATCTTCAGCACGAAATGCGTCGCACACAAGAAAGTTCAATAATGTTTCACGTGAAACATCTTCGTTTAATGTTGAGCTCAACATTAATCGACTTATGTTGAGAGTTCAGTAATGTGGAGTTCCCACGCTAACCCATAGGAATCGTTCAGTATTATTTCTAATCGCTTCACATTAATACACATTGGAACCATGCCGATTTTGGCACTCCAAATCGGAGGTTCCGATGTTGAAAGAGCTCTTCCCCAGGGCGCATGTGCGCTTTTCGTCATTACCTCTCCTGGGATCGATTGCGGATAGCTTCACAGCCTGGTTGCAGCACCAAGGCTATCGACGTGGTTCCACTCGTCATTATGTCAGGACGCTCTCTCGAATTGACACGATGATCCGACAGCGGGGTAGATCCGCGTTGCCAGAGGTCACACGAGAGGATTTGCAGGCGTGTCGACCCGCAAACTCCCAGGACGATCGCAACCTGGCCGGAGCGGTTCACGCCCTGGAGCGGTACTTGGATGCACAGGATTTGCTCCCACCGCTTCGTCCCAGTACACCAAGTCGAAGTGATGCGTTGCTTGCCGACTATCAGCACTTTCTGGAGGATGTTCGAGGGCTTTCCCGGTCAGCCGTTACAGGCCATTTGCGCACGGTTTCGTGTTTTCTCGAGCAGCTGGAGTACGAGTCAGCACCTTCAGCGCTCGTCGAGCTGAAGGCATACGATGTCGAGACGTTCATTACACGTCTCGGCAAGCGGCATTGCCGCGCAACCCTCCAGCACGAAGCCGCCCATCTACGGGGATTTCTTCGCTTTGGCGCAGCCTGCGGTACGCTCCCTCCAGCGCTGGAGGCGCACATCGATACCCCTCGCTTGTACCGCCTGGAGCAGCTTCCCCGCGCCCTGCCGTGGGAGAGCGTTTGCGCGTTGCTTGCCTCCATCGATCGCACGACCCCGATGGGGATGCGCGACTACGCCATGCTGTTTCTGATCGCCACCTACGGACTTCGTGCCTGTGATATCCGGACCCTGCGTCTCAACGACATCCGTTGGCGCCCAGGGGAAATCCACATCACCCAGAGCAAGACAAGACAGCCTTTGGTGTTACCCCTCACCGATGCAGCGGGGGACGTATTGGTTCACTATCTGCGCAATGGGCGTCCTCAGGTTCCTTTTCGGCAACTCTTCTTACGGGTGCGGGCACCGATGGGGCCTTTGGGGCTCACTGGTGTCAACGATGCCTTTACCGGCTGCGTGAAACGCAGTGGCTTGGCATTCGGGGTTACGGGAATCCACTGTCTTCGCCATTCCTATGCCCTGCATCTACTCCGCCAAGGCACCTCCCTCAAAACGATCGGCGATCTGCTCGGCCATCGCACCGCGGAGAGTACCTGTGTCTACCTGCGCCTGGCCATCGAGGATCTGCGTGAAGTGGCCCTGGATGTCCCTGGCGGCTTGGCTCCAGCGCAGGAGCCGGAGGTGCGGCCATGAACACCCCCACAGCGCCGTCTGTCTCGCGACCGATGATCGCGCGCTATCTGGCATTCCAGCGGGCGTTGGGTAAAGGATTTCACACCGAACAGTGGATCCTGGAGTCCCTGGACCATTGGTTGATCGAGAGCGGTTTCGCAGACCTCGATCCGGAGCGTTTCACCGCCTGGTGCAAAAGCCTACAGCACCTCGCCTCGGGTGTGCGGCGCGACCGTATGCGCGTCGTACGAAACTTCTGTCTCTATCGGCGCCGCAGCGAGCCGACCTGCTTTGTCCCGGATCTTCTGTCGTTTCCCGCCAATCACCAACCGTTGCAGCCGTACATCTTTACCGAAGCGCAGATCGCGCGGTTGATTCAAGCCGCCGATGAGCTCAAACCGGTCCCTCTGTCACCGCTGCGCGCTGAGGTCTATCGTCTGGCCATCGTACTGCTCTACACCACCGGTCTGCGTCGTGGCGAGCTGCTGCGTCTGAGAATCGGTGACTATGATCCTCAGCAGCAAACGCTGCTCGTGCGCCCGTCCAAGTTCCACAAGTCGCGTTATCTCCCCCTCTCCAGGGATAGCGCCCAGGAGATCGCGGCCTACCTGCGCATCCGCCGCCATTACGCCCTGCCGTCCTCCCCGGAAACACCGATGATCTGGAACCGCGGCCGGAAGGGAAGAGCCTATTCGGGCGGTGGTCTCGGACAGGGGGGGCTTCGCAGACTGTTCCGCCAAGCCGAGATTCGTACACCGCAAGGCCGGTTGCCGCGTACACACGATATTCGCCACAGCTTCTCGGTCAATGCCCTGCTGCGGTGGTACCGCACAGGTGTCGATATCCAGTCCAAGCTGCCGCTGCTGGCCACCTATATGGGGCATGTCTCCATCGTCTCCACCGAGCGCTATCTGCACTTCATCGATGAGTTGGCTTCCCATGCCAGTGATCGATTCAACGCCCAATTCGGTTCCGTTGTCATTCCCCTGCCAAAAACGCCAGGGAGTCAGCCATGACCACCGAGTACCCCAACGCCTTGGCGCGAGCCCTGCAGGGTTTTTTTACCGACTACATCCCGCGCCTCCGGGGCCTCAGCCCCCATACCCTCCACAGCTATCGCGATACCCTCGTGCTGTTGCTGCGTTTTCTGGCCTCCAGCAAAGGGATCGCGCCCGCTCGGCTCGATCTCGAGGATCTCCATCCCGAGGA
>RRYU01022796.1_pt1 | contig 10133 bp, 3 predicted proteins | sample 2162651 | NCBI WGS metagenome assembly RRYU01 (sample SAMN10267283, study PRJNA491782) | microbial mat metagenome | isolation source: biomat in the production well | place: Japan: Minami-Kanto gas field, natural gas well KTG3 | collected 2017-06 | reverse complement strand
CGGATAATCTGCCGGCCAAGCTGACTGCCGATCGAACGCGCGGCGCTCTTGACCAACGCCTCGGCGGTGCTCTGCCGCCGGGAACCGCCCCGGCTGCTGGCACGACGAGCCGCCTGCCGCTCGGTCTTCTCCGCTTCCAGGCGCGCCTTTTCTGCTGCATCCAGCTTCTCCTGCTCGACCGCCTTCTGCTTCAATAACTCGTAGGCCGATTCACGATCGACCGACCGCTCGTAAGCGCTGCCGATCGGCGAGCGCTGCATCAGGTTGCTGCGCTCGGCGTCGGTCAAGGGGCCGATCTGTCCTTCCGGCGGTGAAATTAGAGTCTGCTCCACTGGTGTTGGGCTACCATCGGCATCAAGTACTGAAATCAAGGCTTCACCGATACCGAGCTGAGTGACGACCGTTTCCGTATCGATGGCGGGATTGACGCGGAAGGATTGAGCAACCGCCCTCACCGTCTTCCGATCCTTCGGCGTGAAGGCGCGCAGAGCGTGCTGTATCTTCATGCCGAGCTGACCGAGGATATCCTCCGGGATATCGAGCGGGCTCTGGCTGATAAAGAAGACACCGACCCCTTTTGAACGGATCAGCCGCACCACCTGCTCGATTTTGTCGAGCAGGCTTTTCGGCGCGTCACTGAAAATCAGGTGGGCCTCGTCAAAGAACAGCACCAGCTTCGGCCGGTCGGCGTCCCCCGCCTCCGGAAGCTGCTCAAACAGCTCGGCCAGCAGCCAGAGCAGGAAGGCAGCATAAACCCGCGGCGAACGATGGATCAGGGTGCTGGCGTCGAGCAGGCTGATGACGCCGCGGCCGGAAAAGTCGCAGTGCATCAGGTCTTTCAGTTGCAACGCCGGCTCACCAAAAAACTTCTCCGCGCCTTGCTCTTCCATGACCAGCAAGCGCCGCTGGATGGCGCCGATACTGCTGCTGGCAATGTTGCCGTACTCGTTGCGCAACTCCTTGGCGTTCTCCCCCATCCAGTTGAGCAATGAGCGCAGATCTTTCAGGTCGAGCAGCAGCATCCCTTCATCATCGGCGATATCAAAAGCGGCGTAGAGGATCCCGGCCTGGGCTTCGTTCAACTCCAGCAGGTTGGCCAGCAGCAGCGGCCCCATCTCGGAGATGGTGGTCCGCACCGGGTGCCCTTGGTCATTATCGATACTCCAGAACAGCGTTGGGCAGGGTTGCATCCGGAAATCGGGCAGGGGAATCTTAGCCAGCCGTTCATCTATTTTGGGGTGTGGCTTTCCCGCGGTCGCCAGACCGGAGAGATCACCTTTAACGTCGGCGGCGAAGACCGGTACTCCAAGGCGGGAAAAACCCTCGGCGAGCATCTGCAGGGTCACGGTTTTCCCGGTCCCGGTCGCACCGGCGATCAGCCCGTGCCGGTTGCTCATCCCGGCCAGTTGCTGGACAAGTTTGCCATCGCTGGCACCCAGATTGATCAGGGGAACAGACATAGTTACCTCCTCGGCCTATACTAATGTTTAATGAACTGTGTGCCTAGTATAGCGGAAATCCGAAATGATGCCGGCAACCGAACCAATCGACAGCAACAGAGTCGGGATAAATTGATTGCATTCTGTCTGCTTCATGACACACTTAGTAAAAGATACCTTACCCATCCACCAGGAGTGACTGATGTTCGATCTACCGCTGCCGCCCAACCCCCATTCAGTCGCCGTGCTGGCCCTTGCGGTGTTGGCCCTGTTCCTCTTTACCCGCAAAAACCTCACCCTGGAAACTGCCAGCTTCATCATTTTGATCTCACTGGCGATCGGCTTTGAGCTCTTTCCTTTTGTAATAGATGACAAAACTCTGCATGCCGTCGACTTTTTCCATGGCTTCGGTCACGAGGCGCTGGTCGCGGTCTGTGCACTGATGATCGCCGGCCAGGGGATTGTCCGCACCGGCGCGCTCGAGCCGATTGGGCGCGGCTTATCAAGGATCTGGAAGGTCAGCCCCAGCGCCTCGTTGTTGCTGACCTTGCTGGTTGGGGGCTTCATCAGCGCCTTTATCAACAACGTCCCGGTAGTGGTGTTGCTGCTGCCGATCCTGATCAGCGTCTCACTGCGTACCGGGATCAAGGTTTCCGGAGTACTGATGCCGATGGGCTTCGCCACCCTGCTCGGCGGCACCTGCACCACCATCGGCACCTCAACTAATCTGCTGGTCGTGTCGGTCGCAGCCGACATGGGGATGAAAAGGTTGCAGATGTTCGACTTTCTCACCCCGGCGCTGATCGCAGCCGGTATCGGCATCGTCTATCTCTGGTTGCTGGTGCCGCGCATCATTCCGGACCGAAAACTGGCCCTGGCCGACAGCTCACCGCGCGTTTTCACCGCACATCTGGCGCTGCACGAAGATAGCCCGTTTGTCGGCAAAAACCTGTCCGAGGTAATAAAAAAACTGGACGCTGGCATCAAAATCGACAGTATCCGCCGCGTCCCCGACAGCTACACCATGCCACTGCCGAGTGTTGTCCTGAATGCCGGTGATCAGCTGCTTATCCGCGACACCCCGGAGCGGCTGAAAGAATTTGAATCGGTCCTCGGAGGAACCCTTTATCCGGATGAAACACTCGGCGACCCGGTCGATGAGGACCACCCTCTCAAAGCAGATGATCAGCAGGTCACAGAGATTGCAATCATCCAGGGCTCCCATCTGCAAGGGCGAATTCTCAGCAGCCTGCGCTTCTTAGATCGTTACGGAATCACCGTGCTGGCCATCCACCGGGCAGGAAAACGGATGCAGAGGCGCACCGGCACCCTCGGCGACACCCGGCTACAGGCAGGAGATATCCTTCTGGTGCAGGGCGCTCGCGAGCAGATCGTCAAACTCAAGCAGGAGAAAGATTTTCTCGTGCTCGATGCCACCATGGACCTGCCTTATACCCGCAAAGCGCCGCTGGCGTTGTTGATTATGCTGACGATCATCATCGCCGCTGCAACCGGGCTGCTGCCGATCGCCATCAGCGCCTCCTGCGGCGCCCTGGTGATGATTATGAGCGGTTGCCTGACGTGGCAGGATGCAACCAAGGCGTTGAGCGTCCAGGTGATCCTGATCGTTGTCGCCAGCTTGGCACTCGGTTCGGCATTGTTGAACACCGGCGGGGCCAACTATCTGGCACAACTGTTCCTGAGTGTCTCCGGCGATGCCTCACCAAAGATAATGCTCAGCGGCCTGATGTTACTGATGGCAATCCTCACCAACGCTGTCTCCAACAACGCCACTGCGGTCATCGGCACCCCGATCGCCATTTCCATCGCCGCCCAGATGGGCCAACCGGCCGAGCCCTTCGTGCTGGCCGTGCTGTTCGGCGCCAACATGAGCTTCGCCACGCCGATGGCCTACAAAACCAACCTGCTGGTGATGAATGCCGGCGAGTATACCTTCAATGATTTCCTACGAATTGGTATCCCGTTGGTGCTGCTGCTGTGGGGGACGCTGTCGTTTGTACTGCCGGTCCTTTATGGAATTTAAAGAGGGTTTGAGCAGCCAGGGAATTTAGGTTTCACGAGAAGATCCTGATCTCAGAACAACAAAAGGTCCCTCTCCTCAGAACGAGAAAAGGGACCTTTTCATGGGCGCTATTTCAGCTTATAAGGCTGACCCCTACCAGCAGGTTCCATCTCCCTCCGTATATGTTGGGGTCATTTCGACGGCCACACTGCTGTAATTACTGACATCGCCGCCGCGATAGGCACGAACCCGATAACTGTATTCGGTACCAGGATCAATCGACCTGTAATCGACATACATCGACGTATTCGCAGCTAGATCGGCAATCTTCGTGAAACTGCCATGGATCAACTTGACCTCGACCTCATAGCCATCTTCATCTGTCGCTACGTCATTCCAGGTCAGAATGATCTTCCGTGAACCGTCAGCAAGTGCCGTCAAGCTTGCTCCCGGCGTTGCGGGCAAGGTTTGGTATTCCGCGATGTTGCTATAGTCGGAGGCCCATCCCTGAGTAGCAGTCTTATATGCCTGAACCTGATAGCGGTAGATTTTCGATGCCTGCAAACCGGTATGGCTGTAGGTGGTAACATTCGGTCCTACCGTAGCGAGCAGGGCAAAGTTACTGCACCCTCCACCTTCACAGTACTCTATATAGAAGCCGCTCTCGTCGATATTCGTATCCGACCAGTTGAGATTGACTTGAGTGTCTCCAACGCCAGTGGTCGTAAGCGATGTCGGGGTCTGCGGTGCGAAAGTTGTCGCTTCATCCGCATTGCTGTATCCGCTGTCCCAAGTGACACCATTCTTAGCCTTCACCCGGTAGTTGTAAGTTGTCGTGTGGGCAACACTGGTATCCGAATAGCTGGTCACGTTGGCGCCCAGCTCATCAATCTGGACGAAATCGAGACATCCACTGCCAAGACAACGTTCCACAACCATATTGGTTTCGCTGACAGTGTTATCATTCCAGCTCAGGTTGATCTGGGTGGTGTTTGCAGCAGTCGCAACCAGAGTATCCGGCCCTATCAGTGTCGTCGTTCCTGGAACCGGCGGTGCGCTGTTATCAGACACCCAGGGATGGTTCGCGGTCTTGTACGCCCGGACCTGGTAGTAATAGGTTGTTTCGTGCAGCAGAGGAGTGTCAGCATAGCTGGTCACGTCTGCGGCCAAAACAAAGGTGTCTTCCATACTAGCGCAAGCACTATCCAGGCAGCGATCCAGGTAGAAGCCGGTCTCGTCATTGTTGGGATCAGTCCAGGATACGTTCAGCTCGATTTCCGAAACCCTGGTCACCGTCATATTGATCGGAGTCTGCTTGCTATACGTGGTAGCTTCGGCTGAAGCAGTCCAACCCGTATCCCAAGTTGGCACAGTTGTTTTTACAGACTTGATCCGATAGTTGTAGGTCGTATTTTCTGCAACATCAATGTCTGAATAACTGGTTGAATCAGCCGGGAGTTGCTGAATCTCCAGATAATTAACACAACCAACACCTTCACAACGCTCCAGAATCATAGCTGTTTCAGTGGCCGTCCTATCAGTCCAGCTCACATCGATCCGGGTGGTGTTAATCGGCGTGGCAGTAAAGCCTCCCGGTGGAAGCAGATCTGTCGTCCCCGGTACCGGCGGCCCGGGATAAGGAGTCTCCCATGGATTCGTTGCCGTCTTGTACGCCCGGACCTGGTAGTAATAGGTCGTGTTCGGCGTCAAGGTCGCATCCGCAAAGCTGGTAACATCGGCAGCCAGCACGTGAGTTGCTTCCACACTAGCGCAAGCACTATCCAGGCAGCGATCCAGTTTGAAGCCGGTCTCGTCAGTACTGTTGTCAGTCCAGGAAACATCCAGTTGGACTTCCGAGACCCAGGTGACCGCCAAATCGGATGGCGGTTGCTTGGCAAAAGTAGTTGCTTCGTCTGCATTGCTGTATGGCGTCTCCCAGTTTAGTCCGTTCTTGGCCTTAACGCGATAATTGTAAGTAGTGTCTTCAACGGCGCTCGTATCTGAATAACTAGTTGTATTAGCACCCAGCTCATCTATTTGGGCAAAATCGCTGCACAAGCTGCCGGTACAACGTTCAACAACCATATTGGTTTCGCTGACCGTGTTGTCGGTCCAGGTCAGATCGACCTGAGTGGTGTTAATTGCCGTGGCGACAAGGTTGCTCGGTCCATCCGGGGTTGTGGTTTCACAGACCGGTGGCGAAGTGGAGTCAGTCACCCATTAGCTCGTCGCAGATTTATAAGCCCGAACCTGATAGCAATATTCCTGATTAGGTGACAAGCCGATATCAGGATAGTTGACTACGTCGGCTCCTAACGAATGGGTGAAGTCCACAGTCGTACAACTACTGTCCAAGCAGCGATCAAGCTGAAAACCGGTCTCGTCGTTGCTATTGTCGGTCCAAGAGACGTCCAATTGTGATTCCGAGACCAAAGTGACCGTCAGGTCGGTCGGCGCAGACATGGAAGGCGGTGTAACCTCCCCTGACGTTGCCGGTTCTGTCGTCCATGTAGGTGCTGTCGTCTTTTGCGCACGGACGAGATAATTGTAGGTCGTTCCTTCACTGACACTCTCATCGGAATAGGTGGTGACATCCGCACCCAACACAGTCAGCTGAGTGAAATCGCTGCATCCACTACCGGCACAACGTTCCACAACAAAACTGGTTTCGCTGACAGTGTTATCGGTCCAGACCAGATCGATCTGGGTGGTGTTGATCGGTGTGGCACTCATAGGAGCCGGTGCTTCCGGGGTCGTGTCAGCAGGAGCCTGAGCCGAGAAATCAGATTCCCATGATTGTGTTGCGTCCTTGTAAGCTCTCACCTGGTAATAGTAATTGGGCTCGTCAGGGAGCACCGAGGTGTCACTAGAGGAGGTTACATTTGGTCCTGTGGTATCGATAAGGACACAAGTGCTATTCAAGCAACGCTCGAGCTTAAACCCGGTTTCGTCTATATTGCTGTCACTCCAGGACAGATCGACCTGAATTTCCGAGACAACATTAGCGACCAGATTCGTTGGGGTTTGCTTGGCAAAGGTTGTCGCTTCAGCTTCGTTGCTAGAAGCAGTGTCCCAAACTCCTATTTTTCTGGCCCTGACACGATAATTGTAAGTTGTTGCTTCAGCGACGCCTGTATCAGAATACGTTGTGACATTCGCACCCAACTGAGCAATCTCGGCAAAATCGCCGCACAAGCTACCAGTACAACGCTCGACAACCATATTCGTTTCGCTGGCCGTATTGTCTGTCCAGCTCAGATCGATCTGAGTGGTGTTGATCGGCGTCGCCACAAGACCGCTCGGCGCTGGCGGTTGCGGAGTTGTAACCTCTCTCGTTACCCAACTGGTCCACCAACCACAGGTTGCAGTTTTATATGCCCGCAGCCGGTAAGTATAGGTGCCACCGGGAACCAGGTTCCCATCGATAAGCCCGGACACCCCACTGCTGACCGCGGTAAAATCTGGATCGTTAACACAAACGGTAAGGTCACCGACACATTTTTCCAGCACGTAAGCTGATTCATCACTGATAGTGTCCGACCAGGTCAATTGTACTTGGACCTCGGACAAAGCTGTCGCCGCAAAATCAGCCGGAGTGACAGGCAAAATCGGTTGGATATCAAACGCTTGGACCCAGCTTGAATCCGGATTTCCAGTCATCTGTGCAGCAATCTGGTAGCTGTAAGTCTGGCCGGCACAGACTGACGTGTCTGCATAACTGGTTGCATCCGCAGCAGGACTGTCCAAATTACCATAATTGTTGCAACCGAGGCCGGTACAGCGTTCAATAAGGAAATTGGTTTCGCCAACGGAATTGTCGGTCCAGGTGCAATCGACTTGGGTCGAGTTCGACGGTGTACAGACAAAATTACTCGGCGGAGGCAGTACCGGGGTTGTTATATATCTGACTGGCATGGTCCCGTCACTGACAGCCTGACAATTCCCGTTAGAATAGCTTTTTACCTGGTAACCATAAGTGGTCCCCGGACTCAATCCAGTATCCGAATATGACTTGTAATCGACAGGGCCGGCATTGTATCTGTCCAGAGCGTCCGTGCTGCTCAAGGCCCGATCATAGATCCTCACCTCATCAATCCTGCCCTGGTAGTAGTAGGAAGACGTCGTATAAGACCCTCTCCGGCCGATCGTCACGTTGTAATCACTGACGTCGGAGTAGATGGTCGGCGAACTCCAGGAATTTTGATTGCCGTTTTTGTATACGGCGACCCCGGTCGAAGGATGGAAGGTTACGACAAGGTGCTGCCAGGTATTGAGTGTCGCAGGAATCCCGGTATCGACATAACTACTGCCGTTCATGATGTGCCAGGTGCCGTAGCGATAATAGAGACTCCAGTCAGCGCCGCCGTTGTCGGTACTGATAGCATACTTATAGGATGAATTGTAGATCGTCGGATAGAGCCAGGCTTCGAAGGTAACCCCCGGCGAAGATCCCGACTGGTCGATATTCACCGGAGTGGTGAGGTAATCATAGGTTAAGATCTGGGCGGCACCGTTGTACTTGCCAGTCGTTGCAACAAGACCGTAGCCGGTTCCATGATTATCATTCCCGGAACTATCCTTGACCGCGCCGGTGCCGTTCAGGACCGTCTCATCCAGGGAATAGGCCAGCAGCAGATTGGGATCGGGGGTGATAGCTGCGACCTGTGTTCCAGGGATACAGCTATCGCCTTCGCAGCGCTCAACGTAGAAACCATCATAAGCGTCGCCAACCATGTCCCAATTTAAGTCGGCACTGACTTCTGAAGTGCCGGTTACGATGAGGTTTATAGGAACTTCCTGCGCTGGGACGTCAACGTCTAGAATCGCTGAATCTACTGGCCAGCCGGCAGCGGCTTTATTGGCCTGGACGAGATAACCGTAGCTGAGTCCCTCACACACAGTGTCATCAACGTAACTGGTGCTGTCCGCGGGCAGGTTCGCAAGCAGGGTTCCCGGTGTACAAGGCGTACCTTCACAGCGATAAACCCCGAAGCCTGTTTCGGTAGCCGTTTCATCCGTCCAATTAATAGTTACGCTGGTCGGTGACATATCAGTCGGATTCAGACCACTCGGAGGCAGAAGGGTGGTGGTCCCAGGAACTACCGGTGTAAATTCATAGTGATCTGCTGGATTATCAGTACACCCCATGGTCTTGTATGGGGTAACCTTATAACTATAAACAGTATTTTCAACAAGCCCAACATCCGGGTATGAAACAGCATTAGCGGCAGTTTCTGCAAGAAATTCAAAATCGGTGCAGCCAGATCCAATACACCGCTCAATCCTGAAACCGGTTTCGTCAGTACTGTTATCAGTCCATGCCAGATCGAGCTGTACCTCGGAAATCCGCGTGACACTAAATCCGCCTGGAGCAACCGGGTTCGGTACGACAGAGTCAGGAACGAAATCACTATAGCCGGTACTCCAACCATTGGTGCGATAAGCCCTGATCCGATAACCGTAAGTGCTGCCGGGGCAAGCGGTAGTATCGGTGTAAGAGGTCGAATTGGCTGGGATCTGATCATCAATTACTTCGTATGGACCCCAATGATCGACGAGCCAAGTACGCCGCTCAATGGAGAAATAAGTTTCGTTGCCAGTATTATCCAGCCAGATCATTTGTACCGCTGAAGTATTGAGAGCATTCGCACTCACAGGGGTCGGCGCAACAGGGTTTTCTGTGGTTGCGACATCATATACCCAGCGGGAGCTATCGCCACTGGCGTTGACCGAGCGAATCCGATACGTATAGGTCGAACCGGTGCCCAGCCCGGTATCCGAATAACTGGTGGTATTTGCAGGGAGCGACACAAGAAAGCCAAACTCGCTATCTTCATCACAGGCAGTACCGAAACCGAAACAGCGCTCAATCTCGAAGCCAGTTTCATTGCTAGATTTATCGGCCCAAGAAAGTGCGATCTGGTTGTACAACTGTGTCGCATCAAATGTAGCAGGTGACTGCATGGCATCGCCAGCGGCCAGGAAGACTATATAGTCGGTATCGTTGCCGGCAGTAGAGGTGAAGCCGGCGACAAAGGTTTCCCCACGTGAGTTGGTCACGATCGAGGACGGCACATCATTGCCATTCGCCACACCGTTATAGACCGAAGCGCCAAAGACAATACCTTCGCTGTCATACTTGACCGTCAGGATATCATCATTCGCACCAATGTCGGTGGTTCCGGTCAAAGTGACGTTACCCGAGCCATCGATCGACATGGCGTACAAAGCCTCATCCGAGCTTGGCCGCTCAAGAGTCTTCTGCCAGACAACTGTACCGGCCGCATCGTAACGGATCAGCTGATAATCATGGTTCCCGGTCCCGACGAAGGTGGTGCCACCGACCAGAAGGTTGCCGTCGATCGGATCGATCGCGATTCCGTCACCGGCATCATAACCGTTCCCAGTGCCGTTTACGCCCATCTGCCAGAGCAGGGTGCCATCGGCAGCGGCATACTTGATGGTGTAGATATCGCTGTTGCCGGACGCGTTGACCGAACTGCCAGTCACATAGACGTCACCGGCGGCATCAACCGCCAACGCGTTCACTACATCATCGCCCATGGCCGCGCCGTCAAATTGCTTCTGCCACACCAGGCTGCCGTCGGTACCGTTGTACTTGGCGACGAAGAAATCCTTGTTGATGCCGTTATGGCTGTAACCACCGACTA
>RRYU01021835.1_pt2 | contig 10135 bp, 9 predicted proteins | sample 2162651 | NCBI WGS metagenome assembly RRYU01 (sample SAMN10267283, study PRJNA491782) | microbial mat metagenome | isolation source: biomat in the production well | place: Japan: Minami-Kanto gas field, natural gas well KTG3 | collected 2017-06 | reverse complement strand
CTGGTGATCTGGACGATGAAGTGAATCGACGAGGCGATGAGCTGGCGCAGGGCCTTGCTCGGCAGACTGATGCCGCCCAGTCCCACCAGGTTTTCGAGCCGCCCCAGCGCATCACGGGGGGTATTGGCGTGAACGGTGGTGAGCGAGCCCTCGTGGCCGGTGTTCATGGCTTGCAGCATATCGATCACCTCGGCGCTGCGGACCTCGCCCAGCACGATACGGTCGGGCCGCATGCGAAGCGAGTTTTTCACCAGGGCGCGCATGGTGACTTCGCCCTTCCCTTCGATGTTAGGCGGACGAGTTTCCAGGGAAATGACATGATCCTGCTGCAACTGGAGTTCGGCGATGTCCTCGATGGTCACGATACGTTCGTCGGAGGGAATGTAGCCCGACAGAATGTTGAGCAGCGTGGTTTTACCCGTACCGGTACCGCCGGAAATGAGAATGTTGCTCTTGACCTTGACCAGGGCCGACAACAGCTCGGCCATGGCGGGTGTGAGGGAATTTTTTTCCACGAGGTCCTGCATTTGCAGGGGCACGACCGCGAAGCGGCGGATGGTGAGCACGGGGCCGTCGAGCGCCAGGGGCGGAATGATGGCGTTGACGCGCGACCCGTCGGGCAGGCGCGCGTCGGCCATGGGACTTGATTCATCGATGCGCCGTCCCACCCGGGAGACGATCTTGTCGATGATTTTCATCAGATGCGCGTCGTCTCCGAAGCAAATGTCGGTGAGATGAATGCGCCCGCTTTTTTCGACATAGACGTTCTGGCTGCCGTTGACCATGATTTCGGAAATGGCCGGATCGGCCAGCAACGGCTCCAGAGGACCGAGGCCCATGATTTCGTTTTTCAGGTCGGCTATGACCCTGGTGCGCTCCTGATGATTGAGGGGAATGGCGTCTTCCTCGATGATCGACGCAAGCAGGACGCCGAGTTCGTTGCGAAGCTGCTCGGGACTCAGGCTTTCTATGGAATCGAGATCGATGCGCGTGAGCAGCTTCTGGTGCAGCTTTATTTTGGTCGCGTAATAGTCGACTCCGGAGGATGCCTTGGGCTTCGCCGCCGGCGACGGTGACGGCGAAGCCGGGGCCTCGACGTTTTGAGATTGCCCCGGCACCGGCGAAGAGGACGCTTCGGGGCGTTTGGCGGAGCTCTTCCAGCGAGCTATTTGATCTTTAAGCGTTGCCATAGCGAGCGTCGGTTAGAATTACTGTTGCCAGTGAGGTCCGCGGCCCAGTCGGCGATGGCTCTGGAAAGTTTCGATCTGGGAGCCGCCTGCAGGAAGGGCTGACCGATCAGGAGTGATTCCTGCACAACGTCGGCATCGGTAGGAAAGCGCTTGTTAATCGGCCTGCCGATGACTTTTTCGATCTTGGCATTTGAAATGGGAACACTTGTATCGGCACGATTGAGGATGATTTCGATGCGCGACAAGGGTTTTTCGAATTCCCTGCACAGTTTGAGCAGTTGTCCCGCACGGCGCAGCGACGGTAGCGACGGAGTGCATACGATGCAGAGTTCATCGAGGTGTTCGAGAACCCAGATGCCGATCTGGTCAAGAGAAGAACCGAAATCGACCAGTACGTAGTCGTAATAATTCGCGGCAATGTGGATGAGTTCGCTCACATGCTCGGGTTCGATATCGACGATTTTCTCGAACGTCGTAGGCGATGGGATGAGATCGAGCGCGGAACCGAGATGCTGGACCATGCTGTCGAGCAGCGACTTGTCGAGCCGGCCGCTCTGACTCGAAATGTCGGCCAGGTCGTGCGAATGGGTATCCCCGGTAAGGAACATGTCGAGGTCGCCGAAAGGCAATGAGACGTCGACCGCCAAGGCGCGGGTGTCGGGCTCCCGGGAGAGCGCAAAGGCCAGGTTCGCCGCCATGCAAGAGCTGCCGTCCCCGCCCTTGGAAGAGATAAAGCCAAAAACCCTGCCCTTGCGGACGCTGACTCCTGTCGTACGAAGGCGTGTGCGCTCGATAACCTGCTGCAGGGCTTCGGAGGAGCTGTCCGCAATGACTTCACGCACACCGGCGCGCATGAGAGATAGCAGAAATTCGGGCTGTGTTTGCATGTGCAGGGCCACGATGCCTGCTTGCGGCAGGGCGAGGCAGAGTTTCTCGACTTCCCGGATGTAGCGTGGATCGGTGGGCTCGAAACCCGCGAGAAAAACGAGGTCGGGCTTCCTGGCTGAAAGTAGGCGCACCATGGGTCCCAGGTCTCCAACAAGCCTGACCAGATGGTGTTGACCCAGTTCAAGCTGCGTATCGGGAACCTCCCAGGGCCGGGGTGAGTAGGTGACAATGTTCATGTATGTTATCTAACCAGTACGGGAGGACTGTAGGCGCCGGTTGGCGTCCCGGTGCCCGGATGGGTGAGAGGAAAGCGCTCGGTGTCGCTTAAATGACCAATGACATGGCTTTTGCCATTAATTTTTACGACGTCGTCAATGACAAACGCGGCGATAGCAACGATAGTCTGATAGGAATTGGGCACGACGTTGTCGACAACAAGCACGGGAACGACTGAATTGACGCAGTTTTCTTCGACATAGTGGAAAAGAGCGTCCTTTACGCCTGTCTGGATCCAGGTGGAGTCACCTATGCTCAGCGGGATGGGGTTGCCGTTGTCGATGAGATCCCTCACGGTAGGGACGCTGTTGTCTTGATCCCAGAAGGTGGTCCAGGTGCCCGATACGCAGTCGTCGTGGTATATGCTTTCAATGGCGACATCCATGACCAGCGGGTCGCCGTTCTCATCCTTGAGTGCCCTGTTGGTATCAAAGTCCCAGAAATCGCTGATCATGCAGCGGCCGATGGCCCAGGGAAAAAAACCCGAACCGCCCCCGGCAGCCGGCAGCACTGCGGTGGCGCTGGCCTGAACATCGCTTTCGTCGATACCCAGAAAAGGAGCGAAAAAAAACTGCACTGGGCCGTTGTTGCTGGTGCTGGTGACGGCAACCGTCGCGCGAACGGCCGGGAGATCTCCCGCAACGATTGCAGTGAGGGTGTCACGAAAACCGATCGAAGGGTCAGGAAGGTTCCAGTAACCCGTCTCTACGACAACATCCCGAATCCTCGCGGCATTGGCGCTGTTGCGGCGGGCAAAATCCTCTGCAGCGACCGTGGCCGCCGACCAGTTGTATGGGTCGCCCCCGGGAACGCTGAGCGAAAGGGCTCCGCCCAGTGCCGCCGCGTCGACCGCGTTCTGAAGCTCCGCCTTGATCATGCCGAGACGGCCCAGGTCAACCGCCAGGGCGACAAAGCCCAGCAACACAGGAAGCAACAGGGCAAACCATATAACGACAGCGCCACGCTGACGGCGCGGCAACTGGCCGATCTGTGGCGAACGCGTCATGGTTATTCGATCCTCATGCTGGTTTCGGCCGAGATGGATAAATCTGAAAAGATGAATACTCCCGTGTAATTGCCGCTTGCCGTAACGGTGAGGGTGTCACCAGAAATGACAGGTGTGACGGCAGGGGTCATGCCCGGCCCGAAAGAGACGAGCTTGTCCTGACAAATTCGCAAGGCGACGGTGGCCGCCCTGTTACGAATATCGGCGTCGGTCTGGTCCGCGACGAACACGACGCCCGCGCGGGCGCCCTCCCGGGAGGCCATGGTGAGCACGGTTTTGTTGTAGAATGCCGTGGAAAACGTAATCATGCCGAAAAGGAGCGCAAGAAACAGCGGCAGGATGAGCGCGAACTCGATCAGCACACCGCCTCTCTGGGATTCCGCATGCTCCGCTGTCGAGCCCTGAAGCATGACCGTATCCAAACTCCTTATGATCATTGCCCCTCCGGTGAGCCATGGATTTTTCCTTCGATGAAAAGTTCGCTGTCGGTAGGCGGCACAAACCTGTCGGTAGGCAGGCTCGGCTCCGCGACGCTGGCTTTGACAAGGGTGGGGCGAACGACAACCATGAGTTCGGTTTTCTCGGAACTTTTCTCGGTGCGACGGAAGAGCGCTCCCAGCAGGGGAATTTTGCTCAGCAGGGGAAGACCCTGTATGGTTTCTTCGAGATTATCCCGCAGGAGACCGCCGATGACGAGGTTTTCACCCTCGTTCATCTGAACCGTGGTGGAGGCGTAGCTGAGCTTGAAGGAAGGCAAACCGGTCGCGGTTCCCGCGGTGAGGGCTTCCTTGAGCGGCTCGGAAACTTCGGGAGCGACCTTCAGCGAAATACGCCCTGAATCCAGCACAGTGGGTATAAACCGCAACCCCACGCCATATTTGCGTTCCTTGTAGTCAACGGCTCCGTTGGAGGTGACGGTGGGCGTATACACCTTGCCGCCGACCAGAAAGTATCCTTCCTGGCCGCTCATGGCGACAATGGTGGGTTTGGCCAGGATCTTTATCAGACCCTGTTTGCACTCGGCCTCTATATAGCTGCTGTTTCCGTTTTCGAAGAAAAGTTTGAGCGTGGCGTCGCCGACAAAACCGGTCATAAGGCTGCTGCCTGAAAGATTGCCCGCGCCCTGATACCAGTCCAGGCCCAACTTCTGCGCGCAGGTCTGAGAAATTTCAGCAATGCGCACCTCGAGGCGAACCTGCTGTGGATCGCGAACGGTGAGGAGATTGACCACGCCACGAATGCTCTCAGGCTCCTCGCTTTCAGCTTCGGAGGTGTTCTTGACCATACCGGTGACGCTGGAGGGCGCCTCGGAGGCTGGGGCGCTGTTGACCAGGGTATATTCGGGGTTTTGAACCGGAACCCGTCCGCCCAGATACCCTTTCACCAGGCGGCAGGCGGTTTCCGCGGCCAGAGCGTTGGACACAGAACCTGACAGCACCAACGCGGGCCCCCATGCATAGATCTGAATGTCGGTCTCGTTCGGCAGAACGGCCCGCAGCATGTCTTTTATGGGATTGGTGTTTCGGCTGACCTGCAACGGCGTAGACTTGAAGCTCCCTTCTCCATCCCAGAGAACAAGATTGGTTGCGCCGGGCTTTTTCCCAAGCAGATAGAGTTCGGACGAACTGAACAAAATATAGTCGGCAACCTCGGGATCACCCACGGCGACACGGGTAACGGGACGATCGAGCCGATAGACCCTGGATTCGCCGACCGGGACAAGGTAGGTCGAGGGAGAAGCCATTACTGCTTCGGGCAAGGCGGCGCCTGCAAGCGCCGCAAAAAGGCTCATCACGCAGACAAGTCGCGTCAGGAATGATAAACGCATTGGATAGGGTAACTTCATGAGCATGTTTGCTATTGAGCGGCACCGCGCTTGCGGCTGGCGCCACGGATTTCTTCAGGTCCGCGTGCGCCTACTGCAGACGACGAGGTAGTTGCTGGAGCCTGCTGTGGATAGAGGATATCGGGCATGCGCACACCGGAGGAGCTTACTTCGCCGGTGTCGAGTTCGTTGCGCAAGACAAGGGATAGCCTTCCGATAGTACGGGCCAGGTCGAGCTTTTCGGATTCGCGCGGCGAAAGCTCGAGGGTCACGGCATTGACCACCTTGGGTTTATTGGGATCTCCCGTAGTCACCTGGTCGACAGCCAGCACCTTGACGCGCGAAAGCACCGTTCGCGAAAACGTACGTTTTTCGGCGTCCTTGCCGTTAACCAGCACATCCACGTAGCTGCCCGGCAGGGCGAATCCTGCAACAGCAATCACCTCGTTCACCTTGACTGTTATGGCGCGCTTGCCCGCCGGAATGATCGACGACAGGCCCCCCTTCGAGCCTTTCGGGGCCAATTTGCCGGGCAAGACAGGTTCACCCGGGATCATGGAAACACGGGCTATGCGTCCCACAACGTCGGAAGCGCGAGAGACCGCGTTGTCCGGAACGGCTGAACCGGGCCAGGCGATGGCCTTGACCTGATCGGCGGCAATAGCTTTCCCGGCTTTGATGGGCTGTTGAACGATAACGACCCTGGCACCCGAGGATTGGCCGACGTCCATCCAGCGAGCGGCGACGAAAGCCGCTATCGCCCCCAGGATGAGCGCAATGGCGACGAAAACAGGTAATTTCACTGCTTGAGCTGTAATAAGGTTCGGGAATTCTATCAATACCGCCGAAATCCTGGCGGATGCCGCCAGGCCGTGCTGCCATCCCCCGGGAACGGGTGCAATGGCAGCGAAAACGGCGGCATCACGTCATGGACTGCGGGTTTTTACCCGACAGCATCGGTTCGGGAACGTTACGATCCCGACGCCGTGCTAAGAGCGTTCACGATACTCTGAAAAATAGCCTGAACCTCTGTTCCGGCCTGGGTAAGCAGCAGAATCGCGACAACGGAAATCAGGGCGGCGATCAAGGCGTACTCGATCATGGTGACGCCCTTCTGCGATTTGATGGAGGTGACGGAAAAAACCCTGCTCAAGGCAGCGATCAAGGCATACTCGATAAAACTTACGCCTTTCTGTGATTTGATCGAGTTGAACTTGTGTAGCATAGGATCCTCCCAATGGGAATGGTTTTTGTGATTATATGTACGGCCACATAAACCCCCACCACGCGAGCTTGACCTTATCATATTCCCGCTTATTGGGAGCGGAACCTATATCATACCAGGGGGGAATCAGGCAGTTACAATTACAAATATAAATAAAGATATACGTGAAATCAATAACCGCATATTCCTCATTATTATAGAAATAAACAGACTTATCATATAAAAGACATCTATCTTTAATAGATAAAAGGCCTAAAAAACAAATGACGTATTATCGACGAATCAATAACCTTCATAAGCAACGCCGAACCCCTATAAGTATAAAAAACGCAATAAGAAAAAAATGAAGTATTATTAATGAAATAAACAATTCTTCACGCAACGCCAACATAATACCAAAAACAACCAGCGCCTTGAAAAGAGATACCCCAAGAATATCCGTCTCGACAAGGAAAAGAGTAACCGTCCTTTACCCAACAGAAAAGGGTCTTTATAAAATATTCACGACAAGTACTATTCTGCCGGGCACGGATAGCTCTATCCAAAACACGGCCCGACAGAAAGCAACTGCCAATCCGTTTCAAAAAAAATCTTCCCACCGATAAAAGACGCGTCCTTAGCGGATCAAGCTGATTACAGAAAAAAACACACCTTTCGCACAGGCAATGAGATGCCTTGCGAACAAAAAAAACAAAGCAAACCTTGAACGATGCAAACAAAACCCAATACGGCAAGAAAGAAAAATATCTTGCCCGGGCCAGTCAGCAATAACTGCTTATGCAATAATAATCAGGAAAATTGCAAACAAAAGATTGGCATGCCTCGATATCCAGCCGCCGTCACCATGGTCATCCCACTAATGCATGCAAACAAAAACGGCAAACACCAAAAAAGACAGGCAAAACGAAGACCTTTTACACCTTCGTCTCCCTTGAAAGAACTCTTTGAGTTATCTTCCCCGCATAAAACCAGATAACAAGAACAAACAAAACAGACACCAATCCATCAGACGCATAATGCCACCCTAAATGAATGGAACCGAACCAAATAACAGCGGTATAGAAGTAAAGCATTTTTTCAGCCAACGGATATGTATTTCTCATACTCAGAGCAAACAGAAAGGTGGTGGCAATATGAAGGCTGGGCATTGCCGATATGCCTCCGCCATATTCGAGAACAGCATTAACATGACCAATCCATAACGTTTCCTGAATTCGAATGGCATTAAGAACGGTGCCGTCAGTTGTAACTGAACACAGATACTCCATAAGTTCGCCATAGGGACTTGCTTGCCCGGTAACCAGCGTATAGTAACAAGGCCCTGCGGAGGACAGCAGCATCGCGAGCGCGTTCCCAAGAATTGCCCAGACGACGATGTAACCAAGAAAAAATCGCAGCCTGATTTCCAGGGAATGTCGTCCGAGAGCATGAAAGAGAATAATGAAAGAAAGCAAGGATATCCATAGCGGATGGTAAAGAAAATCTATCGCACGCGTTATATTCGGATCGCTGATCAGGCACTGAAATATCCTCCAGGGATCATCCCCAAGAAAGAGCATCCTGTCCAACCTGTATAACTGAACATCGAGCCAGAATGAATTGAGACTTGGTATTTCAGCCTTGAATGAACTGTAAATCGATTTATCCAGAGGAATTATCGCCAACACAGGATATGAAAAAAGCACCCTCTCATCAGAAAACAGATGCCAACGATAGCCATACACCAAGTAATTCAACAATTTCCTTGGGCGAACAAAAACCATCACAAAAACCGGATAAAGAAAAAGAAAGAAAAATAGCGCGGCAGTGTAAACCAAGGACACTTTATACAGGTACTTATCAAATCTGACATTGTGTGCATCAAGATTTATCCCGACAACCACAAAAACAAAGGCGACATGTAAAAGTGCAACGAAAAACAATAAAATTGTTGCGGAAAAATATTGCTTACTGGAATAGCATTGATTAGGTCTTATAAAAGAAATATCTCTGGTTAACCGTAACGACCCTTTCATTTTTTACTTCTGATGAAGCACCGAAACCTCGTCAGGGACTCACGAAGTCTGCCCCCGGTGCACAATGCCTGAAAAACGATTTTTTGGTCAAGAACATGGCCGGTTTTCGTTTTGCTACCGCAGCACCCTGAAATGCATGAACAAAAACTCGTGCTCCTCATCCGCGGCCCTGACGATCACCGTTAATGCACTTGGATGATATACGTCGGGTATTTTCCCGATAGTCACATGCCCGCCATGCCAAGCCCGAGGAAGAACCGTGGTTTTCTTCAGCATCGTGGCTTGTAACGCGGCGGCAATAGTCGCCCCTTCCCGCAGACGTTCAGCCTCGGCAATCAATTCGTTACAGCTGAAAACCTTGTGCGGTTTTCCATCCACCAGCACCCGCACATCGTCCGAGGAGAAATCGAAAGGCTCTTCAGCGCCATTCAGGACAGTGACAACGATTGTCGGGCGACCTTGGGATGAATACGTTTCAGCACCCGGCCGAACTGCCACAAGGGCTTTTTTTGTAGAAATAATTGCCTCCACTCCGTCCTGAAGCACCTTATGCTGATTATCGAGCGTCTGCGGGTCGAGCTTGAGAGTCGATGTTGCCGAACACCCCTGGAGAAGCAATCCCAGAATTGTTGTCGTCAGCATTTTTTTCAGAGCAACCGCGTTCATGGCCCTGCGTTGATTGTGCGATCCCCCATACGAAGCCACGTATATTCAGGCACGCCCAGATTCTTCATAAATCTATAAAAGTCCCTTTGCCCTCAACACCCGCCACACGATCTCCCGCGCGACCGATCCAGAAGGATTTTCACCTCCGGTAATGTTACAGGCAAAAACGTCTACCTCTCCTCCGCTTTCCACGAACCCCACGAACCACCCCAGGCGCCACCGCCCTCCGGCGTCCATCCCTGAACCGGTCTTGCCGTAGAGCGTGCCTTTCGGCGTTTCTTCGACCTTCATCACATCGTACAGGATGGCGACGTTCTTTTCCGAAAAAGGAAGCTTGCCGTCAAGCAGCCTGCTGAGAAGCTCGACCTGCTCGTCCGCGCTGATCGCGATGGAAGTTTTTCCCTCGCGGAAAAGCCAGAACGAATCCAGGCCGGATGAAATGTCTCCCGTACCGTATCCGATCCTGTCGATACAGGTTTTCATGCGTTCAGAGCCGATCCTGCGCGCGAGATGCCGGTATGCGGGCACCGCCGAAACCCGGAACGCTTCGCGGAGCGTCAGGTCACGGTTCCATGCTTCATAATCGCGCCGGATGCCGTCCCACGTATACCACGCTTCGTCAGCCCCGTCGATCAGGCCGAGTTCGAGGCCGATCAGCGTGTTGTAGATCTTGAAGGTCGAACAGGGCGGCAGACGTTTTGCGGCACGGGCGGCGTCCAGGGAGATGACCTCGCCCGAAGACCGGTCGAGCAGAACGAACGCCGCGTCGTAGCCTTCGAAAAAGGATCTGTCGATATCCTGTGCCTCGGCATGGCAAGGAAGCGGAAGCAGGTAAAAAAGCAGGAAGAGAAGCCGGTTCATACGCGCCGCGTCTTCATGAGTTGTCGAAACGGCCTTTAGGTGACGTTGATCCATCAGTGACAATAACCCCAAAAAGCCCCGTTCGGATGCCCAACATCCATAACAGACAATGTAGCGTATTGAAGGGATTTCTGCAGGCAACCTCCTTCGAGGTTGTCTCAATGGCTCCGCCATTGGTCAAAC
>RRYU01000127.1_pt1 | contig 10143 bp, 9 predicted proteins | sample 2162651 | NCBI WGS metagenome assembly RRYU01 (sample SAMN10267283, study PRJNA491782) | microbial mat metagenome | isolation source: biomat in the production well | place: Japan: Minami-Kanto gas field, natural gas well KTG3 | collected 2017-06 | reverse complement strand
CTGTCGGGACAGCGAGCGCAGCGAGTCTGCCCCCGAAGGGGGTGAGCAAAGCGAATCAATCCCTCTCTCTCCGTATTTTCACCATCCATCAGTTGCAGAGAAAACCTGCCAATACGCTACATTATCTGTAAAAAAGGTGGTGCGTATGAACCGGATTACTTTTCTGCTTTTTCTTCTTCTCATGCTTCCCGTGCAGACCAATGCACGGGACATCGACACATCCCTGTTCAGGGGTTACGAAACCGCGTTCGTGCTCCGCAACCATTCTTCAGGCGAGACGATTGCCATCGATACTCTCCGGGCGGCACAACGATTGACCCCATGTTCCACTTTCAAGATCTACAATACGCTTATCGGTCTGGAACTCGGCCTGATCGAGGGGCCTGACGAACCTTGGTATACCTGGGACGCCATATCTCGCAGTTACGATGCCTGGAACCGCGATCTGAGCCTTCGCGAAGCGTTTCGTGCCTCAGCAGTCCCGGCCTATCAGATTCTTGCCCGCCAGATCGGCACTGAACGCATGAAGAAGGCTATCGACAGTATCGGCTACGGAAGCGGTGACATCTCTTCGGGCATCGATACCTTCTGGCTCCCTCGAGAAGGAAAAACATCGATCACGATCAGCGCACATGAACAGGTCGCTCTCCTCAGCAGCCTGCTTGACGGCAAACTTCCATTCCCTGAACGACATGTCGCTATTCTTAAGGATATCATGCGCGTGAAAGAGACCTGCAAAGGAACACTCTACGGCAAGACCGGTTCAGGAACCAACGCACAAGGCCAATGGGACCTGGGATGGTTTGTAGGGTTCGTTGAACGTGGGGGAGAGGTCTACGTTTTTGCCTGCAACATTACCGGCGGCGAGAATCCATCAGGCGCAACAGCCCGAGAGATCGTCGAACGCGTGCTCGTTTCAAAGGGCCTGCTGTAGGGTCTCTTGCGCTGAACCGTGGCATCCCGACCTGCCGCCGGGACAGCCAATTTGAGATGTGCTGTGCAATGCAGCAGATCGTTGCAGGGATATGGTTGCTGTTGCGGAATGACTTGCTGTACTTGTAAGTGTTCTCTTATATTAAGGATATTTATGATGTATTCTCTTTGAGAAAAAAGCGTGGCATTCTTGTTTCTCAATGCTATACATAAAGAGACAGTAGATTGTAAGGGTGAGCATTACTGATTATACCGATCCGTGAAGCAGGCGATACCGAGGGATTGCAATACTTGTAGGACAGCGATTGTCCTATGTTCCGGTATATAATGGTTGAATAGAAACCAAAACAGCAAAGGGATGAAACGGTCTCGACCTCCGGTAGTGCGCATGTATCACCTCGATGATCAACTGCGAAACAATCGCTTTCCGAACTGTTCGTCGCTTGCTGTCTATTTTGAGGTTTCTCCCAAAACGATTCAGCGTGACGTTGATTACATGCGCGATCTTCTTGGGGCACCAATTGAATACCATAAGAAAAAGAGGGGATTTTACTATCGAGAAAACTGGACGTTTCTTCCTTCTGCATTTCTTGAAAAGGAAGAAGCTGAAGCACTGAAGGCGACGAAGCGGGTGCTTTCTCAGTATAGGGGGACGCCCTATTACGCTGAGGTCAGCCGTGCGCTTGACAAGGTGATGCAGTATCTTCCCGGAACAGTCACCGAAAGCGATCTTTTCAGTGTTTATTCGTTTGACCACTCTTTCGGAACGCATGAACTCTCCAATTATTTTATCATTCTTGAAGATGCTATCCGCCAGAAGCTCAAAGTATGTATCGTGTACGATGCCCCATCGAGTGGAGTGCGGACGGAAAGGACGATTCACCCCTACAGACTACACTATTCCCATTCGGTGCAGACCTGGTATGCCGTGGCTCATTGCGAACTGCGCAATGGCATGCGCACGTTCGTTGTCGGCAGAATAAAAAAGCTGAAGCTGCTGAAACATCATTTCGAGCTGCCGTCGGGATTCTCGATCGATGAATACCTGTCGAAAACATTCGATCAGGTTGTCGGTGATGCAGAGCATAATGTCGTGATACGTTTTTCTCCATATCAGGCGCGATGGATCAGGGAGCGCCAGTGGCATCATTCCCAGCAGGTCGAGCAGCATTCAGACGGCAGCTTGACAATTCATTTTTCGGTCAGTGCACTCGACGCGGTCAAACGCTGGGTCATGCGCTACGGCAGTGAGGCCGAGGTGCTGGAGCCGCCGGAGCTGAGGGAAATGGTGCGGAACGAGGTTCGGGAGATGGGGGAGGCGTATGGATGATGTAGAGCAGAATATGAAATGCAAAAGAAAAAAAATATGAGCAGCAATCGAAATCCTGTCGCCCATCTTAGACAAGATGACACTGGTGAATGGTTTGAACATGAGCTGAATGATCATCTTACCGGTGTAGCAACGATTGCTGCCAGTTTTGCCGGAAACTTTGGCAATGCCGACTGGGCTTTTGCAGCGGGTATGCTCCATGATCTCGGCAAGTTCAATCCGCAATGGCAGGAGTACATCCGAAAGAGCAACGGTGATTATCTGGAGGATACCGATGGGACGGATTGACCATTCCGCGGCCGGTGCGATTCTGGCTGCCGACAAAAACAAGGATATCGGGAAAATTCTCGGTTACCTGATTGCCGGTCACCATACCGGTTTGCCGGATTGGTACAAGGAAAACGGAACCAAAGGCGATCCTCTTTCCGAGCGTCTGGGCAAGCCGGAGCATTTGCAGAATGCCCTGAAAGGCAGTCCGCCTGACAGTGTCTTGAATATTGAGTTGCCGTCTTCGTGGCCATGTCAAAGCAAGTCAGGCAGTTCCGAGCTGGTGCATCTGTGGATTCGTATGCTTTACTCGTGTCTGGTCGATGCCGATTTTCTCGACACCGAAAAGTTCATGAATCCGGAACAGGCAGACCTTCGTCCGTCGCGTGCCGATCTTGCATTGTTGAAAGAGCGTTTCGACCGGTATATGGCCGCCAAAGAGAGCGGTGCTTTGGATACACCGGTTAACCGGGCGAGAAAAGAGATTCTCCGGGAGTGCCGCCAAAAAGGGCTTTCGCTGGAGCCGGGACTGTTTTCGCTGACCGTGCCCACCGGGGGCGGCAAGACCCTCGCGTCGATGGCATTTGCGCTCGAACATGCCCTGAAGCAGGGCAAAAAGCGGATTATCGTTGCGATTCCCTACACCAGCATCATCGAGCAGACAGCGGCGGTGTATCGAGAGGTTTTTGGTGATGATGCCGTGCTTGAACATCACAGCAATCTCGATCCGGCAAGGGAAACTGCCGCATCCCGGTTGGCTTCGGAGAATTGGGATGCTCCGATCATCGTGACGACCAACGTGCAGTTGTTCGAGTCGCTTTTTGCAGCCAAAAGCTCGGCATGCCGGAAGCTGCATAACATCGTCAATTCGGTTGTTGTGCTCGACGAAGCCCAGATGCTGCCGACGGATTACCTGCAGCCGATTGTTTCGGTCATCAAAACGCTGAGTGCTCATTTCAGGACATCGGTCGTGCTCTGCACGGCTACGCAGCCGGTTTTGACAGGAAAAGTCGGGACAGGAAAAGATATTCTGCATGGTTTTGCTGAAAATACTGTACACGAATTGATACCAGATCCTGAAGCACTGTTCGGCATCTTTCAGCGGGTTCGGGTTCAGATACTTGACGAAGTCGATAAGCGGCACGAGTGGACGGATATCGCTGAGCGGCTTCGGGAGCACGAACAGGTGTTGTGTATCGTCAATACCCGGAAGCATTGTCGTGAACTTCATGCGCTTATGCCTGACGGCACGGTGCATCTTTCCGCACTGATGTGCCCGGAGCATCGCAGCAAGGTCATTGCCGAGGTGAAATCGAAGCTCAAGGCGGGCGACCCGGTCCGGGTGGTCAGCACCCAGTTGCTTGAAGCTGGAGTGGATATCGATTTTCCGACGGTGTACCGCTCGTTCAGCGGTCTGGACAGCATCGCGCAGGCGGCAGGGCGGTGCAATCGTGAGGGCAGGCTTGAACATGGCGATGTGGTTGTGTTCAACCCGCCCAAGCCTTCTCCATCGGGTCGATTGCTTAAATCAGAAACTGCTGCACAGGAGTTGTTTCGAACGGAACCTGCACTTGCTTTGTCGCTTATGCCGGAAGCGTTTCGCAGGTATTTTATTCGCTATTTCAGCGGTCTTAACGGATTCGATACGAAAGAGATCATGGACTTGCTGGCTGGGAACGATGCGCTCAAGTACCAGATACAATTCCGCACGGCAGCAAGGCGGTTCAAACTGATCGATGATACACTGCAACACGGAATTATTATCAAGTATCGCGATGGTAAAGATGACATCGAGGCATTGATCGATCGACTGCGCTTCGGTGGCCCGAACCGAACGCTGATGAGACAACTCCAGCGCTATTCGGTGAATGTCTATGATCCCGATCTGAAACAGCTGAGAGAAAACGGCCTGATCGAAGAGATCAATGGCGTTTGGGTTCAGACGGCGGAAAACGCGTACGATGCGGTTTTCGGGCTAAATATCGATGCTACGCTAAATTTTATCTACTAAGCTCAACAAGGAGAACACACTCTATGGAGCATTGGAACAAATCATTCTGTATTGAAGTCAAAGGGGATTACGCTTGCTTCACACGGCCCGAAATGAAGGTCGAACGGGTCAGCTACGACGTCATTACCCCTTCGGCGGCGCGGGGGATTTTCGAGGCAATTTTCTGGAAACCGGCGATTCGTTGGCGGATTTTCAAGATCGAGGTACTCAAGCCGATCAAGTGGATTTCGGTGCGGCGCAACGAGGTTGGCCAAACGGCAAGCGAGCGAAGTCAAGGGATTTTTATCGAGGATGCGCGGCAGCAACGAGCCGGGTTGTTTCTTCGGGATGTAGCTTATCGGCTTCATGCCGAACTCGAGTTTATTCCGCCTGCGGAGCGTCCGCAAGTGAAGCGTTCGGTGCCGGAAGCATTGCAAGATGCCTGGGAGGCTACAGAGCTGCGTAGGGATGAAAATCCTGGCAAGTACTACGGCATCTTCGAACGCCGGGCACGGAAAGGCCAATGCTTCAACCAGCCATATCTCGGTTGCCGTGAGTTCAGTTGCGAGTTCAGGCTGGTCGATGATCTGGCAAACGAACCGGAGCCGATCAGTGAAACTCGCGATCTGGGCTTCATGCTCTACGATCTCGACTTTGAAAAAAGCCTCAAGGAGCCTCCTCCGGCATTTTTCAGGGCCAATATGGAAAACGGGGTCATCAACGTGCCCGATTGGGAGAGCGAGGAGGTGAGGAAATGATTCTGCAAGCACTGTACGACTATTACCAGCGTAAAGCTGCCGATCCGGGGAGCTTGATTGCGCCTGAAGGATTTGAATGGAAGGAGATTCCGTTCGTAATCGTGATCGACAAAGAAGGCAACTTTGTATCACTTGAAGATACGAGGGAAGGGGAGGGAAAAAAGAAAAAGGCGAAAGTCTTTTTAGTGCCTGCTGCCGAAAAACGCACAACAGGTGTTAAAGCCAATTTGCTTTGGGATAACGTTGAATATGCTATTGGAGCCAACCCAAGAAATCGTAACGACATTGAAGCCCGTAAAGATGCTTTTCTGAACCGCCTCCAAGAAGCTTTTCAACATGGGGAATCAGCAGAGATTGTTTCTCCCTTAATGGAGTTTCTTCATAACAAACCATTGGAACAAATAACCGCCAAATCACCTGAAAGCGAAACTTGGAAAGAAGCTTTTGAGGCTAACTCAAACGTGGTATTTAGAGTTTTAGGTTCTCAAGATTCAAACCTTTGTGAGACCCTGATACCATACATCACATCGAAGAAAGCACATGATAATGATGGCGGGATGTGCCTTGTTTCAGGAGAACATGCACCGGTTGCTCGTCTTCATGCAGCTTTAAAAGGTGTACGAGACGCTCAGTCCTCAGGAGCTGCCTTAGTCTCGTTTAATCTATCATCTTTTACCTCCTATGGCAAAAGCCAGAATTTTAATGCCCCAATTAGCGAGTCAGTTGCCTTTGCCTACACAACTGCTCTCAATATGATGCTTGGCAAGAATTCAAAAAACAAGGTTCAAGTCGGCGATGCCACAACGGTATTCTGGGCACAAAAGCAGGATGTATTTGAAGAGGTTTTTCCTGCCTTTTTTGGGTTTTCAAAAGATGATCCTGATGCAGATGTGCGGGCAGTGAAATCACTCTACGAAGGGGTTTGGGCAGGTCATGTAAATACAGATTCCGATACACGGTTTTTTGTCCTTGGACTTGCACCAAATGCGGCGCGTATTTCAGTCCGCTTCTGGCATACCGGGGCCATTAAGGAATTTGCAGGAAATATACGACGTCATTTCGATGACCTTGACATCATCCAAAGCCCAAAAGATAGTGGCCATTTTTCGATGTTCTGGCTGCTATCTGCAATGGCACACGAGGGCAAGGTCGATAATGTACCGCCTAACTTATCAGGACAGATTTTTCAGTCCCTCATCTCTGGAGGCCTGTATCCTGCGACCATGCTACAGCAGTCAATCCGCCGTATTCGTGCAACCCAAAATGTGACAAGGGTTCAGGCGAGTATTCTGAAAGCGTATCTCAACCGTTTTTTAAGAATCTATAACACCAAAGCAAAGGAGATTACCGTGGCTCTCGATCCAACTAACGACAATCCGGGTTACCGGCTTGGACGGCTTTTTGCCGTTCTTGAAAAAATTCAGGAAGAAGCTAATCCAGGCATCAATGCAACCATTCGCGACCGTTTTTACGGAGCAGCCTCATCGACACCGGTGACTGTTTTTCCGCAATTGTTGAAGTTGAAAAATCACCATCTCTCAAAGCTCGAAAACGCTGGACGCCGTGTGAATTTCGAGCGGAAGCTTGCCAGTGTTTTTGATGGGATCGGTACCGACATGCCTTCTCATCTTTCAATGGAAGATCAGGCGCGGTTTGCGATCGGTTATTACCACCAGCGCCAGGACTTTTTCAAAAAGAAAGATTCAGACAATAACAATGAAACCCAAGGAGAATAATTATGACTACTGTCGATAAACGCTATGATTTCGTTCTGCTTTTCGATGTTCAGGACGGAAACCCGAATGGCGATCCCGATGCGGGCAATCTTCCGAGAACCGATGCTGAAACCGGCATGGGACTTGTGACGGATGTGTGCTTGAAACGAAAAGTGCGCAACTATGCGCAGTTGTCGGGACAGGATATTTTTATCAAGGAAAAGGGCATTCTGAACAACAAGATCAATGAAGCCTATGCTGCGCTCGACATCGATCTCGAGGCTGCTCCTGCCGATCAGAAAGATGGCAAGAAAAGAAACAAGAAAGGTACTGCCCAAGGTGGAGAGGTTGATAAAGGACGGTCTCAAATGTGTGCAACCTATTATGATATACGAACGTTTGGTGCCGTTATGTCAACCGGGGCCAATGCCGGTCAGGTACGCGGCCCAATTCAGATGACGTTTGCCCGTTCAGTCGAGCCAGTTGTGGCGATGGAACACAGCATCACTCGTATGGCGGTGGCAACGGAAGCGGAGGCTGAAAAGCAAAGCGGCGATAACCGGACGATGGGGCGCAAATACACTGTTCCGTATGGCTTGTATCGCGCTCACGGATTCGTTTCAGCGAATCTTGCCAATCAGACCGGTTTTTCAGAAGAAGACCTTGACCTTTTCTGGAACGCTCTCTTGAACATGTTCGAGCATGATCGTTCTGCTGCTCGCGGCTTGATGTCAACTCGTTGTCTTTTTGTTTTCGAGCACGGCACGGCTCTGGGCAGTGCTCCGGCAAGCCAGCTGTTCGAGCGAATCACGGTCAAGCGCAAAGATGGCTCCGATGGTCCGGCTCGTTCGTTCAAAGATTATGAGGTGGAGGTTGATGAGTCGAATCTTGGTGAAGTGAAGCTTCTGCGAAAACTCGGATAGGCATGTACGCCGAATCTGATTTCGTGGCGTTGTCCGCGTTGCAGCATTATGTGTTTTGTCCCCGGCAGTGTGCGTTGATACACCTCGAACAGGTGTGGAACGAGAATCAATACACTGCTGAAGGGCGTCAGATGCATGAGCGGGCGGACAGCGCGGTAACCTCGTACCGTGAGGGGATGAAGGTCACGCGCAGCGTGGCGTTGCGGAGCCGTGCGCTCGGTGTCTCCGGTGTTGCCGATGTTGTTGAGTGGTACAGGCGGACGGATGGTTTCGAGCCGTTTCCTGTCGAGTACAAGCGAGGCAAGCCCAAAAAGCACGATGCCGACAAGGTGCAGCTGTGCGCACAGGCGATCTGCCTCGAAGAGATGTGCTCTTGCACCATTCTGTCCGGAGCGTTGTTCTACGGCCAGACAATGCATCGGCTCGATGTGGTGTTCGATGAGGCGCTTCGTCTCAAAACCCTTGCTGCCGCCAAGGGGGTGCATGAATTGTTTGCATCCGGCGTGACTCCTTCGCCCGAATTCGGGCAGAAATGCCGTCAATGCTCGCTTATTGACAGTTGCATGCCCAGGGTTGTTGATCGGTCGGGCTCCGCCAGGCGTTATGTCAGGAAATTATGCAGTGAACTGTCAGAGGAGGAGATGTGAAGAAACATCTTAACACTTTGTTCGTAACGACCCAGGGATCGTATCTCTCGAAAGAAGGGGAGTGCGTTGTCATTTTGATCGACAGGATCGAGAAAACACGGATTCCATTGCACATGCTGAACGGAATCCTCTGTTTCGGTCAGGTCTCATGCAGCCCGTTTTTGTTGGGGCATTGCGCCGAACTTGGTATCGCCGTCACGTTTCTGACGGAGTACGGACGATTCCTTTGCCAGATGCAAGGGCCGGTCAGGGGAAATATTCTGCTTCGTCGCGCTCATTACCGGATGGCGGACAACTACTACCAATCCGCAATTCTTGCCCGTTTGTTCGTCATTGGTAAAATCGGCAATGCCAGGGTTACCCTGTCAAGAGCATTGCGGGATCATCCCGAAAAAACAGACGTGGCGAAGTTGAAGAATGCCCAGCATGTGCTTGCCGGATGTATCAGGCGCTTGCAGGAAGCGACTGATCAGGAATTGATCAGAGGAATCGAAGGGGAGGCCGCCAGAGCCTATTTCAATGTGTTCGACGAGTGTATCACCAGCGTAGATCCGGCCTTCAGGTTCGAGGGGCGAAATCGCCGTCCGCCGCTCGACAGGGTCAATTGCCTGCTTTCATTCGTTTATACGTTGACGACTCATGATATTCGTTCAGCTCTCGAGTCTTGCGGACTCGATCCTGCGGCCGGCTTTTTGCACAAAGACCGGCCCGGAAGGCCGAGCCTCGCTCTCGATATGCTCGAGGAGTTTCGATCCTATATCTGTGATCGCCTGGTATTGTCGTTGATAAACCGGGGCCAGATTCATGCGAAAGATTTCGAGATTTCTGAAACAGGGGCGGTACTTATGAACGATGACGCCCGAAAAACAGTCCTGACGGCCTATCAGCAGCGAAAACAGGAGGAGATCGAGCATCCTTTTGTCGGTGAAAAAATGGCTGTGGGACTGCTCTGGCACATGCAGGCCATGCTGCTTGCAAGGTATATCAGGGGCGATATCGATACTTATCCGCCATTTGTCTGGAGATAGAATTATGATGGTTCTGGTGACCTATGATGTCAACACCGAGACGCCTGCCGGACGCAGACGGTTGCGCAGAATAGCCAAGACCTGTCAGAACTACGGCCAGCGCGTACAGTTCTCCGTGTTCGAGTGCACTGTCGATCCGGCTCAATGGGTAAAGCTACGCGCTCAATTGATGCATGAAATGGATCATAAGTTCGATAGTCTCAGGTTTTATTTTCTCGGTTCTAACTGGCAGAACAAGGTGGAACACGAGGGAACAAAAGAACCTCGTGATCTTGAAGGAACACTTATTTTCTGAATCGCGAACATGAAGCTGTATCTGATTTGCTGGGAGGTTCGCGATCAAATTAACTGATTTTTTTATTGATAGATATTGATTGTATCGTCAGATTCGCGTACAATGTTTTTTGGCATACGAAGTGGTTCGCAGAATCATGTCTGTAAAGCAACGGGATATCTGACGATACAGCCAAACAGTCGCGCCCCCCGCGGGCGCGTGGATTGAAACGTCGATGCCGGTGGGCTTGGTGTCGGGGTGTATGAGTCGCGCCCCCC
>RRYU01006190.1_pt1 | contig 10144 bp, 5 predicted proteins | sample 2162651 | NCBI WGS metagenome assembly RRYU01 (sample SAMN10267283, study PRJNA491782) | microbial mat metagenome | isolation source: biomat in the production well | place: Japan: Minami-Kanto gas field, natural gas well KTG3 | collected 2017-06 | reverse complement strand
CTGTTCAAGCTGATCTCGTCGTGCTGCATGCGTCATTCCTGCAATTGCGGCCATGTCATGAACCTCCTTTGGCTTGATTGCGGCTCCGCCTGATTCACGGAGAATACTATTGAATGATACCAGATTTTTGTAGCAATTACAGTATCCGTTCAGATTCCCCCGGAAGGTAGTAGTTTTGGGACAGGCTGATTCGCCCAATACGCGATAACGGACGCAATAGGTAGGGGAAGAGGGAACGCTCGTGCTGCTGACAGGTCGCGCTTACCGTGAGCATGCGCTCGACAAGCGGATGAGGTGCGCCCAGCACACCTGGCATCGTTCGGGGGGAGTAAGGATTCAGCAATGCAGAAATCAGGACGTATGCGCGAGCGGAGGGGCTAACACCACCCGAAACCCTCCGTTGAAGATGAGATTAAGACCAGGATTGAGACTGAACCGCGCCCCACAACGAGCATTCGTCTTATCATTCCCATAACCATCACCACGTAGGACACGCAACTCATCATCAGTAAAGGGTTCTTCGACCCCCGGGTAGGAGTGCCACACACTAGCCGTCCACTCCAAAATATTCCCAGCCATATCCATCGCCCCGCAGGGTGCAGATCCCGACGAATAGCACCCGACCGGCACCGTCCAACGCCAACCACGTGTCGCACTATCCTCTTCGGTAGCCGCATGATCATCGCGCCAATCATCGCCCCAGGGGTATCGCCATCCACGCTTACCGCGTGCCGCAGCCTCCCATTCATGCTCGCTAGGCAAGCGGATACTCGCTCCAACCTGCGTACTGAGCCATGTGCAGAAGGTATTACTTTGATACCAGGTAATACTCACGACGGGCTGGTTGGGACGATTGAGATCGGAATCATCGGCATAGTACGATGATTTCCCACCACCCTGCTCAACCCACACCTGCCACTGGGCATTGGTAATGGGGTAGCGGGCGATGTAGAGGGGCTGATCGAGCATGATCGTGTGCTGGGGCTTCTCGTTATCATCGGCATCGGGGTCATCATCAGAACTACCGATCACATACTCCCCCGCCTCCACCCGGCAGAAGTAGCTCCCCGGCTGCCCGGCGCGTTCCAGTTCGTGCCGCCATTCGTCGAGCGTCACCGGGAAGCGCGGGTCGCCCAGGTCGCCGAGCAGGAAGCCCGCTCGCACCCGTTCCGCAACCGGCAGCGACTGGGTAGGATCGTTCAGTAACGCCACGAGCCCGCGCTTCAACTCGCGCTGGAGCCGCTCAACCTTGACCATCGGGCGGGTGCGCAGGTAGCTCCAGTCGCGGTCGTGGCCCAACTCAGCCGCCAGGATCAGGTCACGGTACCATCGCTGCGGCTCCTTCTCGTCGGACGCGATCAACTCGGTGAGGAGTGCATTCAGCACCGCCGGAGGCATCAGACCCGCACCGAGGAAGATCGGCTCGCGCCAGCGATCATCGGTGCGGTGATTCATCACCACACCCACGGGATCTTCGCTGTTCAGCGCGATATGCCGCCCCGCACAATGCTCCTGGAGTGTCAGGTGGGCAAAGACGTAACTGTCACGTCCGTCAGGGGCGAGCAGGCCACTACGCTGCTCGATGTATTCGAGCCACGCCAGCGCCGAATCTCCGGGTGCAGGCACCTGCGCATGGGTGAAGAAGTCTATCAGATCTCTATAGAGATCACCACGATCAAGTCGCCCACGCCCATCCTCGGAACTGCCAGCCAGATGCGCCTGGTAGGAGATCTGGTCGAGCAACGGCTGAAAACGCGAGCTATCCCAATCAAGCAAACCAATCGCCTGCGCCAGACTCTTACCCTCACGCACCATATCCCACTGGCCGAGCAGCAGATCGAGGATACGTTCGTAGAGTTGCGGGCGGTCGCGGGGTAGTTCACCCTTGTTGAAGAGCACCAGCGTCATCAGGGTGAGCAGCAGCGGCGTCTTGGCCATCTCAGTCAGTTTGGGGCTAGCGATAATCGAATCGATCAGCGTCGCACTCAGCCGCTGGGCCTGCTCGGCTGTAATCTGCTTCCGTGCCACCAACTCGGCATACCACGCGGGTACAAAGTGGCGCACCTGACCCAGCGTAAAGGCATCGAGCGTCTCCACCGGCCAGCCCAGCCGGGTACGCAACGGATCATCAAAGGCGCGCACGCGGCAGGTGAGCACGATCTGCACCTTGGGGTAGAGCAGCGCGAAGGCTCGCAACACTTCAAGCGTCTGCGTGCGGTCGGCGCTCACCCCCGGCACGGCCTTCAGCGGCACTTCATCCAGGCCATCGCAGAGCAGCAGCGCACTACCCTGATCAAGCGCCGCACTGAGCAGATCATCCACCTGCAACACACAGCAGTCATGCATCACCGTGCGTAGCACCGCAAAGACGGTCGCCTCCTGCGCTCCTGCGGTTGCAATCGCACCCGCCAGAGTCCGCAGCGGCAGAATGATCGGCAAGCGAGACTGGGCATTCTCCCATCCATACAGCGCCGTCATCGTATTCACTTGATCCAGACCGCGCAGCGCCAACGCCCAGGCCAAATGGCGCAGGAAGGTACTCTTCCCACCACCAGGATCACCAAGAAGCACCAGACGCTGATGATTACGGATCTCCTCTATAGCCAGACGCGCACGCCAAAAACAGATCTGAGAGACTGCGTCGGGTGCATAACCATGCCCAAATACCCGCTGAGACGTAACGTTAACAATCGCAACATGTGGAAGTACAAAATCAGGATCATATGCAGTGGTAGGGCGAAGTGGAAACTTGTTACTTCGTAGGTATATACTGAGGGGTTCAGGCAGATCATTACCAACAATAAAATAGCTTTGCTCTTCCGAAATCGGATATACCTTCTCCTGATTTGTGGTCGCCAATTCTATATATACACGCTCCATAGCTATGCCTTCGCCATGATCGAGGCGTTCTTCCAGGCCGCGCAGGGGCATACGGGCGAGCTTATTGGCCAACCGCGCCAGATACCATGCCAACCGCCGCCGCTCGTCCTCACTCGGATCGCGCCCATAGATGATCGTCCCCAAATTAATACCGACCGCGACGCCATTGATGCGCGCATCATCAGAGAGCGCGATGCTACTCGCCATCGCGTCGCTCCCCAGCGCCACCGTACTCGCGGCAATATCGCCACTACGCAACTTATCGCCGCCAACAACATCGCCGATGCTCGTATCGCCAAACTGGTTGTGGCTGCCCATACTCACCGCCGGAGGTGGTGGTGCAATACCGAGTTGGGACAGGATGCGCTCCTGTTCAGCGGGGGGCAACGCCTGAAAGCGGGCGAGCAGGTCATCGGTGGGGGAGTTGCTCATAGACACCTCAGTTATGGCATGGCGTGTGCGGTGGCTCTGGGGTGTATTGTACAAGATCATCCCATATGGGGTACGTTCCTACCCCCACTGGATGTATGCACAATCACGCCTTTACCCAACGGATCTCCGAGTGCCCACGTTCAGCAATCGCTTGGGTCAAGATACGCAGCAGATTCCCATCGGCACCCTGATCTGCCAACCAACTGAGTGTAGGACGATCAATAAAGTAGGTCTCATCATCATCATCTTCCTCTTCGAGTTGATCAATGAGGAATTGAAGTTGGGTAGGGGTAATCGCGCCAATATAGACCCCGGTATCATCGTGGTAGAGCGAGACACATGCCTGACTGTTCGGCGCATCGGGTGGGGGCAGTTGGGCATCACCACTCGCAGCAGCAATAATGCGGCGAAGATCATTCTCGCTAAACTGGTGTGGGTCATGGGTCTCGGTGAGTAGTTGCTCTACCACCGCCTGAGCCGCATCGGGGCGACCAAGACGCAGAGCATGCTCACGCATACGCTCTAGGCGACCAGGCTGGGCGAAGATTTGATCGATCTTATACGCCATCGTCATGAGCGAACGGCAGCGGACTGCCGCACCGGCTTCGAGCAGATGATCGCTATTCCGCTCCTCTTGGCCAGGGATAGGGTCTACGATCACCATAGGCAACCCGGCTGCCATACACTCCGAGGCACTCAGGCCACCGGGCTTGCCGATGAAAAGCGCAGCTACCCGCATCAGATCGGGCATCTCGTGGGTGAACCCAAGCACCCGAAAGTGCTCCTTCGCTCCGCTAATCTGCGCAGCGACCTGATCGCGCAGCAGTTTATTATGCCCGCACACCACCACCGTCTGTACCGCAGTCTCCATCCTGAGGATCTGGGTGACAATGTCACGCACCGGGCCACCCCCAAGTGCGCCCGCCGAGACGAGTAGCACCGGGCGGTTACTGCGTAGGCCAAACTTACCCAGCACCGCCTCGCGATCCACGGGTTGGCCAAAGATCGGATTAACCGGGATACCAGAGACCGTAATCCGCGCCTCGTCTACGCCCAGTTCGCGCAGATGCACCTTCGTTTCGGGGATGGCAACAAAGTAGCGGTTAAAGACCCGACTCAGCCACATACCCTGGAAGTCATAATCAGTCGTGACAATCGAGAGGCTGGTGTTCAATTTGCCCTGGCTAATGAGTTGAGCCACCACCCCAGCGGGCATAAAGTGGGTACAGACAGTAATATCTGGGTTGAAATCGAGGACAAACTTGGCTAGTGGCTGTGAATTGAGCGCGTTCCAGAGTTGCAACGCACCAACTTCGTTGCGAAAAGGCTCGTCATTCTGATCATACCACCAACCCACCAGCCAGGGATTCTCCTTCACCAGCGCAAAATAGACATCCGAGGCCGTCACCTGGAAGATGGTACTGGTCAGTTTGAGCGCATCTTGGTTGTATACCTCAACTCCTGGTTGGTTTCGGCAGACCTGTTCAATCGCTGCGGCAGCCGATTTATGGCCAGAGCCAACACTGGCCGAGAGGATAAGAATGCGTTTAGGCATAGGAATTCCGCTCCACTGGGTAGGGCTACGCCATAGATGCACAGAAAGTATACACCATCATGTGCTATACTTAGGCGCTTTGTCTCCTCCATGCAAGGGTATTAGAGAGTTCAAATGACAACAACAAACATACAACCCACCGCTGCGAGTCAGCCTGCTGGTGAGCCAGTCAAGCTCAGTGGCCTGCGCTGTATCGCCTACGAGATTGCGCTCAATGGCTGGCGCATTCTGAAAGAGACGGTGAATGACTTCAGCCTATGGCGCCTGATCGAATACCCCTGGTCGGCTAAAGCCCTAGGGTTACGGCGTGGCGATCTGGTGTTGGATATTGGTTCGGGTACGTCCTCCTACCCCCACATGTTAGCCAAGGAGGGGGTAGATGTGGTTGTATTGGAGCTTGATGCCGACCGGGTACGCTGGCAACTGAACAAACGGCGCACCACGGCGCGCCCCGGAGATGGACGCTTCTTCCCGTTGGTGGCGAGCGCCACGGCGATGCCCATCCGCAGTGAGAGTGTGGAGCGCCTCGCAGCGATCTCCTCGCTAGAACACATCCCCGATGATGAATCGGTCGGTGAGGAGATTGGGCGGGTCTTGGCGCGCAAGGGTGTAGCAGCAATCACCATCCCCTACACCAGCACTGAGCGCACCGACTTCTTCAAGGGTATTCGCAAGTTCATCCGCGTCCAACCCAACGCCTTCGTCCAGGAGGGGAAGGCCGGTTCCTTCTTCCGCTTCTATACCGATTCTGACATCGAGCGCGTCTATGTCCGCCCCGCCAAAGCACGAGTGGGCGAGTGGCGCGGCTTTGGTCGCTCGTGGCTCAATGGACGCTACCATGAGACCAAACTGACCAAGTACTGGCGGCGGTTTGTGCTCAAGGATCTCTTCTTGGCTCTGATCGTGCATCCCTTAGAGGAACGCTACGACCGTAGTGATCCGCTCTATGTGATGTTTACCCTGCGTAAGCCGTAACAATGGGACGACTCTGGTGGTGGCAACAGCGGGCAGTTGGTGAACCAGGAGTGCGGGTTCGCTCGTCTAGGTATCTCGCTGCCAATGGGGCGATCCTCCTATCCATCCTCCTGCTCGCACTTGGCCTAATGGCGTGGGCTAGGCTACAGATTGCGGCTACCAATCTTGGGCTGAGTCACCTGCGCTTGAATAGTGCGGTATTCACGTCCGGTTTTTACCCACTTGAACACACCATAATGGGTGAACCGTACCGTTGGACGAGTGGTTCAGCGGTGATCCAGTTGCGTAACGCAGCCAACCTCGCCCCATCCTATCTCGTCACGCTGCGGCTGCGCGCCGAACATCCGGCGGAGCCGCAGCCACTCGACTTCATCGCCGACGGCCAGGTACTTGCCACTAGCCTCCCTGATACGCGCTTCCGCACCTACTACCTGCTCGCTCAACCCGCAGCAGATGGAGAGTTGCGTCTGAACCTGCGCACCGCCACCTTTGTCGCTACCGGCAACCCACGTGCTTTGGGGATCATTGTCACCGAGGCCAGTCTCCATCCACTTCCAGAGATTGATAGGCCGACGCTGATCGTCGTGGCGCTAGGATTGAGCATCCTAGCAGGCTTGCTCATCACTCAGTCTGCCCACATCTATAGTGCCACCACCACCCTCGCACTGGCTGGTCTGGGCTTGGTGCTAGTGGCAAGTGGTGATCGCCCACCTCCTCTACCCTTCGCCCTCCTAGCCGGATCTTTCCTGCTGGTAACGGGATTGCTAGTCGTCTTCGTGCGCCCCACCCTAGTGCGTCTAGGGCTGATCACCATCGCCCTGATCGTCACCTTCAGCAGCATACTCTGGCCCGCGTGGCTCTCCGATGATGCCTTCATCTCTTTCCGCTACGCCCAGAATCTGGTTGCGGGACATGGCCTCGTCTATAACGTGGGTGAACGGGTGGAAGGCTACACCAACTTCCTCTGGACAATGATCGCGGCGGGTGTACTGGCGGTTGGTGGTGATCTGGTGGTCTGGAGTTACCTGAGCGGGATCGGGCTAGGACTAGCGATCATGCTGCTCTGTTACGCACTGGCCAACCGGCTCTACGGCCCATACTGGGGCTTGGCAGCAACACTGCTTGTGTCCACCAGTCAGAGCCTGTTGCTCTACACCGCACGCGGGGCAGGCTTAGAGACGGGCTTCTTTACACTGTTGGTGCTGGCTGCAAGTGGCACATACCTGTTGAGTCAGATCCGGCGGGGTTGGCTGATTACTACTGGAGTGCTGCTTGCATCAGCCGCCATGACCCGCCCAGAAGGGGTATTGGTGTGTGGGCTGACTGCAGCCCATCTCCTCATCTTAGGGCCAACGCCAAACCCATTGCGTACCCGCTTATCAGGTTTGGCAACCCTTTTGGGCACCTTCCTGCTCATCTTCCTACCCTACTTCCTGTGGCGTTGGGGATACTATGGAGATCTGCTACCCAACACCTTCTATGCCAAAACCGGGGGAGGATGGCGGCAGATTGTACGTGGATTAACCTATGCAGCTGGGTTCGCCGCAACCCTGGGAGGCCCACTCCTTCTGATCATCTTTTGGCCATGGTGGAAGGGCTGGCGCACCGCGCTCCACTCGTGGCGCAGCTACCTATTGCTGCTCGCCCTCACCTACAGCGCCTACATCATCGCCGTAGGGGGCGATCACTTCCGGGGCGAACGCTTCTTTGTGCCGGTACTGCCCTGGTTGGCACTACTCCTCGTTGATGGTATAGCCAATGTTACACCACCCAAGCCAAGGCAGATCTCTACCTTCCTTGTAGCCCTCGCACTCGGACTAGGTGGGACACTGGCACTGCTACGCACCACCCCGATAGACGAGACCATCAGCGGGGTAGACCAGAGCCTCTGGATCTGGCGCGAGATTGGCTGGTGGATGGCTGATCACACTCAACCATCAGCGACGATTGCCGCCCAGGGAGCCGGTGCGATTGCCTACTATAGCCAACGTTCGGTCATTGACCTCTTTGGCCTGACCGAGAAGCATATTGCCCGTATATCGCTACCAACTATGGGGCAGGGAGTGGCCGGCCACGAAAAACACGATCCAGTCTATGTTCTACAAGAACGGCGTCCAACCTACATCCCCCAGATCTGGGAGGACTATTTTGGTGGGCCAGCCGGGCTGCGTGAACAGTATCGCCTCATCACCATCACCACCCGTTCGGGGCGTGAGATGCAGATGTGGGAACGGCATCCCTACATAGCAACCTCAACAAACCGTTAGGGAACTTTTTGCCATCGTCATTCGGTATATAGAGTACAATCCCTGTACTATCATCATTGGGATTTTGTTGCCGCCATGCCTGCGGCGCTACTGAACCTATGCGACTACTCTACTTTATTCCGCGCTACGATAGCGCCGCCATGGGCAATCGCATCCATACCGAAGTTATCGCGGCTTGGCGTTCTGTCGGTGTCACAACCGATGTCATCTCGCTGGCTTCGGGCATTGATCGCTTGACAACCAGTGTTGAAGATGGTATTACCATCTTCCGATTACCCGTTAGTGCCAATGCGCGTACCAAACTCAGTAACCGCGCCTTGGCCGCCATCTGGCCCTACCCCTACTTGGCAGGAGCCATTAGCTACTACCGGCGTTTTATCCGCGCTGCACGCTACGATCTCGTCCATATCGAGACTGCGTTTCCACTAGGTTTGGTGGCAACACTCTCCCCACGTCGCACCTCACCACCGCTAGCCATTACGCTTCCGGGAGCCGATATTATGGCAGAGCCAGACTACGACTATGGCTATGCGCGCTTTGCAACAGTACGGGCGATGTTACCGATCATCTTTCGCCGCGCCGTAACGCTGCGTGCCGACTCGCCCCAGATCCGGGATCTCGCAATTGCACGCGGCGCTGATCCTGAAAAGGTCGTGGCGATTCCCTATAATATTACTGCCGACAGCTTCCCACCACGAGGGAATGACCTGACCGCTTTGCGCCAGAAGAGCCGCACAATGCTGATTAAGCACCATAACCTCGATCCACAGCGCCCGGTTGTGGTCAGCTTGAACCGTCTGCATCCCTTTAAGGGCATTGCCTACCTAGTGGAAGCATTGCCCCACCTCCGTCGTTGGGGGCTACGCCCGCAGGTATTGATTGTTGGCCCCAACCGCACCACTCCCCGTTTTGGTGACTATGCCGCTTACCTGCGTGGGCGAGCGACAGAATTGGGCGTTGTGGATGATGTCCATCTCGTGGGTGGAGTACCCCACCGCGACTCGCTGGCCTACCTTGCCGGAGCCGATGTTGCCGTCGTACCCTCGGTTGCTGAATCCTTCAGTCGGGTGGTGATTGAGGCTGCGGCTGTTGGTACTCCCCCGGTAGTGACCCGCACCACCGGGGCTAGTGCCTATGTGGCAGAGCAGCAGGCCGGAGTACTCGTGGAGCCATGTTCGGGCCAGGCCATTGCTGAGGCGCTGAGAACCCTCTTGTCCAACCGGGAAGTATGGCAGGGCTATAGCGAGCGTGCCTTTGCAATGGCTCCAGCCTTCAGTTCGGCCCAAATTGCCGATGATCTCTTACGACTCTACCAGACAGTAGTATAAGGAGAATCACAAATGCAGCGTTCATCTCTGCTTATGAGTGTGATTATAGGATTACTGGTACTAGCCGGGTTGGGCATGGCCTTAACCCAAGCCCCGCAGGGTGCAGCCCAGACTCCAGCACCCTTGATTACCTACCCGGACTTCCCACCAACCCCAACCGTAGGCCCGAACCCGACCTCTCCGGCTGGCTTGGCGAGCAGCAATCTGCTCTTCCAGAGCAGCTTTGATGATGCCGATGCACTGGCTGCATGGCAGTTTGTGGATCAGACCTACGTCATCACCGAGTTGGCGGCTGCGTGGGAGGTAGCTAATGGCCGGTTGGTGCAAGTCGGTTCCGGGGCAGCCCGTAACCCTTCCTCGAATGAAGCGGCGGCGTTGGTCGGCGATGCAACATGGCAGGACTACACCATCCGCACGAGTTTCTACGACGAGTATAACGGGGTGGTGGGTCTGATCGCCCGACACCAAGGGACTGAACCAACCCAGTCTTCCTACTACCGACTACGACTCCACTCAACCGAGCATCAGGTTAGCCCCAAGGTGGTGTTGGAGAAGGTCGTGGATGGGGTACGCACAACCATGGCCGAGGCCAAAATGGATGGCTTTACCCCCCGGACGTGGCATACCCTTGAACTCAGTGTGCAGGGCGTGTCTGTCCATGCCTCCCTTGATGGGCAGATGCTGATGCGTGCGCAGGATGCCAACCC
>RRYU01005252.1_pt1 | contig 10148 bp, 19 predicted proteins | sample 2162651 | NCBI WGS metagenome assembly RRYU01 (sample SAMN10267283, study PRJNA491782) | microbial mat metagenome | isolation source: biomat in the production well | place: Japan: Minami-Kanto gas field, natural gas well KTG3 | collected 2017-06 | reverse complement strand
CGATACGGAACCGCCTCAAGAAGATTGAAGGGCGCATCAAAGAGGAAGCCGGTGCAGCCAATGAGGCCGTGCGCTTTGTCCGCTCGAAGCTCATCGAAGAGGAAGAGAAGGAGTACGAGGATTACCGGGAGAAGATGACCGTCACCAACTGCCTCAAGGAATCCATCTATCAGGTGATGATTATGATTCGGAAGATTGAGGAAGAGATGTTGGCCGACCCGGTGATAAAGCCCTACAAGGTCAAATACTGGCTGCCCCTGATGAAGGAAAAACGCGGCCTGTTGATGGACCTGCACCAAGTCTACATGGATATGTTCACCAAGGCGGGGCAGCAAGCCTTTATGACCGCCGTGGTTTTGACGTTTGAAGAGTTCGGCACGGAGTTCACGAAGGCGTTCATGGAGAAGCTACGCAGCTTTGGCTTGGCCTCGACCGTCGCGATGAGTTCACCCGTTATCCCCAGCGAGCCCCCTTCTCTCCCGTCGGGTGAGGTGGAGGCGGAAGTAGTGGAGGCCAAATGAGCCGATGGACAAAGTGGTTAGGCCACGCCACGGACCTTGAGAAGGCCACAAGGGAGGCCGTAGATTTCTGTGACAAGAGCCACGCCGAGGTGAAGATGCCCCCGGAGGAAGCGTTCAACGTCACCAACCATTTGATGATTAAGGCGAAAGCCTTTTGCCGGGATGCACGGGGGGTGAAGTCTTGCCGCCTCGAATGTGTCAACCCGGCGTGCTCGTGCTCCAGTGAATACTCTGGGTGCGAGGAACCAGTAGTGAAGCCCTCCGCCAGCGATGGCGACGGGGATTAGTTTCGACAGGCGCGACAGACACGAACGACAGACCCGAAAAGGAGATTCAAAGTGATTCTAAGAACGAAGGAACTCGGACGTAGAATGGTGAAGCCCGTAGGCGTAAGGGGCTTCGATGTATGCAATATTTATCTCACCGACAAGGTGGCCATGGACAAGGCCCCCAACGTCACAGCCTCCCCAGCGGAGCAGCCCGTAGGGGCTGCTGAGGCTCAGGCGCTACTCGCCCAAGCCGAAGAGATGCCCACCGGGCACATCCCCAGCTACGAGTGGGGAGACAAGCACGACGGCCCCATGGGAGCACACGGCCCCATGGACTTTTTCATCGGCACGGGGGCAGGTAAACGCCTCGACCGGGGAGAAGCAGTGCCAGCCCTTCTCGTGGAGCTAAAGCACGATGAGGGTGTCATCCAGTTCATATCCACGGAGACCGTGTGGCTTATGAACGACGAAGGTGGCACGATTGAAGGTTATCACGGGGAAGACCCCCGCTAAATGAGACGCGCCTGTCTCGGTTGGGGGGTGCGAGCCCCCCAGCCTTTTATTACCTCCAGAGGAGCCATGCCGTGACTAAAAACCCCCGCTTTATCGTACTCCGCTGGATATGGGGAGTGCCCGGAGTATCCGACGCCATCACCTTGCCGCCCCTTGGCATCCTCATCGAAGACGAAGATGTCGATAAGCAGTGGCTTCGCTATCACGAGAGAGGGCACTGGCAGCAAGCTCTCGACTGGGGGCTCTTCAAATACTACTTCCTCATTGGCTGGCAGTACGCCGTCTGGGGTATCACCCGGTGGTGGACAAAGCAGCCCTACACTGAAATTGAGGTCGAGAAGGACGCCACCAACCGTGGCCGCCTACTGGCCATCCAAGATGCGAAGGAGAAAGCCCTTGAGAATGAAACCAGCTAACCTATTTATCGCCATCCTCATCGCCTTCATCCTCTTGGCCGTAGCGGTCAACATCGCCAGAGCGGCGCGGCTGCACCACGAGGCGGAGTACGTCACCACATGGTGTGAGCCCCAGAAGGGCATTGAAGAGTTCCGCCTCATCGACCCCTACAGCGGGGACTTCATGGGGAGGGTGGACTGCCTCACGGCCACGCACGCGGTGGAGTTCGACTTCGCCGACAAGTGGGCGGAGGGTGTTGGCCAAGCTCTCTTCTACTCCAGCCGCACAGGGAAGAGGGCGGGGCTCGCTCTCATTATCGAGGACCCGAAGGACAACCGGCACGTCGTCAAGGTCAAGGCCCTCATCGCAGCCGAGGGGCTACCCCTCGACTTATGGGTGGTCACATGGTAGCGCTCAAGGTCCACGAGGCCGGTGTGAAACTATACCCCCACCAAGAGGCCATCATGGAGATTATCCGCAGCTTACCCCCCATGACATCCTTCGCGCCTCTCTGGGACGGCCTGCGGCTCCCCAGAGGGGGTATCAAGGAGCCGGTCGCAACGTGGGCGGCACGGAACGCCTCCCCTCACAGCGACTCCCGGCTGCCGGAAGTCCACAAGAAGTTCTTTGTCAAGGATAAGGAAGCGGCAGATAGCTTTTCTCTGGAGCGCTTCGCCCCCGGTAGTCTCGGAGTGCCCCACGAGGAAGAGGAATGAGCGGCAGCATCACGGCGGCAGCCTTCGTCTTCATCCTCTGGTTCATAGGGGGCGGCCTCATCGACGGGTGGCGGCGCAGTGTCGTCTTCCGGCCCGATGACTTCAACGGGAACCCCTACCGCCGGTACTGTCGCCTCTGTGGCCAGTGCCAGACCTTCTACGAGTATCCGTGGGGAGGCTCAGGGTGGTGGGAGGCTCAGGGCAGCATCGAGAATGAGCACTGCGAGTGCCATGACTATGCGACCTACGTGCCCTAATGGACCCACGCGGAGAGCCTTGGAACAGTACAAGCTGGAGCATGATTGCCGAGCTAGAGGAGGCGATACGCCAGCGCTCGCCTGCCATCCACGCGGCCATCTCTCTTTTGTCGCGCCCGGACATCGCCAAGGCAGCCGATGAGTGTACCAACCTCTTCGAGTTCGCAGAGGTCCTTCGTCGCAAGGGCCTATTAGTCGATAACCGACCCTTCAAGTGGAAGGGGCACAGCTACCTCATCGACCCCTATCGCAGCATCGAGATAGTAGGGCAAGAGAGCGAGCACGGCGCAGAGTTCGTCTGGATGTGCGGCGCTCAGGTCGGCAAGACCATCGCCGGGTTCATCCTCCTGATATGGCTCGCCCTCAAGTTCTGGGGGCAGTACGTCGGTTACTTCCTCCCGGACAAGTCGATGGCGGACTCCTTCTCTCAGGTGCGCTTCAAGCCTATGGCGGAGCGCCTGCCAGAGATAGCCCCCTTCTGGGGCAAGGACCCGACCACCGATGGCGAAGAGGCCGATAAGGTCCGCATCCGTTCCATCGGGCCGTCGAAGCTCTTCTTCTCCTACATGGGCGGCAAGACCTCTACAGAGTCCATCCCCATGCTCGCAGTCATCTTCGATGAGGTGCGCCGCATGATGGAGGGCGACATCGAGCGAGCCCTTGAGCGTTGCTCTCACTCTCCCTTCCCCATCCGCTTCTTCTACTCCACGGCAGGCTACCCGGACGCCAACATCGACCGGCGCTTCCGTATGAGCACCCAGAACAAGTTCCACTCCCGCTGCAACTGCCGGGAGGGCGTCGTCCTATCCGACCACTTCCCGGCCTGCATCGGCTCAAGGGACGGCCTCACCGGGCCGCAGTTCAAGGGCTACCCGGACTACTTCTACGTGTGCCCGACCTGCAAAGAGCCGGTCCACAACCCCCGGAGAGGGGAGTGGCTGGAGCACAACCCCGGAGCCTTCGGCATCGGCTTCCACATAGCCCAGACCCTTTCCTCCCTCCAGACCGCCTCGACCATCTACAAGGCGTTCTCCGAGGCGATGGATATTCAGGAGTTCTACAACTCGAAGCTCGGCATCCCTTACCTTGCCCCGGAGAGCCGGATAGTCGATAACGACATCCTCCGGGCGACCGTCAACCCGGACCTCCGGTGGCCGGTCAAGACGGGCATCTACCCGCAGCGGTGCGCCATGGGGGTTGACCAGATGGGTCTCTTCAACGTCGTCACCATAAGGACGTGGGGTGCCAAGGATGCTCTGGGGCAGGCGAAGAGCCAGCTTGTCCACCTTGAGTGGATTGAAGCCGACGACCCGTGGGAGAGGTGCGGTGAGTTGATGAAGCTCTTCGACGTGCGCTACTGCGTCGTCGATGCGCTGCCGAACTACAACGAGGCTTTCCGTTTCGCCAAGAAGTTCCGGGGCCGGGTATGGCTGGCGGACTACAGCTACACCCCGGACGGCATCAAAGAGATATGCGAGTGGCTCGACAAGCCCCGTGACACGGAGAAACAGAAGAGGGCAAGCACGGAGACCAAGAACAAATACCGGGTCCGCATTGCCCGGTATCAGGGGATAGAGTGGAACCTCCTCAGCTACGTCGAGGGCAGGAAGACCCAGCCCCACGAGCGCGGCCTGATAGCGGAGGTGAAAGACAACAGGGGGATAGCCCAGCCGGTGTTTATTTGTGCCGACCTCTTCTGGACCCACCTGCAAAAGGTGGCGAGGCGCAAGATAACCGTCGATGAGCTACAGGGGAAATTCAAGATGGTGTTCGAGAACATCGGCCTCGACCCTCACTTCCTCCATGCCGACCTCTACTCGGAGCTTGCCTTGAGCCGCCTCAGCCCAGACGACAACAAAGCCTTCTCCGTCTACCGGCCCGATGAACCTGTCGCTCCAGAGCCGGGGCGGATAACGTCCATCCATGACTGGGAGGAGTTGACCTCCACTGGCCAGTACAAGTGCCGCAACTGCAAGGTGAGCGTGCAGGTGAGGGGCGGAATGAGCCCGGACGACACCGCACTCCAAGTCGGCTTCGATAAGTGTGAGGTTGATTAAGGGGGCGAGGCAGTGTAAGGTACATTGAAAAGGAGGTGTCACCCATGGGTATTTTGGAAATCATTGGAATAGTGATAGCGGTCTACCTCTTGATAGGCATCGTCTTCTCTACTTACTCCAGCTTCAAGACCCGTGACTGGGATATGCCCAACTACTTCCTCGAAGTGGTGGCATGGCCCCTTTCGCTACTCTTGAGGTGGTGCTGGAGGCAGTAGGGCTAAATCCAACGGGAAGGAGGTGAGAAACAATGAGCCGAAAGCAAGTTAGCTTCGAGCCCTCGGAGCGCTACCTAAAGCAGCCGAACGTAGGCGACGCTATAGTGTACGTCACTCCCGAAGGCACGCCTGTCCACGCGCTAGTCAAGTGCGTATGGCCGGGTGAGGGTCCCGGTGTCATCAAGTACGACGATGGCAGCGAGCAAGAGCACAAGGAAAAGGCCCCCATGGTCAACATCGTATTCGTATCCACGGATGAGAATCGACAAGACCCCTGCGGTCGCCAGACAGAGATTGAGACCTCAATCTACCATGTCAGCATGGCATCCGCGCACGGCAACTACTGGCGCTTCGCAGAGGAAGCAGACCGGGAGTATGTTGCACCAAACTCGTAAACCCTAGCACCGCCGATACCTCGGAACCTTAACACGGGACCTAAAAGGTGGAGGCAAGCAGGAGTGATGAGTGGCCGCAGCTTAAAATACACGTCTGGATACGCCGTCCTCGGTATGCCGGGGCCGGGTGAACCCCTATCGTCTAATCAATGCCCCCTCCCCTTTGAAATCCGTACCTCAATACCCCCGAAGTTCCGCAAGAAACTACAGCAAGCCATCAAAGACTCTCCATATACGCACCAACAACTGGCCGATTGGCTACGCATAAGCCGGGAACTCTTCCGCACCTGCCTCTACTCCGAAGATAGGGACTACAAAGTAGGTGATTTAAGGGCGCTGGCTACCCGTGTTGGTGTGCCAATCCCAGAGGGTGAGGTACGAAACTACCGGGTCCAGTTGGACTGGGAATACTATTAGCTTGCAAATATGCAGTTGCAGTGCTACAAAGTGCATAAGTGGGTACGAACTTGAGGAAAGGAGGTCCCCATGATTTGCACGAAGTGTTTTCAGCGCGACCCCGAAGCCTTCATCGTCTCCGCAGTCGTCAAGGGCGGCACCATAGTTGAGTGTTTCCGCTGTGGCCACACGTTCCTTGAAGAGGCGGACCACTACTCCAAGCCCTACTGGCAGGAGTACGCAAAGAGGATTCGCAAGCCAGACGAGCCAAACCCCTTTGTTCAGCGGGATGCCGACGTGCTCTCCATGCCTGCTCCCTTCTCGATGCTAAACCATGGCGAGAATATGGACTCCGGCCTCATCGGTCATGCGGTGGGGCAATAGCTGTATGGCTTATGACCTCGGCTCAAAAGTTCTCTTGCTCAGGGCGGCCCTCCGCACTGTCATCGCGAGGGCGACCGGCAAAGGCCCCGAAGGCAGGGAGTGTGAGCCCGGTGACTTCGAGGATTCCATCGTCGAAGCCCAGAAGGTCATGGACGCTACAGGCGACGGTGTAGTCGAGGCCGTCTTTGAGAACATTGGCCGGTTGACGGATAACCGGATGGAAGAATTATCGCTGTTGGCCATTCCCCCGGAGGACCGGGGGAGTGACTGGCAGCCCAACATAGCAATGCTTCACCACCTTCGCGGTACGTTGCTGGATGCTCTCCGCTGCCAGCTATGCGAAGTGAACGGGAAGGGTTGCCCACGGGAGCAGGGTGAGCTTATAAGCGATACTCAGGTATGCTGCACCCCTGCTCTGGAGGAACCGAACGATGGAAAAGCATCAAGCGCAGTTGGAGGAGCAGTGGCGTGACTCCTTCAAGGACCACGTAGCCGAAAAGACCCTTGGAGGGTGTGAAGCCCCTCCCATGTTTATCGTCAAGGAAGAGCTTTCAAAGGCAGAGCTTGAAGGCTTTCAGAAGACCCTTCGCGACTCCCTCAAGCACAACACCCCCCTCATTGTGTCCGGCGGCGGGATAGAAGTTATCCAGACCGCCCCGGTAGAGGTCATCCGCTGGCGCAAACCCGGCACCAACGTCTACGCCATCACCTTCATCAAATACGGGCGCTGCCTCATGGTCCTCGGAGATTGCTTCGCCGCCACCTACCAGTGGTCGGAGAACTTGACGTGGGCCTTCCTCGCCGGGTGCGGCCTCCACTACTTCCTTGAGAAGTGCGAGTCCTCCCCCCATGGCCGGGGCTTCAAGTCATGGGATGCCGACGTGGCCAAGCGCTATATCGGCAACGCCGCCGACCCGGAGTTTGGCTGGCTCTCCCGTGACATCGCCGACATGATGCTGCAAGAGGGAGACTTCCACTCCGAGCAAGAGTGGCAGGCGTACCTCCACCGGGTATGGGAACTCGATGAGATTGAACTCGACTCCGACGGCATGGGCGACCTGTCGGGAGCCGGGGAGGTCCCGGACTCGTGCGCCTACGGCCACTGGCTGGGGCTCAAGCTCGCTGCCATACAGCTTGGCCTCGTGGAGTGCATGAAAAAGGATTGCACCAACGACGCGCAGGTGGTCTCCGGTAAATACGGGCACCTCTACTGTGGCTCGTGTGCCACTGAGGAGGCCAAGGATGACGCCTGAGACGATTTTACTGGCCACCGCTATAGTCGGGCTAGGCTCCGTCGCCGTGAACGTCCTCCTCGTGACTCTGGTAGCCAAGCTCTACACGGAGTATTTCAAGGATATGTCCGCCAAGCACCGGAAGAAAGACAAGGGCGGTGACGATGGCTAGGCGCTTTGGCATGACCATAAGCCAGAAGCGGACCTGCCGGGGGTGTGCAGCCTCAAGGCACCACGTCTGCGACCTCGGCTTCGACGCCACCTTCGCCAGCGATGAGCCCACATGGGTCCGGGCGGTAGGCACGCCACACGAGCCTTGCCCGAAGCCCTTGACTAATAGCGAGTTGATAGAGGCGGGGAAGCACTACACCGCCAAACAGATAAGCCAGAAGAGGGGGTGAACTGGTTTCGACAGGGGTACAGAAGCAAAAAGGAGCACGCCGAGGATGCCAGTTGGCCTCGTAAATCATCTGGCAAAAACACAACTGCCGATAACTACGACGCAGTAACCGCGAAAGCGGCTTAACCACGGGAGAGGTTGACGCCTGCTAGGCCCCTCCCATCGCAGCAGGACGCTTCCGGGACCTCCCGCCCCCGGACCAAGATAGGGCAGCCCGTCGATTTGGAGTCTTCACCTCGCAGGACGGAGCGTAAGTAAGGTCGCAAACAAGACGACCCTCGCAGTTGGAGACTAAGCGTGTAGCGCCTTGAGTGGATGACCTTTGGACGCGGGTTCGATTCCCGCCACCTCCACCAACTTTAACGAAGGGAACGAGAGATGAAAATCAGACCGTTGCAGGACCGTATCATCGTCAAGAAGGCAGAGAAGGAAAAGAAGACCGAGGGTGGTATCATCCTCCCGGAGGGCCAGAAGGACCCCACCTCTCAGGGTGAGGTCGTCGCAGTAGGCCCCGGCAGGCGCAACGAGAAGGGTGTCCTGCTCCCCATGGACGTGAAGGTGGGCGACATCATTTTCTTCTCCCAGTACGCAGGCACGGAAGCAAAGGTCGGCGGCGACACCCTGTTCATCATGCGACAGGATGAGGCCATCGGCGTTATCGAATAATCAGTTCGTTGTCGGCACGCAGCGAAGGGGGCTGGGGGTGAGTGCTCCCGGCCCCCACCATATCGAAAGGAGTTGTCGATGTTTAGACCCGCCATTATAGGGCTCATCCCTGTCACCGAGGGAGGGATGGAGACTTGGCTCAACACCGAGCAGATAGTCAAAATCAAAGATAACGGTGAACGCGATGGGAAGAAGCGCACCCTTATCGTAACCACGAAGGGCGATGTCTACATCTCCGAGACCTTGGCTGAGGTCTTCGATATGTTGAAGCCGCCGGGAGAGGGGGAGCCCGATGGCGCGAAAAAAGGAGAGTAAGACCTATCGCTTTTTGCTCAGAGTTCCGGTGGAGGTGACAACCAGCCTCGGCAGAGACTTGGCACGCAACGCGGCAGCGAGCGCACTGGAAGGATTCCAGCTATCCAAAGAGGGGGGCGATGAGGTGACGGGGAAGTACCTTGTCGAGACTCCCGTGCCGGACGGCGACCGCACCATAGGGTATGCTAAGATAATCAAGGATTGAGTCTGGGTGGGTTCCTCCTCCAGACCCAAAAAAGCCCCGGAGGTTGAGAGCCCTCCGGGGCTTTGCTTTGCTCAGGTACTATCTAAAGGGCAATGGTACAGCCGCAGAGCGGCGCACCTCCTTCGGAGTGAGAGTGGCCGCCGGTACTGTGGCCTGCACCTGTCTCTCCATAGCCATCGGTATAAGCGTCTGTGTAGATTTCATTAACCGCGATGGCCGGACTGTCGCCGGGAGCACCGATGAAGAGGGTATCCCCTTTCTCCATGGTCATGGCGATGGCGGGGGCAGCGCCGGTGTCGGCGTCAAGAGATGAGATAAAGCAGAGGCCGTCAATCGGACTTCCCGTTGCCTCTGCACCCGCGAAGGCATAACCAGTCATGCCCAGAGCGAGTAGCATCACGATGAAACAGAGTAGCTTCTTCACTTCACACCTCCTTTGAGAGGGGTTAAGGGGGGAGCAATTAGAATATCAGGGTTTAGGGGGGCGCTGCAAGTTAGAGGAAGAGGAGGCTCGTGGGCTCTTCGTCGTCGTCATCGTCCCAGTCGTAGTAAAGGTCCTCACACTCCGTGTAGCACCAATGCCCGACGTACTTCTCAGTGTGGTCTCCGAGCGAGTCCTCCAACTCGCCCATCTCTTTGATGTTGTCGGCAGAGATGGTATCCCATATATCCATCCAGCCGTAGTTGAAGTGCAGGCCCTTCTCTCCAAGCTCCGGCACGCCGTGCTCTGCCGGGGTGAACTTGAAGATGTCGCACTCGATAATGGTGACGCGCTCCTCATCGGCGTAGTACGGCCCAGTGAGGGCTATCACCTCCGGGCTCTTCTCGACGACGTAGACGTGGCGCACGTCCTCTTTCGCCAGTAGCATCTCGATGACCATGCCGATACCCAGACCGGCCACAAGGACAACTCCGCTCGCATCGTTCACGAACTCCTCGTGGTCCTTCATCTCCGCCGGGGTGTTGCTCATTACCGGGGAACGGCCACCCCACATGGACTTCGTGGAGTCGTCGTATCGCATAAGCCGGAGGTAGTGACCGGGCTTTACGTCCCGACCTATCACTCCGTCCATGGCGTTGCTGGCGTTGAACCGGGCAGCGCCAAGCTCCGTGACCTCGAACTCCTCAACGGCGTGGATGCCCACCTTGCCGGGTTTGACCCGGAGCTTAATCTGACTCAATGGCCTCTCCTTGAGGGCAGGACCCCTCTT
>RRYU01021943.1_pt1 | contig 10160 bp, 16 predicted proteins | sample 2162651 | NCBI WGS metagenome assembly RRYU01 (sample SAMN10267283, study PRJNA491782) | microbial mat metagenome | isolation source: biomat in the production well | place: Japan: Minami-Kanto gas field, natural gas well KTG3 | collected 2017-06 | reverse complement strand
TGCTTGGGCAGATGAACCTCGCCATGCAGTCCAAGCAGGGCATGGTGGACCATTTCACGAAGACAGGAAGCCTGTTTGGGTACGAGGGCAAAATGCCGACCCGCGAACAGCTCTATGCAGCGGTTGGCGGTGAGAAACAGAATCTGCCGGAAGTTCCAGGACAAGACCTGCGCCAGAAGGCCAAGAAGAGCAATGAAGAAACCGAGCAGGAACTGAATCGCCTGAAAGAAAAGTGGGGCCTGTAATGGCTGATATCGCAACAATCAAGGCCAACATTCGCAAGATGCTGGAGCAGGGCGCTGCCGAAGCCGATGTTGACCGGTATGTGAAACTGGAAGGCGTTACCGCAGAGCAGCTGCGGGCGGACCAGTCGTCACGCATGGGTGTCATGTGGCCGGTGCGCCATGACAAGGACGGAATGCACCTCGACTGGAACGCAGGGCTGCCGGGCGTGATGAAACGTGCTCTCACGCTGCCGGGAGAGGTGGTCAGGGGCGAAACGGATATCAACACGCCGGAAGGCTTCGGGCGCGTGATGGAGATGGCAACGGCCATCACGCCAGCCAATCCGGCTATGATGGCTGGCTCCAAAGCAATCCCCGGAGTCGCGCAGGCAATGAAATCGGTGCCGCGCCGCATCCCCACGCAGCAGGAGCTTCTGAAAGCCGGTGCCGCGCAGATGAAGTCAGCTCGCATTATGGGAGTGGACTACAAGGGCAGCGCCGTGATGAAAATGGTGAAGGAGATTCAAGATGATCTTGTCAAAGAAGGATTTGCAGATGTCCCGGCAGTTGCCGGTGATACGCACCGCATCCTCAACACGATCCTTAACCCGCCGAACCCCGGCCCCGGTGGCCAAGTCCTTTTCGACATCACAAATCTTCGAGCCTTGCGCAAGTCGTTGCAGAAGCTGGCCGGAAACTATGGGCTATTGGCTGGCGAAAACAGATCAGCGGCAACCCGCTCGCTTCGCAAACTTGATGCGTTCATTGAAAAAGCTGACCCGGCAAGCGTACTGGCTGGCCCTGCAAGCAAGGCTGGCAAGGCTTGGGCTGAAGGACGGGCCAACTATGCGGCAGGAAAACGGTCCCAAACACTCACGGGGAAAGAATGGGACGCTGATCTCAGAGCGGCGGCGGCCAACTCAGGCCAGAATATCGGAAACTCACTCCGGCAGAAAATTGCTGGCCTGATCCTCAAAGAGAAGGATGTGCGCGGTTTTTCGCCCATCGAGAAGGGAATGATGGAGCGTATTGTGCGGGGGTCCAAGACGGCGAACAGAACGCGCAATGCCGGGAATTACCTTGGCGGCGGCGGCGGGCTTGGAGCGCTGATGACCAGCGGGGCTGGTGCTGGTGTCGGCTATCTTTCCGGAGCAGGCCCTGCGGGCGCAGTAGCCGGAGCCATGGCAGGCCCGGTTGTGGGCGGGGCGCTCAAACAGGCATCGGCTGGCATGACGCGGGGAGCGCTGCATAATCTGGATGATATCGTGCGCATGCGTTCGCCCCTGTATAGGGGGCAGCCGCAGATGATGACACCGGCCAATCAGGCCATGCAGCAGGCCATCATGCGCATGCTTATGGGGACAGCGGTCAATGCAGTCAATGATGAAGAAGGAGGCCGCTAATGGCTCGTGATGGAAACGGACCGAGGTTATTTGTGCAGAGCGGTCCGCCTCTGGCGTTCTTTAGCCGCGCAGCAAGCGCGACACCTTCGCCAACCTTGCTTCGTCACGTGAGTGTTTTCTTTCGTGTACTTATGACCATTTTTGCAGTGTGTCCGCTGGCGCTGTTTTTTGGCAAACGCCTGTCCACCAAGTGCAAGGTTGCCCTTGTTCACATACCGGGTTTTTGCGGTGACTTCTGCATAGGTCATTCCTTTGGCGGCGCGGGCAACAATCGTGGCAACCTTCAGTCCGCATTGGTCGCGAAGGTCAACAGCCTTGTGCCTCACACCCTCAATGGTCACGTAGATTGTGTTGCGCCGATTGCGAACCTGCTCTTTTCGGCTGGTCCAGCGGCAGTTTTTTGGCGTGTAATCGCCGTCATTGTCAATGCGGTCAAGGGTGTAACCCTCGGGGCGCTTGCCCATATCAGCCGCAAAAGCGGCGTAGGAATTTATCCAACGCTCGCAGACTCTGATGCCCCGTCCCCCGTAATCATGATATTGTTTGGTCGTCGGGCTGTAACAGCGGCGTTTCATGGCCTGCCAAACGGCGTAATACGGCGGAATTTGTTTGAATGGCATGATTTCTCTTCGATGTCTCAGCGGGTGATCCGCGCTGATCATTATAGAGAGCATTGCGAGGAATGGAAGTGGAGAATGGATTTTGCCTAGAGATGGAAGCAATTTGTACTCGTTGCCTGCCAATACCTTGGCGGTTTCCGGTGAGGTGATCAGTTCCACCAAGTTTAACACACTGGTGCAAGACCTCGAAACTGACATGAACACGGATCGTCCGGTGGTGGCCGGTGGCACCGGAGCATCCACGGCAGCCGGAGCGCGGACCAATCTTGGGCTTGCCAAAGCGGTTGAAACCAAGTCGGCGGGTTATACGGCTGATGGAGATGACCGCAACAAGCTGCTGTTCTTCGACACCACGGCAACGCTATCCCTGACCGCAGCCGCCACGCTGGGTTCAGATTGGGCGGTTACCGTGCTGGCCGATAGCGGTGTGACCATCACGGTTGATCCTGATGGCGCTGAGACAGTGAACGGTTCCGCCACCGCAGCCGTTGCAGCCGGGGAGCACGCCACCATTTTCTGCACCGGCACCGCGTTCCATATGCTGGTGGGCGCGGACGATATGACCGGCGCGGAAATCAAGGCGCTCTATGAAGCTGAAGCCGATACGAACGCTTACACTGATGCCGAGCAGACCAAGGTTGGCCATATCTCGGTTACGCAGGCGGTTGACCTGGACCAGATGGAAACCGATATTGCCGCATTGGCCAACGGCATGGTCTACAAGGGCGATTGGGACGCGAGCGCCGGGACATTTCCGGGGAGCGGAGCGGCACAAACTGGCTGGTTCTACTATGTGAGCGTGGCCGGAACGGTGGACAGTGTAGATTTTGCGGTGGGTGACAATATCGTGGGCACCACAGACAACGCCAGCACAGGAACCTATGCGGCCAATTGGTCAAAACATGACCAGACTGATGCGGTGCAGGCCGTGGCTGGGTTGACCGGGTCAATCACCGCATCCGCGCTGCGGACGGCAATCAATGTGGAAGATGGGGCAACGGCAGATCAGAGTGCAGCAGAAATATTGACTGCTCTCAAAACCGTGGACGGCGCGGGTTGTGGCTTTGATGCTGATTTGTTGGATGGTAACGAGGCAAGCGCATTTGCAACGGCTTCTGACTTGGTTGGCCAGCAAACCATCTGGATACCTGCCGGGGCGATGGAGCCAAGGGTTACGACTGCACCAGCAACATCGAATGTTGTTGAGATCGGCACCAGCCTGATTGCCCTGCGCACGATGGATTTTGCCACTGATGCTGATGATCATGCAGGTTTTGCAATTCAAATGCCTAAAGGGTGGGATGAAGGCACCCTCACTGTACAATTTGTTTGGTCAACTGATGGCTCACAAACGGCAGGACTTGATGGAGTTTATTGGGGCATACGCGCAGGCGCATACGCAAGTGACGACGTTTTGACTGCTGCGCTTGGATCAGTGGCTGGCTGCACTAGCTGTCAAAACCATAGCGGCACCACAGACGATATTCACATCACGGGCGAGACAACGGCATTGACTGTAGCAGGTTCTCCGGGAGCTGAAGAATGGGTTTATTTTGAGGTGCTTCGCGATGTTTCAAACGGATGTGACGACCTCGACATCGACGCTCGTCTGCACGGCGTAAAAATCCACTACACCACTGACGCACTGACGGATGATTGATCATGAAATACGCACATATTAAAGACGGCGCAATCTACCGCATTCGCGATCTGACGGCAGAGCAGGTTGCGGAAATTCCCGACCACAAGAAGGGGTACATTATCCCGGTGATTGATGAGCCTCAGCCAGCGTTTGAGCCCAAGACGCATCACGCTCCGGTCAGGAACCAGACCATAACGGCTACTGAGGTGACAAACGGATGGAACGCTCCAGCGGCCAAAACGCTTGGGGAAATCGACGCCGACAAAGAAGCACAACTCCCTGCTGAAGACCGCAACCAGTTTAAGGTTTTATTCCGTCACGAAAACCGCATTCGGAAGCTTGAGGGTAAGGCTGCGATTACTGTTAAGCAGTTCCGCACAGCTTTGAAGGCGATGCTCTGATGCTGCGGGTTAATCAACTCATAGGCTTTGGTGCGCGGCCAGCCGCCGGCGGTGTTGAGCTTCTTGCCTCATCGCTAACGACTTCGGCCAGTTTCTCGCACACTATAGCGTCAGGAACAGATTTGCTGGTGTGCTTTACTTCAGTATGGGGCGACTGGCCGACAGTAAGCGCAATCACATTCAACGGGGTAAGCCTGACTGAAGAGACCGGGGCGCGGAGTTATGGCTCACAGGAGGCCAGAACGCAGCTTTGGTGGATTGCCGCTCCTGCTTCTGGTTCTAATACCCTGGCAATTACGCACTCTGCTTCTGCTGATGGGCGCTGCGCAGCGGGTCTTTACAATTTAGGTGGTGCTCACCAAACCTCACCATTCGCAGAAGTGGCGGGCAATGAAACGAATGTAGGCACAACGGTTCAAGACTCAATCACAGCCGGGGCCGCTAACGGAATCCTGCTTGCCTGCACGGGCAATGTGGGTAGCGCCAGCTCAATAACGCTAGACACCGATACTGTCGATGCTTCTCAAACCACACAGCCCGCCACGGCCATCGGCCACACGATTATCACTTTAACCGGCGTCAAGACCGTAACAGGCACCAGCAGCGCCGCTGACGATTTGGCGCTTTCCATAGGAAGGGTACAACCGGCATGATCGTAATCAAGCTCATACTCGGATTTTTCGCTTCTGCTTTCGGCATGATCGAGGTGCTGGTCATGTATGCCGTCAAGGGCAAGAAATATCACAAGGCGTACTTGTTCAAGAATAAGTTCGGCTTCACCCATCCTACCATGATCGAGGCGTATAAACGCCCATTCTCTTATCACAACCTCAAGAACATCTGGCCGACTTGGTTGGAGATACAGCAAGAGCGACCAAGTAAAGCCATCTCTCTGTTGATTCTGGTTCTGGCGGCCCTGTTCGTTTGTAAACTGATCTGGTAACGTAAGGTTGAGAAGCTTATTTTTCCACAAGCACAACAGGTGCTATAGGCGGTGATTGACATGGATAGAAGGCATGCACAGCAAGCTTTGAAGAAAGCAGGGTTCTATTCCGGAGCCATTGATGGTCAGATCGGGCCGAAAACCCGGCAAGCCATCGATGGGGTGCTGGGAGACAGGGACTTTCGCGGAGCCCGGCGGATGGTCGCGGCAGTGCAGGCCATATTGAAAGCTGCCGGTGAGAAGGTCGGAACGATAGATGGCCTGTATGGCCCGATGACCGAGCGAGCGCTTGAAAGCTACCTGGACTTGAAAGCATGGCGTGCTGATGACGAGGCCGAACATGTGCCGCCGCGTGAGGCCAGCGCAAACAACTGGCCGCGCAAGCGTGATGCGATGGCGTTTTTTGGTCGCCCTGGCACAAACCAGACGAAAATCACGGTGCCTTATCAGATGCGGCTGGCTTGGAACAAAAGCCAGATTGTCACGCGGATCACGCTGCACAAGAAGGTAGCAGCTTCGGCTGAAAGGGCATTTGCGGAAATCTGGGACCACTATGGCGCTGATGGTGTGCGCGAGCTTGGGCTGGACCTGTTCGGCGGCTCTTTGAATGTGCGCAAAATCAGGGGTGGGCGCACTTGGTCAACTCATGCATGGGGGTGCGCAATTGATTTCGATCCGGAGCGCAATGGGTTGCGGACAAAGGCACCGCATGCCAGATTGTCGCACAAAGACGCAAAGCCATTCTGGGAAGCTTGGGAGCGGCAAGGATGGGTGTCACTCGGACGCACCAGGAATTATGACTGGATGCACATTCAGGCGATGAGATAGGGGGCGGATATGCACGAGGTAGTTTTTTATGCGGCTTCACTCTCGCCCAGCCAAGCCGTGCTTGCTGTGATGGCCGGTTTTGCAGCAGGGCGGATTTACGGGGACTGGCTGATGGGCAAGATTGGGGGATTGTGATGAGCGACGAACAGTCCAAGACCGTGAAGCGGTTGCCCGTGTGGATGTCCCAGATCATGGCCTATCTGACAGGCGTTGGCGGGCTGGCGGCGGACTACGGATTCGAAGTTTTTGGCCCAGAACATTTCCATTGGGCTATTTATATGACTATCATTGCTTTCGGGCTGGGAATTGATCCAGCCGCTCTGTTCTCCTTTATGAAGGGGCCGGGCAAATGAACGGAATGGAAGAGATTGCCTGGACCGGGCGTTATCTTCTGAGGGCCGCATTGATTGCAGCGGCACTGAATGCCCTTGTGATGGGGGGGTATACGCTGGTCCTCCAAGTGATGCCGAGTGAGTGGTTTTTCAAACTCAACAGCCTTGAGGTGGTCGGGCGGACGGTTTACTTTTCGCGGCAGGCGTTCAAAAATCTGGATGTGTTTTTTTCAGTAGAACTGCACCGCGAGGGATACAGGCAGCAAGTCTGCTGGAAATTCGATTACGGCGAAATGGAGAAATCCGCCAAAACCATTATTGTTCCTTTGAAACAGTCCATCGGAAAAGACTGTGACTTGGACACGCTGCCGGGTGGCATGTATACGCTGCAATTCAGCTTTACGCATTTCGCTGACTACGGCGTGAAAAAGAGAGGACGGATTAGGTCGAAACCATTCCGGCTCAACTGATATGGCAATATTTTCAGGCGGCGCACTGCTGGCCTTGGTGGGCAAGATTCCCTTTATTCGCCAAATTGGCTTCGCCCTGGCGGGGCTTGCCGCCTTGGGGCTGGTCTACGGAACCGGATATTTCAAGGGGAAATGGAAGGCAGAGGGGCTTTGCGCAGTTGCTGACCTGCGGGCAGAACTTGCGGAGGTGAAGCTCGAACGCGACACGGCAGTTAAATCACTGACCGATGAGCGCAGGCAGTTCAAGGATGATTTGAACGCTGCCGAAGCGGATCAGGAAAAGGTAAGGGCATATGAAAAACTGGTTGAAGACGGGGATTGCGCTTTGTCTTCTGGTGATGTTGACCGCCTGTCAGCATACTAGTGGTGGCAAAGGAAAGGTGGGCATCAGTCTGCCGGTGCTGCCGTCTTCTCTGACGGCCCGGTGTCGCCATGCGGTTCTGAAAGTGGGGAAGGGTGCAAAGGTTACACTTGCGGCGGAAAGGGCAGCACTGAATGTCTGCTCCAGACGCCATCGCCGCACAGTCCAGTTTTACCAGAATGTGCGGCGCGGGTTGTCCGGTCGGAAATAGCTGAAGCCCAACTGCCTCTATCGAATGGTGCTGGTGATGCAAGAGAGATCAGGGCGCTTTGCTATAACCTCCCGGACATCCTGCCAGCTCTTGCGGCCATGGGCGTCATCTTCCTCTTTGAAATCCTGCGCCATACGGCACAGCTTCGTCCAAAGCTCCAGCTCTTTGGCCAGCTTGCGCTCATAACGGATGGCCATGAATAAATCATAGAACTGACGGCCCCGCTCGCTGCGGCGATTGGTGTAAGCGTTGCGGCAGGGGCGGCCACAGAAGCCTGCGCCGGTTTTCCGGCCCGTCAGGTCAGCTCCGCACTCCCGGCAGACAGCCGGTGCCGAATTCTTTTTGCACATGATGGTTGCTCCTTTACGCTTAAGTGATTAAGCAGTTACAGCTTACCAAGGCATGGCACCCAATGCAACAAGAATCGGCACCCAGTCTACGCCTTGGCGAGTGCGGATATCAGCCCATCAAGCGCTTTCCGCGTGGTAGGGTCTTTGATGCGGCCAATCATGCGGCTGGTCCGGACATTGGCGGAGGCGGTTTCTGCGGGGCTTCTGGCGTTCTCGTTCGGGGCCGGGAAAAAGTGACCGGGCGTGACCCCAAGCGCCACAGCAATCTGCCACAGCTTACCGGCAGAAACGCGATTCTTCCCATTTTCATATTTCTGCATCTGCTGAAAAGTTATTCCGAGTTCGCCACCAAGCTGCTGCTGGGTCACGCCCATAGCGATGCGAAGGCTCTTGATTTTGGCCCCCACGTAAACGTCTATGTCATGTGCTTCCATATCTAATTCCTTTTCTGTCCGAAGTTGTCTGCCAGCTCATTGGCAGAAGCCGCCAGTGACTGGTGGGTGACTTCAATCGCTGAAAGCAGCGCCTCCCGCGATGGGTTCTTTCCCATGGAAATATGCCTGTATGACGCGACATAGGAGTCCATGATGATATTCGCCACGCCAATCGATGCTCCATGCAGAATCTGCATGACATCCTCCGGCTTGCTGAAATACGGCATTGGCAGGCGTGCCATTTCGTCCTGCTTCCATTCAAAGTACGCCGGAAAGATGGCTTTGAAAAACCGCCCGGCGGCGGCAATGTCCGGGTTTTCGGATTCCGTCATCCTGGCAAAGTGGGCGTCCATCTCTTCGATGTTGTTGACTTCATGAAGTTCGGCTTTGCAAACCTCGCTCTTTTCAGTCATGTAAAATCCTCCTATCTGATGTCAGTATATTTGATGCCCGAAATGATTTCGATTTCTCGGATGGCGTCATTACGATCCAAGCCGGGGATGATCTCATTGCAAGCAAGGGAAAGTGCCTTGTCGATCAAGGAACCAAAATCCTCCGGTTCCATGCCGTTCTTGTTGTTAATCGGGTATGCGATTGAACGCGCTTTTCTCATGTGAAGCTTCCCACCTCTCTCGAAAAAAAAGGTGTCCGGGTGAAAAGCCTTGAGCCCCTGAATGAGTTCCTCTGACAGATTAAGTCCAGGATAAATCGCTTCCTCATAAAACCCGCACCGCACTGTTACCCATTTGCGCATGCGTTCCATGTTGGGGAATGGGCGGTCTTCATCTTCTCCATAGGCGTTCCAGCAGAGGGTCATGACGGCCCAGAAAAATCTGTGCTGCTTTTCCGAGCGGGTGTTGGGCTTGCGGTCATTGTTGTAACCGCAAACCCGACAAATCTTGGTCATTGCATTTCCTCACCCTTGCAAATGGCGATGGCTGTTCTGCATTCTTCAGCGTTGAACAGGCCGATATGGCAATCTGCACTGTTCTTGCCCATAGCCTCCGCAAGAATCGCGTAAGCTTGCGTTCTCGCCTGCGGTTCGTTGGATGCGCCCTTCCAGAACTTGTCAAAGTGATGATGAACTCTTGACCGGAGGAACCGCAAGCAAGGCTTTGCCAGCGTGCCGAGCGGTTTAAGAGAGCCTTTGTGGCAGCCCGTGTGAGCATCGCAAGGGTCACACCGATAGAAAAGGAGCGCCCTAAGCTCCGGCTTTTCAGGAAACAGCTCCCGACCCGCGACAAGCCGTGCTGACCGTCCGCAGTAGGGGCAGTTGATGTTTGTCACCTTTTATTCCTCTTCCTCACTTTTCCATCAAATCCTTTGGTTAGTTCCTTGTCGAAACCACGCCCCTGAAGCCGCCTGCGGGGCCGCAGGGCGGGCGAAACATCTTCGGCGGGTGATTGTTCATCTTTTGCCGTTTCGCCTGTGCTGGGGCCGGAATCCTTGGCTGGCGCGTGTTTTTTGCGCATTCTCCGGGTTTTGCCGCGTTCGAAGCTATCTGATCCGTAAGTGGTGGCCTTGGTGCCGTTCGTTTTCTTGCTGTGACAATGCTGATGCATGAACTGCTGGTTGTCGGTGGTGTCGAGCCCACCCTCGGCAAGCTGATGAATGTGGTCACGGTGTAAGCCTTCCAGTGCGCCAAGCTTCTCCCCGCATTCGGGGCAGTATGCTTGACGCACCAGAATTTCCAGCAGTTCCTTGAGCGTGGGATTTCCACGCTTGCATGTGCCGGAAAGTGCCATCAGAACTCCGGGTCCGTGTTCGGGTTGGTGAACGGGGGTTTTTCCTCCGGAGACAATTCGGGAGCTTCAGCCGGGCTGGTCATTGCGCAATCAGCTTCATGCTGCTGATCTCCCGCCTGCTTGGCAGTCATGTGCGTTTTGGCCTCGGCATCGCGAATTCTGGTGTTTGCCCGCACGCAATTGCAGTCAACCTCAC
>RRYU01010037.1_pt1 | contig 10169 bp, 8 predicted proteins | sample 2162651 | NCBI WGS metagenome assembly RRYU01 (sample SAMN10267283, study PRJNA491782) | microbial mat metagenome | isolation source: biomat in the production well | place: Japan: Minami-Kanto gas field, natural gas well KTG3 | collected 2017-06 | reverse complement strand
GTCAAATGCATCAAGATGGGGGCATACGAATACCTCACCAAGCCGCTCGATGTCGACCGGCTGCAGATCGTCCTCAGAAACGCCATTACGGAATCCGAGCTTTATAACAAGGTTTCACAGCTCAAAAAAGAGTTGAAAAGCAAGGAGATTTTCCGCAATATCGTCGGAGAAAGCCCGGCAATCCGCCAGGCGATGGAACACGCCCTGCAAGTCATGGAAACCGAGCTGAACGTCCTGATCCTCGGGGAAAGCGGTACGGGCAAAGAACTTTTCGCGCAGGCGATCCACGAAGGCAGCAGAAGGAAGAACGGCCCGTTCGTCACCATCAACTGCGCCGCCATAACGAACGAGCTCGCCGACAGCCTGCTCTTCGGACATGTGAAGGGATCATTCACCGGTGCGAATGCGGATCACACGGGGTTTTTCGAACAGGCTGACGGAGGAACCATCTTTCTCGACGAAATCGGAGACATGAGCCTCGACATCCAGGCAAAAGTCCTGCGCGTGCTGCAGGAGAAAAAAATCAGACGGGTGGGCGAGAAAAAGGAAAGAAGCGTCGATTTCAGGGTCATCTCGGCAACCCACAGGAATTTCAGCCAGGCGATCAGCAACAACTCTTTCCGCGACGACCTGTACTACCGCCTGGAAGAATACCCTCTCTACATCCCTCCGCTGAGGGATCGCAAGGAGGACATTCTGCTGATCGCGAAGCATTTTCTCGAAGAATTCTGCAGCGCGAACAACCTCAAACCGCTGACCATGTCGGCGGAAGCCGTGGCGGAAATGATCGAACACGACTGGCCTGGCAACGTTCGCGAACTCAAAAACGCGATCCAGAGAACCGCCATACGCAGCAAACAAACCGGGGAGATCACCTCGATCACGCAACCAGGGACACGGCCATTCAACCAGGTTGAAAAACCGGTGCCGGCCGCGAACCCGGCCGACCGGAAGGCGCCCCCCCCTCCTGGCGAAAAACCCGGGGCAATCCAGAGCCTCGGCGAGATAGAAAGGCTCGCCATCGAGAAAGCGTACGAAGCCTGCGACCGCAATCCTACAAAAACAGCCAAGGTTCTCGGCATCGGAAGGGCCACGCTTTACAGAAAGCTGAAAAAGTTCGGTCTGAACTGACAAGAGTATCTGCAGGCTTTATACGCCCGTGTGTCCGAAACCTCCACTGCCGCGGCGGGTCTCCGAAAGCGAATCGACTTCATCGAGTTCGACCTGTTCGTGTCGGGCCACGACCATCTGCGCTATCCTTTCACCGTGGCGAACCACGAACGGTTCCCTGCCGTAATTGACGAGGATGACCTTCACCTCCCCCCGATAGTCGGCATCGATCGTGGCGGGCGCATTGGGGAGCGAGATCATGTTTCTGAGCGCAAGACCGCTTCGCGGACGTAGCTGCGCCTCATAACCTTCTGGAAGTTCAATCGAAAGACCTGTCGGGATCAGTTCGGTCGTGAACGGCTCTATGGTCACCGGATCGTCGAGACATGCCGTGAGGTCCATGCCCGCGGCATGCGCGGTAGCGTATACGGGAAGAACCGCTTTCTGATTTAGACGCACAATTTTTACCTTTAGCATCTGACTGGAACTGGTTGTGTTCGGAAAGAAGCGCTGCCGGAATATATAACTTAAAACACGCAATGCCGTGGTGACAGAACAGGAAACCGTGTACGCCCTCGCTTTCGGCGCCCATCCCGACGACGTGGAGCTTTCCTGCGGAGCGACGCTGCTGAAAATCATGGACGAAGGGCGCAACGTAGCCGTCTGCGACCTGACCAGAGGAGAAATGGGGACTCTCGGCACGCAGGAGACCCGCGAGGCCGAGGGATCGCAGGCGGCGAAAGTCATGGGATACAGCGAGCGTCTGCGACTTGACCTGGGCGACTCCTGCATCAGGAGCGACCGGGATGCGCTGGAACAGGTCATCTCGGTCATCCGCCGCCTCAGACCTCGCGTCGTATTCACCAACCCTCCAGACGAAAGACACCCTGACCATGCGAAAGCCTCGCGTCTTGTCTCCGAAGCGGTGTTCTACGCCGGCCTGAAAAAGCTTTCCACGAACTGGGAAGGAACCGAGCAGACGCCCCACCGGCCTGCGCATCTGCTCCACTACATGCAGTACCGTCATTTCGAGCCGTCGCTGATCGTCGATGTCTCGAAAACCTTCGAACGTTCGAGGAAAGGCGTTCTCGCCTTCGCTTCACAGTTTTACCGGGAAGGACTCACCGACCGGCCTGAAACGCTCATACAGCGCAGGGAATTCCTCAGCGGCCTGGAAGCGCGGGCGCGCTACCTCGGCGAACAGATTGGCGTTCTTTACGGAGAGGGCTTCTCCCTTCCCGGTCCCCTCGGCGTAAGCGACTTCACCGCCTTTTTTTCGGAGAAATGAGAGATTCGGGATTTTTGATTGCTGAACGCTGAATGCAGATTCCCGAGCGAATACTTCCCCATTCAGCATTCCGCATTCCGCATTATCCATTATCAATTATCCATCCCGCCCTTCCCTCATTCTCTCAATGATAATCGCTCCTCGCCTTGTCGCGACCTCTCAGGTACTTGTCCACATGGAGCGCCGCGCGACACCCTTCAGACGCGACGATGATCGCCTGCTTTATCTCCTTGCACAATACGTCTCCGGCCGCGAACACGCCAGGAACCGAAGTAACGAAACCGGGCCCTGTATCGAGACAGCCTGACGGAGTGCTATCGAGCTGACCACCCGTATAGTCTATCACCGGAGAAGATCCCGTGAGATAGAGGAACACGCCGTCGACAGGAAGCGGATCGTCTTTTCCGGAAAGACTCAGGGACTCAACGCTCCCTGAACCGTTTATCGAGGTAATGCGGCTGTTGAACATGACTTCAATGTTCGGCTGGAACGTCAACCGCTCCATATCCTCACGCGGAGCGGAAAACGATGAGGAAGGGCAAAGGAGATATACCTTGCCGGCAAAACGTGAAAGCATCAACGCTTCCTCCACGGCCTCTCCCGTGCGACCCGCGACCGCGACGACCCTGCCTTTGTAGAACGCCGCGTCACAGGTCGCGCAGTAACTCACCCCGGCGCCGACAAGCTCCCGCTCGCCGTCGATTTCGGAACTCTTGCCCATGGAGCCCGTGGCAAGCAGCAGCGTTCTTCCGGAAAACATTTTCCCTGACGCCGTGAACGCTTTTTTTACATGTTCCCGCAGATCGAGACCGATCACTTTTTCCCTGGCGAATTCAGCGCCGAAGGATTCCGCCTGGCTTCTCATCGTCAGGAGCAGTTCCATGCCTGAAATACCGGAACGCACGCCAGGATAGTTCGCGATGACGTGGGCCATGCCAAGAGCTCCGGCATGGGGATCCTTGTCGAGAACGATGGTACGCAGGTCCGCCCTTGCAGTGTAGATAGCCGCCGAAGATCCGGCGGGGCCGCCGCCGACGATGACGACGTCGTAGAGAGTCTCACTCATATGGCATTCGGCTTTTTCCCGGCCGGGTTCAGGGTTCCGGCAACCGTCGACGCAGGCATGCGGAGCATACGGCGGCGCCGGCCCGGCTCACTCCCGGACGGATTTTGTTTAACGGTATCTTTCTCTAAATTTGTCTTTCAGACATCCCGAACGGCTCTTTCGTACCCGCTAAACAGAGACGTCATGCAGAAAATAGTATTTTCACTGGCAATTCTTTTTTCGCTCTCCCTTTTTTCAGCCTGCGGCAGCAATAACGGAAGCACTCGAACCGACCACATAGCCGTCGGCGTCGCGGCCGATTTCGACTATCTCAATCCCCTGCTGATACAACTGTCTCTGTCCAGGGAAGTCTGCGCGCTGATCTTTCCGACCCTTGTCAAACCATCGTACGATACCGAAAATGGATCGATCGAGTTCCTGCCGGCGGCAGCCGAAACATGGGAATTCAGCGAGAACGGCAAAAAAGCAATCTTTCATCTTCGCAAGGACATGGTCTGGGAGGACGGCGAACCGGTAACCGCCGGGGATTTCAAGTTTTCCTACCGCCTTTACGCCGACCCACGGATCGCCAGCACGAGACAGCACTATCTCGACGATCTCCTTCAGGACCCTGAAGGAAATATCGATTTCGACAAGAGCGTGGAAACGCCGGACGAATTCACGCTCGTGCTCAACTTCCGCGCACCACTCGCCCCGGCAATCGTCCTCGACCACTTCAACGACCTGATGCCGGTCGCGCAGCATATTTTCGGACAGATTCCCGCCGACGAAATCCGCATGAAAGCCGCTGAAACGCCGGTCATCGGTGCGGGTCCGTTCAGGGTGAAACAATGGGCGCGCCAGCAAAAACTCGTGCTCGAATCCAGCTCGACCTCGGTACTGCCGCACCCCGCCGCGATTCCGATGCTGAGTTTCGTCATCGTCCCTGAATATACCACGCGCCTGGCGATGCTGAAATCCGGCCAGCTCGACGCACTGGTTTCAGCGGGCGGAATAAACCCCAAGGATGTCGGAGACCTCCAGAAAAACAGCCCCGGCATCGTCATTACCCCCGTGAAAAACCGCTATTTCGACAGCATTGTCTGGCTCGCGATCGACGGCGAACGCTACCGCGAATCGAAAGAGATACGCCCCAACGTCTTTTTCGGCGACAAACGGGTGCGCCAGGCGATGACCCATGCCATCGACCGCCAGGCGATCATCGACGGCTTCATGGGCCCCGATCACGCGACCATCGTCAACACCTCCCTTTCGCCTGCATACGCGTCCCTGACGGACAATTCGCTGCGGCCATACGAGTACGACCCTCGGCAAGCCCTGTCACTGCTCAGTGAAGCTGGCTGGAAGCCCGGTCCGGACGGGATTCTCCGCAAAAACGGCACAAAATTCTCCATCGCGCTCGCCGCCCCCGCGGGCAACCCCCGCAGGAATTACGCGGCGACGATCATTCAGCAGAACCTTCGCGAAATCGGCATCGCATGCGAAATCCGGGTCGACGAAAACCTCGTATTTCTCAAAAGTCAGAACGAGTTCCGCTACGACGCCGCGCTTTCGGGCCTCGCCGCAGAGACCTTGCCTTTTCAGCTTGTCATCTGGGGCTCCGATTTCGAAAACCGGCCGTTCAACTCGTCGGCGTTTCAGAACAGTGAACTCGACAGCGTCATCTCCAGACTCGGCACACCGCTCGGCGAAAACGAAAACGCCGCCCTGTGGAAGCAATACCAGCAAATCCTGCACGAGGAACAGCCAAGAACCTTTCTCTACTATTACGATGAGCTGGAAGGCTTCAGCAACCGTGTGAAAAACGTGCAAGTCAACCTGCTTTCAACGCTATACAACGCTTACGAATGGACTCTCGACTAAAGAGAACGCCCCCGAAGAGCGATGCATTGGGAGCCGCCCCCATTTTTGCTATATTCCGGCAGATCCTTTGTCGCCATAACGTTTCTTATCCTGAAGTTTTTCATTCCACGGTCATATGCCTCGCTATACACCTGAACAACTCGAACGCAGAAACGCGTCAGTATGGACGAAAGTCCAGGGAATTCTCGCTCCGATCCAGTTCCTTTTCTTCATTGCCGGCCTCACGGTCACCCTCCTCTATAAAACAGGAGCAGGCATAGACGACTTCGCCTGGGTAACCTTCTTCGTCGTCTTGAAAACGTTTATCTTCGTGCTGATTTTCGTCACGGGGGCATTCTTCGAAAAAGAGGTGTTCGATGAGTACGTCTTCGCTCCCGAGTTTTTCTGGGAGGATGTCGGCAGCGCAATCGCCATGGTCGTCCATGTATCCTACTTCGTGCTGTTCTTCATGGGACTCGACGAAAACGTTCTTGTCTGGACGGCTCTTCTCGCATATCTCAGCTACCTGATCAACGCCGCTCAGTTCCTGATCCGCCTGCTCGTGGAAAAAATGCACGCAAGAAAAGCGGAAGCACGACAGGCGTCATAAAACGAAAGCATTCTATCCGGCCATGAAATCAAAAGCGATAGTCTTTACCGGCGTACGGCGGATCGAGGTACAAAACGTCACCCTGAAACCGGTGTCGCCCACTGACGTGCTCGTGGAAACCTGCTGGTCGTCGATCAGCACCGGAACCGAGAAAATGGCCTTCAACGGCCTGATCCCCTCGCCGCCGTTCATATTTCCGTTCATTCCGGGTTACGAAACGGTCGGCCGGATCACCGAGGTCGGAGACCATGTCAACGAAAACCTGATCGGCAAATACGCATACATCGCGGGTTCCTTCGGCTACGCCGACGTCAATGCGGCTTTCGGAGGAGCCTCGCAGTTCATCGTCTGCCCCGTGGAAAGCGTTACGGTGCTCGACGGCATCAGCAATCCCAAATGCGGCATAGCGCTGCCGCTGGGGGCGACCGCCCTGCACTTCATGGATCTCGGGGAAGTCAAGGGGAAAAAAGTTCTTGTGCTCGGCCAGGGCGCTGTGGGTATCCTGGCGGTACAGCTCGCCCGGCATATGGGAGCCACCCTCGTCGCGGCCACGGAGCCGGTCCAGCACCGTCTGGATTATTCCACAGCGGACCTCACGGTCAACCCCGCGACACAGGACGTCTCCGCCGCTCTCGCCGGCCACGAGTTCGATATCATGATCGACAGCACGGGCGTCATGAACGCCATCGAAACCGGCCTGCGTTTCCTGAAATTCCACGGGAAGGTTATTTTCGGCGGTTATTACCAGAGAATGAACATCGACTATTCCCAGGCCTTCGACAAGGAACTCTCCTTCATCGCGGCAAAACAGTGGGCGAAAGGCGACCTTTTGCGCGTCAGGGAGCTTATCCGCAAGGGAAACCTGCGCGCCGAAAAAATATTCACGCACAGCCACGCCGTCAACGGCGACCTGTCCGAAGCCTACCATCAGGCGTTCAACGATCCCAACTGCCTGAAAATGATCCTGAACTGGACAGACGCCGAATGACCGGACGCCGCCTCCTCGGCGAAACAGAAAATCCACAGACCACTGGAGAGACATCCGTGACACCAAGAACCATTGCCCTTTACGGAAAAGGCGGAATCGGCAAAAGCTTCACGACGACCAATCTCAGCGCAACATTCGCCATGATGGGCAAAAAAGTGCTGCAACTCGGCTGCGACCCGAAACACGACTCGACGACCTCGCTCTTTGGCGGACTGTCGCTGCCGACGGTGACGGAAGTCTTCGCGGAAAAAAACGCGAGAAACGAAACTGTGGCAATAAGCGACATCGTGTTCCGCCGGGACATCCCCGGACTCCCGCAGCCCGTTTACGGCATCGAACTCGGAGGACCACAGGTCGGGCGCGGCTGCGGAGGACGAGGCATCATTTCCGGGTTCGACGTCCTCGAAAAACTCGGCATCTTCGACTGGAGTATCGACATCATCCTCATGGATTTTCTCGGCGACGTCGTCTGCGGCGGTTTCGCCACGCCGCTTGCCCGATCGCTCAGCGAAGAGGTCGTCCTGCTCTCGACCAACGACCGCCAGTCGATCTTCACGGCGAACAATATCTGCAGGGCGAATAACTACTTCAGGACCGTCGGCGGACAGTCGAAGCTTCTCGGCATGATAATCAACCGTGACGACGGAAGCGGCATAGCCGAAAAATACGCCCGCGCAGCGGGGATAAACGTGCTGATGAAAATGCCCTACAACCCCGAGGCAAGAAACCGCGACGACAGCTTCGATTTCGCGATCCGCATCCCGGAAATCGCAGAGCAGTTCAGGCGTCTCGCGACCGACATTCTCGAACGCAACATCCCTCCGTCGGAAGCTCGAGGGCTTGATTTCGGAGAATTCGTCAGGCTGTTCGGAGAGGTCAGCGACGCAAGCCCCGTACCCGCAAAACCCGAGGAATTGCTTACGTCGGGCGGTACCCCGGAACGCCTGGTAAACGACGGGGCCGCGACCGGAAACGAAAAACTTTTCGCCTGCATATCGAAACTTCCCGAAAACGAACAGCGGATCTACCGGATGATGGAGCTTGAAAAAATGAGCGCCGCCGAGACAGCGGCGCTCGAAGAGACGGACCAGGCCGAAGTGCTCGAAACCCTCGCCCGTGCGAGAGCCACCCTCAAAAAGCTTTTCTTCAGCAGTTGATCTCCCCTTCTCCTCACGAGTCAAAAACTCACCACATCGACGATTAAGCAACGCATTAACAGCGCAGGGGCGAATCCCGACTCGTCGGGATTCGCCCCTGCAATCTGCTCATCCGTGCAATCAGTGGACACAAAGGACGCGAACGGCGAAACTACCCCTTCGCCTTCTTGGCGGCTTTCGCTCTCTGGTTGGAATCGAGGATCTTTTTGCGAATCCTTATGCTTTCCGGGGTCACCTCAACCAGTTCGTCATCGTTGATGAACTCGAGAGCCTGTTCGAGCGTGAGCACTTTCGGAGGAGTCAGGCGAACCGCCTCGTCCGCCCCTGAAGATCGCATGTTGGTCAGTTTCTTGGTCTTGCAGACATTGAGCGTGATATCGAACTCCCTCGTCGATTCGCCGACGACCATCCCCTCGTACACCCTGACGTTCGGGCCTATGAAGAAAACGCCCCGATCCTCGAGACTCGCGATCGCGTAAGCCACCGACTGGCCGTTTTCGCCCGAAACCAGAGCACCGGTTTCCCTTGCCGGAAGCTTGCCCCGGAAAGGCTGGTAGTCGTGAAAGATATGCGAAAGGATACCCTCTCCCTTGGTGTCGGTGGTGAACTCCTGGCTGTAGCCGATAAGGCCTCTCGTCGGAATTTCGAACTCGAGGCGAACCATCCCGCCCTTGAGAGTTTCCATATGCTTCATCTCCGCCTTCCTGCGACCCATCTTTTCAATCACCACACCGTTGTATTCATCCGGAACATCGATCGTCACATGTTCGACAGGTTCGAGGACAGTGCCGTCCGCGGCTTCCCTGGTAATGACCTGAGGCCGTGAAATGGAGAGCTCGAACCCTTCCCTGCGCATAGTCTCGATCAGTACGGACAGGTGCAGCTCGCCGCGTCCCGAAACCCTGAACGTGTCGGCGCTGTCGGTCTCCTCGACGTTCAGGGCGACATTTGTCATGACCTCCTTCATCAGGCGCTCGCGAATCTTGCGGCTGGTCACCTCCTTGCCCTCCTGCCCGGCGAACGGGGAATCGTTGACCGAAAAGAGCATCGAGAGCGTAGGCTTGCTGATCTCGAACGATTCGAGAGCATCCGGCTTGTCGACGGCCGCGAGGGTCTGGCCGACATTGGTGCCGGCGATCCCGGAAATCGCGATAATGTCTCCCGCCCCGGCTTCCTTCACCTCGACACGCTGCGTCTTGTCGAAGGTGAATACCTTCGCGACGCTGCCCTTCGACAACACGCCGTCCTCGGTAACCACGGCGAGCGCGTCTCCCGGACGGACACGCCCCCGATGCACGCGACCGATCGAGATCTTTCCGAGGTAGTCGCTGTAGTCGAGCGTCGTCACCAGCATCTGGAAGCCGTGCTCGTCGCTGCTCTCGGGAGCCGGAATCTCGCTGACAATCATGTCGAGCAGAAGACTCATGTCATGATCCGCGTCATCCATCGAGGCTTTGGCGATACCCATCTTGGCGGAGGTGAAAAGGTAGGGGAAGTCAAGCTGGTCCTCGTCCGCGCCGAGGGCAATGAAAAGGTCCAGCACCTGATCGTGCACCTTGACCGGATCGGCCTGCGGACGATCTATCTTGTTGATCACCACGATCGGCTTCAGATTCAGCTCCAGCGCCTTGCGCAGCACGAACTTGGTCTGGGGCATCGGGCCCTCGAACGCATCGACGAGCAGAAGCACGCCGTCGACCATTTTCAGGATCCTCTCCACCTCGCCGCCGAAATCCGCATGGCCAGGCGTATCGACAATATTGATCTTGCTGCCTTTATAGATGGTCGCCGCATTCTTGGAAAAAATGGTTATTCCGCGTTCCCTTTCCTGGGGATTGGAATCGAGTACGCGCGCATCCACCTGCTGGTTCTCCCTGAAGACACCCGTATAGCTGAAAATCGCGTCGACGAGCGTCGTTTTCCCATGGTCCACATGCGCGATGATCGCGATGTTGCGAATATTCTGTTTCGTACTCATCTTTTTTCTGCAAATATTTATATTCAGTTTCGACTCGGCCGAATATACACTTTTTTTCCAGACTCCTGACCATATCTTCGAGAATGCCGTCCTCGGGCATCCCGCAACGACAGCAGTCCCGACTCCCTGT
>RRYU01013715.1_pt2 | contig 10180 bp, 11 predicted proteins | sample 2162651 | NCBI WGS metagenome assembly RRYU01 (sample SAMN10267283, study PRJNA491782) | microbial mat metagenome | isolation source: biomat in the production well | place: Japan: Minami-Kanto gas field, natural gas well KTG3 | collected 2017-06 | reverse complement strand
GGGTATGCAATGTGCTGTGATCGAATTTGGCCGCAATGTAATTGGCCTCAAGGGTGCTCATTCCACTGAAATGAATGCACAAACTCCCCATCCTGTGATTGACATAATGGAAACCCAGAAAAGTATTCATGACATGGGAGGTACCATGCGACTTGGTGCTTATCCCTGTTTACTTGAAAAGGGTTCCAAAGTTTATGAACTTTATGGCGAATTACTTATTTCAGAGCGTCATCGTCATCGATTTGAATTTAACAACAAATACAGGAAACAATACATTGAGGCGGGCATGAAAATGTCAGGAATTTATCCGCAAGAGGACCTTGTAGAGATCATTGAGTTGGAAAACCATACATGGTTTATTGGTGTGCAGTTTCATCCTGAATATAAAAGTACGGTTGCCAGGGTCCATCCTCTATTTGCCGGTTTTATTGAAGCGGCTTTGAATTTTAAAAACAAATGATAATCCAGGTGTCCATACTAAAATCTGGAACGAACACATTTTTTTACCACTGCCATCTATTATGCTAAGGGTGCTTTTATAATAAATCCGGCTGCCGGTCAGCATAAAACTATTATTTTTGCATCCCGGTCAAAAATTTAATCATTTATTTTCAATGAACAGAGACTCAATACTCGGGTTTATTCTTATTGCAGCCATTTTAGTGGTTTATTCTATCTGGATGACCCCGTCAAAAGAAGAAATGGAGGAGCGACGCAGAGCCGCTGACTCAATTGCTTTTGTCAGGCAGCAGCAGCGCGTTCTGGATTCCATCAGAATGGCAGCTGAAATAGCAAAACTCCAGGACGATTTTGATCAACATGCCAGGCAGGATACAATTGAAGAGGTTGAATTATTGCATGACTATCAGCAGTTGAGGGATCAGTTTGGTGTTTTTGCCAGTTCATCTGTTGGAGATGAATCCACCTACACCATTGAGAATGAAGTAATGATTCTGACCATTGGAAGTAAAGGAGGGTATATTAAAGAGGTTGAACTTAAGAATTACAAGACATTTGATTCCTTGCCTTTACGTATCTTCGATATTAACTCTTCCTTGTTTGATCTTTCGTTCTTTGCACTTAACCGTAACATTAGTACCGCTAACTTCTATTTCGAACCGATATACAGGAATCAAAAGTTCGAAGGCAATTCCCTGCAAACACCTTCGAACGACAGCCTCGTTTTCAGCATGCGTTTGTATGCTGATCAGGCCGACGGAACAAAAGATCCGGAGCGATATATTGAATATGAGTACCGGTTACAGGCTGATAAATATATGATGGGATTTGATATTCACCTGGTGGGCATGGACCGGATATTGGCCAGTAATACCAATTTTTTAACAATTGATTGGAAAGCCGATATGCTTCAGCAGGAGAAAAGCGTTGATCGTTTCAATGGCAGTACAATCTTTTTTCGGCATCTGACAGATGATGTTGACGAATTATCGCAAAAAGAAAGTGATGAGGAATCAGTAAGGACAAGATTGAAATGGGTTTCCTATAAGCAACGTTTCTTCTCTGCTTCTTTGATTGCGGGTAATTATTTTGATAATGCCGAACTCAGGACATCAACCAACCAATCGCCAGATAATCCACGCTATTTAAAATCGATGCATGCCAGCCTCGAATTGCCGTTCAGTTTTTCCTCAGAGCAAACCATACCTATGTCATTTTATTTTGGCCCGCTTAGCTTTAGTGAATTAAGGGCTTATAAGCTTGACCTGGAGCGACAGATACCATTGGGCTGGGGTTTTTTCCTTTTGGGGTGGATCAATATTTATATCGTTATCCCAGTATTTAATTTTCTGGGTAGCTATGGATGGAATTATGGAATAGTTATCCTTGTCCTTACCATTTTACTTAAAATACTGCTATTTCCTATTGCGTATAAAACTTATTTATCATCAGCCAAGATGCGCGTGCTGAAGCCCGAGGTTGATGAGATAAGCAGTAAATATCCCAAGAAGGAAGATGCAATGAAGAAACAACAGGCAGTCATGCAATTATACAAGCGTGCAGGGGCCAATCCCATGTCGGGTTGTATTCCAATGCTTTTGCAAATGCCTATTCTGATCGCACTTTTCCGGTTTTTCCCCTCCAGCATCGAATTAAGACAGCAATCCTTTTTGTGGGCTGAAGACTTGTCGAGTTATGACAGCATCATGGACCTGCCTTTCAATATTCCATTCTATGGCGATCATGTAAGCTTATTTACCCTGTTGATGAGCATATCTACGATCATTTATACTCATCTCAATATGAGCATGACCGGATCGCAAGGCACTCAAATGCCCGGTATGAAAACCATGATGTACCTTATGCCGATCATGTTCTTGGGATTGTTCAATGGTTATGCATCTGGCTTAAGCTACTATTATTTTCTAGCCAATGTCATCACATTTGTGCAGATGTATATTTTCAGATTATCTATTGATGAAGACAAACTTCGCTCAAAAATTGAGGCCAACAAGAAAAAGCCAATCAAGAAATCAGGTTTTCAAAAAAGGTTGGAAGAGGCTGCAAAAAAGCGAGGTTACCAGATGCCTAAAAAATGAGTCTTTAATTAATCATGCAACTTACTTATTTTGAACGTATAGGTCAGGACAATCTCAAGCAACTGATTGCCTTCTTTTATGAAGAAGTGAAGGAGAACGAAATACTTAGACCCATGTATCATGGAGATATGGAGGCGGCAGAGCGCAGATTGTTTTTGTTTATGGTGCAATATCTTGGCGGTCCGGCCACTTATTCTGAACGCAGAGGCCATCCACGTTTGAGGATGCGTCATATGGTTTTTCCAATTGATGAAAAAGCCAAGGAGGAGTGGTTAAATTGTATGCACAAAGCAATGGATAAGATCGAGATTGACCCTGAATCAAAGCAGTACTTGTGGAATTATTTTGTTCAGACAGCTAATTTTTTGAAAAACAGGTAGTACCGGAATTGGATGGAACAAATGATAGTAAAAACTACCTGACGCTTTACCACATATTGAACAGTGTAAGCCTTACATCCAAAAAATCTGCTACATGTCCATGAGCACGTAAACCCAATCCAGTCATCATCCAGGAATTTACTTTATAATTGAGGGTGTACCTTTGGTAAACATCATGTTTTTCTGTAGCTGATTTCTTCAGGTAAAAACCAAAAGCCTGGCTAAAGAGAAATCTTCCAAGTATGATCTCATTTTTTGGGGCGATACCAACACTCACAAAATCAGTTTCACCTGCATTTGCAAGTGCTTTATGTGCTCCCTGCTTGACAATTTCGGTATGGATGCCGATGTTATTGATGCGGCTGATTTGTTTTAAGTAATGCATGCCACTGCCACCAACCATATACCAGGTGCCATCTACTTTTCTGATCAGGGTTCCGAAGATTTCAATTCCAAACCGGTTATTTGGATTTCCCGGAAGCCTCCAGTCAGTTTTTTCAAACCGATTAAATTCCATTTGCCTGTTTGAGTGAGAGATTCCAAAAATGGCAGTTGGAAAATTAATTCCTTTATTCGGCTCTGTGATTCCTCCGCTTGAAATGTGGTTGTAACTAGCGCCTAGATGTACCATCCAGTTAGGTGAAACCTGGTAATTGAACTGTATGCCCATGCTGCCCGAAAGTGCAAAATGAGAAGAATAGGAGAGGTTATGTGGGTTGTTGAATTCATCATAAGGCTTTGTCAAATAAGGGACTCCAAAAGCAAGCCTTAGGCCAAAATGCAGTCGTTTCGAACCGATAAAAACTGGCTCGAGCACTACCGTTGGGTTGATGCCATAACCCAGAATACGATTATTGTCAAAGCTCCAGAACTCAAGGGCAAATCCAGCCTTGGGCATGCACAAACATAAATCCCACATGGATTGGTCAGCATATTGCAGGTAATACCCGAATGACATGGCCATTGGGTAAGAGTCCTTAACGGCAACAATATCGTGCGAATGAATGATAATATAGGATGCATGGATGTTGCTTCCGACTATGCGATAGGGTTTATCCGGGCCCGGTCCGGCCTGGCTCTTAAACAAGAAGGTCAAACAAAAGATGACTAAAATAAATCTCCTCATTTTGAGTCGCCTACGAAATAATCTTCCTTATCGGCAAATAAAACATTGAAAGTGGTTAGACTACCATAAATACGGGTGATGTATTGCTGCAGGCTAATTTTCTCATCTTCTTCAAGCTTTGATGAGTTAATACGTTGCTCCATCACACGCAGCCTGTCTCTGACCATCACTATTTTATGAAAAAATGACTCGATTGGTACTTCTTTGCTTTTTAAGGCCGGGTTTGCCGGTTTAAGTACCAACATACCACCACGCCATCTATCGCCTATGGATACCGTTTCCTGTATATCGGTGATTCTTCTTAGCAGCCTGGTGAAAACTCTTTCTACCTTCTCAAAACTAACAAGATCCATTTCACTTCCAACATAATCCAGTACCTCAATGCCTTTGAATGATTTCAAGATGGATTTAGTTCCGTAATCTATAAATGTGATTTCATAGGCATCAGCATAAATCTGTATGACAACGCCTTTACCAAATTCGGGATGCTTTACACGCGACCCGATACCCAAAGTGATGTGCTCCATAGATGAAAATTTATTGCAGTGGCAAAAATAAGCATTTGCATCCTGACTTCGATGGGTTTGATATCAATTATAAACCGGTTTTGGCAAGCAGGTTTCGATGAATTGCAAGTACTTGTGGGATTAAAAGGTTTTCATTGTCATTTTTTATGATGAAGTCTGACAGCTCTTTTTTTTGCTCATCGGACCATTGGTACTGCATTCGTTTTTTAACAGCATCAAGGCCTACATGATCCCTTTCCATCACACGTTTGATCCTGATTTCAGCAGGTGCTACTACGAGGATATTGTAATCCAGTTGTTTATAGTATCCAGTTTCGAATAAAATGGCAGCTTCATACAATATATATGGGCAATTAGTTTGTTGATCAACCCATGAACTGAACTTTTGCCTGACAGCTGGATGGATCAGGTTGTTAACAAACGAGACGGCTTTGGGATCATTAAAAAGTATGTCTGCGAGTTTTTTCTTATTTAATTGACCATTTGAAAAATAGATTTGATCCCCAAACCTGACAGACATTTTTGCTTTGATCTCTTGTTCCATATACAGGGCTTTAGCTTGTTGATCCGCTTCAAATACAGGAATTCCCAATTTATTGAATACCATCGAACTCAGCGTTTTGCCACTTCCGATATTACCTGTAATTCCAACTCTTATCATGGTCTGGTACGGATATATTCAACAAAATCAGGAGAAATGGTCAGGTTCTTAATTTTTTTTGGTTGATGTGCAACAGTCAAGCTTAACGTTGGCTTATTTTGATGTAATCCATTTGTATCAAGCAGTATCTTAAAATCGGAATTGGATAAGTTTGCGTAATCTTTCAGGCTGACCAAAAACTTAGCCGTAACTTGCTCAGGAAAAATCTTTAGACTTGTTTGAAGTTCGGGTTGTTTAACAGGCAGTATAAAGGTAGTTTCAGTAAAGCGTTCAACTTCAACAACAAGTTCTATCTCTTCAGGGCTAATACTTATCAGTTCAGGACTGTATACTAAAGGTAAACGTACTCTTATTGTCTGATCAATATCCTGCAGGTTTAAATGATGTGTAAAAATACTGTTCATCGTATCGATCACCATAGCAGTTCCAAACACAGTGATTGAGTCAGGATCAGTTTGTGATTCACTATACTGTTGATATTGATCCTTGAAGCTTAATGAGAGATTTGGAATGACCTTTATTTTTTTACTGTAAAGTTCTTCGAGACGGAACCGGATTTCGGTATCATCAAAGGCTATTTCTGAGTCGTTTATTTTGAATTTCCTGGCTAGCCATTCTCTGAGGTTTGAGGTATTTATGTAATACTCAACCGAATTTCGTTTTCGGTATGGAATCTGATCAAGTGGGATTAGAATTTCGCGATTATTAGTAAGATAAATTGTTTTGAAGATTACAAATCCTCTACTGGTAACAGTGAAATTGAGGTATTCATCTGTTTTTTCGACCAGTGTTTTATTTGAAGGTATTTCATCGTAATACAATGGTAAACTTACTCCAACAGTATACTCATCTGAGAGTTTAATCAGCAACCATAAAATGGTGGAGACAAGCACAAAAATCAGGAAGACCGAGAGTTTGTTTCGATTCCTGTTAACTGATTCGAGCACCTTGACAATTTGCCGGAACTTTTTCATGTGAAAAAGGCAGGTTTTACCGGCCAAATTTCGTTATTTATTCAATCCAACTTGTGTATTGTCCATGACAATGGCACTTTTCTCAATAAGAAGTTTGCCGCCATCGACAACTTCAATCAGAACTGCTGTTTCTTTAATATCAAGCACTTTTCCATGAATACCACCCAAGGTGATAATTTTATCGCCTTTTTTGAGGGACTCACGGTATTTGCGTTGATCTTTCGCTTTTTTCATCTGTGGTCGAATGAAAAAGAAATAAAATACGACCATGATCAGGATTAGAGGCAAAAAGGACATCAAACCTCCACCTTCACCCTCGGGTGATGGTCCAAAAAGCAATAAACTAAGAATATTCATTTTTTATATTGATTAAGTGATTATTATGGTAAGGCCACCTGGGCTTTAACCCTGAGATGTGTTAAGCTTGGGCTTGTGTTGCTAAGAACTGTCACTGTCTTGTTTTGAACACCCCGCAGCCCATTGCTGTCAAAAATAATTTCGATGGTGCCTTCTTCACCTGGTTTCAAAGCTTTGGTGGTGTAGGTACTTGCCGTACAACCACAGTCAGCACTTACTTTACTTAATATTAGATCCGCATTTCCTGTATTTGTAAACCTAAATGTGTAAGTGGCTTTTTCACCTTGAATTAGCCTTCCGAAATCAACCTCTGTCCTACCGAATTCGATTTTAGCCATAGGTGAAACTTTTTGGCCTTCAGCAGATTTAGGATTTCTGACTAGCTCAGCATCTAATGGTTTTTGGGACTCTCCACATGAGGGCCCAATTATTAGGGTAACTACAAAAAAGAACAGCAATGATAATTTACTTGCAAATTTCATTTAGAGATACTTTCATAAATTTTCAGTTGCAAAGATACGATTTTTGGCAAGGATTGATGAAAAGGGTATTATGGCTTATCGAAATAATATACCCGTTCTGACACCGACAATTATTTGTTAACAAATTCCTATGAATGAGATAAAAAAAAAGATGAACGTATTTTTACCTTATTTGTTCTGGCTGCCCATAATGGTTATTGAACCCTTATACACATCATAACTTTTGAAACCTTCACATTCAAGCACGTAGAAATAGACACCGTCTTTCAGGTTTCCTCCGTCCCAATTGTTCTGGTAATTGGTAGATTCATAAACTTTTCTACCCTGCCGATTATAGATTACCAAGCTTGTCCGAAGGTAATAATCTGAGAGCGGCCTTTCACCAATAGCACTTAACCTTTTAAGGCTATTTTCGTCATCTTCTTCCCCTGGGGGTGCTTCAGTTATAACAAAGTAATCGTTTATGCCATCTCCATTTGGTGTAATCACATTTGGTATTTGCAATTTGATGGGCATCACTTTTATTTCCTTGAAAAAGATAGTGTCGCAACCTTGCGGATTAAAAACTGTTAAAATGATATTATAATCTCCTTCTTCAGTATAAAGATGTCTAGGGGTAAGGGCATCCGAGGTAGGGCTTTCATCTCCAAAATCCCAGAAATGATTTGTGACCTCAATCTCACCCATGCTTAAGTTTTCGTATGAAAAATCTACAAAAGGATTTTGAATATATGCCGTATCAGGTTCTGAAATGATAACAATATCAGGATTTGGATAGGCAGCCGTAAAAAATGAGTCCACCTGCCGACATCCAAATGAATCTTCGACTTCAATAAAATACCAAAGATGTGCCTTTAAGCCTATAGCAAGGGATGGATTGCCTGGTGCGATTTGCAAGGGATTTACCTGCCAGAAATAAATGTAATTATCTGCCTCGCCTGAAGCAGTTGCTTGAAGCACAGCTGTGTTTCCGTTGTCTTGATCCCCGTTTGTGCAGGTGAGTTGCATCTGCTCGAAATCAATATTAAACCGGGGTCTGACTTCCAACTCAAAATACGGACTTAAGCAAGATTCACCGGTAGTGGTATCAGTTACAGTTACACGAAAAGTTGTGGTTTCCAACACCCTGACTAAAATACTTGATGTGGTTTGCCCATCGGGTTCCCATTCATATATATAATTTTCGTTCTCAGCAACACTGAGTGTGACGAATTGCCCACTGCAAACAGGCAAGTCAGCGCTGGAAGTAATTTCGCAATCAATAAATTGAGCATGTGTGTGGTTAGAATAGAATAAAATAAAAGTAAGAAACACAAGAAATATTTTAAATGCTTGTGATTTATAAGATTCTGTTCTGCGTAATTCTGCGCTCATGCGTAAAATAATTGTGGGACTAAATTTGGTATAATAACCGCAAAAGTAGAAAAAAAGTATGCTTAGCCATCTAAGTAAATTGATTAAATGGATAGGTTCCACCTAATTGATAGGTGGAACAAGATGCTTTGATCAAATGATATGTCCGGTTTTTAAAATTAAATTCAGAAGTTCTTGTTCCCAAGCATTAGCAAGGTACAGTCATTGATAACTTCAATGCCTTCATTGACAGCCAAATTTTGCAATTCAGTATTCTCTGATCCCGGATTGAAAATCAGTTTTTCAGGTTTGATGCTTAAAATATATTCATAGTAATTCATCTGATTTATTTGGCTGAGGTATAGGGTTATAGCGTAAACGTCTTGGGTATCAACCTTTCCTAAACATACACGAACATCACCAATTACGCCTTCTTTTCTACCGATAGCAATTACCTCATAACCATGGGTATAAAGGCTTCTTACCGCTATATTGGAATACCTAAGGGGATTTTCGGAAGCACCTAAAACAACAACTTTTCTTTTCAACGGATGTTTAGCGATATTGCTTATAAACGATGGCATTAATATTCATACCTGCTCCAACTGAAGCAAAAATCAGGTGGTCACCATTTTTTATGTTGTGTCCATTCAGTTTCCCGCGCATAACCATGTCATAAAGTGTTGGAATGGTTGCAACTGAGCTATTTCCCAACGTCTGGATGTTCATCGGCATTACTGAAGTGGGCTCAGCTTTCATTTTATACAGCCTGTAAAAGCGTTGTATAATAGCCTCGTCCATTTTTTCATTTGCCTGATGAATTAATATTTTGTTGATCTGTTCGATTGAAACACCTGATTTGTCAAGTGCAAGTTTCATCGCAGTTGGGACATTTGAAAGGGAATATTCATATATTTTACGGCCATTCATCTTGATATACCTGATTTTTCCATTGCTGGCAGGCTGATTGGATTTGCCATAATACAAATAGTATGCTTCATCAACGGTATGTGACATCATGGACGATGCCAAGATGCCAAATTTTTCATCAGATTCGATGCCTTCGAGAACGGTTGCGCCTGCTCCATCAGAAAAGATCATAGTATCCCTGTCGTAAATATCAACCACTCTTGAAAGGGTTTCAGAGCCTATGATCAAACATCTTTTTGCCAAACCGGTGCGTATATACGAGTCAGCCTGAATAACACCCTGAAGCCATCCAGGACATCCAAATATGATGTCATAAGGAATGCAGGAAGTGTTTCGTATGCCTAGTTGGTTTTTTACTCTAGAGGCCAAACTGGGAAGCATATCCGACTGATATGTTCCTTCCATCACATCACCAAAATTGTGGGCAACAATGATTTGGTCCAGTGTTTCAGGATCAATACCGGCATCATCCAAAGCCTGCTTCGCTGCTAAATATGCAATTTCTGAGTTTTTTTGATCCTCACGTGCCCAACGCCTTTCACTTATGCCTGTAATATCTCTAAATTTCCGCACAACATCCTCTCCAGGACTGTCAATAAGAGTTTGGTCTTTTTCAAAAAAAGTCTGCTTTGCGAAAATACTGTTCTTAATGATTCTTTCAGGAATGTAACTTCCTGTTCCCGTGATAATGGTATTTATATATTTCTTCATGTGGCAGCAGTTAAATAAAAACAGGGCATGTATTCATTAGTTAAATAAACTAACATCAAAAGCCCTGAGCGACAAAAGTAAGCATTTTCTAAACAACTTTATCTTATAATTCAAGTTTGAT
>RRYU01003988.1_pt1 | contig 10184 bp, 7 predicted proteins | sample 2162651 | NCBI WGS metagenome assembly RRYU01 (sample SAMN10267283, study PRJNA491782) | microbial mat metagenome | isolation source: biomat in the production well | place: Japan: Minami-Kanto gas field, natural gas well KTG3 | collected 2017-06 | reverse complement strand
CCCCCCGGAAAGGGCATCGGGACCGAGCCCACACCCGGCATGCCAGGCATGGCACCGAATCCGGAGGGCCAACCCGACATGCCCATCGGGTTCGACCAGCCTTGGGGGCCAGCGGAGAAGGAGCCGCCGCTCGAGCCGAAGAGGCCCATGGCCTCCATCATGCGGACCATGGCGTCCGCCATGGCCGAGCGGGTGGCATCGGCGAGACTCGGCGCGGCGAAAACCAAGAGGCAGATCGCGATGATCGGAACAGAGCGGCGGACTGCGTTCAGCATTGGTGTTTCATTCAGGATCCAAAGAAACCCGCGCTCGGCACGGGCTGAAGCCAGTCGGACAGACGCGCCGGCGGCAACCCGAGACGCTCGACGTAGATCACGCGATAAGCCAAGACCCGTTCCACGTAGCGACGGGTCTCCAGGAAGGGGATCGAGACGATCCATCGATCGGCCTCCATACACTCGTCCGGCAACCAACGCGAGACGCGAGCCGGCCCGGCATTATAGGCGGCCGTGGCCAGAGCCACATGACCAAATCGATCGCGCATCCGGGCGAGGTAGGCACTCCCCAGCCTGATGTTGACCGTCGGATTGAGAAGGTCCCAACGCGAGGGTGGATCCAGACCCAGCCCCAGCGCGACCTCTCGAGCCGTTGCCGGCAGGAGTTGCATCAGACCAACGGCACCGGCATGCGAGGCCAGCGTCCGGGCGAAGACACTCTCCTGCCGGATCACGGCGATGATCCAGTCCGCATCCAGGCCGATCTGCCAGGCCTGCTCGCCGACGAACGGATGGTGCTCGATCGGAAAGCGCAGTTCCAGGTCGTCCCAGTAGCCGGATCCTGCCAGCGCCTGTATGGCCTGATCGTGCCAGCGCATGACATTGGCGACATAGGCCGCCGCCATGAGGTCGGGGCCATCCAGACGCTTCATCAGCTCTCGCCACTCGCGTCGCATGTCGGTCTCGCGACCGAGACGACTCAACTCGCGCATGCGGGCAAGGGTCGGGCTGGTCACCACCGCGCGGATCCGTGCCGGCTCGGCCGGGGTCTCGGAATGGTCGAGTCGATAGGGCAACCCCAGCCGGTCCGCGGCCAAGAAGGCCCAGAGGCTTCGGCCCTCCGCGGCCTTTGCGAGCGTGATCCGCGACGCCTCTTGGCGGCCGAGCGCCTCCTCTGCTCGGCCTTGCCAATACAACCAACGACCGCGCTTGATGTCGCTGTCAGGCATGCGGGCCACCCAAGCGGCCACCCAAACCCAGGCCCGCTGCCCGATAGCGGCACGCAGGCGCGCCTCCTGCTCGACACCATTATGGGGAGTCTCTCGCAAGCCATCCCAGATCTCGAGCCCGCGCGGATCGCCCTGACGCGCCAGTGCCTGCCCAACCGCTGCATGGGCACGGTCGGAGGCGCGTGCATCCCAGCTCAAGGGCGCCTGGAGTGAGATGAGTGCCTTTGCCGCCGCCTCCGGTGAGCGTCGCGTCAAGCCCACGAGCCCATGGGCGATGATGGCCGCCCGATGGGGATGATCCTCTCTGAACCCGTTCGGATCCAACACCAGGGCCGGATCGGTGTCCACGGCGAGCCAGCGCTCATGCCAGGCCTTCTCCGAGGCCGGAAGCAGACCGCCCAGGTAACGCGCGACGCCACGCTCGCCTGCCTCCATCGCCAGACGCAGGCGTTCCAGGATGCGCTCGATCGTGAGTCCGCCCGCACCGCGCCAAGCGGTAAAGACAGGATCGCAGGCGTCCGGTTGAGATCGCGCCGACAGCCACAGGGGCTCGATCTGATCGAGCGCCTCACCGGCCCGCCCCGTCTCGATGAGTGCCCGCAGGAACAGACAACGCCGCTCGGTCGCGTCATCGGGCCGATAGATGCGCGCATAGTCTGCCCACCGCTCCGCGGGTGCGAGTCGCGCCAGATAGGCAAGACGCAGGCGGGTTGCCAGCTGGGTTTCGGGGAAGGTGTCCAGGAAACCTTCGATGTCGGCGTCCGTCGCGGCTGAGAGGTCACGGGTCAGCTCGGCAAAGCGCAGATAGGGATAAAGCGGATAGTCGGCCAGATCAGTCGTCAGACGATCGAAGGTCTCCTGGTCTCCCGCCTTCAGAGCACGCTCGGCCGCGAGGAACGCATCTCGATCGCCCGCGCCCGCGTCAGCGTGATCGACCATCGCAAGCAGCAGCGCGACGACCAACACCAGCCCTGACGACCAGCGGGCACCACAGGGCACTGGGGGCGACAAAAGACGCGCGAAGATGGATACAGGCATCCTTAAATACTCTTGTAGCCGCAAGCATGGTCGGCGACACTTCGGGCTCGTACCGGGGAACCCTTTGTTGCGACAGGCCATCCCGCACACTAGACAGGAAACGCCATGCCCCTTCGCTACCATGTCCTGACACTCAGCCTGATCGGCGCCTCGTGCGCCAGCGCCAGCGCAATCGCTGCCGACGCCAAGCTCCAGGGGGTCTACTCCAACATGGAGCCATCGGTAGAGCAAGGGCAGCTGATCGGGATCGAGGTCTTTATCCTGCCTCATGTCGAGGAAGAGAAGATCGCCTACAGCGCCCTGGTCCAATTCGCGAACGGCGTCCCGGCTCGCCCTCAGCTTGTGGACCTGGATGTCGAAGGCCAGAGCGTCGGCTTCTCCGTCACCCATCCTGACGCGGGTGAGATCCGATTCGAGGGGAGCATCGACGCCGACGGCCTGGGCGGACGCTTCGACACCCTGGGCGAAATCGCACTGCCACGGGGCGAGAGTATCTGGCAATGGGGCGCGAGTGGGCGCTAGCCACTCGGGCTGACCTCCGTGCTCGATCAAGACACCTGATCCGCGTCGAATGCGTAGACCGTTGGCCTTTTTGGAACCGAGCGCCTGCTTGAAATGACGCCTGATGCGCTATAAACGGTCTGGAAGAACCTTTAAACATTAAAGAGACCCTTATGAAGACATTCATCCTGGCCCTCATCTTTCTCCTCATCGGTAGCGCCGTCGGCGGCTTCCTGGCATTGGGCTTCGGCGCCGGGATGGGCGCGGCAAGCGGACTGGTCATCGGCTCACAGGCCGGCGTCTGCCTGGCCGTGGAAACCGCAGAGGAGCAGGGATTGGTTGCCGACCCGGCACAGATCGACGCGCTCATCGCCGCAGCCGTCGGGAAGATCCGCGACAAAAGTGGTGCGGTCCCCGCAGAGGCCGGCTTGGAGTGGATCAGCAACGCGGCCCAGTGTCGCGATATCGTCCGTCAGTTGGTCGAAGGCCCTGAGACGGTCGCTCAGGCACCAGCTGCCCCCAGATCGAATTGACCGGGATCTTCAGTCGATCCCGACAGAGCCGCCCTACCCGCCCGTAGCCGGCGCAACAGCAAGCACGGCCGGTGTGGTCGCTTTTTTCGACGGGGCCGCAAGAAATCGCCATATCTGAAACAGATCTGAGACAGATCTGACGAATCAGGCCTGGCCCGCTCGATACGAGGAGCGCATTCAACCCATCGGCACACTCCTATGCGACGTATCAACATCAGCCATATCACCGAGTATCTGTTCCCCGGCCCTGTGACGCTGCTGCCGCACCGGCTGCTGCTGCGCCCGCGGGAGAACCACAATGTCCGCATCGAATCTTCGGTGCTGGAGATCAGTCCGGCCCATACCCTGAAATGGCAACGCGACGTGCTGGACAACTCGGTGGCCCTGGTGGGCTTCACCGAACCCTCAGATCAGTTGCGTATCCTCAGCAGCGTGGTGATCCAGCACTATGAGGAGAACCCGTTTGACTTTCTGGTCGATGACTACGCGGTCACTCATCCCTTCGACTATGCGGAGGCGGACCGGGCCGAGCTCGCGCCCTTCCAGCAATCCCTCTATGCGTCGGATCAAGATGCGGTGAGGTCCTGGCTGGACGCCTTGGATCTGCGGCCACCCATGGAGACCTTCGCGCTGCTCGACCGCTTGAACCGGGAGATTACCGGCCGCTTCGCCTACCAGATGCGCGAAGAACCCGGGGTGCAGTCACCCTTGGTGACACTGGAGAGCAACAGCGGATCCTGCCGAGACTTCGCGGCCTTATTCATGGAGGCATGCCGTGTCATGGGGCTGGCCAGCCGCTTCGTGAGCGGTTATCTGTTCGCGCCATCCACCGAGGCGGGCAACGCCTCGACCCATGCCTGGGCCGAGGTCTACCTCCCCGGCCCCGGCTGGAAAGGATTCGACCCCACCAGCGGTGAGGTCACGGGAAACAAACACATCGCGGTGGCGGTGGCACGCCACTCGGAAGCCGTGCCTCCTGTGGCGGGAAGCTTCCTCGGTCCGACGGATCAACAGCCAGTCCTGAACGTCGCGGTCCAGGTCAGCGAGGTCACCGCTTGAGCGCACCCGAACTGGCATCTGCTCTGAAGGGCAGTTGTCGTTCAGCGAAGACCAGCCAACCCGCAGGCTTCGAGCCGACGATGTCGCTCTCGCTCAGAAAAGGGGGATCGGGTCGTCTCGATCGCCTCGAGTCACGCCCCCATTCCTGAAACGCGCCGTCGTCATTGCAACGGGGGCCATTTCCCCGCACCGCATTTCATTCTGAGCTCGGGCGCGGCGGTTCCCATTCGAGCATTCTTCGTCATTTCGGACGTTTCCGATTCGATCGAGAAAAGGCCTTTTTTATCCCGCCCTTCGTAGTTGTACGGAGATGCGCCCCGGATGACCACAATACTCAAATCCCCCCGGTACGCCTAATCTGACGTTAGAGTCTCCGGTTTCGCTGACCTAGCGTCGACCTTGCCAGTCCAATCGGCTGCTCGCGCCGCTCATTCTCAAGCCGCCATCAGGAATGCCCCGGGGCGGGCCTTTCCGGAGCCGGGGTCGATCCGGTGGCGGTTACCTGAAATGAATCGTCCATCCCGTTTGCCCTCATGAAAGGAGAAGCATCATGCCTTTGATCACACTGATTATCACCTTGGTCGTTGTCGGCCTTATCTTGTGGCTGATCAATAACTACATCCCGATGGACAGCAAGATCAAGACGATATTGAATGTGGTCGTTGTCATCGTCGTCATCGTCTGGTTGTTGTCCGTGTTCGGGATCTTGGGTTCAATGTCTTCCGTGCGTATCGGGTAAGGGTCATTCCGCCCTTTGTATCGATACGAGAAAACCCGATGAATGCAATCAAGCTTGCTGGTATCGCGCTGCTCATCGTCGGCAGTCTAGCACTCGCATATGGTGGATTTACCTATACCAAAGAAACGCAAGAGGCAAAGCTGGGGCCGATCGCGCTGACGATCAATGAACAAAAGACGGTCAACATTCCGGTCTGGGCCGGTGTGCTCGCATTGGTGGCCGGCGGGCTCCTGCTCTTTGTGCCGAGGGCCAAATAGCGCCGAGCTCGGAGTCGCTCAGCGGCGTGCTGCCGCGCCGACGACATCGAGTCTCGAGTCAATATCCCTCGCGAGACTCCTCCTCGCGATCAACCAAGTCACATGAGGACTTCGACATGACGACAGCTCATAGGATCGCATCGATAATAGTGGCGCTTTTTCTCAGTGGAGGTCTGGTGCAGTTGGCGGGTGCGCAGCAGACCTATCAGGAATCATCCCCCTTCGGCCCCGCCATGGGAACGACCGTCGAGCAGGAGCCGTTGCCGGTTGCGCCTGAGCCGGTTTCCGACCTGCGTCCGTCGGCTGTTCCAATGTCGGCACAGCCTGGGGATGTCATTGAGGATCCGGCGGCCACACTGCCGGATCGGTCACGACAGATCCTGGAATATCAAGGGATCCGATACCTTTCGGGCGGAGTCGGCGAGGACGAGCGCAGCGAGATCGAAACACTCGGGAACCAGTTCAACCTCCGCCTGATGTTCGCGAAGCAGGACAGTGGCGAATATCTGGCGGATGTCCATGTGAGCATCAAGGAAGAACGCAGCGGCACGATCCTGGACGCCAGATCGGACGGGCCTTTGTTCTTCGCACAACTCCCGGCTGGCGATTATCGGGTCGAGGCGACTCCGTCCGGTATGCCCGATCGTATGCCGCAGAGCAAGACCGTGCATGTCGGAAGCTCGGGACAATCTCGTCTGGACTTCTATTGGAAGTGAGTCCCCCACCTCGAGACGGCGCGCAGTCCGGCGCCAGGGCTGAACCATGGAATCGGTGAAGGGCGACCTGCGTCTCCGATCGACGAATAAGCGAGAGCGCAGACGCGGCGCGAGACTCGATGCACCCGGGGGCGAGGATCGCCCGATCCGCATGGAGCTGTTCAGCACGCAGCGTCTCGAGCAGCACGCCTTGAGTCTTGCGGAAGCGCAAACCGTCGACGGTCGCCGACGCGGTCAGAAACTGCTCCCGCGCGTTCGCGAGAACGCGCGGGTTCTGGTTGCGGTCCATGCCGCGATCAGCCAAGCGACAGCCGATCAGCGGGCGATCACGCCGGCGGCGGAGTGGCTTCTCGACAACTTCCATATCATCGAAGAACAGGTGCACGACATCGGCGTGCACTTGCCCGAAAGCTATTACCGCGGACTGCCGAAGCTGGCCGACGGATTCCTCGCGGGCTTTCCGCGCGTCTACGGGATCGCCTGGGCGCTGGTGGCGCACACCGACAGCCGGTTCGATCCCGATCTGCTGACCCTCTTCGTCAAGTCGTATCAAACCGTCCAGCCGCTCACATTGGGCGAGCTCTGGGCGATCCCCGTGACCCTGCGCGTCTTGCTGGTGGAGAACCTGCGCCGGCTGGCGGTCCTCGTGCGCAACTCGCAGGCCGGGCGACGCCTGGCCGACGCCTTCGTCGACGAGCTCGAACGCTCCGTCGACCAGGCCGACCGACCGATATCGGATCCCGTACCGGGTGTCGTGCCCTCGCCGGCCTTGCGACGATCCTATGCCGTCCAGGTCTCTCAGCGCCTGCACGATCCCCACCCCGGGGTCGCGCCGGCGCTGGACTTCCTGAGCGACTGGCTGACCGAGCAGGGCGTGACACTCGACGAGATCGTGCATCGGGAGCACGCCGACCAGATCGCCGCCAACGCGACGGTCCGGAACATCATTACCAGCATGCGTGCCATCTCCGCCTTCGACTGGCGTGAGTTCGTGGAGCATGTGAGTCTGGTCGACGCCTGCTTACGCGGCCATGGTGGCTATGAGGCGATGGACTTTCTCACCCGGGATCGCTATCGCCATGCCATCGAGGATCTCGCGCGACGCTCCTCCCATTCGGAGTTGGCGATCGCGCGGCGGGCGATGGCAAAAGTCACAGCAGTCGGCCCGGAGTCAGACCCCGAGGGCTCGTGTCCTGACCCGGGCTACTACCTTATCGGCGCCGGTCGCGCCGCTTTCGAGGAGGAGGTCGGATTTCGTCCGCCACTACGCCAGCGGCTCCTGCGCATCGCGATGGCTCAAGCCGGGCCGGCTTATCCGGGCGGCATCGAGCTGCTGACGACCCTGTTGCTGCTCGCTCTGCCTTTAGGTGCCGGCTTTGCAGCCGGGCTCGGCTGGATTCCCCTGCTCATCATCGCCTTGTGCGCGATCTTTCCCGCCTCGGATATCGCCACGGATCTGGTGAACCGGGTTGTGGTCGCGCTCCTGCCGCCCCGTCATCTGCCGCGCCTCGAGCTCAAAACGGGTATCCCGGAGCCGCTTCGCACCTGCGTGGTGGTGCCCACCATGTTTGCAACCGAAAAGGACGTACAGAGGCAGGTCGAGCAGATGGAGGTGCGTTATCTGGCCAATCCGGATGGCGAGGTCTTCTTCGCCTTGCTCTCCGATTGGACGGATTCGGACCGGGAAACCATGCCCGACGATGCAGCTCTGCTGGAGCGCGCAGTCTCCGGCGTGGCCGCGCTCAACGCCAAGTATCCGGGAGAACGATTCTTCGTCTTCCATCGCAGGCGCCTCTGGAACCCGAGCGAAGGCAAATGGATGGGTTGGGAGCGCAAGCGCGGCAAGTTGCACGAATTCAACCGGCTGCTCCGGGGTGCCACCGATACGAGTTTCCTGCCGATCGCCGGCCGACCCGCGATCGCTCCCACGGGCGTGCGTTATGTCGTCACCCTGGATGCCGACACCCGCCTGCCGATCGGGGTGGTGACGCAACTCGTCGGCACCGCGGCCCATCCGCTCAATCGGCCGGTGTTCGATCCGAACCTCAGACGGGTCGTCGCGGGCTACGGCATTCTCCAACCCCGCGTAACGCCCACGCTGCCGCTACGCGAGGAGTGCTCGAGGTTCCACCGGATCTTCTCCGGTGCCTGCGGGGTGGACGCCTATTCGAGCACGGTCTCCGAGGTCTACCAGGATCTGTTCGGACTGGGCACCTACACGGGTAAGGGACTCTACGACGTGGATGTCTTCGAGGCCGCCATGGCGGGGCGCGTTCCGGAGAACACACAGCTCAGCCATGACCTCTTCGAGAGCGTGTTCGCCCGGTGCGGACTGGTCAGCGATCTCGAGCTCTTCGAAGAGTTTCCGTCCCATACGGCCGTCGCCGACTCGCGCTCGCATCGCTGGACCCGGGGCGACTGGCAGTTGTTGCCCTGGATCCTCGGGTTCCGGGGTCTCGGGAAGGGCCGTGACCTGCCCTTCCTCGGCCGGTGGAAAATGCTGGACAACCTGCGTCGTTCACTCTCGGCGCCGGGGGCCTTCTTCACGCTGATCGCCGCCTGGGCCATCCCGGGGGCGCCGCAGGGCATGATGGTCGGGTTCGTGCTCTTGGCTTTGGGGATGCGAGCCTGGTTGGCCCTGGCCAATGCGCTCGTGCCGCCCGCGAGCGGGACCCGGCTTTCGACCCATCTGCGATTGGCTGGCGGAAATGTGATGCTGGGTCTGGGCCAGGGCTTCGTGGACCTGGTCCAGCTCGCGCATCACGCCTGGCTCATGATCCATGCCATCGGCAGTACCTTGATTCGGGTCCTGGTGACCCGGCGCCACCTCTTGAGATGGGTCACCGCACTGCAAGCCAAGACCGCCTCGGGACTCGGATTGAAAAGCCTAGTTGGAGCCTTGGGCAGTGCAACCGGGGTGATGGTCGCGGCCGGCAGCCTGATCCTCCTCTTCAACCCGACCAACCTTCTGAACGCCGCACCCTTCTTTCTGCTCTGGCTGTCGGCGCCATTCGTCTCTCACGCCTTGAGCCTGCCGGCGCGACTGCATCCGAGGGAGGTCCTGACCGCTGAAGACACCCTGCAGCTGCGTCTCGTCGGGCGGCGGACCTGGCGCTTCTTCTCGACCTTCGTCACGGCCGAGGACCATCATCTGCCGCCCGACAACTTCCAGGAAGACCCGCGTCCCGTGGTCGCGCACCGCAGCTCGCCCACCAACTTCGGGCTATACCTCCTGTCGGTCCTGGCCGCGCGCGATTTCGGCTGGATCGGCACGCTCGAGGCCGCTGACCGCCTCGAGGCCACCCTGGGCACTCTCGCGAGGATGCCCCGTCTGCATGGCCACTTCTACAACTGGTACGACACCCGCAACCTGCAGCCGCTCGAGCCCCGTTATCTGTCCACCGTGGACAGCGGAAACCTGGCGGGTCATCTCCTGACCTTGGCCGAGGGGTGCCGAGAGGCTGCACGGCAACTGCCGGACGCCGCTGCCGTGCGGGCCGGACTCGCCGACACCCATCGGCTGTTGTCAGCCGCACTCGCGGCCATCCCCGACGAGCGGCGCACGCTGACCGTCAGGCTGGACGAGCTGCGCGCCGAGGCGAGCAGGCTCGGGGCACTCCTGGCCGACCCCGGAGATGATCGGGGCGCTTGGGGGCATTTGGTCAGCGCCGCCGAGACCCTGCTGGACCTTGCGCGCGCCTACGCTGCCGAGATCGGCGACGACCCGCAATGTCTGCCGATGCTGGAATGGGTCGAGCTGCTTCGCGACGATATCTGCTCACACGCCCGCGATGCCGATGAGCTGCTCACGACGCCCGGCGCTCAGGCGGCGGCGCCCGCCGGATCCGCATCCGCGGTGCTCGCCTGGCGTCTCGAAGCCATTGCCAAGGAGGCCGAGCGACTCTTCTCCGAGATGGATTTCGGTTTTCTCTACGATCAGGAGCGTCATCTGTTCACACTCGGCTTTCGGGTGACCGAGGGGCTCCCCGACGACAGCTATTACGACCTGCTCGCCTCCGAGGCCCGCCTCACCAGCCTGATTGCCATCGCCAAGCGCGACGTGACCTGCGCCCATTGGTTCCACCTCGGCCGGCGGATGACGCGGGCTGCGGGGGG
>RRYU01005379.1_pt1 | contig 10185 bp, 8 predicted proteins | sample 2162651 | NCBI WGS metagenome assembly RRYU01 (sample SAMN10267283, study PRJNA491782) | microbial mat metagenome | isolation source: biomat in the production well | place: Japan: Minami-Kanto gas field, natural gas well KTG3 | collected 2017-06 | reverse complement strand
ACGCTGGATCCAAAAAAATTCAAAGCTTTGACTCGAACCGGCGACCTGAGCCGGGTTTTAGCCGGCTTGATGGCCGCCAAGGCGCAGAACTTTGAGCGGATAAAGCTGAACGCGGTGATCCTGAAAAACCGCAATCATGAAGAAGTCGCCGATCTGGTACATTTCGCCCTGGAACAGGATTTTGACCTTAGCTTTATAGAAGAAATGCCCTTGGGCGTGATCGGCGATCATGACCGGGCCATCGCTTACTATTCCAGCGATACCATCTACCGGGATTTGAGCACGGTGTTCAAATTAACGCCTTGCCAGGATACCACCGGCGGCCCGTCACGTTACTACCGGATTGAAGGCTACACCAGCAAAATCGGCTTTATTTCACCGCACAGCCATAATTTCTGCGGCGACTGCAACCGCGTCCGGCTGACCGCCGAAGGTCGTTTGCTGCTTTGTCTGGGTAATGAACATTCGGTCGATCTGAAGGCCTTCATCCGCCAGCATCCCAATGATCTCAACGCCCTGAAAAAAACTTTGCAGGACGCCATGACCCTCAAGCCGGAACGTCATCATTTTGATCTGACCGAGCAGCCGGTCATTGTCCGCCATATGAACATGACCGGCGGTTAAGCCAATTTTTTAGCAGAAAGTAACCCGGCATTAGAATTATTTCGTACATCCAAAACCCGGTTAATCTAAATTTATAGCGTCTTCCAAAAATATGAATCTATAAACAAATCAGATTCTTTTCTTTCTGCGGGCAAAACTCAATGACGCCAACCCTAACCCCATAAGACTCAAAGTCATCGGCTCAGGCACATCACTGGGGGGTATAACCGGTGTACCACCTACACCACGGAAACCGAAGATAAAGGTAGGGTCATTATTAGCCGCAACTCCGGCATTATTAGACTGTCCTAATGAGAACAATTCGATTCCTTCCGCGCCTATGGCCGCTAAAGCGAGGGCTTCATTGCCAGCTGCACCGTAAAATATTTCAAATATTTGTGTTTCACCATCAGCCAAGTCGCCGAAATTAAAACGGAAAAATGCACCATGATCTTCCGGACCACTGTCAATAAAATCGACATTGGTGGTGCCTGGCAGTATTTCATCAGAAAACGTATCCAGAGGATTGGCGCTTTCAAAGCCATCATCATGTGACAACTCCAGTAATGTCGTTGTAGCCGTGCCTCGGATACTAACAAATTCATTAAATTCTGTCGGCGGCACGTCCCAGTCCATGACCCGAACATATTTCAGATCGGTTACATCACTGCCGGTGGTGTTCGTGACTTCCACCAACACACGAAACAATTCATTCGGCGCGTTAACTGATGGCGCGAAACTATGTTTAACGGATAATCCAGCCAGGTTGGACAACGAAACTTCGGAAACAGCTGTAGAACCTGTTGAAGTAAAACTATCGAGGGTAAGGTTCTGAATACCGTCTGTTGAAATGTTAGCAAATCCTGAGGTCGTGCCGTTAACTGAAACGCCCCATCCCTCACATTCACAACCTGGCGAAGTAGCGTCTTGCCAAACCGGAGCGGAGGCGGTGCCAAAATTGAAGGCAAGACCGGTTGAACCCGCGTTATTAACAATATTGCCCGCTGCAAGGTTCAGACGACCCTGGTCATTAACACCCAAAGCCACGGTACTGCTGGAATTAACGAGAATAGCTCCGGCAAATGCCGAAGCGGTTGCCGAGGAAAGCAACGCGCCCACCACAATTTTCAAAAAATGGTTCATAGTCATGATTTGCTCCTAAAGTTAACAATAGCTGTTTGGCGGAATTACCGCCGTAGTTAATTAAGCAAATCACAGGCCAAAATCAATATATGATTGTTTTTAATAACAATACTTAAGATCCGAAACAGCTCAGACAGACTATGTGTAAAAAAAATTGACAAAAAACTTAAAAAACGTTCTTTTTTAAACGCATCGTTAAAAAAATTTTTACAATTAGAAAGTATCTAAAAAATTCTATCCCTTCCTGAATTTATAAATTAATTATATATCAATAAGTTATTATATAAACCGACTGATTGAAAACACTTATTGCAACATCTTTGAAATGTAAAAAACCTGACACTCTATCCATTCATAACGATCAACTTTGCCGATCAGGCGAGCCGACCGATACCAAAATAAGTCAGCCCGGCTTTTCGGGGCAGTTTCGGATCGAACATATTCCGGCCGTCAAAAATCACCTTGTCCTTGAGCTTTTCTGACAGCATATCAAAATCCGGGCTGCGGAACTGCTTCCATTCGGTGACGATGGCCAGAGCATTGGCCTGCTCCAGCGCTTGGTAAGGCGTTTGCGCGTAAACCAGGTTGTCCCGCTCGCCATACAGTTCGCGAGCGATAGCCATCGCCTCCGGGTCATACACCCGCACCGTGGCGCCGGATTTTAGCAATGCGTCTAACAATGTTCTGCTCGGCGCTTCGCGCATATCGTCGGTATTGGGTTTGAACGACAAACCCCACAGGGCAATGGTCTTATCCTGCAATTGCGACTGATAAAAATCGTCAATTTTTTCGAACAAACGCCGTTTCTGGCGCTGATTGACATTTTCAACTGCGGTCAGCAGTTCCGGCTGGTAGTCAACTTCGTGAGCGGTTCTGGTCAAAGCCTTGACATCCTTGGGAAAGCAAGAGCCGCCATAACCACAACCGGGATAGATGAAACTATAGCCGATCCGGGAATCGGAACCGATACCCTGGCGCACCTGTTCGATATCCGCGCCCAACCGCTCTGCCAGATTGGCCAGTTCGTTCATGAAGCTGATTTTGGTCGCCAACATGGCATTGGCGGCATATTTGGTCAGCTCGGCGGAGCGGATATCCATGGTGATCACCCGCTCCCGGCTGCGATTGAAAGGCGCGTACAAAGCTTTCAGAAGTTCCGCGGTTCGAGGGTTATCCGTGCCGATGACAATCCGGTCCGGCTTCATGAAATCATCGACCGCCGCGCCCTCTTTTAGAAATTCGGGGTTAGAAACAACATCAAATTCCCATTCTGCTCCTCGCTTAGCCAAGACCGCTTCCATGGCAGCACGGACTTTATCGGCCGTGCCAACCGGCACGGTTGATTTATCGATCACGATCCGATAATCATCCATATGCTCGGCAATAGTATTGGCCACGGCCAGAACATACTGAAGATCAGCCGAACCATCTTCCTCCGGCGGCGTACCTACAGCAATGAACTGAAACAAACCATGTTTCACCGCTTCGGCGGAGTCAGTGGTGAAATGCAGACGACCTTCAGCCTGATTTTCCCGAATCATGGCTTCCAGACCCGGCTCGTAAATTGGAATTTTACCATTCTGCAACAAAGTGATTTTTTCCTGATCAACATCCATACAGAGTACGTCATTACCAACCTCAGCCAAACAAGCGCCGGTAACCAAGCCTACATAACCGCTGCCAAAAATCGTAATTTTCATAGGAATTTTATACTGTTAAAATGTAAACGAGTGCGGCCTGACAGCCATTCGAAAATCCGCGCTTAGTTTAGCATGGAGCAACATCAGACCCGAGCCTGAACCGAATCAACTGTCGAACACCATCCCTAAATCGCATAAACGGCTGAAAAAACCGGCTGTACTGTCGCGTAAACACATCCGCCACCGCATATTTTTCTTTGTTAACTGGTTTGCTTTTGAGCATTGCGTTAAAATTGTAGGGTTTATTGATGCAAACTTTTGCCAACTCAAGTAAGAACAAAACCGATGGCGCTGGGTACTCTTGCCTATGGCCTTTCAAACGGGCAAATCTGTTAACCCAGGTAATCAGCACTGTCCGGTCGAAATGCTTACAGGCACCATTACAATAATTTAGCGACTGTAATTTTTCAGAAATTTTAGGGAGGCTGCTCCGTGAACACTCTCAAACACCCGCTGGCGCTTCTTGCCTTGGCGAGTCTTGGCCCGAACAACGCTTATGCGGACTACAAACTGAACCTGGTTGAAGGCGTGACCGCCCTCAGTCATGATGTGTTCAGTCTGCATATGCTGGTCCTTTGGATCTGTGTCTTTATCGGCATCGCGGTATTCGGCGTGATGTTTTATTCGATCTATCATCATCGCAAATCACGCGGCCACGTCGCGGCACAGTTTCACGAAAGTACCAAAGTTGAAATCCTCTGGACCATCATACCAACGCTGATTCTGATCGGCATGGCGATTCCGGCGACCACAACCATGCTGGAAATGGATGATGTTTCAGCCGCCGACATGTCAATCAAAGTCACCGGCTGGCAGTGGAAATGGGAGTATGAATACCTGGATAACGGCATTCGTTTTTTCAGCACCCTGGATGAAGCCAGCAATCGCGCCCGGCAGCTTAACTCCGGCATCGACCCCAGATCGGTACCTAATTACCTGCTGAATGTCGACCGTCCACTGGTTATTCCAACCAAGAAAAAAATTCGCTTTCTGTTTACATCCGCCGATGTTCTGCACTCCTGGTGGGTACCCGCTTTAGGCTGGAAAAAGGACACTATTCCCGGTTTTATCAACGAGGCTTGGACTTATGTCGAGGAACCCGGCACCTACCGCGGTCAATGTACCGAATTATGCGGCCGTGATCATGGCTTCATGCCGATCGTACTGATCGCCATGGATCAAGAAGATTACGATCTTTGGGTTGCCGAGCAACAGGCCGACTCAGTGAAGATTGCCGCCCAGTCGGAACAAACCTGGTCCTTAGATGATCTGATGGCCGAAGGTGAAAAAGTTTACAACCAGAACTGCGCTACCTGCCACATGGGTGATGGTTCCGGCATTTCCGGCAATTTCCCGGCCATTACCGGCAGTGCTATCGTCAATGGCGATCTCGACCGGCAAATCGATCTGGTTTACAACGGAAAAGGCATGATGCCGGCATTCGGCAAAATGCTGTCCGCCGCCGAATTTGCCGCCGTCGTCACCTACACCCGCAACGCTCTGGGTAACAAGGTGGGCGACAGCATACAACCGACCACGATCAACGAGCTGTCATCGGATTGACGACTGATTCAACCATTCGGACTTCTTTCAGTTACTTACAAGGGGTAAAACATGTCTTCGGTAGTTACCACCCACGACGATCATGATGCGGATCATGACCATGGTCCGCAAAAAGGCTTTTTAAGATGGATCATCACCACCAACCATAAAGATATCGGCACACTGTATCTGGTATTTGCATTGGCGATGTTTTTTGTTGGTGGCACCATGGCGCTGATCATTCGCGCCGAACTGTTCGAACCCGGCCTGCAATTCGTCGAGCCGCAGTTCTTCAACTCCATGACCACCATGCACGCACTGATCATGGTATTCGGCGCGGTCACGCCGGCTTTTGTCGGTCTGGCCAACTGGATGGTCCCTTTGATGATCGGCGCGCCGGACATGGCCTTGCCGCGAATGAATAACATGAGTTTCTGGCTGCTGGTGGCCGGTGCTTTATTGTTGGCCAGCACCTTGTTTATGGAAGGCGGCGCGCCGGCTTCCGGTTGGACTTTGTACCCGCCACTGGTGCTGCAAACCGGCGCCGCCTTGCCGTTCGCTATTTTCTCGGTGCATTTGCTCGGCGTATCCTCGATCATGGGCGCAATCAACATCATTGCCACCATCTTGAACATGCGCGCACCAGGCATGACATTGATGAAAATGCCACTGTTTGTCTGGACCTGGTTGATTACTGCATTTTTGTTGATCGCCATCATGCCGGTATTCGCCGGCGCGGTGACCATGCTGTTGACCGACCGTTTTTTCGACACCAGCTTCTTCGATGCCGCCGGCGGCGGCGACCCTGTGCTGTACCAGCATATTTTCTGGTTCTTCGGTCACCCGGAAGTTTATGTGATGATTCTGCCGACCTTTGGCGTGGCATCGACCATCATTCCGGTATTTGCCCGTAAACCTTTGTTCGGCTATAGCTCGATGGTTTACGCAACGGCATCGATTGCCTTCCTGTCGTTCATTGTTTGGGCGCATCACATGTTTACCGTCGGCATGCCGATTGGCGGCGAACTGTACTTCATGTACGCCACCATGCTCATTGCCATTCCGACCGGGGTGAAGGTGTTCAACTGGACCGCGACCATGTGGAAAGGTGCAATGACCTTTGAAACACCGATGTTGTTTTCTATTGCCTTCGTGGTTTTGTTCACGTTAGGTGGTTTCACCGGTCTGATGATGGCGGTGGCACCGGCTGATTTCCAGTACCATGATACCTATTTCATCGTCGCTCACTTCCATTACACCCTGGTTCCCGGCTCGGTATTCATCCTGATGGCTGCCGCCTATTACTGGCTGCCGAAATGGACCGGCCATATGTACGACGAGCGTTTAGGGAAATTGCATTTCTGGCTGTCGGCGTTTTCCGTTAACGTGTTGTTCTTTCCGCAACACTTTTTGGGACTGGCTGGCATGCCACGCCGGATTCCCGACTATGCCGTGCAGTTCGCCGACTGGAACATGGTTTCCAGTATCGGCGCATTTGTGTTCGGCTTAAGCCAGTTACTATTCCTGTATAATGTGATCAAAACCATTCGCGGTGGCACGGGTGAGGAAGTCACTGATGAAGTCTGGGAAGATGCTTCCAAACATAGCCTGGAATGGACTCTACCATCACCACCGCCTTATCATAGTTTCACCACGCCACCGGAAAAAATTCCGACTGAACATTTCTAGGCACAGATGGCTCGCTTGCATAGGGCGAGCCATTATTTTTCTTCCGGATGCTGCCCATGAATCTGAAACAAAAAAACTGGCTGACGGTCGCTATCCTGGTCGTGGTAGTGGTTACGATTTACCTGTTTGCCATGTGGCAGGCTAACAACGCATGAACGACGAACTCAAACGCAAAAACAAACAATTGCTGACCCGAGGCTTACTGATCGCGGTATTGATGTTTGGTTTTGGCTATGCGCTGGTGCCGCTGTACAACGTTTTCTGCGATATTACCGGCCTCAATGGCAAAACCGACAATCAAGCCAGCGCCGAAACTCTTTACCCGATTGATCGGTCACGGGAATTGACCCTCGAATTTGTCACCTCGGTTGGTGATGCGCCGATCAAATTCAAGGCCGAAACCAGCAAGCTTAAGATTCATCCGGGTCAGTATTACACAGTCAACTTCTATGCCGAAAATCTGACTGACCTGCCGATGATCGCCCGTGCGATTCCCAGTGTCACTCCGGGACTGGCCGCCGAATATCTGAAAAAAACTGAATGCTTTTGTTTTAACGAACAACGCTTCGAACCCGGTGAAGGCCGAAACATGCCGGTTCGTTTTGTCATAGATCCCGATTTGCCGGAAAAATACAACACTATCACCCTGGCTTATACTTTCTTTGACAACACCGACTCCCAATCCAACAACTAACGAGAACCACTATGTCTGAAAACGCTTACTACATCCCTCATAAAGCGACCTGGCCCGCGCTGGGCACAGGTGGTTTGATGATGCTCCTGGCAGGCTTCGCCAATCTACTCAACGGCTCTGCCATTGGCAGCACCATGATGGTTTTGGGTTTTGCAATCTTTGTCGTCATGCTGGCAGGCTGGTTCAGTTTGCAAGCCGTCGAAAGCGAATCCGGCATGTACAGCCAGCAAGTCGGCGTTTCCTACCGCATGGGCATGATCTGGTTCATTTTTTCCGAAGTTATGTTTTTCGCCGTGTTTTTCGGCACATTGTGGTATACGCGCAACCTTTCAGTGCCTTGGCTGGCCGGTTTTGGTGACGGACCTGGCCGCTCATCGGACCTTCTGTGGCCCGGTTTCGAAGCCATTTGGCCGACCAACGGTCCGGGTGAGATCGGCGGTGAATTTGAACCCATGGGCGCATGGGGTATTCCTTTTATCAACACATTGATCCTGCTAAGTAGCGGTGTTACCGTAACTTGGGCCCATCATGGCCTTTTGGCCGGGCATCGAGGCCAGCTGATCAAAGGGCTGATCGCCACCGTCGCCTTGGGCTTTCTGTTTGTTGGATTGCAGGCTTTTGAATATCATGAAGCCTACTCAGAAATGGGCCTGACTCTGGGTTCAGGCATTTACGGCTCGACCTTCTTCATGCTCACGGGTTTTCACGGTCTGCATGTTTGTATCGGCGCGATCATCCTGTCTGTAATCTTATTCCGAAGCAGCCAAGGTCATTTTTCAGCAGAAAACCATTTCGCCTTTGAAGCTGCGGCCTGGTACTGGCATTTTGTCGATGTGGTCTGGCTGGGCTTGTTCGTGTTTGTTTACATGTTATAAAAACCTTCCACGTTCCGCCTGTAGCAAAAGCGTCGTCTTGACTGCCGGGACGGCGCTTTTTTTTATGATGAGTCTTCGCTGGAGGCAAACCCGTTACTGATGACCGCTCTCAGAATTTTGTCGTCTCGCGCGTGTTTTCTGATTGTCTGGCTTGTATTGACGGCAGCCATATCCATGCCTGCCCTGTCGGATACGAGTATCGGGCTAAATCTTGAGCAAGCCTTGGCCCAGGCACATCAACGCAATCCAGGTCTGGCTCAGATCAAGGACAGAGCCCAAGCTTTGGCGACCTTACCCAGTCAAGTGGGCGCACTGCCGGATCCCAAAATCAGCATCAACGCGCTAAACCTGCCTGTTGACAGTTTCGATACCCGTCAGGAAGCGATGACTCAGATTCAATTTGGGGTATCGCAAACTCTGCCCTTCCCCGGCAAATTGCAACAAGCAGAAAATGCGGCCCGTTTTGATGCCACGGCGGCGGAAGCGGATGTTGTGGAAGCCCGGCAATGGCTAGACGCACAAGTCCAACTGACCTGGTGGCAATTATATTTTTTTGAGCGCGCTCTGTCGGTGCTGGCCGCCAACAAAACCCTGCTCAAACAATTTGTTGAAATCGCTCGAACTAAATATGAAGTCGGTGAAGGTTTACAACAGGATGTGCTGTTGGCTCAACTTGAACTATCCAACTTGCTGGATCGAAAAATCAGCCTGACCAACCTGCGTCAGAATGAACAAGCAAAATTCAATACTCTGTTAAATTACCCACCTGAGCGCCGGCTATCGATTCCGGAAACCAAATCTCAAACGCTGCCTGATGTTCCTGAAAAAACAGCACTATACCAACAAGCGCAAAGCTCACGTCCACTTTTAGCTTCGGAAAGAGCGCGTATCAATGCCGCCGAACACCGCCGCGAACGCGCCGAATTGGACTTGTTGCCCGATGTCACCGTCGGTGCGGCCTACGGCATACGCGACAATACCCAAACGGGCGCACGACGGGCCGATTTTCTGAGCCTACAGTTAAGTTTTACCGTGCCGATTTTTGCCGGCACCAAGCAACAAAAAGCTATCGACCAATACCGTCATGCAGTCGCCGAACAACGCCACCGACTGATCAACCTGGAAAGTCAGGTGCAACAGGAAATCAGCCAGGCTTATGATGACTATCACTATGCCCGCGAACGCTTTGAACTGTTCAGCACCGGCATTATTCCTCAAGCTCGGCAAACGGTTGCCTCAATGCTGGCCGGTTATCAAGTCAATAAAGTTGATTTCCTGAACCTGGCGCGCAGTCAAATCACGTTGTTTGAGTACGAACTTCAGTACTGGCAATTATTTACCAATGCTCATCGCGCTCTGGCTCGACTGTATGCCGCCGCTGGCAGGTGGAGTCAGGATGATTAAAACAGTTATGTTCGGCGGACTGTTGCTGTTGCTGGGTTTATTTACAGGTTACTGGCTGGGACAAACATCGCCAGAAATACCGGCCGAAAAGAAGCCGGAACCGCTTTATTATCGCCATCCGATGTATCCTGAAATCACCTCGAACGTGCCTGCTACTGACAGCATGGGCATGGACTACATCCCGGTTTTTGCCGAAAGCCAGCTGCCGGATACGTCCGGGACCGTTCGCATCGATCCGGTGACCGTGCAGAATATTGGCGTGCGCACGGTTGCCGCCACCCGAGTAAACCTGACCAACAGTATTCGCGCGGTTGGCCGGGTTGCCTTCAATGAAGAACGCTTGTTCAGTCTTCATCCTAAAACCGAAGGTTGGATCGAACAGTTACGGGTCGATAAAACCGGCGAATGGGTGCAAAAAAATGATGATTTATTGAGCATTTACTCTCCGAAACTGGTTGCCAGCCAACAGGAATATGTGCTCGCCTTACGCAATTTTGCCGCCTTAAAGCAAAGTCCAGTCGAGGAAATTCGTCAA
>RRYU01018219.1_pt1 | contig 10188 bp, 10 predicted proteins | sample 2162651 | NCBI WGS metagenome assembly RRYU01 (sample SAMN10267283, study PRJNA491782) | microbial mat metagenome | isolation source: biomat in the production well | place: Japan: Minami-Kanto gas field, natural gas well KTG3 | collected 2017-06 | reverse complement strand
GCAAATCCTATCATTGTTAAAAATTCCTCATGGTGTAATAGCTCTGACCAAAACCGATATGGTAGATGAAGATTGGCTAGATTTAGTGGAAGAAGAAATTCATAGTTTATGTAAAGGTACTTTTTTAGAAAATGCACCAATAATTAGAACATCAACTGCCAACGGAAACGGAATTGAAGAGTTAAGGAAGATATTAATTGATCAATCAGTTACTGTCCAAGAAAAACTCGATCGTGGTTTTTTCAGATTGCAGGTTGATCGCAGTTTCAGCAAAATAGGTTTTGGCACAGTAGTTACAGGAACAGTTATTTCAGGTGAATTAAAAAAAGGGGAAGAAGTACAAATCCTTCCATCAGGTAAAAACGGTCGTGTTCGCGGATTACAGAGTCATGGTAAAACGGTTGATGCAGTTAGAATTGGTGACAGAGCTGCAGTTAATATTGCCGGATTTAATAAAAAAGATCTTTGGCGCGGCGTGGAATTGACATCACCCGGATGGTTAAAATCGACGATTCAAATTATAGCAAATGTTACAATTATCAATAATACAAAATGGATATTGAAATCCAAACAGCGAGTGAGAGTTCATATTGGAACGCAAGAATTATTAGCAAGAATCATAGTGTTAAATTCATCGTTGAAAGAAGGCGAATCAGACAATGTTATTATTTCATTTGAATCACCGGCTGTTGTTGCTATGGATGATAGATTTGTAATCCGCACCTATTCACCGCTAAATACGATTGGCGGTGGAATTGTATTGGATGCATTTCCTGCCGAGAGTTTAAAACAGAAAAAAAATTGGGCAAGTGATTTATCTGTTAAACCTGAAAAACGATACATCCAATTCATAAATAAGGAAATTAATAAGCCATCAACTTTAGAGGAATGGAGTAGGACATTTTTTGTTTCAAAAGATGTTTTAAAACCGATTATAAGCAATAATAAATTAAAAACTGCTAAAGGTAAACCGCTCATTTATTCTGATGAAAATTTTGATAAATCTAAAGCAATAATAATCAATATATTAGAAGGTTTCCATAAGTCCAATCCCTATCAAAAATCAATGAAAGGAGAGGAATTAAAAGAGAAAGCAAATTTCAGTTCGGAATGGTTCGATTATATTTTAAGTGAGTTGGTTGCAAGTGAAAATGTTCGACAATCAAAATCCGAATTTGCATTAGCTGCGTACAGCATGGAGTTATCTGATAAAGATCAAAAAGTTGCTGATGAAATATACAAAATGATTAACGATACAGGTTTTGAACCTATCACGATAGATACTATTGCCGAAGAAATTGGTTTACCGAGTAAAAAAGTACTGGAATTATTGCATGTGCTAAAAGTACAGGAAAAAGTAATTAATATATCGGATAAATTATGGTCGTGCTCAATAAAGATTGCTGAAATTAAAAGTAAAGTCAGTAAGCATTTTACAAAAAATAATGAACTATCAGTCGTTGATTTCAAAGACATCACTAATCTGACTCGTAAAACTGCGATACCTCTTTTAGAATATTTTGATAAACTGGAAATTACAATCCGCGAAGGCAATAATCGCATTAAAGGAAAAACCTTATGAATGAAAATAATTCGACACCTTTAATGCGTCAATACAATGAAATAAAGGTGCAGTACAAAGATAGTATTGTACTGTTCCGCATGGGTGATTTTTACGAAACTTTTAACGAAGACGCAATTGAGACAGCCAAAATATTGGGTATTGTTTTAACTAAACGTTCTAGCGGCTCCGCTGCTGATGTTCCGCTCGCAGGATTTCCTTATCACGCTTTAGATAATTATCTACCGAAACTCGTTAAAGCCGGGCATCGCGTAGCGATATGTGAGCAGGTTGAGGATCCTAAACTTGCCAAAGGAATTGTAAAACGTGAAGTTATTGAAGTGGTTACACCCGGAACTTTAACATCTGATCAAACTCTGAACCAAAAATCCAATCAGTATTTAGCAAGTATTTATTTCCATCGCGATATGGTTGGATATGCCATTTTGGATCAATCCACCGGAGAGTTTTTTACTGGTGAATGTATATTGGAAGAGCTAACTGAAAATCTTAGAAAATTCGCCCCAAGTGAAGTTTTGATCGGTGAAAGTATTACTTATACAACAACCAAATGGTACCGGGAGTTGAAACCGTTCATCACACAAGTTGAGGATTGGATATATAATTTTGATCAAAGTTATCGTACGCTTAATGACCATTTTCATACTTCATCGCTAAAAGGATTTGGTTGTGACAGTTTTCAATACGGAATAACAGCAGCCGGAGTGATTTTTTATCATCTAAAGAATAATCTGAATATATCCTTAGATCACATCTCAAAAATACAACCAATCATTGCTGACGGATATATGGGAATTGATGGTTTTACAATGCGGAATTTGGAAGTGTTCAAATCATTGGCAACTCAGGGAACGCATGGAACATTGATTGATATCTTAGATGAAACAGTTACTGCCGGAGGTGGCAGAATTCTAAGACAGTGGATTAATCGTCCCTTAACGGATGAAAAGATAATTAGCATTCGATTAAAGAATGTTGCAGGATTCGTAGCAAATAAGCAGTCATTAAATAGTATAATTGAAATCCTTAAATCAGTCAGCGATATTGAAAGGATTGTTGGCAAGGTTAACAGACGTAAAGCGACTCCTAAAGAAATTTTAGCCTTAGGAAACAGTTTAAACCTCATTCCGGAGATCACTAAGCAATTAAACAAAACTCGAAACACGGAGTTAAAAAATATCGGTCGCAGTTTTACCGATACAAAAAATATAGTTCAGAGAATCGCAAAAATTCTTGATAAAAATGCACCTCATCATATAAAACAGGGCAATGTAATAGCTACCGGAATTGATAAAAAATTAGATGAATTACGAGATTTATTATATGGTGGTAAAAAATGGATAAATGAGCTGCAGGAAAAAGAACGAAAAAAAACCGGCATATCGTCCTTAAAAATTGGTTTTAATAAAGTATTCGGGTATTACATTGAAATTACTAAAACTCATCAGGACCGCGTACCGGAGTCCTATATTCGCCGCCAAACATTAGTCAGTTCTGAAAGATATATTACACCTGATCTAAAAGATTACGAAGAGAAAATATTATCAGCTGAGTCTGAAATTGAAGTAATCGAACAAAAACACTTTGATGCGTTATGTAATAAAATATTAGAAAATGTCCAAACTATACAGGTAAACGCCTACAATTTAAATTTAATAGATGTTTTTTCGAATTTTGCTCAGATCGCCATTAAAAATTCTTATTGTCAGCCGACAATAAACGGTGAATCTATCATTTCTATTGAAGATGGACGACACCCGGTTGTTGAGAAACTAATGCCGGCCACAGAACGATTTGTGCCAAATGATTTATTGATTGATGCTAATAAGAATCAAATTCAATTGATTACCGGCCCGAATATGGCGGGTAAATCAACTTATTTGCGCCAAATCGGTTTGCTAGTTTTGATGACACAAATCGGGTCTTTCATTCCTGCAAAAAGTGCCAAGATTGGAATTGTCGATAAATTGTTTACGAGAGTGGGCGCAAGCGATAATTTGGCTGGCGGAGAAAGTACCTTTTTAGTTGAAATGAACGAAGCGGCAAATATTTTAAATAATGCCACTGGAAAAAGTTTAATTCTACTGGATGAAATTGGTCGCGGTACTGCAACGTATGATGGTTTATCGTTGGCATGGGCCATAATCGAATATTTACACAATAACCCGCAAGTGGCTGCAAGAACACTCTTTGCAACCCATTATCATGAACTCACCGATTTAGAAAAAACATTAGGTAGATTAGAAAATAAGCATACAGCTGTTGAAGAATTTGGCGATAAAATTGTATTTCTAAGAAAAGTTATAAAGGGAACAGGAGATAAAAGTTATGGTATTCATGTTGCAAAAATGGCAGGATTACCTGACAAAATAATTTACCGTGCGACTGAAATTCTAAATCAATATTTAACAGATGATGACAGAAATAAACTGCAGCCAATACAAGCTAATTTAAAAAGTCAAATTTCTATTTTTGAGCATCATGAAAAAAGATTAAGGGAAGCATTGAAAAAACTTGATATCAATTCTTTAACACCATTGGAAGCACTGCAAAAAATTGATGAACTTAAAAAGAAATATGGATTGTAGCAGAAAGGTGTTAAGTCCTAATAAACAGGATTTGGTGAGTAAATATTTACTTGGAATTGCGAAACTGTTTTTAATGTTCAACATTTTACTTGCTGAATCTGATTGGAAAAAATATGGCTGGCAATTATATCAAAATGCCGGAGACGCCCGCTCGATTGCAATGGGCGGTGCCTCAATTGCTGATAATCACAGTATATCCGCTTTATGGAATCCTGCAATTAGTGGTATAGAGAGTAATAAGAATTTGATTTATGGACATCAGTCGCGTTTTGCGGGTATAATCCAAAGCGATTTGATTTCATTCCCATTCAAGACAAAAAATAACCGAAATTTTAATGTTTTATTTTTACATGAATCCGTTTCAAAGATTCCAAATACGGAAAATCTCTTATTAGATTGGGGAAATGATGGCGTTCCCAATACAGGTGATTTTGGTGAAAACAATGGATATCTTGACGAAGGGGAACGCCTAGATAATGACAATATTTCATATTTCAATCAGCATCAAATAGGGATTCAATTAAGTACACAATTATTATATAAAGGATTCGATCTAGGTGTATCAATTAAGAGTTTATTCCATACGCTGAATGATCATTTTGGAAGCGGAATCGGGTTAGATGTTGGGATTAGAAGATCTATTGGGGACAATACCAATATAGGTCTATCAATTCAAAATTTAATACCGGCAATGGTAGTATGGGATAGTGGAAATATTGAATTGTCTAAACCAAAAATATTGATTGGAATGTCTCAGCATTTAAATATGACTAAAGTTCCGATACATATATATATATTATCAGATGTCATATTTGATATACAAGTTCGTGCATTAGGTGATGATTTTCAGATCGGTTCTACCAGCGGCAATTTTAGGATAGGAACAGAGATATCATATAGAAACCGAATAAATTTCCGTTTGGGTCGCAGTCAATATGGATTTTATTCTACCGGACTTGGATTGTCTTGGACAAATTTTGAATTAAATTATGGTTATCAATTAAATTCAAAAGCTATTGATTTGGGTACGAATCATGTGCTATCGTTCAGAATAAATCCAAATTTGGTTATCGAGAAATTAAAACAATAAAGTGGAATTTTATGAAAAGACTATACAGAAATAAAAGTGAAGGCAAATTAGGCGGAGTTTGCGCAGGATTAGGTGATTATTTCAACATTGATCCTGTCATTATCCGGTTGGCATTTTTATTACTATTATTTGCCGGGGGCGGCATTGCATATTTGGTTGCTTGGATTATTGTACCGGAAAGATAATTTTTAAAATATTTTTACCCATAACATTATCAATATTTATTTAGATTTGATTTAAGCTAAACTTCCTTAAAAATCTATAATAATTTCATTGACTATCTTATACAAAATAGTATAGTTTTCTTGGCTTTTATCGAAACAAAAATTATGAAAACAACGACAATAAAAAAATCTGAAATTCAGCATGATTGGTGGATAGCTGATGCCGAAGGTAAAACCCTTGGCAGGTTTGCCAGTCAAGTCGCGCAATTGTTGCGCGGAAAACACAAACCGCATTTTACTCCTCACATGGATATGGGAGATTGTGTGGTGGTTATTAACGCAGAAAAAATTAGAGTTTCCGGTGCAAAAGAGGATCAGAAAGAATATTTTAGACATTCTGGTTATCCTGGTGGAGCAAAAACTTCATCCTATAAACTATTAAAAGCTACTTATCCGGAAAGAATCATTACAAATGCAGTAAAGGGAATGTTACCACACAATAAATTAGGAAGACAAATATTAGGTCACCTCCGAGTTTATGCAGGTACTGATCATCCACATACTGCACAACAACCTAAAGTAGTGGATATTAAATGACACAAGCAGTTTTTCAAGGTACAGGTAGACGTAAAAGGTCAATCGCCCGTGTTTATCTAAGTTCCGGAAAAGGTAATATACTTATCAATAATCGACCATACACCGATTACCTTGGTCGTCCAACCTTAGCTACAATTGTTCGCCAACCATTAGAAGCAATTGACGATGTTAAAGGATACGATATTAAAGTAAATGTTGTAGGTGGCGGTTTAACAGGACAGGCAGGAGCCATTAGGTTAGGCATTGCTCGTGCGCTGTTACAAATAAATGAAGATTTTCGTATTCCACTACGTCAAGCCGGTTTTTTGACACGTGATGCCCGTAAAGTTGAACGTAAAAAATATGGACAACCCGGAGCACGTAAACGTTACCAATATTCAAAGAGATAATATGGCAGAACAAGTTAGTTTTAAAGATTTATTAGGCACTGGAGCACATTTTGGTCATGTGACTCGTAAATGGCATCCAAATTATGAACCTTATATATTAATGGAACGTAATGGTGTGCATATCATTAATCTTGAGGAAACAGTTAAACACTTAAATACCGCAATTGAATTTGTTAAGAAAGTAGTCGAAAAGAATGGCGAAATTCTTTTTGTTGGTACAAAGAAACAAGCCAAAGACATCGTTCAACAGGAAGCTGATCGATGCGGAATGTTTTACATTGTTGAAAGATGGTTAGGTGGAACACTAACAAATTTTTCCACGATTAAAAAAAGTATTAAGAGGTTGAAAGCTCTTGAAAAAGAAGGATCAAGCATTTACGAAAATTTGACAAAAAAAGAAATTCAAATGTTAAATCGTGAAAGGCTCAAATTATCTGATCAACATCGTGGAATCAAAGATATGAGACGCTTACCTGATGCTCTGGTGATTGTGGATGTTGATAGAGAAATAACTGCTCTCGAAGAAGCCATCAGATTAGAGATTCCTGTAATCGCAATAATCGACACAAATTGCGATCCGCGAATTGTAGATTATCCAATACCGGCTAATGATGATTCTATCAGAACAATTCAAATTATTATTTCTGCTTTGGTTGATACTATTGTGGAAGTAAAAGGTGATAAAGCTACTAGCGAGGACGATTTAATCAGTGCTCCAGAAGAAGATGAAGACACTGAGACTAAAGATACTAAGATTGAAATAGATGTTGACATAGATGAGAAGGTTGAAAAAGTAGTTAACGTCAGTAAAAAGTTGAAAACTGATGATTTAACAGATAAGCCAATAAAAGCAAAACCTAAAGCTAAAATCAAAAAACTAGCAGATAAAAAAGATTCAAAACCTAAAGCATCCTCATCAAAAGCCGTAAGTAAGAAACCTGCCGGTAAAACTACAGCTAAAAAAAGTACAGGAAAATCAAGTAAAAAATGAATATAGATGCAAAAAAAGTAAAAGAATTACGAGAAAAAACCGGTGCCGGAATGATGGACTGTAAAAAGGCTTTAATTGATGCTGATGGCGATATTGAAAAAGCAATTGATAACCTCAGAAAGGCCGGAGTTGCCAAAGCCGCTAAAAAAAGCTCAAGATCAGCGAAAGAAGGATTGATATATTCATATATCCATCATGGCGGGAAATTGGGTGTATTGGTAGATATTGGTTGTGAAACTGATTTTGTTGCAAAAACGGACGGGTTTATTGATTTAGCAAGAAATGTTGCAATGCAAATTGCTGCCACAAATCCCATCTCTATAAATCGTGAAGATGTTCCGGAAGATATTATTGAACGCGAGAAAAATATATATACTGAACAAGCCAAGGGAACCGGAAAGCCGGACAATGTTATTGAAAAAATTGTTGAAGGTAAAGTAAATAAGTATTTCCAAGAGAATTGTCTAATGGAGCAGGTCTATATAAAGGATCCCGACAAAAAAATAAAAGATTTAGTGACCGAAACTATATCAACCTTAGGCGAAAATATCAATATCAATCGCTATTCGCGTTTTGCGATTGGCGAAACCGACTAAAATTATAAATTAAATGTCAAACCCTGTTTACAAGCGGGTCCTGCTAAAATTAAGCGGGGAAGTGCTCGCCGGTGAACAGGGTTTTGGTATAGATCCCAATCGTGCAACAATTCTTGCACAAGAAATTAAATCTGTTCATGACTTAGGAATCGACATCGGTGTTGTAATCGGTGCCGGGAACATTTTTCGTGGAATAAATGCTGCCGATCGCGGAATGGATCGTGTTACGGGTGATTATTTAGGAATGTTAGCAACCATTATGAATTCTATTGCCATGCAAGATGCCTTAGAAAAAATTGGATGTGAAACGCGAACTTTGTCTGCAATTTCCGTTAATAAGATCTCCGAACCGTACATTCGTCGCAGAGCGATACGCCATCTTGAAAAAAAACGGATTGTAATAATTGCCGGTGGTACAGGTAACCCATATTTTAGTACCGATACCGCTGCTGCTTTGCGAGCAACCGAACTTGGAGCTGAGATAGTTTTAAAAGGTACAAAGGTCGATGGTATTTACGATATGGATCCGGTTAAACATCGTGAAGCAAAAAAATATGATAAGATAAGTTATCAGAAAGTATTGGAAGATAATTTAAGAGTTATGGATTTGACCGCAATTACCCTGTGCCGTGAGAACTCGTTACCAATTAAGGTATTTAACATCAATATTACTGGATACTTGAAACAAATAGTTTTGGGTGGTAATATTGGCACCTTAGTGTCGGAGTAAAAATGTTTAAAAAAATACAATTAGATGCCAAACACCGAATGGATCAGGCCATTACACACACTGATTCTGAATTGGCAAAAGTGAGAACCGGGAGAGCAAATCCTGATATATTAAATTCTATTTTCATTGATTATTACGGTGTGCGAACTCCCCTTAATCAAGTTTCAAATATCACTGTTCCGCAAGCCCGTTTGATAGTTATTCAGCCCTATGAAAAAACCCTGATTCCTATCATAGAAAAAGCGATTATGGAAAATAATCTTGGATTAACACCCAATAATAATGGTGCAGTTATAAATGTTCCGATTCCACCTTTATCTGAAGAACGCAGGGGAGAGCTTATTAAGTATGTGCATGTATTAATTGAAGATGGAAAAGTTGCCATAAGGAATGTGCGGAGAGATGCCATCCAGCAAATTAAGCACACTAGCGAGGAACAAAAAATCTCTGAGGATCTCATGCATGACGCGGAAGCTGAAATTCAAAAATTAACTGATGAGCATATTGAAAAATTAAGTACCCATCAAACAACAAAAGAAAAGGAACTAAGAGAAGTATAAGATTTTATCTAGTATTTAAAAACCCCCGCTGAGCGGGGGTTTTTTATTTGTATTATATTTTAGTAAAGAGATACATTCGTTTCAATAACTAATTCCCTAAACTTTTTTTAGATAATCAATTAAAGCGGCGGGGGAAAAACAATCTTTTAATCTGCATATCCAAAAGCGTCGTTTTCCAAATCTCCATGATTTTTCATAACCTTTCAGCGGTTTAATTCTTTCAATTAAGGCATCTTTACTTATCCAACCAACAAGATGCGTTTTTGTTAGATAGGATTTTCCTAAAAAAGATTCGTATAAATACTCTAAATCATCGGATAGTAAATCAATACTTTGTTCCTGCAGCCACTGGTCTTTCTTGTTGGTAAGCTGGTCAAATATTATCTGTATATGCACGTCGCTTTTTAGATCTTCGATTTTGCGAGTTCTTCGAATTAATTTGATATCACGTTTATTGATTACATTTTGCAGTGTTTTATCAGCATCGGGAATTAGCGAAGTTTTCAGTTCCAAGTCCAATCCTTTATATTCAAAATCGATGTCGATACCGTTATCCTCTTCGAAATAATTTGTGGTAGTTATTTCAATGCCATTCTCATTGAACCATTTCTTGAGGGCAATTTCACCAATGTAACCGCGTAATTTGCTGTCAAATTGTACATTGACATGTCTTTCACGCAAATTGTCTATAAAATCTTGTTCTTTCGCCTTAGCGATGGCCTGAATGATTTCTTCTTTTGTTAATTTAATCTTAAGTATATCTTTGTATTGCATGAAATGAGAGAGGAAGTTATTTATTATTATTTTAATTACCGAGTGAGAAAACACATGTTGTCATTGCGGGCGTAATGATCAAAAATAGTTGCTAAAATTGTTGTAAACCACTGATAAGTAATAATAT
>RRYU01020490.1_pt1 | contig 10193 bp, 8 predicted proteins | sample 2162651 | NCBI WGS metagenome assembly RRYU01 (sample SAMN10267283, study PRJNA491782) | microbial mat metagenome | isolation source: biomat in the production well | place: Japan: Minami-Kanto gas field, natural gas well KTG3 | collected 2017-06 | reverse complement strand
TCCTATGCCGAAACCCACCCTGAACTCATGGCAATGCTGGGTAAGTAATAAGTCAAAATTCAAAAATAAAAAGTCAAAAACGCAACACGTTCGCTCCAGGTGATGTGTGTTTTGGCTTGTGAGTTCAGACTTTTGACTGTTGCCTTTTCACTTTTGACTTTATTTCCGTGGGAAAACTCGACGACAAAGTTGCAATCATCACCGGTTCAACCAAAGGGATCGGGAAAGCCATCGCAAGGGAATATGTACGGGAAGGTGCAAAAGTTGTCATAACGTCCAGTAACAGGGCCAATGTTGATGCGGCACTCGGTGATTTTCCCGGTCAGAGTGTATTCGGCCATGTCTGTGATGTATCTGATTACGCAGAGCTTGAAACCCTTGTGGCCACTACCGTGGAGCGGTTCGGGAAACTCGATGTTTTTATCAATAACGCCGGCATATCCGACACCTTCTACAACATCACCGACGGTGATCCTCAGGAGTGGGGGCGCGTGATCGATATTAACCTGAAAGGTACCTGTTACGGCACCAGGGCCGCAGTGCACTATTTCCTTGATACCGGTCATCCGGGAAAGGTTATCAATATGGCCGGTTCAGGAACCGATAAAAAATCGAATACTCCCTATATCAGTGCCTATGGTTCATCGAAAGCTGCGATAGCAAGGTTCACCTATGCCGTTGCCGAAGAATACAAAAATACCCCTGTATCCATCATGCTGCTGCACCCCGGACTTGTCCGCACGGAGATGACGAGTTCTGTTCCCTCTACGCCGGAGATGCAGCGTCAGCAGGAAACGTTTCAGACTATAGTTGATATATTTTCACAGCCGCCCTCTGTTGCGGCTTCGCTTGCGGTAAAGATGGCAAGTGAAAAAGGGGGCTGTAAAAGCGGCGACTATCTGTCAGCACTTGACAGAAAACGCAGAAAGTGGCTTCTGTTTTCCTATCCGTTTCGTAAACTGTTTCATACAATAGATCGAACAATCTATTAGCCTGCAGGGGAGCTGGATAGCCGGACCGCTTGAGAGGGGGGAGAAGAATTAAGTCAAAAGGCAAAAAGGTTGGGGGAAGAATGGACGGAGCTGGAATCCAGAAGCCGGAATTCAGAATCCTGAAGTTGGCAGACGATCAAATTCAAGAGACGAGAGATGAGAGACGAAAGTCTAACAAGCCATCAAGTCTTCTCAACAGTTCAACAACTCAACAGTATTCCTTCTGACTGCTGGCTTCTTGATCGAAGTGATACGATAAAATTGGAGAAAGATTTTGCTGACGAAAAAAAGATATGATGCATACCTCCCTGTTTGTCTCTGCCTTGTGCTTTTCTTGCAAGGGTGCTACACCTTTACGGGAGCGTCACTGCCCCAGCATATCAAAACCGTCGCTGTTCCCCCCTTTAAAGAGCAATCAGGAGCCGGTGTGGCTCAGCTCGGTGCCGAGTTTACGGAACAGTTGATCGATATTATCGAATCGCAAAGTTCTTTGAGCATCGAGTCCGACATCAGCCGGGCAGATGCCGTCGTTGAGGCATCGATTGTCTCTTTCAACGATGAACCCAGTCAGATCGGCAGTGAAACCGAACGTGCGATAACCAACCGGATTACCATAGGTATTCGTGCTTCGTTTACCGACAGGATAGAAAACAGGGCTTTTTTCACGCGAACACCTTTCAGCGGTTTCGATGATTACAATGTCGGCGATTTTGCCGGCAAGGAGGATGCGATCGACACAACCGTCGATCAGATTGTCGATGACCTCTTTAACCGTATGATTTCTAACTGGTAGAGTGTGATCGGCAGGATGAAACAAAAAGTCATCTGCATAACAGGAAGCACGGATGGTATCGGATCACGGAGCTTACCCGGAGATCCATTGCCATACAGGAAAACACACATGGATGCCGGATTAAATTCGGCATGACTTCATGCAATAGAGTACGTGAACGTATACATTGACCTGATTCCGGCTCCTGCATTCAGGATTCTTGATTCAATAACGCAACGGTTCAACAATTTTTTACAATACATGACACTATCAGCTTCGAGTCCTGTCGGCATATTTGATTCAGGTATCGGAGGGCTTACAGTCGTTAAAGCGATACAGTCGCTTCTGCCCCTGGAAGACATTATCTATTTCGGGGATACGGCACGTGTTCCCTATGGTTCGAAATCGCAGGTCGCGATTCGTAAATATGCTCTGGATGATACAGGTATTTTGATGAAATATCAGCCCAAGATGATTGTTGTTGCCTGCAATACCGTTTCAGCGCTTGCGCTCGATGTTGTCGAACAGGCAGGTAGAGGTGTGCCTGTACTTGGGGTTCTCGAAGCAGGGGCGGAATTGGCCGTGGGCCATTCTTGTAACGGCCGGATCGGTGTGATAGGAACCCGCGCAACTATTGCATCGAATGCCTATTCGTTTGCCATCAATGCGATTAATCCCGATATCGAAGTTTTTTCGGCGGCGTGTCCGCTGTTTGTTCCCCTTGCTGAAGAGGGGTTCACCGATCATCCGGCGGCAAGCATGATCGCGCAGGAGTACCTGGATGGATTGCTGGAACAAAGGATTGACACCCTTGTTCTCGGTTGTACACACTACCCGATACTTCGGAACATGATAGGAGAGATCGTCGGTCCGGATATCACTATTATAGATTCTGCAGAAGCAGTTGCTCTCAAAGCAAGGGAGCTTTTGGCTGAAAACGGACTGCTCGGTAATTCGGGCGATGCGGTTTCTTCTCACCTGCTGGTGAGTGATCTTCCCCGGAAATTCCGGTCGCTTTGCGAGCTGTTCCTGGGACAGGACGTTCCCGACGTTGAGTTGGTCGATGTGTAGAATAATGACTAATGACGAATGACTATTGAATAATGGAAGACGGGTAATGGGTAATGGGATGAAGAGCAAGGAAAAAAGAGTCGAGCGATGAGAGGACAATTGCATGAAAGTGTGAAGACTTGAGGCGGGAAGCTCTTTTCTTTCAGTCATCTTCGGGCAAGTGGAGCGCGACCCGGAGATCCATGAATGGTGTTGTGAATTTGCATGGATGCCGCATCCCTGTGAAATCCGAACATCTATTTCACGGGGTGGCATGACTAATAGGGAGTGCAGCATGACTTTCATGCTATCTTGCATTCAAGCCGTTCAATCGTGCCTCTCGTTTCTTGTCTCCTCTGCACATGCATAACTATCTTCGCCTTAGCACTTAGCACTTAGCACTTAGCACTTAGCACTTCTCATACATTGAACCGGAAAATAATCACGTCGCCGTCCTTGACAACGTATTCCTTGCCTTCCGAGCGCATTTTTCCGGCTTCTTTTGCTTTCTGTTCCGAACCGCAGCTGATCATGTCATTATAGGCAATTACTTCGGCACGGATGAACCCTTTCTCGAAATCGGTGTGAATTGCCCCCGCTGCTTCCGGGGCGGCAGCGCCTTTGCGAATGGTCCAGGCGCGCACTTCTTTTTCTCCAGCGGTAAAATACGTGTGCAGGCCGAGCAGGTCATAGGCTGTCTGTATGATACGGTCGAGGCCTGACAGTTCCAGACCGAGACTTTCGAGGAACTCGGGACGGTCCTCTTCCGGCAGTTCGACAATTTCAGATTCGGTTTTTGCGCTGATAGTCAGCATTTTTGCGCCTTCTTTTCCGGCGATTTCAGCTACTTCAGCGGTAAAGTTGTTTCCGTCAGGAAGATCGCTGTCCGAAACGTTTGCCGCATAAAGAACAGGCTTGGCCGATAACAGGAAAAATTGACTGCCGAGGATTTTTTCCTCTTCGGTTTTCAGGAGCGTGCGTGCCGGAGTGCCTTCTCCAAGGCCTGTGACAAGCTTTTCGGCAAGGGCAACCGCCGGAAGAAGCTCTTTTTCCTTTTTGGCGTTTTTCTTCAGTTTGTCCATTCGTTTTTCCATGCTCTCGAGGTCTGCAAGGATCAGCTCGGTTTCGATGGTGTCGATATCATCGGCAGGATCTACCTTGCCGTGAACATGGATGACATCGGTATCCTCGAAACAGCGTACAACGTGAACAATTGCGTCAACTTCTCTGATATGGGAAAGAAACTGATTGCCGAGGCCTTCACCTTTACTCGCACCCCGCACCAGACCGGCGATGTCGACAAGTTCTATCGTTGCCGGAATGATTGTTGACGTTGTAACGATTTTTGCCAGTTTCTGCAGTCTTTCATCCGGGACAAGCACCATGCCCACGTTGGGGTCAATAGTACAGAAGGGATAATTTTCAGCTTCGGCCTGTTTGGCTGTTATGGCATTAAAAAGGGTTGATTTTCCGACATTGGGCAACCCGACGATTCCGCAACGTAAAGCCATAAATAGAGAAAAAAGTTATAGTTTTGGGCTCAAGGTGCCTTGTAATATGGGCTATGGAAGTAATCAATATATTTGCAAAAAGCAAAATTTTTTTATAGAATAGCAGGCTAACTCAAAATGTTGTGGATATCACCAGCGGAACCAGAAAAATTATCATAGCAATAGACGGCCCCGCGGCTTCCGGTAAAAGCACTACGGCACGCCTGTTGGCCAGGAAACTGGGATATACCTATATCGATACGGGGGCAATGTACCGTTCGGTAACCCTCAAGGTTCTTGAAGCCGGGTTGCTTGAGCGCCTTCACGAGAATCCGGATGAAGTGGTGTCTCTGCTTGAAAATATTGACGTTATCTTTGACGGTGAACGTGTTTTTCTCGACGGTCGGGATGTGACCGGGGCTATCAGGGAAAACATGGTCTCGCGTCATGTAAGTTTTGTCAGTTCTTTGAAGCCGGTCCGGGAAACGCTCAAGCAGATGCAGCGGAATATGGGAAGAAAACGCGGAGTGGTCATGGATGGCAGGGATATCGGTACCGTTGTTTTTCCCGATGCCGAGCTGAAGATTTTTCTTGTGGCCGATGCTTCGGAAAGAGCGAAGCGCCGTCATGTGGAGCTTCTTCAGAAAAGTGGCGAAAGCATCGCGATCCCGACGGTCGAAGAACTCGAGCAGGAAATATTGCAGCGTGACAGGAGTGACACCGGTCGAACTCTTGCACCGCTGAAAAAACATGAAAATGCGGTAGAAGTTGATACATCCGGCCTTACCATAGATGAGCAGGTTGCTCTGGTATTCAGTCTTGCTTTGGAAAAAACAGCCGTATAAAACGGCTGCGTATTTGTTAACCATATAAATCTTTCGCTGAAATCTCTCGCGGCGGAAGGCTATAATCACAAGAGAGGAAGGAAACAATTAATGTCTGAAACGCAAACAATCGAACAACAGAAGGTAACGGAACCAGGCCCTAAAAACCACAGGGTGAAATTTTTCGCAAGCTACGAGGCTTCGGAGCTTGATCAGATGGAACAGCTCTATTCGAGTACGCTTAACGAAATCACGGAAGAGGAGATCGTTAAAGGAACCATTGTCGCCATCTCGAACAAGGACGTAACCATCGACGTTGGTTTTAAATCCGAAGGTATTGTATCGAAGCTCGAGTTCAAGGATGAAGAAGAGCTGAAAGTCGGTGACGAGGTTGAAGTCTATCTCGAAAACATCGAAGACAAAATGGGGCAGCTTATTCTGTCAAAAAGAAAAGCCGATGTCCTCAGAATCTGGGATAAAATCTACGATTCGATCGAGAACGACACCATTATCAACGGAAAGATTATCAACCGCGTAAAGGGAGGTATGACCGTTTCACTTTCAGGAGTCGAAGCGTTTCTTCCGGGTTCACAGATCGATGTCAAGCCGGTTCGCGACTTTGATGCTCTTGTCGGACAGACCATGGATTTCAGGGTTGTAAAGATCAATCCGGTTACCCAGAATATCGTTGTCAGCCACAAGGTGATTCTGGAAGAAGAGTATGCCGCGAAACGTGAAGAGATGCTTGCCAGCATCAAGGTGGGTATGGTTCTCGAAGGTACGGTTAAGAACATCACCGATTTCGGTATTTTCGTCGATCTCGGAGGTCTTGACGGCCTTGTGCATATTACCGATATTACCTGGGGCAGGATCAACCATCCTTCAGAAGTTGTCGAACTTGATCAGCCGATCAAGGTTGTTGTCGTTGGTTTTGATGAGGAGACAAAGAGGGTTTCTCTCGGCATGAAGCAGCTTGAGGCTCATCCCTGGGAAAATATCGAGATTAAATACCCGGTTGGCACCAAAACAAACGGCCGTGTTGTTTCCATTACCGACTACGGTGCATTTGTCGAGATTGAAAAAGGTATAGAAGGTCTTGTGCACATCTCCGAAATGAGCTGGACGCAGCACATCAAACATCCGAGCCAGTTTGTCTCTCTCGGCCAGGAGGTTGAGTGTGTCATTCTCAATATCGACAAAGAGCATACCAAGCTTTCGCTTTCCATGAAGCGGGTCAACGAGGACCCCTGGATTGCGCTTTCCGAGAAATACGTCGAAGGGTCGCTTCATAAAGGCACCGTCAGCAATATTACCGATTTCGGTGTTTTTGTCGAGCTTGAGCCCGGAGTGGACGGGCTGGTTCACATTTCCGATCTCTCATGGACCAAGAAGATCCGTCATCCGAGCGAACTGGTGAAAAAGAATCAGGAACTCGATGTGAAAGTGCTGAAGTTCGACGTTAACGCACGTCGTATAGCGCTCGGTCACAAGCAGATCAATCCGGATCCCTGGGATGAATTTGAACAGAAATATGCTGTCGGTTCGGAGTGTTCCGGAACAATATCACAGATCATCGAGAAGGGTGTTATCGTTATCCTTCCGGGTGACGTAGACGGATTCGTTCCGGTATCCCATCTTCTCCAGGGAGGAGTGAAGGATATTCATACGTCCTTCAAGGTCGAGGATGAACTGCCGCTTGGTGTGATAGAGTTTGACAAGGAAAACAAGCGGATCATTCTTTCTGCGCTCGAGTATTTCAAAGACAAGAGCAAGGAAGAGATCGAAGAGTATCTGCAGGCTCACCCCAACGAAAAGAAAGAGATTGAAGATGCCAGTGCCGAACTGGAATCTCAGTCGAAATCCGAAGGGAAAAAAGGTGGCGAGTAAAACATCCGCCTGATGTATTGAAGAGAAAAGCCTCTTCCGGGAAACCGGAAGAGGCTTTTTTTGTTGAATTGTAAACCCAGAAGCCTGAAGCCAGAAAGAATACTGTTGATTTGTTGAATTGAGGAGCAAGGATTAAGGATCAAGCTTAAAACTACTCATTGCTCAGCACTGATAGGCAGTAGGCCAAGATAGCCTGAATACTTTTTATTCCTTATTTCTGCGCACAAAGTGCAGCTCTCCTCCCCACATTCAGAATTCCGGCTTCCGGATTCTGAATGCCGAGCCCTTGCTCAGTACCCGTAACTTTTCAGCAGTACTTGTTTCTTTCTCCAGTCCGGTCTTACTTTTACAAACAGTTCCAGGAAAACCGGTCTGCCGAGGAGTTCCTCGATATCCTTTCTTGCAGATATGCCGAGTTTTTTCAGGGCCGCTCCTTTTTTACCGATAAGAATATGCTTCTGGGAATCGCGCTCGACGATGATCGAACTGCGGATCACATCTTTTTTCGAAGGATCGTTTTCATGTTGTTCTTTAAATTCGTCAATGATCACTTCTGTCGCATAGGGGATTTCCTGACCGTATTGCAGAAAAATCTTTTCACGTATGATTTCGCTGACAAAAAAACGTTCGGGGGCGTTACTGAGTATGTCTTCAGGATAGAGAGGAGCGTCCAGCGGCAAAAAGGGCCGCAAGGCGTCGAGAAGGTCATCGGTCCCTGTGCCTTGTAATGCTGAAATTGCCATAACTTTTTCAGGCTTCCAGCGATCATCTATGACGTGCATTGCCTGTTCCTGCTCTTCTTTTTTCAGGAGGTCAGCCTTGTTCAAAACCAGGATCACCGGTTTTTGTGTTTCATGCAGCCACCTTCTGAAAAGGAGATCAGTGAAATTCCGGTCAAACAGGTCCGCGTTTTTCGAGGCAGGAATCATTGCTACGATTACATCAGCTTCTTTCAGGGTTACACGTGTGGTTTTCAGCATCGACTCGTGCAGTCCCTGCATGGGGTCCATAATGCCGGGTGTGTCGAGAAAGATTATCTGACAATGATCAGTATGGTAAATCCCGGTGATTTTTTTTCTTGTTGTTTGCGGCTTAGGCGTTACTATGGATAGTTTATGATCGAGAAGCCTGTTCAGCAGGGTTGATTTTCCTGCGTTCGGCGGGCCGACAATTGCGGTATACCCACAGGCAAAGGCTTTTTTATTGGACATGAACGATGGGTTGGGCTTTTACGGATTGCTTGTACTATACTAAATTTTATGGTAACGGATGCAAGACGTTTGACATGAATAATGACTATTGAATAATAGTGAGAAAGGAAGAATCCGGAAGCAAGAATCATGAATTCTGAATGAGGGAGGGGGGGGAGAGCTGCACTTTGTGCGCAGAAATAAGGAATAAAAAGTATTCAGACTATTAGGTTTACTGGCTACTGGACTAAAAACAACTCAACAGTTCAACAAATGGGAACCTCTATGTATCTATTCCGCGCTTCAATTGCATCGTTGAACGGTGCTCGAAATCCTCATGTACTCTGTGTACACTCCGGTTTCTGCGCTCCGTTCGCCTTGCTCTTGAACCGCTCATGACAATACATAGAGGTTCACAAATAAACGAATCAACAATACGTTGATTTTTTATCAGAGGAAAGATATGGTTAACCGGTATAACAAACTTGATGTATGGCTGTTTGGGTTTATGGCAGGCCTTGTCATTTTCGGACTTCTTGCCATATACAGTGCCAGTAACGGGGTAGGGAAAATCGATCTGTTCTATAAACAGCTCGCATGGTTTGGTATAGGGTTGATTGTCATGGCCGTTGTATACTATGCCGATTACAGGAAAATAATGGAGTACTCCTATGGGGTCTACTTCGCCGGTTTGTTTTTGCTGATATTGGTTTTGTTCTTTGGAACGAAAGTATCCGGCGCTACCAGTTGGGTGCGAATAGGATTTATCAGTATACAGCCGTCGGAGATAGCAAAAGTCACCACAATTCTTGCTCTTGCCAGATATCTTTCCAGTGACAATACGGATATTACCTCTCTCAATGATGTGGTTTTGGCTATTGCCATAGCAGTGATACCGGCAGGACTGGTCATGCTTCAGCCGGACATGGGGACGACGCTGACCTATCTGTCATTTATTTTTCCGGTAATGATTATGGCAGGTTTCAATGTGTATTATCTGCTTTTAATGGTTGCCCCTTTTCTTCTTGCCGTGGTTGGTTTTTTCAATATCTATATCCTTGTTGCGCTGACGATAGTTCTTTTTGCACTGCTTGTTTTTATCCGGAAAGGTTTTCATGTGTCGCAGTTGATTATATCCCTCTGTGGTTTGGCAGGTGGTCTTTTGACCTTTCGCTTTGCCGCGGATATTCTGCAGCCACATCAGATGAAGCGTATCCAGACATTTCTGGACCCCATGTCGGACCCGCAGGGCGCAGGCTACAATGCCCTGCAGGCGAAAATTGCGATTGGTTCCGGTGGGATTTTTGGAAAAGGTTTCCTTGAAGGAACACAAACACAGTTACGTTTTATCCCGGCACAATGGACAGATTTTATTTTCTGTGTGATTGGAGAAGAGATCGGGTTGATCGGCAGCATTGTGCTGCTCGGTCTTTTTCTTGCCCTGTTCCTGAGAATGCTCTGGCTTGTGAGTGTTATCAAAAACAAGTTTGTCGAGCTGACGCTGGTGGGCTTTGTCTCTCTCTGGCTGGTTCATGTCATGATCAATATCGGAATGACCATCGGCCTTTTCCCGGTTATCGGTGTGCCGTTACCGTTTCTTTCTTACGGGGGTTCCTCACTTCTGGGCAACATGGTGATGGTGGCTCTTGCCCTGAACTTTTTCAGGAACAAGCGGAATTTGGGGTATTGAGCAAGGGGTTAAGAAGGAAATGATTAATGAAGAATGAAAGGCGGGTAAGGAGTAGCAGCGTTGTTGCAGGAGTAAGGAGAATGACTATTGAAAGTAGGGTAATAGGTATTAGGTGCTGGGGGAAGCATGAATTAAGAATCCAGAAGCCAGAATTCGGGGAAAAAGCTTTTTACGCTCTTAATTTTAAAAAATAAGTATCCAGACTATTTTCGCCTACTGCCTACGGAGAAAAAAACAGAAAGCGGCCATTTTGGCCGCTTTCTGTTTGTGGTAGAAAGAACAGACGCTATGGGGGAAA
>RRYU01017856.1_pt1 | contig 10199 bp, 7 predicted proteins | sample 2162651 | NCBI WGS metagenome assembly RRYU01 (sample SAMN10267283, study PRJNA491782) | microbial mat metagenome | isolation source: biomat in the production well | place: Japan: Minami-Kanto gas field, natural gas well KTG3 | collected 2017-06 | reverse complement strand
CCCCCCCTTGTCGGTGTATTTCCAGGCATTGTCGAGCAGGTTCTGAAACACCTGTGTCAGCCGGACCGGGTCCGCAAAGAGAGGGATGGGTTCTGTCGGCATGACCAGTGTGAGGGTCTGTCCCGCGCGCTCGGCGCGGGGCCGGAAAGTCGCCAGGACCGGTTCCAGGATGACCGCCAACTCGACCCGCTCGCGGCGCAGCTTGACTCGACCACGGGTCATGCGGCTCGCCTCCATCAGGTCGTCGATGAGCCGCGCCAGGTGCTTGAGCTGTCGGTCGATCATCTCGTGAGCCGTCCGCAGGGCCGGGTCGGAAGGCGCCTTGAGCCGCAAGATCTCGGCAGCATGACGGATCGGTGCCAGTGGATTGCGCAGCTCGTGGGCAAGCGTCGCCAGAAAGGCATCCTTACGCTTGTCGGACTCCCGGAGCCGTTCCTGCGCCAGCTTGAGGTCATGGATGTCGGTCGCCGTGCCGAACCACTTGACGATACACCCCGCCTCGTCGCGTACCGGCTCGGCCCGGCTCAGGTGCCAACGCAAGGCACCGTCGGTCATGCGCACACGATGCTGGCAGACATAAGTGTCGCCGGTTGCGACGGCATGCTGCCAGGCTTCGATCGTGCACTGGAGGTCGTCTGGGTGCAGAACCGGCACCCAATTCCAGTGGCCGTCGGCGGCCTGGTCGATGGCTGAATACTCGGCAGCGCGGACATTGTAATAGTCGACGGTCCCATCGGGCTCGGCCGTCCACACGAGCTGAGGCATGGCGTCGGCGAGTCGGCGAAAGCGTGCCTCGCTCGCCTGCAGGGCTTCTTCGGCGCGCTTGCGCTCGGTGATATCCTCGCCGGAGCTCAAGGTCCCGATGATCCGACCGTCTGAATCTGTGAGATCGGCATTGTGCCAGGCGATCAGGCGAAGGCGGCCGTCATGGGAGCGGATCGGATTCTCGAGATATTCGACCGATTTCAGCTCACCGGCCATGATCCTGCGAAAGATGGGAAAGATCTCCTCCATGCCGGCGGGCTGGGGCAGGCAATTCTCGAACCAGTTGAGCCCGATGAGCTCGCCCTCGGCGTAACCCAAGATTTCTCGGCCCTTGCGGTTGATCATGCTGACCCGCCCCTCGGCATCCAATGCGACGATGAGCGTCTGTACCGTGTCGAGGTAGTAGCGCTTGAGCTCGACCTGCCGGCGCAACGACTCTTCCATTTGCTTGCGCTCGCTGATGTCCGACTCCCAGCCGGCCATCCGGACCACTTGCCCGCGGCCATCACGGCGGGCGATGCCGCGATCGAGGATCCACTTCCAAGCGCCGTCCTTGCAGCGAACTCGGTACTCTTCGGCGAAGACGGCGGTCGCGCCGGCGAAATGCGCCTGCACTGCGTCCATCACGCGTGGGGCGTCTTCGGGATGGATGCCCGAGCTCCATTGCTCGAGGCGGTCGCCGACCTCCTCCGGGTCAAGGCCGCGCAGCTCACTCCAGGCCGGTGAGAAAAAGACGCGATCGCTGGTGACGTCCCAGTCCCAGATGGCATCTCGACTCCCCGCCGCAAGCAGCTCGTAGAGCTCGTTGCGCTCGGTGAGCGCTGCCTCCGTGCGCTTATGCTCGGTGACGTCGGTGATGAAGCCCTCGAGGGCCAGCGCCTCGTCGCCCCTGCGATCGACGCCTTGGCCTTGCTCCCGAACCCACCGGATCGAGCCATCGCGATGGCGGATGCGATATTCGAGGTAAAAGGGCCGGGCAGCCCGCACCGCAGCTCGCAGCTCGTCGCGGACCTGGTCCAGATCACCGGAATGGACGATCGCCGCCCAGCGCACCCGTCCACTGGTGAAATCGCCGGGCGCGAAACCGGTCAGTGTGTTGACGTCCTCGCTGACCTGATCGATCGTCCTCTGATCGTCGTTGCGGGAACGATAAGCAATGCTGCTGGCCTGCCTAACCGATGGCCCGGGCCAATGGTTAGGCGTCGGCTCGCGGGTATCGACATGCACGCCCTTCACATTCACTGGCTCAACCGCCTCTTTCACGCGTTACGCCATCCTGTTGGTCAGGACTCTGCGGCTTGCGTACCGGTTCACTTTTCCTCACATTACTGGAATCAAGTGATCCCGACCATCACTCAGCGAACCCTGGATTGGGCCTCGGAGCCCACCGAGACATGAATCGACAGGCCATCCTGGACGCCCTCCCGGCCGAGGTCGTCGTGCTCGACAGGGCAGGACGCATCGTCGCGGTCAACGACGCCTGGCGGCGCTTCGCGGAGCAGAATGGGGCCTCCCCGGCGTTGTGCGACGGTGTGGGGCTCGATTATGTCGCGGCCTGTCGATGCCTTGAAGGCGAGGACGCCGAGGAGGCGGATGCGCTCGCCGATGATCTGACCGCATTGCTCGCCGGGGGCTTGCCGGAGCTCGCGCGCGAGTATCCCTGTGACGCCCCGGACTGTCCCCGCTGGTTCGCCCTGAGGGCAGCGCCGCTCAAGCGCCCGGACGGCGGAGCCGTGGTGGTCCATCTCGATATCACGGAACGTAAGCTCGCCGAGCAGGCGGCGCGCCGGGCTCGGGAGAATGCGGCCCAGGCTGCGCGGCTCAACGCGGTGGGTGTCCTCGCCACATCCCTTCTCCATGAGCTGAGCCAACCCCTGAGCGCGGCCGGCTTCTTCAGCGGCACGGCGGTCTCACTGCTGGAGCAAAGCGCCGCGGACCCGACCACGCTCTGTCGGGCGCTCCATGGGATCGACGAGCAGATCCAACAGGCGGCTGCCATCCTGCAACGACTGCGCGACTTCTTGCGGCGGCGAGAAATGGATGTGCAGGCGGTGGCGATCGACGACATCGTCGCACAGGCGATGGGACTCGCGCGCTGGTTCGCCGCCGATCGGTTGGTGCAGATTAGGTACGTCCGGCCTGCGCCGGGTGTGATGGTCATGGCGGACGCGATGCAGATTACGCAGGTCCTGGTGAACCTTGTGTCAAACGCCGTCCAAGCCATCGATGGGGCCGAGTCCCCGCGGCGTGAGGTCGAGATTGCGGTCAACCTCCAACCCAAGGTGCTCGAGGTCGGTGTGCGCGACACTGGGCCCGGGTTGCCGACCGGGATACACGCCGGGCAATTCGACATCTTCTCAAACACCAAGGATGCGGGGCTGGGACTGGGGCTCGCCATCAGCCGCGACATCGTCGAGGCGCACGCAGGCAAGCTCTGGGCCGACCCGAACGTCCCCGAGGGGGCACACATCCAATTCACGCTACCCTTGGCAGCAATCGGGGGAAGCGCGTGAGCGATGTACAAACCGTTTTTCTGGTTGACGACGACGACGCCCTGCGCGAGTCCATGTCGATGTTGCTCGCTCAGGTCGGCTTGCGGGTCAGGGCCTTCCACTCAGCCCGAGCTTTCCTGGACGCCTTCACCGCTGGCGATTCCGGTTGCCTGGTGCTCGACTTGCGCATGCCGGACATGACAGGGCTCGAGCTGCAGGCGGCGCTCCTGGAAAAGGGCTCCAACCTGCCGGTCCTCTTCCTGTCGGGATACGCCGACGTGCCCACGACGGTACGCGCCATCAAGGGCGGGGCACTGGACTTTCTCGAGAAGCCAGTGGCGCGGGAAACCCTCATCGCGCGCGTGCGTCAAGCCCTGGAGGAGGACCGCCGTCAGTGCGCCGAGCAGGCCGAGGAGCGCATGATTCGCGCGGACTGCGAGCGGCTCAGCCCGCGTGAGCGCGAGGTCATGCTGCTCGCGACCAAGGGGTGGACCAACAAGGAGATCGCTCGGCAACTCGGGATCAGCTCACGCACGGTGGAGAACCACCGCGCGCACGTGATGGAGAAGATGCAAGCCAGGAATATCGCCGAGCTCTGCCGTATCGCGGCGTTCTGCCTCCCGCCCGACGAGCAGCCGACGGTCGGCAATCCGTAGCGACCCCTGATCAGGATTCGCATTGAGAACGGCGAAGGCGTGACGGACGTACAGAGGTCATCTACGTGGTGCCGAAGCCCCTGTCATCCACAGCCCCGAGGGAAGGGACGGACCATGACACCGCATGGCTTCTCCTTTGTGCCTTTGCGGCTCAACCGCTCATTCTTAAACCTTGTTCCGCCGGGATCGTTGCGTTGGGCGAGGCCGGGCATGACTCGAAACATGGCATTTCAGCCTGGATGCGGCTTTGGGATGAGACGATCGGCCAATCGCCATGGTGGCTCCTCACCCGAATCGTTTGCACCCCATCTCTGGCGAGCTGCTCCGACACCAACATCAAGGCCGCGATGCCGGAGTCGAGCAGCCGATCCACCTGGGTCAAGTCAATAACACAGGTCGAGATGCTGCCATCGACGGCTTGACCGACACGCAGCAGCGGAAAGGCGCATCGAAGGTCGAGTGGCCCGGCGATCCGAATGCTCAAGGTACCGTCGCTGATACTGTAATCGAGTGTTGCCATCCTGTTTGCGTCGTCGCGATCCTGCGCCCTGGCCAGCATGGCGCTTCGTCCTTGAAGCCTTCGCCAGTCGAGCTCGAAACCTGGCTCGGTAACCTCGCCTTTCTTTGATGTGTCGCGTGTCATCGTGTGGCCTCCCGTCGTTGGTGTGCAGCGCCCGTCCAGGCTGGCACCTGTTTTTCCCTTGATCCATGCTTATGGCGCAGTCTAATGCCTGGGCCACTGGGTGAAATCCGTGCAAATACTCACTGGGGGTGCTCGACGCTCACGCTTGAGCAGGGGGCGGAGTTGACAGTGTCCCATCGACGGACAGACACTGATTGGGGACGCGACGCGACGCGACGGACGGGCCCGCGCGGGGTCCTGGATTCCGGACTTGATCTCACCCAAGCGCATCCTGAGCTGCCCGAGGACAAGCATTGGTTGGGTGCCAATCAAGCCGGCGAGCTGCTAATCCTTATCGAGCAACTACTCGGCGAGGCGTAGGCTGTGAGAAAAGTGCCGCTTGTGCACGTGATCGACGACCATGCGGAGATCCGCGAATCGCTCCGGATGCTGTTGGAATCCGTCGCGATCGAGGCGGCGACGTATGCAACCGCCGACGAGTTTCTGGCAACCTACGATGAGGCGTCCAACCGCCAGGATATCCTGTTGCTCGATGTCCGGATGCCGGGCATCAGCGGTATGGTCTTGTTGGAGCGGTTGCGTGCCGTGCGTCCAGCCCTGCCGATTATCATGATCACGGGCCACGGGGATATCGACATGGCCGTGCGTGCGATGAAGCTCGGCGCCGTGGACTTCGTTACCAAACCGATCAGCTCCCAGGCCCTTTTGGACGTCATTCAAGGCGTGCTGGGCAGACTCACCGAATATCCGAGGACGGAGGTCGGCGTCGATGATGCGATGGCGCGCTACGCGACCTTGACCGCACGCGAAAGGCAGGTCTTCGAGCACATCGTCGCGGGTGAATCGAACAAGGTCATCGCGATCGAGCTCGGGATCAACTTTCGAACCGTCGAATCGCACCGCGCAAGCCTAATGAAAAAGATGAAGGTCAAGAACATCGTCGACCTCGTCCTCCTTTCTCTGACTCTCAAACAAGCCAGGCCGTAAAGGCCGCGTCAACGGCAATCCGGCTGTCTTCTCCGCTGTTGTTTTCCCGTGGCCGCTCAGCCTGTCGATCAGCCGCCCCAGGGTTTGCCGCTCTTCTCTCGGCATGAGTGCCCGATTCGACCTCGCACGCGGGAAGGGCGGTTCCGCAGGCTGCATCGCGAGGAGGCGGGACGATGGATCGACACGGCGACACAAGAGTCCCGGGCAGTAGCATCCGGCGGATCTATTCCGTCTGGCGCTCAACAGGGGGGTGCCGCGAAAGTTGAGTTTCCGGGGTTGGAATGGTCAGGTGACGACCTCAAGCATAGGGCTGGAGGTGGCGAGCATATACCCAGGTAAGGCGATGTTTTAAATGGTGGAGCCGAGGGGGATCGAACCCCTGACCTTCGCATTGCGAACGCGACGCTCTCCCAGCTGAGCTACGGCCCCATGGGTCGTGACTCGGGATGCTTGAGCGAATGATCGTTATGATCATCGACAAGTACAGCAATCCCTGAGCCAAGCGTGCATTGTGCACCGTCCTGGTCGCCTGAAACAAGTCCCGATAGGTCCCGAGATTAGCCTTGGAGTGCACATGCTGGATTCTCGCCCATTGCTCTTCCCGTCCGATTTCCCCCAGATCGCTCGACGCCGATTGCTGACCCTGCAGATCAATCTCGGATATCGCTGCAATCTGAGTTGTCTGCATTGTCACGTCGATGCGGGTCCGAAGCGATTCGAGTCGATGAGCGCCGAGACCCTGGACGCGGTCCTCGTCTTTATGGACCGACACCCTTTACAGACGCTCGACATCACAGGTGGTGCGCCCGAGATGAATCCTGAATTTCGGCGTCTGGTCCGTGAGGGGCGTCGCAGGGGGCTCGAGGTGATCGACCGGTGCAACCTGACCATCCTTTGCGAACCTGGATACGAGGATCTGGCTGATTTTTTGGCCGAGCATCAGGTGCGCATCATCGCGTCCATGCCCTGTTATCTCGAAGAGAACGTCGAGGCGCAGCGCGGGAGCGGCGTCTTCGCCCCGAGCATCGCCGGTCTCCAGCGTCTGAACGGCCTGGGGTACGGGTCAGAGGGCAGCGGTCTGGAGTTGGATCTGGTGTTCAATCCGCAGGGGCCGACCCTACCCCCGCCGCAATGTGCGTTGGAGTCCGATTACAAGGCCGAGCTTGGACGGCGTTACGGCATCGCCTTCAATCGTTTGCTGACGATTACAAATATGCCAATCAAGCGCTTCGGGAGTTTTCTTCAGTCAAAAGGGCAGTTCGGGGATTATCTGTCCCTGTTGAAAGGCGCCTATCGCTCCGAGAATCTGGATGCGGTCATGTGTCGAGACCTCATCAGCGTGGACTGGAACGGGTTTGTTTTCGACTGCGATTTCAACCAGATGCTTGATCTTCCGCTCGTGCGGGGTCATCGGCGTCTTCACATCGGCGAGCTGGACGCTGCTCTGCTCGAAGGGCAACGCATCGCGACCGGAGAGCACTGTTATGGCTGCACCGCCGGGCAGGGGAGTAGCTGCGGTGGGGCTTTGCTGTGACGCCGGATCGTGACTGAGCCGCAGCCGACCCCGGGGCGTTTCCCCTCCGCACGGATTCTGATCTTTGCCAAGGCGCCGGTGCCGGGCCAGGTGAAGACCCGTTTGATTCCGACGCTCGGGTCCACGGGGGCAGCGAGACTCGCTCTGCACCTGCTCGAATGCTTGGTCCAACGACTCACGGTTGCGCGTCCGGCGCCGCTTGAGCTTTGGTGCTCACCCGATCCCGATCATCCGGTCTTTCAACGACTCGCCAAGGCGTCGGGTCTGGCACTGCATCGCCAGCGAGGCGATGACTTGGGTGAACGGCTGCACGCGGCCACCAAGGATGCCTTGACGCGTTCAGAAAGGGTGTTGCTCATCGGGACGGACGCCCCGTCGCTGGATGCGGCCTATTGTGTCCGAGCCCTGGCTGCGCTGGATCATGCAGACTGTGTCATGGGTCCGGCAGAGGACGGTGGTTACGTCTTACTGGGGCTCAAGACGGCCGCGCCGGAGCTGTTCGAGCACATGCCCTGGGGGGGTGCCGAGGTCGGCGGGATTACGCGTCGACGCGCGGAGCGTCTGGGATGGGTGTGCCAGGCGCTGCCGACGCTCTGGGACCTGGATCGGCCCGCAGATCTCGCACGTTACCGCCTTGAGTCCTCTCCCGCATGAAATGTGCCGCGGTTGGATGGAGCTTATGTCCCCATGAAACAGCGGGCGTCGCAGAAGGGGTGGCTCAAGCGGCGCGATCCAGGATCAGCTCAAGAACAGCCTTGCTGCCGAAATAGGCCAGGATGAGGACCGCGAATCCACCCAGGGTCCAGACGATCGCAGTTCGACCGCGCCAACCGCTTCGAAAACGTCCGATCAAGAGCCCGCCGAACATCAGCCATGCGAGGACCGAAAGCACCGTCTTGTGGACCAGGTGCTGGGCCAGCATGTTCTCCAGAAAGGCGAAACCGCTCAGGAGCGCCAAGGTGAGGAGCACGAAACCCGCCGTGATCATTTCGAACAGCAGGCTTTCCATGGTCTGAAGCGGGGGCAGGGTGCGCACGAAGCCGCCTGGATGACGGCTCCGCAGGTGGTGATCCTGCACCGCGAGCAGCACTGCCTGGACTGCGGCCAGTGTCAGCAGGCTGTAGGCCAGCATCGACAGCAGGACGTGGATCTTCAAGGGCCAATCGGCGCTCGGCCGCATGAAGTCGACCTCGACGAAGATGGCCTCTAGCAGAAGGCTGAGTGCCGCAGCAGGCAGGAGCAGCAAACCGAGGTTTTCGACTGGTTTGGTCAGGCTCGAAACCAGCAGAAGCGTGATGATCGTCCAGGATGTCAGAGCCAACGCGTTATAGAAGCCGAGATTCAGGCCGGCGTGGCTGAAGATGCTGTCCCACAAGACCCAGCTATGCAGGAGCAGGCCCACAAACATCAGGCCGAGCATGAGCTGGCGCGGGGGTGTCCAGCCTTCGTTCTTGCGAAACAGGCGCAGACCGATCAGGGCAGTAGCGGCCGAGTAGCAGATGATGGCGGCGACAGCGAGTAGGGTGTGGATCATAGACTGAAACGGATCGCGCGAGAGTGATGGCTCAAGGGGCTGGCGCAACGAGTGAGTCCGCAAATCGGCGTCTGGTCATATCGCCTGCCAGTTCGGCGCATTATACTCACAGTTTTGTTCATCGGCCGGGCTGGCACCGGCATTTTCTGTCCGATTTTTCGGCGGGCGCAGGTGCCCGGCGTGGTTTGAGGTCGACCTTATGTTTGAGAATCTCCAGGACCGTTTCGGCAACGTCCTGAACAACTTGCGCGGTCAGGGGCGCCTGACCGAGGACAACATCAAGGAGACGGTACGCCAGGTGCGTATGGCGCTCTTGGAGGCCGATGTGGCCCTCCCGGTGGTCCGTCAGTTCGTCGAGGATGTGCGTGAGAGGTCGCTCGGCGAGACGGTCACCAAGAGCCTGACCCCGGGTCAGGTGATGATCAAGATCGTCAATGACGAGTTGGTCAAGCTGATGGGGCAGGCCAACGAGCAGTTGGACCTGACGGCACAGCCGCCGGCGGTCGTGTTGATGGCGGGGCTGCAGGGCTCGGGCAAGACCACGAGCGTGGCGAAGCTTGCACGTTGGCTCCAGGAGAAGCAGGGCAAGTCGGTGATGGTCGTCAGTTGCGACGTCTATCGTCCGGCGGCGATCGCGCAACTCAAGACGGTCGCCGCCGAGGTGGGGGCCGAGTTTTGTCCCAGCAGCCCTGATCAGAAGCCGGTCGAGATCGCCAAACGTGCGCTGGACGCGGCCCGGAAGCACTTCAAAGACGTCCTGATCGTCGACACGGCGGGTCGCCTGCATGTCGACTCGGCCATGATGGACGAGATCAAGCTTGTGCATGCCGCGATCAAGCCGGTCGAGACCCTGTTCGTGGTGGATGCCATGACCGGTCAGGACGCGGCCAATACCGCGAAGGCATTCGACGAGGCGCTGCCGCTGACCGGCGTGGTCTTGACCAAGACGGACGGCGATGCCCGCGGCGGTGCGGCCCTCTCGATCCGCCAGATCACCGGCAAGCCGATCAAGTTCCTCGGGACCGGCGAGAAGACAACGGCACTCGAGCCCTTCTATCCGGACCGGGTTGCCTCGCGCATCCTCGGGATGGGTGACGTCGTCTCGCTGGTCGAAGAGGTTCAGGCCAAGGTCGACAAGGACAAGGCCGAGCGATTGGTCAAGAAGCTCAAGACCGGGAAGGAATTCGACCTCTCGGATTTCAAGGAGCAGCTCGATCAGATGGCCAGCATGGGCGGCATGATGAGCTTAATGGACAAGCTGCCGGGCATGAGCCAGATCCCCGACCATCTCAAGGACAAGGCCAGCGACAAGGAGATGGGCAAGCTGATCGCGATCATCAATTCGATGACGCCCCAGGAGCGCCGCTTCCCGGCCGTGATCAAGGGAGCCCGAAAACGCCGCATCGCCAATGGATCCGGCACCCAGGTCCAGGACGTGAATCGTCTCCTGAAGCAATTCACCCAGATGCAGAAGATGCTGAAGAAGATGAAGGGTGGCGGCATGGCCAGGATGATGCGGGCGATGCAGGGCCGCATGCCCGGAGGCTTCCCGCCGGGCGGTGGTTTTCCTCCGGGCGGCATGCCCCCC
>RRYU01018518.1_pt1 | contig 10201 bp, 7 predicted proteins | sample 2162651 | NCBI WGS metagenome assembly RRYU01 (sample SAMN10267283, study PRJNA491782) | microbial mat metagenome | isolation source: biomat in the production well | place: Japan: Minami-Kanto gas field, natural gas well KTG3 | collected 2017-06 | reverse complement strand
CTGAGCAACTCTAAATCCTTGACCACAGTGGCAGTATTGAACTGTTCAAGGGTAATCCCTTTATCGAGTAAACTTTGAAAGCATTCTTCGTAAAGCGTAATGGTGGCTGAAGTAGCTTCTCCAGGGCTTAAATCCTTCATAAAAATATGAAACAATGCTTCCTGGAAACCATTGCATAAGGCTGGTTCTGAATTACCAATACCTCTGAAGTCAACCAGGTATATATCATGATGCTCACGAAATGCATGCTTGCTCAACCTGTTTATCATGCTGGCACTAAGGGCTTTTCCGCCAGGTCCTCCTGTAAGGTGAATTATGGGCAATCCTGAATTTATGCCTGTTGCCTTTAGCTCAGCCATAGCAAGCCTGATATAGGTACCGTCAGGGTTAGTATGGTCTTCTGGCACATGAAAGTATGCAAATCGAACCCCTTCAGCTCCTACAATCTCATTGCAATCGTCAAGAAAACAAGAAGTATACTCAATTTGACCCGATCTGAGGGCCAATGGTCCAATAATAATTACTGCAATAAGAAATAAACGAGTAGCATAACTCTTTGATTTCATATGTTTTGTATTTAGTATCAATAAAATTTGTTAGCTTCAATGAAAGTGATTTCAACTCATATTTCTTTAATTAGGCACCCCACTGACAACTGTTGATAAAAAGATAATTCAAAGGTATAAAAACGATTTTCTAATCCAAGAACAATATGATTTGAACTTTACACCTTGCTAATCAGAGTATTTGAACTTGATCAATATGTCTCGGAAATAATTAAGCTTATATGACTGCCTTCTTGATACTATCAGGTCAGTTAGAATAGCATGCTAAAAAGTAATCTTCTTACAGCTTACAAACTGTTGGCGACAATAGGAACTCTGGTGTCATATCAAGACTACTTTATCCGGCCCAAGTCTTGATCTTTCTACTCATATCTACAATATATAACCTTTATAATCTGTGAAAAAATCTCTGCGACTTAACCTATACACAGTAACCCAGTCATTTTTGACAGCTGGGTGAAATATCATTACTTTTGCAATTGGATTGTGAAATTCAAAGTTAAGACCGATCGAAAATTCTAACCTTAAAGTACAGTAAAACATGAGCAAACATTATGCAAGCGCCCGCTGGCAGGGGAACCTATTAAAGGGAAACGGAGCCTATAAACTGAATACTAGTGATTACCAGGGAACAATAACGTTTTCATCCCGTTTTGAGGATGATAAAACTGCTTCCAGTCCTGAAGAACTTATTGGAGCCGCCCATGCCAGCTGCTTCTCCATGGCTTTTTCGCATGCACTTGATCAGGCAGGCTTCACCCCTGATTATATTGATACCGAAGCGGTGGTAAGTCTGGAGAAAGGCGATGCCGGTTTTGGAATCAGCGAAATATTTCTTAAAACCAAAGGTAAAGTTCCAGGCATTCAAAAGGAAAAATTTTTATCCATCGCCAATGAGGCAAAAGAAAACTGCCCGGTATCCAAGGCCTTAAAAGCTGTGAATATCAAGCTGGAAGCCGAAATGCTATAGCATATACATTATATCTCTATTGGTTCATAAAAAAACCGGTATCGACTGAATAGCAGATACCGGTTTTATTGTTTCTTGGGGACTTGACTATTTCGCACTCATTTCTGTGGCTTCATCCCATCCAAGCGTCAAATCTTTTTCCTGATCCATTTGTTCATGAAGCATGGATGCAGGATTAAATTGTACAGGTTCATCACTTATAGGGCGTTGAATTTCATCTGCAATACTAGGTGCGATAACCAATGCCACTACTGCCATTAGTTTGATCAGGATATTCAGCGAAGGGCCGCTGGTATCCTTAAACGGGTCGCCAACGGTATCACCTGTCACAGCGGCTTTATGGGCCTCCGATCCTTTACCATAGGTGACGCCATTAAATTGGATACCGGCTTCGATCATCTTCTTGGCATTGTCCCATGCCCCCCCGGAATTGGCCTGAAACAAAGCCATCAAAACACCGGAAACGGTGACACCGGCGAGCAGCCCGCCCAAGGCCTGTGGACCAAAGGCAAATCCAACCAAAACTGGCAGTACAATGGCCAATAAACCAGGCAACACCATTTCCTTTATGGCTGCCTTTGTAGATATCGCAACACATTTATCATATTCAGCTGCTGTTTCAGCCTCCGCAAATGTCTTTTTGTCACCGGCAGTCCAATCATTCTGATTTTTGCCTTCGTTACGGCGCAATACTTCGAGCGCAGCTTTCAATGCAGGTATGTCATTAAACTGACGTCGCACCTCCTGAATCATAGCCATGGCGGCACGTCCGACAGCAGCCATTGAAAGTGCAGAAAACACAAAAGCAAGCATCCCACCAACAAAAATACCTGTAATCACTGGCGCTTCCGAAATATCAATCACCTTAATATTGGCAGCTGTCATATAAGCACCAAATAGAGCAAGTGCAGTGAGTGCCGCTGATCCAATAGCAAAACCTTTTCCGATGGCTGCAGTTGTATTTCCCACAGCATCAAGCTGATCAGTCCGTTGGCGCACCTCTGGCGGCAGCTCCGACATTTCAGCTATACCACCCGCATTGTCAGCGATGGGACCATAAGCATCAACTGCAAGTTGAATACCCAGGGTGGAAAGCATGCCTACCGCTGCTATTGCAATACCATAAAGGCCTGCAATTTGGAATGTTACCATAATGGAAAATGCAATTATCAGAATGGGCAGCGCGGTTGAAAGCATGCCCACTCCCAGGCCAGCTATAATATTCGTTGCATGCCCTGTTATGGATTGTCTTGCAATATTTATTACCGGTTTTTTTCCAACACCGGTATAATACTCAGTGGTAATGCCGATGAGCAAGCCTGCAATCAATCCAATGATTGAGGCGAAAAATATACCATTTGATGTGATGGTTCGTTCCACATCGTAAAGCATATCCTGATATACCCAGCTGACCGGCAACATCCATTTTATTAATACATAAAATGCCACGATCAATAATCCGGCTGAAACAAACTCACCTGTATTCAGTGCTTTTTGTGGATTGCCTCCTTCTTTTACACGTACAAAAAAGGTACCCACTATTGAAGTAAGTATTCCTGTTGCAGCCATAAACAGCGGCAATAATACAGCACTTATACTTCCAAAGACTGACTCGTCAATAAAAAACTGGGAAGTCATGAAAGCTGCCCCTAACACCATGGCAGCAATGATCGAGCCCACAAAGGATTCAAACAGGTCAGCACCCATACCGGCAACATCCCCAACATTGTCGCCTACATTATCAGCAATTGTAGCCGGATTAAGGTGATGATCTTCCGGTATCCCGGCTTCAACTTTGCCTACCAGGTCAGCGCCCACATCAGCTGCCTTAGTGTAAATCCCACCGCCAACACGAGCAAACAAGGCAATGGAGGATGCGCCCAAAGAAAAGGCCGAAATCACATTGAGCACCACCTCAAGTCCCCAGGATTCGCCAATGAATTGGTTAAAAAAGATAAACAACAGGCTTAAGCCCAGAAGTCCGAGCGTAACCACACCGATACCCATCACAGTTCCTCCTCCAAATGCCACTTTCAAGGCTGATGTTAGCGATGTACGTGCAGCATGTGCAGTGCGCACATTGGCCTTGGTTGCTACACGCATCCCAATATACCCAGCCAAAGCTGAAAGCACAGCGCCAGTGATGAAAGAGATTACGGCAAATTCGTTTGATGATTCCTCTGAGCTGCCTTTAAAATATAAGAGTACAGATACAGAAGCGACAAAAATTGCCAGAATACGATACTCAGCTTTTAGAAATGCCATCGCCCCTTTAGCAATATTTCCCGCAATCCTTTGCATTGTTTCCGTTCCGGTTTCCTGTTTACCTACCCATTTAGTTTTCAGGTACATAAATATCAACCCTGCAATTCCTGCAAGTGGGATATACCAAATAATTTGTTCCATAGATTTGTTGGTCTGATTTAAGAAATTCGATTGATTAATTCACTCATTACAAACATAAGTGTGCTTTAGGAGCGCGCAAAAATAGATACAATCCAGTAATTATCAAAGATATTTTTTTGGACATTTTAATCTGCGGCACTTTTGTTCGGTGATAAACTAAGACTTGAATTCAATATTAATTGGGCTTACTCAAAATTTCGTATTACTTTTATAGTTTAAAAAAATCACGATTGATATCATGACTAAAATTGGCTTGGAAATTATCGGAATGTCTTACAGTGAGTCACAAAGCGGTGCTTATGCCCTGGTGCTGGGCGAGGTTGGAGGCAAGAGACGCTTACCTATTATAATCGGTGGGTTTGAGGCGCAATCGATTGCACTTGGATTGGAACGATTGCAACCTGCCCGCCCAATGACCCACGACCTTTTCAAGAATTTTGCTGCTCATTACCATATCAGCCTGCTCGAAGTGGTCATAAATAAGTTCAAGGAAGGTGTTTTCCACGCTATCCTGGTGTGTGAACACAATGGTAATGTGAGTGAAGTAGATGCACGCACATCTGATGCTGTTGCATTGGCAATCCGTTTTCAATGCCCAATCTATACTTACGAACCCATTCTCGCCGATGCTGGAATCGTAATGGATTCGGAAGATAAACCTGAGGAGGAGAAAACGGGAAAAACCGGAGATGAAAAATCAGATACGGAGTTTTCGGATTACCTCATCGACGAATTGGAGGATTTGCTTCAAAAAGCAGTGGAAAAAGAAGAATACGAAAAAGCATCCCGAATCAGGGATGAGATCAAAAGGAGAAAAGAAAAGTTTTAACTTGCAGCCAAAAAAATTAAGGCTCCCTATTCAGTCAGGCGTTGCTTTTCTCAAATAATTCATATCAAAACCATCCTAAATGAAGAAATCTTTGCTCGTTAAACTAGCATTCACAGGGCTTTTTGTTCTGATTATTGCTTATATTTCAGCCAACCAATTTCAGGATACAACCACTTTCGGCGATCTTCCATTCGAAACTCAACAGGCAGATACGGTCGAAACTTTAACAGATGAGGATGGCGGCTTGGGGGATAGAAGCAATCTGTTGCAAATGGATAGGCGTACCGGATTCAAACCTGTCACCATCCTCAGGGGCCTTTTTGGAATGCTTGTTTTGGTGTTCATTGCTTTTTTATTTAGCTCCAACCGTAGGGCCGTCAACTGGAAAGTGATCGCCACCGGGCTCGGTCTACAAGTATTGCTTGCGGTGGGTGTGCTTTATGTTCCATGGGTGCAGTTCTTTTTCGAGTTCGTTGGAAACATTTTTGTTCTGATTCTCGATTTCACCAAAGCCGGTACGGAATTTCTTTTTAAGTCGTTCGGCACCAATAACATTGAACTTGCATTGCAAAATTTCGTTGTACAAATTCTCCCGACCATTATTTTCTTTTCTGCACTTACCAGCCTGCTGTTTTATCTTGGTGTCATTCAACGTATTGTAAAGGCAATGGCTTGGGCTATGTCGCGCTTAATGAAGCTGTCAGGAGCAGAAAGTCTTTCTGTAGCCGGAAACATTTTTCTGGGACAAACGGAATCACCACTTATGATCAAAGCCTACCTGCCCAAAATGAACAAATCGGAGATTCTGCTGGTGATGATGGGAGGAATGGCTACGCTGGCCGGTGGGGTTCTTGCTGTTTATATTAGTTTCCTTGGAGGAGATGATCCTGTGCAGCGACTTATGTTTGCCAAGCATCTGCTCGCTGCCTCAGTAATGGCAGCTCCGGGCGCCATTGTGATCTCAAAGATATTGCTGCCCCAAATTGAAGATGTAGATAAAACAATGGATATTAGTAAAGATCAGATTGGGAGTAATGTGCTTGATGCCATTTCAAACGGCACTACCGAAGGGCTCAAACTAGCGGTAAATGTAGCTGCTATGTTACTGGTGTTTATTGCCTTTATCGCCTTATTCAATTATCTGTCAGTAGGCCTCGGAAATTTATTGGGGGTGAACGAAAATATCGCTCAGGTCACAAATGGACGATATGAAGAACTTTCACTTCAATTCATACTCGGATATATCTTCGCGCCCGTTATGTGGCTTATAGGTGTTGACATTCAAGATATTACCCTTCTCGGCCGTTTACTTGGCGAGAAGATCATTATGACTGAGTTCATTGGCTATGTGAGCCTTTCTGAACTAAAAGCTGCAAATTTATTTTCCGACCCGAAATCCATCATTATGGCTACCTATATGCTGGCGGGATTTGCTAACTTCGCTTCGATAGGCATTCAAATAGGTGGAATCGGATCACTGGCACCAAACCAACGTGTTCTGCTCTCTAAGTTCGGAATGCGTGCATTGCTTGGGGGTACACTGGCCTCACTGATGTCAGCTACAATAGTTGGAATGCTCATCGGATAATGAAGCAAGCTGATCAAATCATTTGCATCTGAGTTAAAGTATCATCACAAATGAAACAATACCTCGAACTAATCAATAAAGTGCTGGACGAAGGTGTCCGTAAGACTGACAGGACCGGAACCGGCACCCTGAGTATTTTTGGCCCACAACTTCGGTTCAACCTTCAGGAGGGATTCCCAGCTGTTACAACAAAAAAACTGCATTTGCGATCTATTATTCATGAACTGCTATGGTTTCTGAATGGAGATACCAATATAAAATATTTGACAGATAACAAGGTGAGTATCTGGAACGAATGGGCAAACGAAAAGGGAGACCTGGGCCCTGTGTATGGTGCGCAGTGGCGAAACTGGAATAATGAAGGCATTGACCAGATAAGCATGGTCGTTGAAAGCATCAAGCACCATCCCGACAGCAGGCGTCATATCGTTGCAGCATGGAATCCATCCGTTTTGCCCGACACTAAAAGAACCTTTGCGCAGAATGTAGCCCAGGGTAAAGCTGCACTCCCACCCTGTCATGCCTGGTTTCAGTTTTATGTGGCCAACGGAAAATTATCCTGCCAGATGTACCAACGAAGTGCAGATATATTTCTTGGTGTGCCATTCAATATTGCTTCCTATGCCCTGCTTACGATGATGATGGCACAAGTGACCGATCTGGTTGCTGGAGAATTTATTCTGACTTTCGGTGATGCACATATCTACATCAATCATCTGGAACAAGTCAGGTTGCAGCTTAGCAGACAGCCCAGACCCTTACCCACTATGAAGCTTAACCCAAATGTGAAAAGCATCTTCGAATTCACCTATGACGACTTTAAGTTGGAAGGTTATGATCCGCATCCACATATCAAAGGTGAAATAGCAGTCTAAAACCTACACATTATGAAAGATGACAAACCCATTATATCCATCATCGTTGCAATCGCAAGGAACTATGCTATTGGTAAAAACAATCAACTTCTATGGCATATTTCAAACGACCTGAAACGGTTCAAAAAGATTACAGCCGGGCATGCCGTAATTATGGGAAAGCGTACACTCGAATCACTCCCTAACGGGCCTTTGCCAAAAAGACGAAATATAGTACTCTCTGACCAGGAAAATGATCATATTGATAATTGTGAAATAGCAAGCTCCATACCGGAGGCCCTTCATATGGTTGAGAACGAAAAAGAGGTGTTCATTATCGGTGGCGGTTCTGTATACAAACAATTCCTGCCAATGGCCGACCGGCTATATCTGACCATCGTAGAGAAGGACTTTGAAGCAGATACTTTCTTCCCTGAAGTAGATTTCTCCCTCTGGACTCTTACAGATAAAACGATTGTTACAAACGATCCCCAAAATGAATTCAGTTACCGGTTCGAAAACTATGAGCGCAAACAATAGACCTGCTTGACATAACACCAATAAGTGTATCGTAGTGAACTAAGGATCAGGTCTTTTGTTTCTTCTTCTTTGCAGCCGGGAACAGCACATTGTTCAGGATAAGTCGGTAGCCCGGTGAGTTGGGATACATATCCAGTTCTGTAGGTGGATCACCCACAAAGTGCTGATAGTCTTCGGGATCATGACCTCCATAGAATGTCCAGAAACCATTGCCAAAAGTTCCATGTATATAGCGATCTTCCTGAAATGCTCTGTTGTCACCCAAGATAATCACATTTGACTTTACAAATTCCTTGTTGAAAGCCGTGGTCTGCCCCATAAAACCCTTGATCAACTGTTCATGGTTTTGTGTAAGCATACTGGGTATCGGGTCCCATTTTGCTGAAAACTCGAACAAAGTGAAAACATCATTGGCCTGATTGATGGATCGTGAGCGGGTATGGGTCACATCAATATTGGATTTCTGATAATCACTTGGATTGGTATTAAGAGTAAAATCTGTGAAGGCAAAGCAATTATGGTAATTAAGCATTTCGGGGTGACCGGGACCAATAGGATCCCCATCAAACATCACATCGCAAATATCAAGACCATCAGCAGACAATGCAATATCATAGGTATCCGTTGCCGAACACATCGCAAACAGATATCCTCCACCAGCAACAAACTCACGAATCTTTTTTACTACCGCCAACTTAAGCTGTGAAACTTTCGTAAAACCATATCGCTCAGCAGTTTCTTGCTGTAGACGCACATCTTCCTGGTACCAGGGGAAATGCCTGTAACGTGCCCAAAATTTGCCAAATTGACCCGTAAAGTCTTCATGATGCAAATGCAACCAGTCATAAAGGGGCAGAACTCCTTCCAAAACTTCGTCATCGTAGATTACATCATAGGGTATCTCAGCATAAGTAAGCACCAAGGTAACTGCATCATCCCACGGGAGTTTGTTTTTCGGTGAATACACGGCTACCCTTGGTGGTTTCTGAAGTTTCATCTCGTCCATATTGGCACCGGGATCAGCAATCTCATTCAGAATGGAAGCAGCCTGAACATCAGCTAACACCTGATACGTAACATTTCGCAAACGGCATTCACGTTCAATCGAAGCATGATGAGGCATCAAATAACTGCCCCCCCTGAAGTTGAGCAACCAGCTGATCTCCACATCGCGCTCAAGTACCCAAAAGGCAATCCCATAGGCCTTTAGATGATTAGACTGCGAATTGTCCATCGGAATGAGCAAATAGGCAGGAAATGCCTTTAGTACACTAAAGAAAAGAAGGATAAGAAGTAGGGAAAATTTATAATTTAGCTTCATTGGTGTCTATAAAGGGTTAAACAATATCAAACATCATCGCTCTAAAAAAAGCAACGTAGTTTGATTGACAAAAGTATATTTTTTCAGAAAACCTGAAGAGGAATCCTCATATTAGTGCCAGTAGTTGTGAAACTATGATCATTAATACCAAGGCAGCAGGGTAAACCGTGGCATAGCCCAGTGATGCTGCTTCCGAACTCGTCTTGCTGTCAATAGCAGCCAGTCCGGGTGTACTTGTCATGGCTCCTGCAAGCACGCCCAGCAAGCTAATGAAATTCATCCTGAAAACATAACGCCCGAGCAATCCCGCAATGATCATTGGAATAAAGGTGATTAACAAGCCAATCAATATCAACAGCATGCCATCAGCATGCAATATACCGGCCAATTCCCCACCTGCATTGGTACCCACTGTGGCCATAAAGAGCAACATGCCCAGGCGCCGAAGCAACTGATTTGCACTCCCCGACATGGACCAAAGTATATTACCCGTCTTACCAATATAACTAAGAATTAATGCTGTAGCCAAAACACCACCTGTCAAACCCAGGCTGAAATCGAACAGGCCAAAAAAGGGAAAACTGATGGAACCTACAAATATGCCGATCACGATACCAAGCGAGATAGGTAAGAAATTAGTTTCGGAAAGGCGCTTTTCATCGTTACCCAACAGCCTGCATACTTGCTTCATTTCCTGACTGCTTCCTGATATAAGCAGTTTGTCGCCGAAGCGAAGCTTACTGTGTGGCTGAGGTGTCAGATCAATGCCGCTGCGTCGAATTCGGGTGATAGTTGCATTCAAAGCGGTAAGGTTAATTTCACGTAAGCTTTTGTTAACAATTTTCTTGTTTGTCACCAGCAACCAATTCACAACATAACGGTCATCGAATGAAAGATCTTCATCAGAAGGCTCTCCGATCAGTATTTGTAGCTTGTGCAAAGCTTCCTCATTGCCCACACCTTTTATCACATCACCAAGATATAGCCTTGTGTCAGCCGTGGGGGTGAATATCTCATTTTTATGTTTTACGCGTGAGATCACACCCTGTGTCATGGAACGAATATCCAGGTCACTTAAGGTTTTGCCATCAATATTGGCATTGGTTACCCGAAGGATAACACTGCTG